>Ga0153915_10001824_pt1 | contig 19555 bp, 22 predicted proteins | sample Opewatmetagenome_2_FD_107003 | JGI IMG/M metagenome (GOLD analysis project Ga0153915, IMG submission 107003) | Freshwater wetland microbial communities from Ohio, USA - Open water 3 Core 3 Depth 3 metaG | ecosystem: Environmental > Aquatic > Freshwater > Wetlands | place: USA: Ohio, Lake Erie...
CAGCCCGGGCAGTGCCGCGTCAACATCGCCCAATTTCCACAGAGGCCGACGATATGGCCATGCTCGCGCAGCTGGACGAGATCGAACAGCTGCACCGGACCCTGGCTGACCTCCAGTGTCTCATCCACGTCGAACGCGTACACGACCATAGCGGCTCCCTCCAGCCACCGCGTGGGCAGCGATTCTGGGCCGTCGTAGTTGCATTCACCGTCAGGTTAACTCCTGATGTCAGTTGGGCCCTGGACATTCTCCCGTTCCGCTTCGCGCTGTCGCGCGTGTCTGATTTCCGCCAGATAGAGCTTGATCAGTGGGGACATCTCGAGGGGCTGCCAAGCCGTCTTTTTAGGCTCCTCCGGCCAGGTGAAGGGAAGGTGCCAGATCTCTCCGGGTGCTTGGGCGTCTTCCAGCACCTCGAGGGTCTTCAGGAGCACGTGCCGCTGCCCCTCGCGGTCATGAACCTGCCCGACTGGGCGTCCGAATGGGTATGCAATGGCGGCGCTTCTTGGGATTCCGATGGCGCGGTGAAATTCCGGGGTCGGCGTTAGAATCACGGTCGAAAACCCCGCCTCCTCCAAGAACCTGGCGGCCAATCCAACGGACTGGCAACAGAACGGTCACGCGGGGGTAAGTAGTACAGTCTCCACTCCTTCCCGTCTCAGCTTCCGGGCGATCGGGGCGATAGCGGTATCCAGAAACGCCATGCTCTGCCACTGGAACCCGTAGAAGGCGTAGGCGGTCGGGGCCAGACGGCCGATGATCTCTTGCTGTTCGAACTCGGCCATCCGAGCCAGCGGAAGCACGACGTTGATGTCCTGCTGGATATAGGTGGTATTGATGTGGAGGTGGTTGACGTCGATGTCCTCCCCGGTTGCGTGTCTGGGGATCTCCCGAAAGGATCGGTCCCCCCAGGTAGGTTCCCGCCTTTCCCGTTCCATATCGAACGGAGGATCTGTCTTCAGACTGATTCCGGCACTGGTGACCAGCCCCATCGTCGCCTGCCGCAGCGGCTTGGCCAGCGGCGTCAAGTCGCTTTTCTCCGCGTTCCATCGGTCACTCCTCGGACGTGTGATCCGGTTCCCGACAAACATATCTTCCGCTGTGCCTCCCTCCGCCCGGCGCACACGGACGGGGGGCACTCGATCACCTGATCCGCCCGCTGCAGCGCCTTAGTGCTACGGACCCAGCGGTACCATTGCCGCCGAGACGACGAACTACACGATCATCGCCGCCAGGACTCGCAGCATGTCGTAGAACACGGTCAGCATCTCACGTCGCCGGGCTTCGATGGCCGGATCGCCATAGTCTTCCTTCGACTGGAAGATGAACCAAGCGGACCGAGTGGCCCGCTCGCTCCACGACAGCCGCCGCCAAGGCCCTCTAGGTTAGCTGGAACGAGCGACCAGGGACAATTGTAGGCTATGTTCAGGAGGGACCGTGGCTCTTGAGGCGTCGAACCAGTTCCTCGTACGAGGTCGTCCTGATGACTCGGTCGAACTGCGACCGATAGCTCGCGATGAGGCTGACGTTCTCGACCAGGACGTCGTAGATGAGCCAACGATCCGCCTTCTGCAGCAGGCGCGACTCGACTGGTACCTGCGTCCCGTTCTTGGTCACGATCAGTGCCCGCACGACCGCGTGGTCGCCGTCGATTTGCTCACTCACGTACTTGATCTGCTCGCCGCCGTACTCGCCGATCCGGGACAGGTACCCCCGCTCGAGGAGATCCCGGAACAACTGCACAAACTCCCCCTGCTCCGCCGGTGTGCGCTGCTGCCAGTGGAGCCCGAGGGCTCGCTTGGCGGTTTCCGTCACGTCGAATGCTTGGTCGGCGACCCTCCGCACCGCCTCCAGACGCGCCGACGCCGTCAGCGTCGGGTTCCCTAAGGTCTTCATCACTTGATCGGTATATGCGCGCAGCTGTTCAGTCGGCGAACTAGCCCACGCGTACCCCCCAAGACCAAGCATGATAACCACCGCCAGCACCAACCGCCACATCACCCTCATGCCATTGCCCCCTCCTGTTCGATCAGCACAACCGGCAGCCCTGGTCCTCCTGTCGCGCTTTACTACCTCGCGGTCACCTACAGAGCGGGACGGTATCCGGCCTTCCGCGCCTCGGCTTCCGTCATAAACTTCCGCTGTTCGGTCTTGCCGTACCTGTGATTGCCTTAGCAGTGGAAGACTCCTGACGTCACGTTCACCCATACTGTCCCTTTCCCGGCGGTGCTTGTGCCTCTACCGAACCGGACTTGACCGATTCGCTCGGTGCTCGTCAGGGGCGGCGCCTCCGCCAGTACTAAGGTGCCCAACAGTGCCCCCTGCTGTCATTCCTTCAGCCCGCGCTTGGCACGGACCCACGGCGACCACGGTGGCGACTAACGCGCTCCGCCTCTGTAGCGAGCAACACATCCGCGCAACATATTCGTTGGCGTCCTCTTCGTATCCGCGTGTTCTTCGGCCCGCTCAGCCCGGTCATGCCCCCACTTCACGGTCCATGTGTATCAGCGAGCGGAGCCATGGTACGAGCGACTTCATGTGTTACGTCCCGCCCGCTCGCCCCCGCATTAAGTCAACGATCAACCACCCAAGGGCTGAATGTTTCGCGAACTCGTGGGGAGAAACTTCAACAGAAACAATTTGGTGGCCCAACGGGACTCGAACCCGCGTTCTAATCCCGCTCAGGCAGGCCGGCGATCATTGGCGAAGCCTTGATTCTCAGCTCGGCCCGGCAGCTGTATCGCCCCGCCGACCTCTTTTCCCCCATCGTGCTTCTGCGGCTTTTCGGGCAATCTCCCGTCGCCGCTCCGGAGTGAGCCTGGCGGCTCTTGCCATCCCACCCTTCTTAGCCCCTCGACGTCCCAAAGCAACCGCATGAGGATCCTTCCGACGCGGCATTGTCCAACAGTTTACCTATACGTAGCAGAAACTTCGGCAGTTATTCGGCCGGTTGACAATGCTTGCCTGGGCAAGCATACTCGGCCACCATGGCTCGGAGGGGAGATCCGAACTACTTTCCAACCCTCGCGACCGACTTGGTTTGGCTCAAGGTCGACGTTACGCCGTTGCGTTGGCGGCCAGCTCTGGAAGGTCATGGGGTGAGCATGCTCGCGCCGGCCGGCACGTCGCGCACGTCGGCCCCGTGCAGAGCGTTGGCCTGACGCGATTGTAGGGCATCGCCAGGGTCATGCCGCTCGCCTGCCGGCGGCCTACCCATCGCGCGGGGCACATCCTGTGTCAAGATATGCGCGAATGGAATGTAGGGAGAGGCGCATGTCCAATCGAGAGCCGGGCGCTGAACGGCCATACCGGGTCGATGCCGAGTGGAGCCGAGCGGTCTTCGCTCGCCGGACCGGAGCGGTGGCCGAATTCCTCTTGCCGCACCTTCGGGCCGGGATGCGGCTCATCGACTGCGGGTGCGGGCCGGGCTCGATCACCGCGGACCTTGCCGGCGCGGTGGCCCCGGGCGACGTCATCGGAATCGACATCCGGGAGGACGCGCTCGCGGATGCGCGCCGGCTCGCGCGAGAGCGAGGGATCTCGAACGTCACCTTCCAGATGGCGAACATCTACGACCTTCCGGTCCCCGACGCCTCGTTTGACGCGGCATTCGCCTGCGCGGTGCTCCAGCACCTAGCCACGCCGCTGGCGGCCCTCGCGGAGATGCGCCGCGCCTTGAAGCCGGGAGGAGTTATCGGGATCGTCGACGGATCCTCGCCGCTCACCTTCCGGTATCCGACGAACCCGCTGCTCCAACTGTGGGACGATCTTCGAGTGCGCGCGCGTGATCACCACACGGGCAATCAATGGAACCCGCTCCGGCTGCGCGCCGCTCTTCGCGAGGCGGGATTCGCGCGAGTAGAGGCCTCGGCGGGCATGTCGAGCGAGGCAGGGCCGCCGGCGGGAACGACCGACGAGACGCGCAGAGTCGCTCGAGATCACTTGATCGCGCTCCGCGGCCTCAGAGGGAAGGTGGCGCTCGAGCAAGGATGGGCGACCGAGCAAGAACTGGAGCAGATGGCCGAAGCCCTCGTGGGCTGGGGGGACGATCCGAACGCCTTCTACGGCCGGCCCTACTTCGTGGCGATCGGCTGGGCTTGACCCCCGCGCGCTCATTTGGCGGGCGCCACGCCCGGCGTCATCTCGAACTGCAGGTCGAGTACGGCGTAGAAACCACCTCATGCCGCACCATCGGAGCCGAACAAACGGCTGCAGCCGACACCTTACAGCCCCCTCTACCCCCGGCCCCTTCCGCCGCTCCTGCCTGCTCCCCCGGGCAGCACACCGTCAGGGCGGGGCGACGAGCACGCGGAGCTTCGCCGGGCCACGAAAAACGGGCAGCGCTCGCCAGACTGGCGACTCGTCGGCCAGGCGGAGATGCGGAAACCGTTCGAGCAGCGCGCCGATGGCGAGCCGGGCCTCCAGGCGCGCCAGCGGCGCGCCGAGGCAGAAGTGGACCCCGCCGCCGAACGACTGGTGGTGCGCGTCCCGCCGCGTCACGTCGAAGCGGTCGGGCTCCGGGTACACCTCCGGATCCCGATTGGCGGCGGCGAGGAACACGACCACTGACTCGCCGCGACGCACCGGGCAGCCGCGGATCGCGACGTCGACCGCGGGGATGCGCACGCTCTGCACCACCGGAGACTCGAAGCGCAGAATCTCCTCCACGGCATTGTCGATCAGCGAGGGGTCGGCGCGCAGCTTGGCGAGCTCCGCGGGGTGCCGGAGCAGGAGCCACACGCCGTTGCCGATGAGATCGGTGGTGGTCACGTTGCCGGCGACCAACAGCAGCTCGCACATCGTCACGATCTCGTCGTCGTCGAGACGATCGCCCACCTCCTCCGCGGCGATCAGCGCGCTGAGCAGGTCGTCCCGCGGCTTGGCTCGCCGCCAGGCGAGCACGCGGCGGAGGTACGCGTCGCGCTCCCCCAGCGCCCTGTTCACCGTCGCACGCTCCTCATCCGACAGGAACGGATTGAACGTCCGGACATCGAGCTCGCTCCAGCGCTTGAAGTCGGCCCGGTCGGCCGGGTCGATGCCGAGCATCTCGGCGATGACGATCACCGGGAGCGGCCCGGCGAACGCCTCGACAAGATCGAAGCCCTCGCATCCGGCGACGGAATCGAGCAGCTCGCCGATGATCCGGCGGATGCGCGGCGCCAGGCGCTCGACCGCGCGCGGGGTGAACGCCTTGTTGACGAGCGCGCGAAGCCGGGTGTGGTCGGGAGGGTCGCTGAAGAGCATGTTGGCCGCCTGGCCGGGCGGGGGCAGGAACAGGCGCATGTACGTGCCCTCGTTCGCCTTGTGCGGATCGAGGGACATCGTGCGGTCCCGGAGCACGCGCTCGACGTCGTCGTGGCGCGTGAGAACCCAGCGGTTGATCACCCCGTCGTAGTGCACGGGCTCGTCCCGGCGCAGGCGCGCGAGCACGGGATGGGGATCCGTCCGGAACGTCGCATCGAGCGCGGTGAGCTCAACCCCGGTGGGGATGCGGCCGGGGTCCTCGGGCGGCCGCTCGCCGGCCATCGAGCGTCTCAGCGCCTTTCCAGCGCGACCATGGTCTCGGCGGACGCGGCGACCCCCTCGCCGTAAAAGGCGGGTCGCGTAGGCCGTCGCTCGCGCAGCCAGAGATCACCCTCGGCGATCACCAGTCCATCGCCCAGGAATGTGCCCATCAGACCGATGCCACGGCTCTTGTCGTCCTTGTCAGGCTCGCTCAACGACCACCTCACTAATCTGAATTACGGGAGACAAGTCAGTGTAGTTCGGAATGTCGGCCATGATCTCTTTCGCGTGCGGCCCGAAGCCCGCCTGAAACGCCTCGACGGAATCACAGAAGATGTGGCACATGCCAACGTAGGTCGGAGGGACGCCGGGTGCGCCGCCGGCAAGCCCTTTGTCAACGGTGTAGTAGCGACATGCGTCACCCAGGCGCTTCTTTACCAGTGGCATATGCTTGTCGCGGTAATACGCGTGATCGAAGCGGGCTCCAGGGGTGTTCGCGTACATCACGCTGACCTTGATCATCATCGCCCTCCCAGTGGTGGGATGTCCGGTCAAGCCTCCGGCATCGAGTGGGGCGATCCCGTCAGAGTGTGGCTGAGAGGTCAACCTGGAGCGGAGGGCGGGAAGTCCCGCGGACGAGACCGAGCCAATACGCTTCAGCGCGGGGAAGAACATGTTTAGGGGAGCGCCTCGATCCTGTATGCCAAACCGAAGCCACTCCTCGGCGATTCCTGGGTGAAGTCTGGGTAAACGAAAGGGGTTAGCGGCCTCCGCGTCCGCTAACCCCTCGTCGTTCATGGTTGCGGGGGCTGGATTTGAACCAGCGACCTTTGGGTTATGAGTCGTCTTGGGGTCGTGCCGGCAACCCTCTGATCTCGTGAAGAACGCGCAGAACGATGGGAAGTTATCGGTTCTTTCGTACTGGTCCTACGTCCCTCTCGTTTGAGCATGCTCCAGGCTGATATGGGAGCAGAACGGGAGCGGATGACCTTTGTGTTCTACCCAAAGTGGTGCCGAGCGTTCTCCGGACGAGCCTGGATCTTCCATCAGTATGAACCTGAGTGCCGCAGTGAAATCCACTTTCAGTCGCCGAACGACCCACCTCACCAGACCGGGGCCGGCTCTGCGACCCCGGTCTGGTGCGGCGCCTAGTTCGGCCCTAACCCAACTAGCGGTCAGTGATTCCAGTAGGCCGGTACCCAACGAAAGACGTCGCGGGTCACCGCCACCCGGCCGGCGGCCGGGAACGACACGTGAGTGGGCACCAGCGGCTGGCCGGTCGCCGCCAGCTCCCGCAAGAGACCGACCCGGACGCGGACCGTCTCCTCGGGCTCTTGGTCGAAGCCGTTGTGCCAGTGGGGGCAGTCGAACCCGGGCGGGAACACGGAGTCGCCGCCGAACATCAGCCGGTCGCCGCCAGACTCCAGGCGGACCACGCTGTGCCCGGGGGTGTGGCCCCCGGTGCGACGGATGAGCACCCCCGGCGCCACCTCGTGTTCCTTCTCGAACGGCTGCAGCCGGCCGTGGTACTCGTCGAGGAACCGCTTGGCGACCGCCCGAAGCGCGTCCGGTACCCCTGGCGGCATGGTGGCGCGGGACAGATCAGCCTTCCCCGCCCAGAACTCGGCCTCGACGGTCGACACGTGGATCCGCAGGTCTGGCCGCAGCCGACCGCTCACGCCGAGCAGCCCGCCAATGTGGTCCATGTGCATGTGGGTGAGCACCACGTCGGTCAGGGATTCGAGACCGAGGCCGGCGGCTTCCAGTCGCCTGGTCAACTGCCCCGCCCCTGCAAATTCCGGGAACTCCGCCCCTATTCCAGCGTCGATGAGTACAGTCCGGCCGCCGCTACGCACCACGCCCACGTTGAGCGGCCACCCGAATCTCGCCGGCAGGAACATGCCGTCCAGCCAGGCCCCGAGCTCGGCGGGGGCGGCGTTGACGGCCAACGTTGCGGCGGGTATCGACATCGTTCCGTCGCTGACCACCAGCGCGTCGATCTCGCCGACCCGCAGCGCGTAGCCCGACCGAATCAACTCGGCGGGCCCCGGTCTATCGGGATGTGAGGTGGTGTCCAAGCTCATGTTTGTCTCCCTCTGCACGCTCATGTTTGTCTCCTTCTGCTGCCCGCCGTACCCATGCCCACGCTGGTGGCCACACCCTGGCCCACGGGTCCCGTGGTGGTCTCGATGCCCGAGGTCCAGCGGCCCCGGGCACTTGCTGTCGAACTGGCGGAAGCGCTTGATGTCGTCCCGCGTGACCCACGGCTCGCCGAGCCGCTCGTAGTCCGGATTCACTCGCGCACCCCTTCCCGGCGGTGCCGACTCAGCCCTTGATGAAGGCGAGAAGGTCGGCGTTGACCACGTCGGCGTGCGTCGTGCACATGCCATGCGGGAACTTCTCGTAGACCTTGAGCGTGCCCTTCTTGAGGAGCTTCGCGGAGAGCAACGCGGAGTCGGCGATCGGGACGATCTGGTCGTCGTCGCCATGCATGACGAGCGTCGGCACGTCGATGATCTTCAGATCCTCGGTGAAGTCGGTCTCCGAGAAGGCCCGGATGCCATCGTAGTGCGCTTTCGCACCGCCCATCATGCCCTGGCGCCACCAGTTCTCGACCACCGCCTGGGACACCTTCGCGCCCGGCCGGTTGTAGCTGTAGAAGGGGCCGCTCGCGAGATCCCGATAGAACTGCGCGCGGTTGGCAGCGAGCTGCTGCCGCAAGCTGTCAAATACATCGATCGGCAAGCCGCCCGGATTGGCGGGTGACTTCACCATGATCGGCGGCACGGCGCCGATGAGCACCAGCTTGGCGACACGGCCCTTGCCGTGGCGCGCGACGTAGCGCGTCGCTTCGCCGCCGCCGGTCGAATGGCCGATGTGGATCGCGTCGCGGAGATCGAGATGAGCGACGACCGCGGCGGCGTCCGCGGCGTAGTGGTCCATGTCGTGACCATCGCTCACCTGGCTCGACCGGCCATGGCCGCGCCGGTCATGCGCGATGACGCGATAGCCCTTCTCCACGAAGTAGAGCATCTGGGTGTCCCAGTCGTCGGCACTGAGTGGCCACCCATGATGGAAGACGATGGGCTGCGCGTTCCTGGGCCCCCAGTCCTTGTAGTAGATCGTCGAGCCATCCTTCACTGTGATCGTGCACATCGGTGTATTCCCCCCGGCGCATGCCCTTCGGTCGGAGCCGCTTGCTCAACTCGTGCGCATTCGCCCGTCAACGTCGGCGGTGCGTTCTGCTGATTTGGTCCATCGACGGGCTGGTTCGTTACGCACTCTTGTGCCTATAATCCCGGCCGCGGCTAAGGCTCAGCGCGCCGCACGGGCACGAACGCGACACCCGGAGCGTGGATGGGGCGGGTATGATCGAGGCCGCGAGCGATTCAGGCGCCGCGCAGGTCGTGGCGCCCGACGATGGGAGCGTGATCGACGCGCTGCGCCAAGGCGACGAGGGCGCGTTCGCGCGCCTCGTCGACCAGTATCACCCGAGCCTCCGCCGCGTCGCCCGCCTCTACACCGCCAATCGCGCGGTCGCGGACGAGGTGGTGCAGGACACTTGGCTGGGCGTGGTCCAGGGTATCTGGGCGTTCGAGCGCCGCTCGTCACTCAAGACCTGGATCTTTGGCATCCTCATCAACCGCGCGAAGACCCGAGCCGCCCGCGAGGGACGGATGGTGCCGTTCGCTCGCTTCGACGCCGCGGTCGAGGCGGCCGAGGCCGTGATCGCCCCGGACCATTTCCAGCCCGGCGACCATCCGACCGAGCCTGGCCGCTGGACGCACCCTCCGCCCGACCTGGGAGCCTCTCCGGAGCGCTGGCTCCTGGCCCAGGAGGCACGTCAGCACCTCCAGAGCGCCATCGGGGCGTTGCCCGAGCACCAGCGGCTGGTGCTGATTCTGCGTGACGTCGAAGGCTGCTCGACGGAGGAGGTGTGTAACGCTCTCGGGGTCCAGGAGACTAATAGCCGCGTGCTGCTGCACCGGGCCCGTGCCAAGGTGCGCGCGGTGCTCGAGCCATATCTCAAGGGGATGTAGACCGGCCGATTGCAAACCCCACCTTGCGGGCAAGGAACTAGCTAGGAGGTTCGCAATGAAGATCGTCGTTATCGGCGGCACCGGCCTGATCGGCTCGAAGACCGTCGCCATTCTGCGCCAAGCCGGCCACGAGGTCGTCGCCGCCTCGCCCAATACCGGCGTCAACACCATCACCGGCGAGGGCCTCAAAGAGGCCATGACCGGCACGCAGGTGGTGATCGACCTCGCCAACTCGCCCTCATTTGAAGACAGGGCGGTGCTGGAGTTCTTCGAGACCTCCGGCCGCAACCTTCTCGCGGCGGAGGCCGCAGCGGGCGTCCGCCACCATATCGCGCTCTCCATCGTCGGAACCGACCGGACGCCCGACAATGGCTATTTCCGCGCGAAGGTCGCCCAAGAGAAACTGATCGAGAAGTCCGGCATCCCCTACACCATCATCCGCTCGACCCAGTTCCTGGAATTCCTCAGCGGCATCGCCGCTTCAGCTACGGATGGAAACATGGTCAGGCTTTCGCCCGGCCTGTTCCAGCCCATCGCGGCGGACGACGTGGCGGCCATCGTCGCTGATGTGGCGCTCGCGGCGCCACGGAGCGGCATCGTCGAGATCGCCGGCCCGGAACGAGCACCGTTCAACGAAATCGTCGCCCGCTATCTGAAGGCGGTCGGCGACCCGCGTGAGGTCGTGCGGGACCCCGAGGCCCGATACTTCGGCGGCCGGGTCGAGGAGCGCTCGCTCGTGCCGCTGGGCGAAGCGCGGCTCGGCCGCATCGGGTTCGACGAATGGCTCCGCCGCTCACCGGCAAAAGCCTGATCCCGACCATGACGACCACACTACTTGCGTTGGTTCTGCTATCCCTCATGACCGGCACGGCGATGGCTCAGCAGGCCAAGGTCACGTCGCTCATGTCGAAAGACCTTCCGGAGAGTCCCGGCAAGGAAATGCTGATGATCCTCGTAGAGCATGCGCCCGGCGGGTCGAGCCCTGTCCACCGACACAATGCGCATGCGATGGTTTACGTACTGGAGGGCTCCGTTGTGATGCAGGTGAAGGGTGGAAAACAGGTCACCCTGACGCCAGGACAGACCTTCTATGAAGGCCCCGACGATGTTCATGTCCTTGACCGCAACGCAAGCCGTACCAAGCCGGCGAAATTCGTGGTGGTCTTGATCAAGGACAAGGGCGCTCCGGCGCTCGTGCCAGTAAAGTGACGGTAGGAAGGACAAAGCCGCGGGTAAGCTGACCAAGTTAAGGGACATCGTCACCGCCATTGTGTTGCTCCCTCGGGCCGGGATCGGAACGGGTTAAGCGAGCGGGCAGCGCAAGATCTGGAGGGTCCATGGAGATCGCCGACTGGCTGCGCGGGCTCTCGCTGGCTCGGTACGCCGAGACGTTCCCTGGCGCAGCGGCATTGCCTGATGTCGCCACGCTGCGAACGCGCCGCCGCACCGCGATCCGGTACGACGAGCGTCCCTGAGACCCGATGCGCTGTCCGTCCTGTCACCACGACAATCGGTCCGACCGTCGCTTCTGTACGCAGTGCGGCACCAGATTGGCCATGCGGTGTTTCTCCTGCGGCGCTCCGATCGAGCTCGACGAGAGATTCTGCGGTGGTTGTGGCGCGGCGCTGACGATCGGCGGGCAGACACCCCCTCCATCGTCAGCCCATGCGCCGCTCCCCCCGGAGGAGATCCGCCACGCGAACGTCACGGTCGAGGGCGAGCGCAAGCAGGTCACCGTCCTCTTCGCCGACGTGACGGGCTCGCTGGAGCTGGCAGAGCACCTCGACCCCGAGGCGTGGTCGCAGATGATGCAGCGCTTCTTCCGCATTTTCTGCGACGCCATCGAGCGCTTCGAGGGCTACGTCGATAAGTTCACCGGGGACGGCGGCATGGCGCTCTTCGGCGCGCCCATCGCCCATGAGGATCACGCGCAGCGGGCCTGCTACGCGGCCCTCCATCTTCGCGACGCCGCCCGCACGTACGCAAGCGAGGTTCGCGCCCAGCACGGCGTGCGGTTCGCCATCCGCATCGGCCTCAACTCGGGCGAAGTCGTAGTCGGGCGAATCGGCGACGACCTGCGCATGCAGTTTACGGCCCAGGGACACGTCGTCGGCCTCGCGCAACGCATGGAGGCACTCGCCGAGTCGGAGCACATCTGTCTCTCGGAGCACACGGCGCGGCTCGTCGAGGGGTACTTCCACCTCCGGGATCTGGGCCGGACAACGGTCAAGGGCGTGAGTGAGCCGGTCGGGCTCTTCGCTCTCGAGGCGATGGGATCCTTCCGCACCCGCTTCGATCGCTCGCGGGCCCGCGGCCTTTCCGTGTTCGTCGGCCGCGCCCGGGAAATGGCCGCCCTCGACGCTGCGCTCGAGCGTGTACGCAGCGGCAGCGGCCAGGTCGTCGGCGTCGTCGCCGAGGCGGGAACCGGCAAGTCGCGTCTGTGCGCCGAGTTCATCGAGAGCTGTCGCACGAGCGGGATCCCGGTCCTCGAGGGACGAGGCGTCGCGCACGGGAAGGCAATCCCGATGCTCCCCATGCTGGAGATGTGGCGCGCCTTCTACGGGATCCGGGATAGCGACGACCCCGAGACGACTCGCGCGAGGATCGCGGGGCGGCTGCTCCCGATGGACGAGAGCTTCCGTGAGGTCCTGCCGTTCGTCTTCGACCTCTTCGGCGTGCCGGACCCCGCGAACCCGTCCCCCGCGATCGACCCCGAGCAGCGGCAGAAGCGCGTCCACGGTGTCCTGAAGCGGATTCTCCACGATCCGGCATACGGTGGCCTACGGGTGATCCTGCTCGAGGACCTGCACTGGTTCGACGGCGCCAGCGACGCCTATCTCGAGACGACCGTCGATAGCTTGCCCGCGACCCGCGATCTCCTGCTCGTCACCTTCCGGCCAGAGTATCAGGCTCGCTGGATGCAGCGCTCCTACTACCAGCGGCTGCCGCTCCAGCCGCTTGATCCCGCGGCGATCCGCGCCCTCCTGCGCGACCAACTCGGCGAGGATCCGAGCGTCGCGGCGCTGCCCGCGATCATCCACACGCGCACCAAGGGCAACCCGTTCTTCATTGAGGAAGTGGTGCAGTCGCTAGTGGAGGGCGGTCAGCTGGCGGGACGGCCGGGCGCCTACCGCCTGACGACGCCGGTCGAAGCACTGCCGGTGCCGGCCAGCGTTCAAGCCGTCCTGTCGTCGCGCATCGATCGGTTGCCAGAGCTCGAAAAGCAATTGCTCCAGACTGCCGCGGTGATAGGCAAGACGTTCGGCGAGGCGCTGCTTGGGCGGGTCATGGCGAGCGTCGCGGCGATTGACGAGACGGCGCTCGGTGCGCCGCTCGCGGCGTTGGCGGCAGCGGAGTTCCTGTACGAGGCCGCGCTGTATCCACAGCTCGTGTACTCCTTCAAGCACCCGCTCACCCAGGAGGTGGCGCACCGCTCGCAGCTGCGCGAGCGGCGCGTGCGGGTGCACGCCGCGGTGGCGCAAGTGCTCGAGGAGGCGGGTGGCAATCTCGACGAGCGCGCCGCGGAGATCGCTCAGCACTGGGCCGAGGCGGGTGCCGCCGGCATCGCGGCGCGGTGGCATCGGCGCGCGGCGGAGTGGGCCGGCCTCTCCGATCCGCGCGAATCGTTGCGACACTGGCGGCGCGTTCGCGAGCTCGCCCCTGGCGTGGAGGACGCGACCGAGCGGACCAACCTGGCGCTACATACGTACAACCACGTCCTCTCGCTCGGTTGGCGGATGGGCGGCAGCGAAGAGGAGGCCGCGGCCGCGTTCGCCGACGGACGTGCTCTCGTGCAGAGTCTCGGTGATCGTCCCGCGCTGGCGCTGTTGGTCGGCCGGTACGGCCTCATGCGCTTCAGCGTCGCGGGATCCGGTGGTGACTACGCTCGCTATGGCGAGGAGGCCGCCCTCCTGGCGCGAGAGTGCGCTGATCCGGCACTGCGCGCGGCGATTGCGACGTTCCCAGCCTATGGGCATTTCCACGCGGGCGAGGGCCGGGCGGCCCTCGACTGGGCGGCCCGGATCCTGGAGGAAGTCGGATCGGACAACGTGCTCGGCAAGGAGCTCGTCGGCTACAGCCCGCGAGTGGGCGCTCTCCACGTGCGCGCGCAAGCCCTCCTCTTTCTGGGGAATCTCACGGAGGCGTGGAGCCAGGTCCGGGCGGCGGAGCGCGTCGCGGAGGAATCGCCTGAGCTCGAGGTGTTCACCTGGATGCAAGTCACCCGGGCGATGCTGGAGCACACGTGCGGACGACCCGAGTCCGGCCTGAAACACGCCCGTCGTAGTCTCGACATTGCGGAGAAGCTCGACAACGAGGCGTCCCGGATGGCCGCGTACGCAGCCTTCGGGTTGGCGAATCTGGTCGAAGAACAGCCGGCTGCCGCTCGGGACGCTCTCCGCGAGAGTGCCACCATCGCGCGCGATCGCCGCGTGGTGCGCGGCCTCCTTCCCCTGGTGCTGGCCGGCCTCTCGGAGGCGTACCTGGCACTTGGCGAACCGACCGAGGCCGTCGCCACGGCGCGCGAAGGCATCGATCTGGGGAGCGCCGGTGGCTGCCTCTACAACGAGGCGCTTGCGCAGCTCGCTCTGGCGGCGGGCCTGCTGGCGACGGATTGCGTCGTCCCCCGCGCCGAGATCGAGTCCGCTCTCGAACGCGCCGAGCACCTGGTCGCGTCGATCGAGGGTAGCGCGCTGTCGCCGCGAATCCTGGAGCTGCGCGGCCGCCTGGCTGCCGCGGTCGGCGACGCGCCGGCGTCCGACCGGAGGCTACGGGCAGCCCTCGACCTCTACCGCGCGATCGGCGCCACCGGCCACGCCGAGCGGCTCACGCGGGAGCTCGACGCATGAACTGCGAACCGTCCAGTCTCGGTGAGCGGCGATTGACCGCGGTGAGCACCGACTTGCTAGCGACCGACCCCCATGAGCGCGCGACCTTGCAGCCACGCCCGTGGACGACTCGCTTTAGCCTCCAGGATGCTTTGCTCTGGAACGCGATGCTTGTTCGTCGTGGTGCTGCTGAAGGCCACGGGGGCTCTCATCCTTAAGCCGGTGAAAGAATAGTGCTCGGCACCGTGAGCGACGATTACGTGACGCAGCACCACGCATCGTGAAACGCCCGCGTCGGGCCACGGTGCCCGCGCACCAAGAACCGAAAGCGGCAATGCTGGAGCGGAGGGTGACATGCGGAAGAACAACGGCCAATGGATCCTCAAGTCCCGTCCCCAGGGCCTCGTAGAGCGCGTGAACTTCGAGTGGCGTGAAGAGCCGATACCGACAATCGGGGACGGCCAGTTCCTCGTGCGTAACCTCTGGCTCTCCTGCGATCCGACCCAGCGCCCGTGGATGCAGTTCGACACCTACATCCCGGCGGTGCCGCTCGGTGATGTCATGTACTCGGTGTCTGCCGGGCAGGTGGTCGAATCTCGACACGCCGACTTCAAGCCTGGCGACAAGGTCACAGGCGCCTGGGGCTGGCAGGACTACGCGGTCACGGACGGGTCCGGGCTGGTGCCGGCCACGAAAATTCCAGCAGGGGTCGATTTCCCGACTGCTCTGTCGCTATTCGGCATCACCGGACTGACGGCTTACTTCGGGCTTCTTGATCTCGCCGCCCCCAAAGCCGGCGACGTTGTCGTCGTGTCTGCCGCCGCCGGCTCGACCGGCTCGTTCGTCGCGCAGATCGCCAAGCTCAAGGGGTGCCGGGTCATCGGCATCGCGGGCGGCGAGAAGAAGTGCACCTTTCTCACCAAGGACCTCAGCCTCGATGGGGCGATCGATCATCGGCGGGAGGACGTCCCCGCTCGGCTTCGTGAACTGTGCCCGAACGGGATCAACGTGTACTTCGACAACGTCGGTGGGGAGATTCTCGATGCCGCCCTGGGAAACCTCGCCGCCGGGGCACGGATCGTGGTGTGCGGCGCGATCTCCGGCTACAACGACCTCGCTCACATGCCTCCAATCCGCAACTACTTGAACCTCGTCCTCGCTGGCGCGACCATGCGCGGCTTCCTGGTCTTGACCTTCGCCCCCCGCTTTGGGGAAGCAATCGCCCAGCTCGCGAGCTGGGCTGCGGCCGGGCAGATTAGAACCCAGGTCGACATCATGGAGGGACTCGAGAGGGCGCCGGAGGCGCTCCGGCGTCTTTTCACGGGCGAAAACATCGGGAAGCAGCTCGTAAAGATTGCCGATGCGCCGTGACTGCGAGACTTGTCGAGCAGCAATTGTCATGCGTTGAGCGTGGTCTCAGCCCTGGAGCGGTCACGGGGACGCGGGCCACGGCACTCCCGCCGGAGGGGCGTTGATATAGCCTATTTTCTCCTTCTGGCAACAATCATTCCAACGAGCCAAAGGCCGATCGTCGTCCAGTGATGCGGCGATCACCTTGTTTCATCAGACGGTTATGTCGAACCGAAACTCCATAGGTCGGTCTGCCCGCAAGTGGTTGCCGGCCCCCGGAACCACCGACATCGACTACACGCCCGACCTTTAGGTCACTGCTTCGCAGGTCCTGGACGGCACAGGTGCGATTGGGCGAGCCCAGGTGATCTTTGTTAGCCGCGCCGGGTGTTTGTGTTCCCGGGGTGGTGCGTCCGCGTCTCACGGCCTGACCGTCCCCCTCCTGGGCCGGGTTCGGGCCCGGCTCGCAGCCTAAATGCCTTCCCCAAACCGGTCCTGGCCCCAAGGGGAATTGGGCGGGGGGGGGCCGATGCCCTGGCCATGGAGATCCATGGGGAAGCACGCCTGGCAGCCTAGCACCACCTCCCGATCGCGGGCGAGGCGCTGGCGGCATAGCTCGCACTCGTTCGGCTGACCCGATCCGATTGCGTCTTCGCGGCCCTCGCGTTGATCCTGGAGCCACCTGGACGCGTTGGAGCACCGGAGGAGTCCGGTGCACGGTGTGCACCCAGGTGCCGAGCGCAAGCGGGCATGCCAGCCTCCCGGCTGGCACCGAGCGGTGCTCCGGCAAAGGTCAATCGGGCCAATTCAGCGTCCTCTCGACGTCCCTTCACCTTCCTCGCCACCGATTCCGAATACTCTCTCAAGGAAGAATACGGATTCGTCGTAGACACCTAAAAGCTTCCGATCGTTCGAGAGAATTCCTTCGAACAACGTCGCGTAGGCAACGTACGTCATATCAACCATGTCGTTCCGGAGCCTGTCCATTCTCACGTTCTCGATTCCGCCCTTTCCTAGCCAGCGCACCACCAGCAGTTGGGAGGCGAGCCCAAATCGAAACACAAGAGTATCTCTTAGGCTCTCCAACGTTGGCAAAACCGCCACATCCGGGTGGGCCTTCAACAGTAGCGCCGCAAGAGTGAGAATGTTGCGGACTATCACGTCACCGGTCTCCTTGGAGATGGGGCCGGGTCTACGGAGTTCAGCTAACTGCGAGGGCTGAAAGGATTCGGCCGTCTCGCGAATAGCCTCTGCCACCCCGAACGCGTCCTGCTGCATCTGTCTGAAATGCTCATTCGCGAGATTCGCAAGATGCTCTACTCGTGCCCTCAACCCTGCATGCCCTCCCACGGCCGAACGAACATCGCGAACAAACTCGCGGAACTCGCCGGTCTGCTGGGAATCGATAAAGTCGTCCCGCACATGGGGCCCGCGAGCCTGGAGCCGAATGATGTCGCGCGTACCCTTCAAAACCACCACCTGTTCCGGATACTTGGATACGATTCGGAGTGAGAGTCCGATGTTTGATAGCGCGTTCCCTTTGTAACATTCCATACACGCATAGTCGGTAAATACCGCCTGATGTCCGGGGTCAGCTTGGAGATACTCTTCGAGGGCTACGTGGCGGAGCAACGTTGCATCAACAATTTTCTGCATTTCTCCGAGGGCCCTCCGATCCGATTCTCTTCAGTCACTACCAAGAATCTCTTGGAAGTGGAGCCCCTACGGCTTGAGTCTGCGGACGACCTCGGCCAGCAGGAGGTCCAGTTCGGGACGAAAATCGACCTGGGGGAAGGCCGGAATGACCTCCCGCGCTCGAATCGGAGTATGCAGATCTTGATCTGCAATCGTGCGTGCTGACTCCTGGAGTCGGATCATCGAATCCTTGAACGACCTCCCGCCCCCATCGCCACTTCGGCAAAGGTCCGGAACCCGAAGATCGGCGGAACGTGATCCAGGATGGTCCGAACCAGGGCGGCCCGACACGCCCGCTGGCTCGACCGTGACCCTGTGCTTCCAGGTGTCGACCACGTCGCCCGCACCGACCGGTAGCATTCCCCGACCGCCCTTGGCGTAACTGCAGCCCGTGAGCAGCAGGAGCGCGCCGGCCAGGGCCAGCTTCAGGATGGGCGCCCGGGGGCGGGGAGATAGAACCTTCGACCTTGCGGGATAGTTGATCATCACCGCCGCCGTTCGAGCTCGAGGTCCACACGCCTCAGCTGTTGGAGCTGGGCCCTCAGACCGAAGGCTTCCTCCTCGCGCGATTGGAGCTGCACCTTGAGGCGGCCGACTTCCTCCTCGCGCCACTGGAGTAACACTCTCAGGCGGACAGCTTCCTCTTCGCGAGCCAGCAGGTCGCCGAGCGTGGCCCGCCAGGCGCGGGCCTCCGCCTCCCAGCGGCTCTTCGGAAAGTCTATCAGCAGCCGCGAGAAGGCAGCATGCGCGGCGCGATAGTTCCGGAACCCGCTGGTCGGATCGGCCTGGAGGCGCCCGAGGTTGTAGAGCGCCGGAGCGGCGGCCGGGTCGCCGGGATACTCGCGAACCACCCGCTCGTACAGCGCGCGAGCAGCATGTTCCCAACCCGTTTCGGCCAGCGTGTCGGCGCGCGCCACCAGCTGGTCGGCCGCTGACGACCTGCGGACCGGCGAGGGCACCCAGCCCGTGCTGCAGCCGGCGGCCAGCAGGAGCAGGGCCAGGGCTGGAAACCCGCGCCGCAGGCCGCCGACTGCAGACTGGCGGCGGCGCTGGACGCGTCCATCGGGGACCTGGCGTGCCAGGCGGATCATGAGGCAAGAATCACCGCGGAATCCCATGGGCTCGCTCTCCCGATTCGCCCCAGCGTGTCGCCAACAATTGTTCGACCGTCTCGCAGAGCGTGTTCAGGCTGAAGGGTTTCTCCAAAACGAGCGCCCCTGGAGGCAGAGCTCCGCCGACCGAATCCCCGACCTGTCCGGTCATGAACACCACGGCGGGCATCGTGGGCCGGCAGCGCCGCCGGATGGCATCGTAGAGCTGCGGCCCGTCCAGCTCCGGCATCCGCAGGTCGCTGAGGACCAGGTCGTAGCGGTGGAGATCGAGCAGGCGCAGCGCCTCGGCCCCGTCCGCGGCCGTGTCGACGGCATAGTCGTCGCGGCTCAGGATCGCCGCCATCGTCTCCCGAAGCGTGGACTCGTCGTCGACGATGAGGATGCGATTCACGGTTAGGACTCGCCCGACGACGTCAGGAGGTCCGGGCGTCGCAAGGGCGCGTCGGAAGTCGGCGCGGGCGCGGAAGCCAGCACGTCCTGCACCTTCAGTTCCAACGCCTCGATCGAGAACGGCTTCAGGAGGATCGGCACCTCCGGGTCCAGCACGATCTGGTTCAATACGACCGTGTGACCCGCGAGGTGGGCGACCGCCAGCGCTGTGACATACAGGACGCGCGTGGCTGGGCGCAGGGTGCGGAGTTGCCGACCCAGTTCCGCGCCATCCATTCCCGGCATGACCAGATCCGTGACCAGCAGATCGATGGGGCCCGGCTCCGCGCGTGCGATCTGCAATGCCTGTCGGCCCCCGTCGGCCACGAGGACCCGGTACCCCCGGCCCTCCAGAATGATCTGGGCCAGCGAGCGCAGACTCGCATCGTCGTCCACGACCAGGATCGCGGCCATGAGCCGTGATCGATGCGAATCCGAGGCCAACGAGAACACACTGCGAAATCAACCAGTTAAGAATCGGTGAGCGCTCACAATATGCCGAAGAATGTCAGCGATCGCGCCGGCCACCGGCTCCGCACTGGAACCTCGTGCGGCTCTCCGGTGTGTCCTGGGAGACTTGCCGACGACTTCAACCTGGGGC
>Ga0153915_10001825_pt1 | contig 19550 bp, 17 predicted proteins | sample Opewatmetagenome_2_FD_107003 | JGI IMG/M metagenome (GOLD analysis project Ga0153915, IMG submission 107003) | Freshwater wetland microbial communities from Ohio, USA - Open water 3 Core 3 Depth 3 metaG | ecosystem: Environmental > Aquatic > Freshwater > Wetlands | place: USA: Ohio, Lake Erie...
AAAGCGAATCGTAGTCGCTTCCTTGTAACACCATTTGGTCCCGCAGGAGGGAACACAATGAACCGCAAGGGCTTTACCCTTATCGAGCTGTTGATCGTGGTCGTGATCATCGGCATTCTGGCCGCGATCGCCATCCCGAAGTTCGCCAGCACGAAGGAGAAGGCGTACATCGCCTCGATGAAGTCCGACCTTCGCAACCTGGCGACGGCTGAGGAGAGCTATCTCTCCAGCCAGAACCCGCCGGCGTATGCCGCGGGGACTTGGACCACGGCGGCTGCCTTGGTCGACCCCGTGACCAACTCGACCCTGTACACGCCTTCCAGCGGCGTGACCGTCACCGCGACCGCGGTGGCCGGTGGTTGGAGCGCGTCGGCGACGCACCTGCAGGCGCCTGGTCGTACCTGCGCCATCTTCATCGGTGCGGCGGCCCCGTTGGCCCCTGCGACGGTCGAAGGCGAACCGTCCTGCAACTGACGCTGGCCCGTAGCAGCATGGTTTGAACCGGAGGGCGGCGGCTGGCATGGCGCCGCCCTTCGCGCACCATAACCCGGTGACATTGAGAGGAACGGCCATGAGGGGCAGGAACGGCGGATTCGGGCAGGGAGGATTCACGCTGATCGAGCTGCTCATCGTGGTGGTGATCATCGGGATCCTGGCCAGCATCGCGATCCCCAAGTTCGGGGCGACGAAAGAGAAGGCCTACGTCTCGAAGCTCAAGTCCGACCTCCGAAACCTGGCCACGGCGCAGGAGGCCTACTATTACGACCACGGGAACTACTACAACGGCCCCATCCCCAACCCCGCACTGGCGTTCTCGCCCTCCGGGGGCGTGACGATCGCCCTCGGGACAGTGACGCCTTCGACCTGGGGTGCCAGCGCCACGCACGTCAGCGCGCCGGGGAGAACGTGCGCAATCTTCTTCGGCCCAACCCCCGTGGCGCCGGCGACCGTTGAGGGCATGGTGACCTGCAACTAGGTGGGGGTTGAGAGGGTGCCGGGGCGGCGGGTGTTCCCGTCGCCCGTTTTCTTTGCCAATATCAGACCATGCCCGCCGACCGCCCCACCCTCCGCCGTGAGCTGCTGTTCAACCTGGGATTGCTGGTGGCGGCGGCGCTCACCCTTGCGGTCGGCACGGCCCTGCTGGTCGGCTTGATGCGGCCTGGGTTGGCCGCCGCCGCGCTGGTGGCCCTGGTGGCCGCCGACGTGGCGATTGTGTTCGTCTTCGGCCGCGATCTGCTGAACCGCCTGGTGCTGCGCCCCATGTCGCAGCTCACCGCGGCGGCCGATCAGCTGGCGGCCGGCAACCTGACCCACCGCGCCCCGCCCGCCGAAACCCGCGACTTCACCGAGCTGGCGGGCCGGTTCAACGCCATGACCGATCAGCTGCTGGATGCCCAGAGCCAGCTGGTGCGCACCGAGAAGCTGGCGACCGTGGGCCGCTTCGCGGCGGGCGTGGCGCACGAGGTGGGGAACCCCCTCTCGGCCATCGGCACCTATCTCGAGGTATTGCGGAAGCGGGGCGCGGACCCGGAGCTGGTGGCTGCCGTCTCGCGCGAGGCCGGCCGGATTGACCGCATCGTGCGCGGGCTGCTGGAGTACGCACGGCCCGGAGACGAGCGGATCGGGACGGTGGACCTGCCCCAGGTGGTCCGCGGCGTCCACCAGCTGCTGGAGCAGCAGGGCGCGCTTCGGGGCGCGACCGTCACGGTGTCCTGCGAGCCCGAGGTGCCCCTGGTCCAGGGCAATCCCCACGCGCTGGAGCAGGTGGTGGTGAACCTGCTGCTGAACGCGGTGGACGCCGCCCAGGGCGGAACCATCGTGGTGGGGGTGGCCCCCTGGCGCTTCCGGGCCCTGGAGCAGGCGCAACGGCGCCGGAGCGACCCCACCCTGCACCAGCCGAGAGAGTCGCGACGGCCTCCGGACCCGTCCACCCGCCGACCCTGGCGCCCCGAGCTCGCCCCCGGCACGCCGGGCGCGCTGCTGTACGTGGCGGATTCCGGGCCCGGCATTCCGCCGGAAGAGCGGGAGCACATCTTCGAGCCGTTCTTCACCACCAAGCCGCCGGGGCTGGGAACGGGACTGGGGCTGGCCGTGGTGCAACGCAGCGTCCACGATTGTGGAGGGTTGGTGTGGGTGGAAGAGGCGAGGGAGGGGGGAGCGGCGTTCAAGATCTTCCTACCGGCAGCGGACCTGGCAGAAAGGCCTCTCCTGCCCGGGGTCGGTGGGGGGGTGGGATGAGGGTGTTGGTAGTAGACGACGACCTGGGCCTCCGTCAGTCCTTGACCCTGCTGCTCAAGCAGGCGGACTACGACGTGGTAGCCGACGGCTCGCCCACCAAGGCTCTGGAGCAGGCGTTGAGCGATCGCTTCGACCTGATCCTGTGCGACGTGCGCATGCCGGAGATGGAGGGCCTGGAATTCCTGCGGCGCTACCGGGAGGCCAAGGGCTCGGCTCTGGTCATCATGATGAGTGCCTACGGCGGCGAAGACGCGGCCATCGCGGCCATGAAGGAAGGCGCCTACGACTACCTCCCCAAGCCCTTCCGCTCGGACGAGGTCCTGCTCACGCTGCGCAAGGCCGAAGAGCGGGAGCAGCTCCGGGGCCAGGTGGCCACCCTCGCGGCGGAGCTCAAACGGTGGACCGATCGCGAGGTGGTGGCGGAATCGCCCGCCATGCGCCGGGTGGTGGAGCTGGCCACCCGGGTGGCGCCCCATCCCACCACGGTGCTCATCACCGGCGAAAGCGGTACCGGGAAGGAAGTCATCGCCCGGGCCATCCACCGCATGAGCCCGCGTCACGACGCCCGGTTCGTGGCGGTCAACTGCGCCGCGATCCCCGAGCACCTGCTGGAGTCGGAGCTGTTCGGGCACGTGCGGGGCGCCTTCACCGGGGCCACCGCCGATCAGCGGGGGCTGTTTGAGGAAGCCGACGGAGGCACCCTGCTGCTGGACGAAGTCGGCGACCTGCCGCTGCCGTTGCAGGTCAAGCTGCTGCGGGTGCTGCAGGAAGGTGAGATCCGGCGGGTGGGCGGGCAACGGGCGCAGCGGGTGGACGTACGAGTCCTGGCGGCCACGGCGCGCGACCTGGAGCGGGACGTGGCCGAGGGGCATTTCCGCGAGGACCTCTACTACCGGCTGAACGTGGTGCGGGTTCACGTCCCGCCTCTGCGGGAGCGGCCGCAGGATCTGGAGCCGCTGGCGGCGGCGCTGCTGCAGCGCGCCATGGAGCGGGCGGGCCGCCGCGTGGCCATGTCACCCGAGGCCGTGGCCGCGATCCGGGCCTACGGCTGGCCCGGGAACGTACGGGAGCTGGAGAACACGCTGGAGCGGGCGGTGGTGTTGTCGGCGGACGGAGTGATCCGTGCGGATGCGTTCGAGGCGGGAGGTACGGGCTCCGCATCCTCCCGCCCTCCCGCCGTCCCGCCCTCCCGCCTGGAGGAGGCCGTGGCGGCGGCGGAGCGTGCGGCCATCCAGGGCGCTCTGGGAGTCACCGGCGGCAACCGCGCCGCCGCAGCCAAGCTGCTGGGCATCAGCCAGCGCAACCTCTTCTACAAGCTCAAGAAGCTCGGTCTAGAGTAGTGCAATACTTTGCGGTCCCAGGGCATTTTGCAGCCGGCTGCAGTCCACGTCTAGTTATATAAGCTGTTGAGTTTAAACGCGTTAGGTATGAGGCATGGAACTTGTTATGGGAATGGTGGCGAGGTAACCAATGAACCGACGCGGCTTCACACTTATCGAATTGGTGATCGTGATCGTGATCATGGGCGCCATGGCGGCGTTCGCCTTTCCCCGTATCGGGGACGGGATCACCCGGCAGAGCGTACGCTCGGCGCGCACCATGTTCATTGCCGTTCACGCCCGGGCCCGCGCCACCGCCATTCAGCGGGGCGCGCAGACGCAGATGATCGTGAACAACGGGACGCTGGAGGTCCGCTCCATCAACCCAGTGAGCGGCGCCGCGCAGACCGTGGGAAGGATCGAGGATCTGGGCGCCCGCTACGGGGTCACGGTACAGCCCACCAACCTCACCCTGACGTTCGACCCCCGGGGTATCGGCATGGAGACGTCGCAGACCACGGTCGCCATTACCAAGAGCACGTTCGGCGCCAGCGTCGTGATCTCGCCGGTCGGGAGGATCCAGTGAACGGGGAACGAGGCTTCACCATCATCGAGGTGTTGATCGCGGTGCTGATCCTGACCGTGGGGCTGCTGGGGCTGGTGTCGTCCGGGGCCCTGGTCACCCGGATGATCGGCGAGGGCAACCGGTTCACGGAGGCCTCCACCGTCGCCAATCGCCGGTTTGAGATGTTCCGGAGCCAGTGGAGCGCCAACAACTGCAACAGCGCCGCCGATGGATCCACCACCGCCCAGGGCTTCACGGTCACGTGGAGTGTCGTCAGCGTGTCGGGCGGCAAGGCCCGGCAGGTGCAGCTCACGGTCAGTTCGCCCACCGCGCGGGGCACCCGCACGGACACCTTCTACCGTACCATCCCATGCTCCTGACCAAGCGCGGATTCACCCTGGTGGAGCTGCTCATCGCCCTGTCGCTGATGGGCCTGGTCTCCACCGCCATCTACACGCTGCTGATCAACAACCAGCGCCTGTACCGGCAGCAGACCGAGAAGATCGCGGTCAACGACAACCTCCGCTCTGCGGTGGCCATCCTGACCAGCGAGCTGCGCGAGCTGGATGCCGCGGATCCGCTGGGCAGCGACATCATGGACATGAGCGCGACCTCCATCACCTACCGGGGGATGCGCGGGCTCAGGTGGGTCTGCCTGGGGCCCACGGTGGGCACCATGCTGGCGGTGGACACCACCCGGCTGGGGCTGCGGAGCATCGACGCCTCGTACGATTCCCTGCTGATCTACGCCGACAGCAACCCCATGCTCTCGCGCGACGATCACTGGTACCACGCGGACGTGACGTCCAGTCCGGCGGCCGCGAACGACTGCGGCGGGAGCAGCCGACGGATCAACTTCAGCATCAACCTGGGCGGCCGCACCAGCCTGGTGGCTCAGGACGACGTGATCGCGGGGGCCCCGGTGCGGGTCTTCGAAGTGGCCCGGATGACGAGCTACGTGGACGTCTCGGGTAACACCTGGCTGGGGATGCAGCGCTACAACAAGAACTCCGGTTGGACCACTCTGCAGCCGGTGGTGGGACCGCTGCAGGCCGGGGGTCTCAGCTTGGCCTACTACGACGCCAACGGCAACGTGACGGCCGATCGCACGCAGGTGGCGCGGGTGCAAGTCACCGTCATCGGCCGGACGGCGGACAAGGTGATGCGGCTGACCAGCGGAGGCGCGGGATACCTGGTGGACACCCTGGTCACCCAGGTGGCGTTGCGGAATAGTCGGTAGCCTCCGCGGATAACGGACAACCGATAACGGACAACGGAGAACGCCCCATGAGAAGGCTCAGCAGTGAACGCGGCATTGCGCTGGCGGTGGCCATCTTCGCCCTGGTGGTGGTGGGCGGGTTGATCGCCGGGTCCTTCTTCGTGGCCATGCTGGAGCAACGCGTGGGCCGCAACACCATCCGGCAGCAGGCCGCCTTCAACGTTGCCGAAACGGCCAGCCAGGATGTGGCGCTGAACTGGAACACCGGCACCTACAACGGCCTGGCCGTGGGCGGCCAGGTGGTGGACAACGGCACCGCCCCCGATGGGGGGTGGTACCGGCGCACCGTGAAGCGCCTGGGAAGCATGGTGTTCCTGGTCAGCACCCAGGGGTTCAGCCGGGACTCCACCTCGCGGTCCACGGTGGGGTACTTGCTCCGCCTGAAGCCGTTCTACTTCAACATCAACGCCGCGCTCAAGACCCAGGGCTCCACCAAGGTGGGTGGCTCGTCCATGATCAGCGGCGCCGACTCGATGCCCGCGGGCTGGACCGGCTGCCCCGCGCTGGCGCCCACCCAAGCCGGCATTCGCATGCCGGATCCCACCCAGCTAACCACCACCGGCGGCTGCTCCGGCAATGCCTGCATCACCGGGGCCCCGCAGGTCCTGCAGGATACTACCATCAACACCACCACCCTGACCACGGTGGGCGACATCCCGTTCGACTCGCTCAGGCAGTTTGCCACCAAGATCCTCCCGGGGGGGAACTACCAGCAGATCCTGCCGACTCTGGTAGGGACGACCTGCAATACGACGGATATCCGCAACTGGGGAGACCCGGTAACTCCCACCGGCCCGTGCGGCGGCTACTTCCCCATCATCTGGGCGGACGGCGACCTGCAACTGGGCAGCGGCTACGGCCAGGGCGTGCTGATCGTGAACGGGAACCTGACCGTGAACGGTGGATTTGAGTTCTACGGCCCGGTGCTGGTCAAACAGACCCTGAGCACGGCCGGTACCGGCGGCCACTTCAATGGCGGGGTGATCGCGGCCAACACGGACCTGTGCCAGAGCAGCTCCTGTACCTCGTCCGTGATGGGTAACGCGGTGATCAACTACTCGAGTTGTGCGCTGATCAAGGCGATGAACAACACCGCCGCCGGTTCGCTGGTGAAGCAGCGGAGCTGGGTGACGCTGTACTAAGGCGGTAAGGCGGTATGAGCGGTAAGGCGGTAAGGGTGGCCGGCGACGGTCCCTTACCGCTTTCCCGTCTTCCGCCCCCACCGTCCTCAAAGTGGGAGTAAGGTTTAAGTCGGAAGGTGTAACTTGCTGCCTAGTTGGGACTTGTTGCTGTTGGCTTAAAGTAGGTTGGAGCTTGACAAAAAAACCGGGTAGCGGTACTGTAGTGCCCCGCTTCGCGGCCTTATGTGCTTAACCTGTAGGGAGATATGGCGCTTTTCGGACTCGGGGGCTCAAAAACGACGGTCGGGCTGGACATCGGCAGCGGCCTGATCAAGGTGGTCGCGATCGACCACGCCAAGGAGCCCACCCTGAGCAAGGTCGGGGTGGCTCCCGTGCTCCAGGACGCCATCGTCGAGGGTGAGGTCATGGACCCCGGCGTGGTGGGCGACGCCATCCGCAGCGCCTTTGACGCGGCGGGCGTGAAGCAGAAGCGGGTGGTTGCGGCGGTGGGCGGGCGGGACGTGATCATCAAGAAGATCCAGGTTGACCGCATGAAGGAGTCGGACGCCGCGGACGTGGTCCGCTGGGAAGCCCAGCAGCACGTGCCCTTCGACATCGAGGGTGTGCAGTTGGACTTCCAGGTGCTGGATCCCGAGGGCGAGGGGGTCCAGATGGACGTCCTGTTGGTGGCGGCCAAACGGGAGCTGGTGGAGAACCGGGCGGCCCTGCTGAGCGACGCCGGGCTGGACCCGGCGGTGGTGGACGTGGACGCCTTCGCCCTCCACAACGCCTTCGAGGTGAGCTACCCCGAGGCGATGCGGGGTGTCGCGGCCATGATCCACATCGGCCATGAAGTGACCAACGTCAACATTCTGCAGGAGGGCGTGCCCCTCCTCACCCGGGACCTGAGCGTCGGCACCCGGAAGTTCCGCGAGGACCTCCAGCGGGAGCGAGGCATGTCGGTGGAGGACGCCGACCGCCTGCTCCAGGGGTTCGAGCGGAGCGCGGACCTGGACCCGTTTGTGAAGAGCCGGGGCGAGGAGATCGGGGTGGGGGTGGAGCGGGCGGGGGCGTTCCTGGCTTCGGCTTCGCGGGACGCGGGCCAGATCCAGCGGGTCTATTGCTCCGGCGGCGGCGCCCGCATTCCGGGGCTCGCCGACGTGCTGGCGGAGCGGCTCCGGCTGCCGGTGGAGGTGGCGGATCCGCTTAAGGGTCTCCGAGTCAAGGATGGCGCTTTCGGCAGCCTGGCAGTGGACGAGGTGGGGCCGCTGCTGATGCTGGCCGTTGGCCTGGCGCTCCGGAAGTTGAACTAGGCGGTCCGGCGTATGATTGAAATCAATCTGCTTCCCGGTCAAAAACGGAAAAAGCGAGCCGGCGCCGGCTTCACGATGCCGGACTTTGGCGCCCTCATCACCAAGGTCAAGGACCCGCTGTTGCTGGGCGCGGTCGGTAGCTGGGTCGTGGCCCTGCTGGTCATCGGCTTCATCTACACCCTGGAGTCGCGCCGGTTGTCCGCGATGGAGAAGGACGTGGCACGGGTCGAGGCGGACGCGCGCCGGTTCCAGGCGCTGATCAATCAGAAGCGGCGGGAAGAGAAGCTCCGGGACTCCCTGGTGGCCGAGCTGGACGCCATCCGGGCCATTGACGCCGACCGGTACGTCTGGCCCCACATCCTGGAGGAAATCACCAAGGCGTTGCCCGAATACACCTGGCTCGAGTCGGTATCGGTGCAGTCGGGTGCTGGCGGCGGCTCGGCTGGAGGCGTGGCTCCGGCACCGGCGGCCGCGGCGCCCAGGGCGGGGGCGGGGGCGGGTGTGGCCGCGGCCCGCGACAGCACGGCCAGACCGCTGATCCGCGTGGTGATTGACGGGCGCACCGGTGATATGGGTGGCTACACCCGGTTCTTGCGGCAGCTGGCCGACTCTCCCTGGCTGACCAACGTGGTGGCGGGGCCGACCAAGACCGTGGTGGAAAGCGACAAGCCGGTGCTCACCTTCACGATCACGGTCACGTTCCGGCAGGCGGACTCGGCCTTCATCCGGACCGCTCCGGTCCTGGAATCGGTTCGGTAGGCGGCGCGTATGGCAATGGACGCAAAGCAGCGGCAACAGCTCCTGGGCGTCGGGATCTTCCTGGCGGTGGTCGCCATCGTGGCGTTCTGGATGTACTGGCGGGCGCCTCGGGAAACCGAGCTGGCGGCCATGCAGGTGAAGCTGGACTCCCTGCAGGCCCGCGTGGATTCGGCCAAGAAGGACCTGGCGTCGGGCACGGTCGAAGCCCTGCGGCAGCGGGTCCGGGACTACGAGGGCAGCCTCCGGCTGATGCGGACCCTGGTGCCCACCGGCGCCGAGGTGCCCAGCCTGCTGGACGACGTCTCGGCCCGGGCCAAGCGGCGGCAGGTGGAGATCGCCGAAGTGACCCCGCTGGCGCCGGAGCCCGGCAAACCGTTCGATACTCACAAGTACCGGTTCGGGGTGATCGCGCACTATGACGAGCTGGGCGAGTTCCTGGCGGACGTGGCCTCGCTCCGGCGGATCATGGTGCCCTATGACCTGAGCATCACGCGGGCCGCCGCGCAGGCGGTCAAGACCTACAACGACACGAGCGGGGCGCTGGCGCAAGCGACGTTCCAGCTCCGGACCTTCGTGAAGCCCGCCACGGCAGCCGACACCGCGGCCGGCGGAGTGCCGCAGCCATGACGCCCCGTTGGATCAGCAGCGCCCTGGTGGCGATGGTGCTGGCCTGCGGCGGTGAGGAAGCCCTGCCTCCCGGCACCCCGGCCACCCAACAGCCGGCTCCCGGCACCGCGGCGGCCGCGGCGCCGGCGGCGCAGGATAGCACGGCCCCGGATACCACGGCCAACCGGACCGGGCTGGTTCGCGAGGTGTTTGCCTACCGCAGCGCGGGCAGGGATCCCCTGCGCTCGCTGCTCACCTCCGGCGACATCCGCCCGCTGCTGTCGGACCTGCGGTTGACCACGGTGGTGTACGACCCCCGCTACCCGGCCCGGAGCGTGGCCGTGCTGCGGGACGTGTCCACGACCAAGCGGTATGACGTCCGGGTGGACGACGCGCTGGGCCACATGCGGGTGATCGAGATCCGGCCTACGGAAGTGGTGCTTTCGGTGGAAGAGTTCGGGCAGGAGCGTCAGGTGACGCTGGCCTTGCCGAAAAAGCAGGAGGGAATTCCATGATGTCGTCGCTGTTGCTCGCCGCCCTGGGACTCAGCCTGGCGGCACCACCCCCTGCCTCGGCCGGTCCCGGCGAGGTGACGGCGGTGTCCGTGCTTCCCACCCCCGGGCGCGCCCAGGTGGTGATTGACGTCGCCGGCAGCGTGAGCGTGCAGGACTTCACGCTCAAGAACCCCGACCGGCTGGTGATCGATCTCACGGGAGCTTCCCTGCGGGCGCCGTACATGCAGTACGACGGCCGGAACCGCGGCGGCATCCTGAACGTGCGCTACGCGCAATTCAAGCCGGACGTGGTGCGGATCGTGCTGGACCTGGAGCGTCTGGCCGACTACCAGGTGGACAACGCCAACGGCTCGGTCACGGTGTCGCTGGGAACCGATCAGACCTTCGCGGCCTGGTCGTCGGGTGACGCCAGCTGGGCCAAGGGCCTGGCCAAGCTCGCGGCGGCCAGGGAGGCCGAGTCTCCGGCCCCTGCCCCGGCGCGGCAGGGGCAGCAGGTCACGTCGCAGCAGCCCACCATCACCGCCTCGTGGGACGGGGCGTCCATCTCCGACGTGATCGCGGGCTTCGCGGCGTTCAGCGGCAAGACCATTATCGTGGGCAAGAACGTCACCGGCACGGTGACCGCCACGGTCAAGAACCAGCCGTGGGATATCGCCTTCGACCAGCTGCTGCAGGCGCAGGGGCTGGCCGCCAAGGAAGATTTCCCGGGCATCATCCGGGTGGACGACCAGGCCACCCTGGCCAAGGCGGATTCCACCGAGCCGTTGAACACCACCATCGCCCGGATCAACTACGCCCGGGCCGCCAGCCTGGTGCCGGCCCTGGAGGCGATCAAGACCTCGCGCGGGAAGATCACCGCCGACACCGCCACCAACAGCCTGATCATTACGGACGTGGACAGCCGGCTCCCGCAGTACACCAACTTCCTGAGCCAGCTCGACATCCGGACGCCCCAGGTCTCCATCCAGACCAAGCTGGTGTTCGTGGACCGGACCGACCTGGAGAACATGGGCATCAAGTACGACCTGGGCTCGCCCACGCAGTTCTTCAACCAGCTGGTGGCGCGGGGTGATCCCAGCTCGGCCCAGCCGGTGGACACCAACGGCGACGGCATTCCGGACGCGGTGCAGCCCACCGCCAACTTCAACCCCTCGGACGTGATCATCGACCTGGGCGGCAACTCGCTCTCGGCCATCGCCAACGCGGACGCGTCGGTCACCGGCGCCGCCCTGAAGCTGATCTTCTCCACCGCCATCGGGAACTTCAATCTGACGTCGTTCCTGGAAGCGCTGGAGCAGGTGCAGCTGGCGGACCTGGAGGCCAAGCCTCTGGTCACCACGGCGGACAACACCCAGGCCTACATCCTGGTAGGTGAGCGCACCCCCATCCGGGTGATCGACGTGAGCGCGGTGAGCGGCGGCGGCGCCGCGGGCGCCAACGTGCCCCGGGCCGCGGTGCGGGACCAGACCACTGGTATCACGCTGCGGGTCACGCCCCACGTGACCAGCAACCGCCAGGTCTCGATGCAGCTCCACGCGGAGAACTCCAGCATCGCGACCGCGCCGGGCGACATCGGCATCACCTTCCAGACCCAGGAAGCGGAGAACCACATCCTGGTGAACGACGGTGAAACCGCGGTTATCGGCGGGCTCACGGTGACCCAGGTCACGGTGACCAAGCAGGGTATTCCGTTCCTTGTGGACCTGCCGGTACTGGGGCGGATCTTCGGGTTCACCTCGCGCAAAGAGCAGCGCCGGGACCTGCTGATTCTGGTGACGCCCCACATCGTGGATGACGTCGGGGGCACGTCGTCGTCCCCCGACCGGCCGTAACCGAAGGACGGACGCCATGGCACGCCTTACGCCTAGGGGCGGAGTCGCCCTCGCCGTAGCCCTGATCGCCGCGGGTTGCGCCGAGCAACGCTTCCGCTTGGGCTTTGAGCCGGACACCTCCACCCCCACGGTCCAGATCACGGTGGCGGACACGGTGGACGTGCAGAACGGGCTGAATTTCAAGGTGGACGCGACCGACAATCTCGGCCTCAAGTCGATCACGGTCACCTTCACGGCCGGGCTCACCGGGCAGACGACGACCTTCAGCAGCGCCACCACGACGTTCAGCTGGAATGTGCTGGTGCCGCAGACCCAGACCGCCACGCTGGGCGGACCGGTTCTGATCACGGCCACGGCGGTGGACGGCGCCGGAAACGTGGCGGTCGACACCGCCACCGTCATCGCCCTGAATCCCAAGGCGCTGATCGTGACGCTGATCCGGCCCACCGCGGGCGCCATCACCGCGCCGGGCAAGCAGATCCCGGTCGAGGTCAAGGCCTCCCAGCAGGACGGATTGGTGTTCGTGGGGTGGCGGACCATCCCCGGTGCCGCGGCCGTGAACGACGCCGACACCCTGTTTGACCCGTCGCTGCCCGACACGTTGCTGATGCAGGATACGCTGGACATCCCGGCGACGATCACCTCGGGCACCTTCAGCATCGTGGGCTTCGCCAAGGATCAATCCGGCCGGGTCGCCACCACGGCTCCCGTGATTGTCACGGTGCAGCTGGTGATCGCCGACACCACCGGGCCCCTGGTCACCTTCACCGTGCCCCAGCGGGCCGAAGCCCTGGACACCATCACGGTGCGAGCCCGGGACCCGAGCGGCATCTTGCTCATCGGCTGGGAAGCGCTGGACAACACCGGTACGGTGCTTAGCGGGCAGTCCACCACGCTGGGTGGGACGCTCACCGACGTGTCGGTGCGGAACAGCCTCGCCATCCCGTCCGGGTACACCGGCCTGGTGGTCATCAAGGCCTGGGCCACGGACGCCGCGGGCAATACCGACTCGGCGCGAGTGGACACGCTGAATTTGGCCTCCGCGGTGCTGGCCGACTCGATCACCGTGGTCAACGGTCTCACCAAGGCTCTGCCGGCCGGCGGACGCGTGGCAGACGCCATCTACAACCCGAACCGTAATGAGCTATACCTCAGCAACATCGCGTTGGACCGGCTGGAGGTGTTCCGGCTGACGGACACCACCTTCGGCACCGCCATCGCGGTGGGGTCCAAGCCCTGGGGCCTGGCGCTGTGGCCCAGGGACACGGTGACCGGCGCCAACGCCGATACCGTGATCGTCGCCAATTCGGGCGGTACCGACTTCAGCATCGTGAATGTGGCCCTGGGGCAGCAGATCCGCCGGCATCCCCTGGCTTCCTATGGGGTCCAGACGGTGAAGACCGTCGCCAATTCGGGCGGCGGGGTGGACCTCCAGATTACCGAGTACCACTTTGACGACCGGCCGCAGTACCTGGGCGCGGTGTGCCGCTCGGGCAACTGCACGGACAGTGTCGTCGTGGTCTACTCGACCACGCCCACGCCGGGGCAAAGCAGTCCGTTCCCCCGGCACGGCAGCCTCCGCTGGGAAAAGGTGAGCGGCGCGGTCAACGCCACCACCGGCTGCCCGGTGACGCCCGAAGACCACTTCTTCTGGGAGCAGGCGGCGCTGGCCGGCAAGTCCGGCACCAACACGGCCGACACGCTGGCGGTGGTGAGCCGCCGGTGCAACACGTCAAGGCAACTGCTCTTCAACACCGCCGGCATCATCGTGGTAGTAGACCAGCTCGGGTTCCTCGACACGACCTACGTTCGGAACTCGGGCAATTTCGCCCGGGTGCTGGTGGGCGAGGGCGGCTCGGGCCAAGCGCCGCTGGTGTATTCCCGGGCCCTGGCCTATGACGGCAGCGGCGGCGTGAACCCGGACACGGTTGACTTTTATGGTGCCACGGTGGCGCTGAACCGTGACCTGGGGGTCTCGCCCGCCCTCGACGTCCGGAACCAGATCACCAACACCTCCACCGCCGTGCATGCGATCGGCGTCAACTTCAACGGGTTGACCAACCTGATCCGGGCCGACTCGGTGTTCGTGCTCGACCGGGACCTGCGGCTCAAGGGCATCATGGTGATCGGCGGGCCCAACTTCGGGATGGACCTGAACTTCATTCACGACTTCAATCCCAATCTGGGGACGTCGCCCACCGGACTGACCCCTGCGGACCGGATCGCGTTCGTCGCGAGCCCGGACCCGCAGATTGACGTGTTCGACACGTACTACTTCGGCAAGATCGCCAGCATCCCTATCCGGGACCCGGTGATCGGGCCGCTGCGGGTGGTCAAGCTGTCCGGCGGGCAGCAGATGCTGGTGGGCGTCACCATCAACGGTGTGGTGACGGTCCAGCTGCCTGCGGTCACCAACTCCTATCCGGCCTCGCGGTGGGGCCCGCCACTGCCCTGACCGTGGCCGCTCGTCCACAACCCCCAAGCCCGGCCACAAGCCGGGTTTGGCGTTTCTGCCCCCTTCCGCCTTCCATCGCCCGGTTCGGCGGGGTAAGGTGGGGGCCATGATTCGCTTCACCACCGCCGGCGAGTCCCACGGCAAGGCCCTGGTCGCGATCCTCGAGGGGATCCCGGCGGGACTGCCCCTGGTGGCCGACGACGTCAACCGCGAGCTCCAGCGCCGGATGGGAGGCTATGGGCGGGGCGCGCGGATGAAGATCGAGGCCGACCAGGTGGAGTTCCTGAGCGGGGTGCGGGCGGGCGAGACGCTGGGCTCGCCCATCGGGATGCTGGTTCCCAACCGGGACTGGGACAACTGGGTGGACGTGATGGCGGCGGAGCCGGACGGGGAGGGCGGTAGGGGCGGTCAGGGCGGTAGAGGCGGTAAGACCTCCCGCCGAAGGGTGGTGACCAGGCCCAGACCCGGCCACGCGGATCTGGTGGGCGTGCTCAAGTACGACCGCACCGATGCCCGCGACATCCTGGAGCGCGCCAGCGCCAGGGAGACGGTGGCGCGGGTGGCCTGTGGGGCGGTGTGCCGGCGCCTGCTGGTGGAGTTCGGGGTGGAGGTGGGGAGCCATGTGATCGAGCTGGGGCCGGTCCAGGCGAACCTGCCGGACCCGCTCCCCGCTCCCCTCGATCCCGCCGCGGACGTCTCGCCGGTGCGCTGCCTGGATCCCAAGGCCACCGAGGCCATGATGCGGGCCATTGACGCGGCGAAAGCGGCCGGCGACACGCTGGGCGGGATCGTGGAGGTGGTAGCGCGCGGCGTGGTGCTGGGGCTTGGCTCCCATGTGTCGTGGGACCGGAAGCTGGACGGGCGGATTGCCGGAGCCATCATGTCCATTCCCGCGGTGAAAGGGGTGGAGATAGGACTCGGCTTCCAGGCGGCCCGGCTGCCGGGATCGCAGGTCCACGACGCGATCGTGCGAGGCGGCAGGTCCGGCACCGGCGGCTTTGCCCGGCGCACCAATCGGGCGGGCGGGCTGGAGGGCGGGATGACGACGGGGGAACCGCTGGTGGTCCACGTCGCGATGAAGCCGATCTCGACGCTCATGCAGCCCCTGGAAACCGTGGAGCTCACCACGGGCCAGCGGGCCCAGGCGCAGTCGGAGCGGTCGGACGTGAGCGCGGTGCCGGCCATGGGCGTCATCGCCGAGGCGATGCTCGCGCTGGTGCTGGCCCAGGCCATGACGGAGAAATTCGGCGGGGATTCGCTGGGCGAGATGCGGAACAACTTCGACGCCTACGTGGCCCAGATGAATCGGCGGTGGGACGCGCTGAAGTGAAGAGGCGTTCTCCGTGGTCCGTTTTCCGTTGTCCGGGGCTCGGAAGTTGAAGCGGCATCTCATCCTGGTCGGCCTGCCGGGCGCCGGCAAGACCACCGTCGGCAGGCTGGTGGCCGGAGCCCTGGAGGCGCCGTTCGTGGACCTGGACGGCGTGATTGAAGCAGCCAGCGGGAAACGCATCGCCCAACTGTTTGATGAGCGCGGAGAAGCGGCATTCCGTGACCTCGAGCGGGAGGCGATGGGGCGGGCCCTGGCGGCGCCGCCGTCGGTGATTGCGGCGGGCGGCGGCTGGGCGGCGCAGCCGGGCAATCTGGAAGCGGCGGGTGAGCGCGCGGTGACGGTCTACCTCTCTTTGGCCCCCGAGGTAGCCGCCTCGCGCGTCGCGGCGTCGCAAGCTCGGGATCCGGAGCGGGATGGCCGGCCCCTGTTGGCGGGCGGAGACGTGGAGCAGCGGATGCGCGAGTTGCTGGAGGCGCGGCGGGGCTTTTACCAGCGCTGCCGGGTGACGGTGTCGGTTGACGAGAATGGGCCGGTCGCGGTGGCCGAGGCGGTGGTGAAGCTTGCGCGATCCCTGGCCGGGTGGTATTAATCCGCGCCCTCGGGGTCATCCGGCTCGTCGCCCGTCCGCCATCGCAACATCGTGTGCCATCAGTTGTTAAGGGCGATTCCTTCGAGGCCCGGTCGTTACGGCGGGAACCGCGCGAGGTCTGTGATTGTATGGGAGTTGTCGTGGAGTTGACTGCCTGATGAAACGTTATCCGTCGACAACGGAGAACGGCTTCTTAGAGGAATATGCCCAAACGCAAAGCACCCAAAGCCAAAGCGGCGCGCAGCCCCAAGCGCGAGGCTGAGCCGGAAGCCAAGGCAGAAGCCAAGGCAGAGGCAAAGGCAGAAGCCAAGGCCGAGGCCAAAGCCGATCGCAAGGGCTCGCTGGTGGTGGTCGAGTCGCCCACCAAGGCGAAGACCATCGGCAAGTACCTGGGGCGGGGGTACACGGTGAAGGCTACCGTGGGCCACGTCCGGGATCTCCCGCAGCGCGAGCTGGGCGTGGACGTGGATAAAGGATTCGCTCCCAAGTACGTCACCATCCGGGGCAAGGGCAAGACGCTGGCGGAGCTGCGCCGCGCGGCCAAGACGTCGGGCAAGGTGTTCCTGGCGACCGACCCGGACCGCGAGGGCGAGGCCATCGCCTGGCATGTGGCGGAGCAGATCGGCAACGGGTCCAAGGTGCGGCGGGTGCTGTTCCACGAGATCACCAAGGACGCCGTGCAGGCGGCCATGAAGCGCCCGGTGAAGATTGACGACAAGAAAGTCGAGGCACAGCAGGCCCGCCGGATCCTGGACCGGCTGGTGGGCTACAAGGCGAGCCCGCTGCTGTGGAAGTCGGTCAAGACCGGACTGTCGGCCGGGCGGGTGCAGACGGTGGCGCTGCGGCTGATCGTGGAGCGCGAGGAGGAGATCCGGGCCTTCAAGCCCCAGGAGTACTGGACCATCGAGGCGCTGCTGGAGGCTCAGCAGAAGCAGTTCACCGCCAAGCTGCACAAGATCGCCGATAAGAAGCCGGAGCTGCATTCCCGCGAGGCGGCCGAGGTCGTGGTGGGCGAAGTGAAGGGCCAGCCGTTCGTGGTCTCGGAGGTCACCCGCAAGGAGCGGCGCAAGCGCTCGCCCGCGCCCTTCACCACCAGCACCATGCAGCAGGAAGCGGCCAAGCAGCTGGGCTTCTCCTCGCAGCGCACCATGCGCACCGCGCAGCAGCTGTACGAGGGCGTGGAGCTGGGGGACGAAGGTTCGGTGGGCCTCATCACCTACATGCGCACGGACTCCACCCGGGTGGCGCCCGCGGCGCTGGACGCGGTGCGGGAATTCATTTCCCGCGAGTTCGGCAAGCCGTACCTGCCGGAGAAGCCCAACGTCTTCAGCAACCGGAAGGCGGCGCAGGACGCGCACGAGGCGGTGCGGCCCAGCGACGTGCACCGGCGGCCGGACCAGCTCAAGAAGTACTTGAGCGCCGAGCAGTTCAAGCTGTATCAGCTCATCTGGAAGCGGTTCGTGGCGTCGCAGATGACGCCGGCGGTGTACGACACCACCAGCATCGACTTCACGGTGGGGCAGTACCTGTTCCGCGCCACCGGGTCGGTGGTGGTCTTCGACGGGTATCACCGGCTGTACCACGAGGGGCACGAAGCGGAGGAGGGCGTCACCCTGGACGACCTGGCGCCGGTGCCGGCGCTCAAGGCGGGCGACCGGGCGGAGGTGCGGGACGTGGTGCCCGGCCAGCATTTCACCGAGCCGCCGCCCCGCTTCAGCGAGGCCAGCCTGGTGAAGGAGCTGGAGCGCCTGGGGATCGGCCGGCCCAGCACCTACGCCACCATCGTCTACACCCTGCGGCAGCGCGATTACGTCCGCGTGGACCAGCGCCGTTTCCACACCACCCCGCTGGGCGAAACCGTCTCCAAGGTGATGGTGAGCCGCTTCCCCGACATCTTCAACGTGGGCTTCACTTCGGAGATGGAGACCGAGCTGGACAAGGTGGAGGAAGGCGAGCTGGGCTGGCAGAAGGTGCTGGACAACTTCTGGCATCCCTTCTCGGACGCGCTGGGCAAGGTGGACACCCAGGCGATGATCCGCGAAGCCTACGACGTGGGGCACCTGGAGAACACGCCCTGCCCCGAGTGCGGCGGCAAGCTCACGGTGAAGAGCGGGCGGTTCGGGCCCTTCATCGCCTGCACCAAGTACCCCGAGTGCCGCTACACCAAGCCGCTCAAGCGGGACAAGGTGCCGGACCGTCCCACCGACGAAGTCTGCAAGCTCTGCGGGGCGCCCATGGTGATCAAGACGGGCCGCTACGGTGAGTTCCTGGCCTGCACCCGCTACCCCGAGTGCAAGCATACCCGTCCCATCCCGCTGGGCGTGAAGTGCCCCAAGTGCGGCGACGGCGATATCGCGGAACGCCGAACCCGGCGAGGCAGATCGTTCTTCGGCTGCTCCAACTACCCGGAGTGCAACTTCAGCACCTGGTACCGTCCGGTCCCGGAGACCTGCCCGCACTGCGGCTACGTGGGACTGGAGAAGCGGATGACCAAGGCGCGGGGCGAGTATCGCAGGTGCCTCAAGTGCGAGCAGGAATCCGCGCTACCGGAGGGGACGCCGGCGGCCGTAGCGCCGTGAAGGCCACCGTGGTCGGGGGCGGCCTCGCGGGGTGCGAGGCGGCGTGGGCCCTGGCCGAGCGGGGCATTGCCGTCACGCTGTACGAGATGCGCCCGGTGGTGGCCACCCCGGCGCACCGCACCGACCGGCTGGCCGAGATCGTCTGCAGCAACACCTTCAAATCGGTGGAAGTGACCAACGCGCACGGCCTGCTCAAGGCCGAGCTGCGGCTGTTGGGCAGCCTGCTGCTGGAGGTGGCCGACGGCGCGCGGGTGCCCGGCGGCAGCGCGCTGGCAGTGGACCGGCAACTCTTTGCCAACGAAGTGACCCGCCGGGTCCTGGCCCATCCCAACGTGACGGTGGTGCGGGAGGAGGTGACCCGGCTTCCCTCGCCGGGAATCGTCGCCACCGGACCGCTCACGTCCGACCGGCTCGCCGCGGTGATCGCTGCGCGCCTGGGCGCCGCGTCGCTCGCCTTCTACGACGCCATCGCGCCCATCGTGAGCGACGAGTCGTTGCAGCATGACCGGATGTACCGCTGCTCCCGCTACGGCAAGGGGGGCGGAGACGACTATCTCAACGCGCCCCTGTCCCAGCCGGAGTACTACGGACTGGTCGAGGCGCTGGCCACCGCCGGGCAATTCGAGGGCCATGGGTTCGACCAGGTACCCTACTTTGAAGGCTGCCTCCCGGTGGAGGAGATGGCTCGCCGCGACAAGGACACGCTGCGGTTTGGCCCCCTGAAGCCAGTGGGTCTCACCGATCCCCGGACCGGGCGCGAGCCCTTCGCGGTGGCGCAGCTGCGCCAGGAGGATGCCGCGGGGCAGATGTGGAATCTGGTGGGCTTCCAGACCCGGATGAAGATTCCGGAGCAGAAGCGGGTGTTCGCCATGTTGCCGGGTCTGGCACGGGCGGAATTCCTCCGCTACGGGAGCATTCACCGCAACACCTACGTCAACAGTCCGGCCACGCTCTCGGCGCACCTGTCGGCCCGGGACGACGAGCGGCTGCTGTTTGCCGGGCAGCTGGTGGGGGTGGAAGGCTACACCGAATCGCTGGGGACCGGGCTCC
>Ga0153915_10001826_pt1 | contig 19547 bp, 14 predicted proteins | sample Opewatmetagenome_2_FD_107003 | JGI IMG/M metagenome (GOLD analysis project Ga0153915, IMG submission 107003) | Freshwater wetland microbial communities from Ohio, USA - Open water 3 Core 3 Depth 3 metaG | ecosystem: Environmental > Aquatic > Freshwater > Wetlands | place: USA: Ohio, Lake Erie...
CAACTTGATCATGATCCTGCATGAGATCCAGAATCATCATGGTTATGTGCCGCGGGAGTTGTCATTGGAATTATCCAAGATGCTCGATGTCCCATTGGCCAGGATCTATGAAGTGATCACTTTTTATAATTTCTTTAAGTTAAGCCCTCCTGGTAAACATCGTATCGCCTTGTGCATGGGGACAGCCTGTTATCTGCGCGGCGCGGCGGTGATTTTGGAAGAAATAAAGAATATATTGGGGATCAAAGAGGGCCAGACCACCAAAGACGGGTTATTCTTTCTGGATGTGGTCAGGTGCCTGGGTTGCTGCGGCTTGGCCCCCGTAGTGATGATCGATAATAAAGTGTATGGCAAGGTGAAGAAGAGTGAAGTCGCAGATATCCTGTCAAAATACATTAAAGAGGAATAATCCATCATGAATAAACTTACGCCCGGTGATCTAGATAAAATGAGCAAAGCTCCTTGCGATAAGCCTAAGGATTGGATCAAGGTAGGCATGAGTAGCTGCGGTATTGCCGCCGGCGCGGATGAGGTTTTTAATTTTTTTGTGGAGGAAGTAAAAAAGCGGAACCTGCAGATCGAGATCAAAAAATGCGGCTGCGCGGGGATGTGTTACGCGGAGCCTTTAGTTGAGGTAAGCGTAGAGGGCCTGCCTTCAGTGGTCTATGGCGCGGTGAATAAGGACGTGGCCACTAAAATACTGGAAAAGCATGTCATCTCCAAAATGCTGGTCAATGATTGTATCTTTGAGGTATTGATCTAGAAAACGGGAATAATTTATGTACACAAAAGTTATTTTAGTAAAAGACACGAATTTAAAACGGGAAGATAAAACGCGCGAGTTTTATACCCGTTTGTTGGATTATCTGCGTGAAGCCAACCTCCATGAACAGATCCAGGTGGTCAGGGTCGCTGATATCGGCGTATATGAGCAAGGGTTGGTGGTTAAGATCCTTCCGGATAAGATCACTTATATCAATCTGCAGGATACGGATATTAAAAGGATCGTTGACCTTACTTTGTCTGAAGGCAAAATCATTGAAGATCTGGTTTTTAAGCCTAAAGCAAAACAGTATAGGATCGTTCTGCGTAATTGCGGAAAGATCGACCCGGAGAGTATTGAGGATTATATCGCTTGCGGCGGTTATCTAGCTTTAAAAAAGGTCCTCGGGGAATTGGGCCAGCAGAGATTGATCGATGAGATAAAAATCAGCGGTATACGTGGGCGGGGCGGCGCAGGGTATCCTACCTGGATGAAATGGAATTTTGCCCGTGAGGTTGTTTCCGCGGAGAAATTTGTTATCTGCAATGCCGATGAAGGTGATCCCGGAGCGTATATGGACAGGAGCGTCCTGGAGGGCGATCCGCATTCGGTTATTGAAGGTTTGATCATCGCCGCTTTCGCTATCGGCGCTTCCAAGGGGTATTTCTATATTCGCGCGGAGTATCCTTTGGCAGTAGAAAGGATCGAGAAAGCGATCAAGCAGGCTTATGAACATGGGCTGCTGGGGGATAATATTCTCGGTAGTTCCTTCAATCTGAATATAGAGATTAGGTTAGGCGCAGGGGCATTTGTTTGCGGCGAGGAGACCGCTTTGATCTCATCTATAGAAGGTAAGCGGGGTACGCCTCATCCGCGTCCGCCGTATCCTTCGGTAAAAGGGTTATGGGGCAAGCCCACCGTGATCAATAATGTTGAAACCCTGGCTAATATCCCGGTAATTATCTCAAAAGGAGGCAAGTGGTTCGCCCAGATCGGCACGCAGACCTCAAAAGGCACAAAGGTTTTCGCGGTAACCGGTAAGGTGAAGAATTCCGGTTTGGTAGAGATAGCCATGGGCGCGACTTTAAGAGAGATCGTCATGGATATCTGCGGAGGCACGCTCTCCGGCAAGCCGATAAAAGCAGTGCAAACAGGCGGGCCTTCCGGAGGGGTGATCCCGGAGAATCTTTTGGATACGCCGGTAGATTATGAAAATTTGCAGAAACTGGGTTCGATCATGGGTTCAGGCGGGATGATCGTCATGGACGATGATGATTGTATGGTGGATATCCCTAAGTTTTATCTGGGTTTCTGCGTTGAAGAATCCTGCGGAAAATGCGCTCCCTGCCGTATCGGCGGGTTCCAGATGCTTGGTTATCTGAAGAAAATTTCCGAAGGCAAGGGTAAACCGGAAGACCTGGGGCAGTTACGCAGGATCGCCCAGGCTATGCAGAAGGCGTCTTTATGCGGGTTAGGCCAGACCGCTTCAAACCCGGTGATCTCCACTTTAAAATATTTTGAGGATGAATATAATCAGCATATCCTGAATAAGAGATGCCCTGCGGGTAAATGCAGCAGCCTGGTAACTTATAAGATCATTGAGGAGAAATGTAAACGCTGCGGGATATGTTTTAATAATTGCCCGGTAAAGGCGATTACCGGGGGCAAAGAAGAGGGATATTCTATAGTTCAGGAGAAGTGCACAAAATGCGGCCGGTGCTTTGATGTTTGTAAATTTAAAGCGATCAGCAAAAAATAAATATGGCTAAGATAATTAAAGCAAAAATCAACGGGATATTATTAAGGGTAGAAGAGGGCACCACTATTTTAGAGGCAGCTAAAAGGGTGCAGATAAAGATCCCCACGCTTTGCAAGCACCCGGACCTGCCCCCTTCAGCATCCTGTGGTATCTGCATCGTAAAGAACAAAGGTTCGCAGAAGATGCTGCGTTCTTGCTGCACGCCGCTGGATGAGGGGATGGATATTATTACGCATGACCCCGAGATCGTGGAGATCCGCAGGACAGTGATCGAGCTTATTCTATCCAACCACCCTAATGACTGTCTTAAGTGCGCCAGGAATGAACAATGTGAATTGCAAAAGCTTACCGCGGATTTTGGGATCAAAGACGAATCATTTCCGCAGTATTTAAGGGATTTACCGATAGATACCTCAACCCGCGCTGTTGACCTGGATCCAAAGAAATGCATCCTTTGCGGCAGATGCGTGCATGTTTGCCAGGAATCACAGGATGTTTGGGCATTGTCATTTCTGGAAAGAGGGATGAAAACCCGGATCTCTCCGGCAGGGGATATACAATTAGCCGATTCTCCTTGCGTTAAGTGCGGTCAGTGCTCAGCGCATTGCCCCACGGGCGCGTTCGTCGAGCAGGATCATACAGCCCAGGTTTGGAAAGGGCTGCAGGATGCGGATAAATATTGCGTGGTGCAGATCGCTCCCGCGGTGAGGGTCTCTATAGGCGAAGCTTTTGGTTATGTGGGCAAGAATTTCACCAAAAAACTTTACGCTTTATTAAGGCGCTTAGGGTTCCATGCTGTTTTTGATACTTCATTTGCCGCGGATGTCACGATCATGGAGGAAGCCAGCGAATTTGAGGAAAGGCTCCTGCGTGGGAACAGGCCGCTGCCTTTAATTACTTCCTGCTGCCCTTCCTGGGTGGATTTTATGGAGAAATTCTATCCGGATATGATCGAGCATTTCTCTTCCTGTAAATCTCCTCATGAGATCTTAGGCGTACTTTCCAAGACTTATTACGCGGAAAAGAACAAGATCGATCCTTCCAAAATATTCATGGTTTCGATTATGCCTTGTACCTCCAAGAAATATGAGATCACTAGAAATGATGAGATGTCCGCTTCGGGGTTTCAGGATATAGATGCTGTGCTTTGCACCAGGGAATTGGTACGCATGATCAAGCAGGCGGGGATAGATTTTGATAGCCTGCCTGATGAGGAGTGCGATAGCATCTTAGGTGAATATGCCGGAGCAGGGGTGATCTTTGGTTCTACCGGCGGCGTAATGGAAGCGGCTTTAAGGACCGCGCATTATTTTGTTACCGGCAGGGAGTTAAAGAATGTAGCGTTTGAGAATGTCCGCGGCTTAAAGGGCGTTAAGGAAACTGAAATCGAAATTGACGGCAAAAAACTTAAGATCGCTATTGCCCACGGTTTGGGCAATGTGGAATATATTTTAAATAAGGTGCGCGAAGCCAAACTTAATAATAAAGAAATGCCCTATCATTTTATTGAGGTGATGGCTTGCCCTGGCGGATGCGTCGGAGGCGGCGGCCAGCCCTATATGGTTACGGACGAACTGAGGATCAAAAGGGCGCAGGCGTTGTATCAGGATGATGACCAAAAGCAAATCCGCTGCAGCCATCAGAATCCGTACATCAAAAGGCTTTATAAGGAATTTTTAGGCAAACCCTTGAGCGAGAAGTCGGAAAAACTTCTGCATGCGCATTACAAGGCAAGGCCGGTTTACGTAAAATAATAATCCTGCGGTAAGGATCGTGTGAACGAATCTATACCCAAGGGAGGATAAATGTTTTATCCCAACCTTTCTGCAGGATAAATTCTTAAGCAGAGAAGTTGGGATTTTTTATTTAAAATATTTTCTGCTTACGCGCCCGGAGCTGATTGTCATTACGCCGGTGTCGTGTTCGTACAGGGGGAGGTAGAATGGAAAAACGTCTAGGTTTTATAGGAGTGATCATCCACGGCCGTAAGAACGCCGCGCCGCTTGTCAATAATATCTTGACCGAATACGGCGAGATAATCGCCGGCCGCATGGGTATTCCTCAGGTTAAGAAAGAACTAAGCGTAATCGTGTTAATTGTAAACGCGACTACCGATGAGCTGGGCGCGTTAACGGGGAAGTTAGGTAAAATAGCCGGCGTGAGCGTAAAATCCGCCTTAAGCAAAGCCGCATAAATCAACGCAAGGAAAGAGATGAAGTATATTAATGAAGAGAGAATAAACAATTTATTGGCTGATCGCGGGAATTTCGACAGCAAAAAAATAGACGGTATCCTGGATAAGGCCAGGTCGCTTAAGCGGTTGAACCTGGAAGAGTCGGCGGCTTTACTTATGGTGCGCAAGCCGGAATATATCCAGAAAATATTCCAGGCGGCCAGTTTTGTCAAGGAAGCTATTTACGGTAAAAGAGTCGTGCTTTTCGCGCCGCTTTATATCAGTAACCTTTGCGTGAATAATTGTTTGTACTGCGGTTTTAAATCAGATAACGCTAAAATCAAACGTAAGGCGTTGACCGATCAAGAGATCACCGGCCAGGTAGAGTGGCTTTTGAAACGCGGGCACAAAAGGATACTTGTGGTCTGTGGAGAGGCTGCGCCCGGAGGATTGAAGAACATTGATTATTACGTCCAGGCGGTTAACGCTGTTTACAAAGCTTGCGTAGGGAAAAATAGGATAAAAAGGGTTAATGTCAACTGCGCGCCGTTAAGCGTTGGTGAATTCAAACAGCTTAAAGCAACAGGCATTGGCACTTTTCAGATCTTCCAGGAAACTTACCATGATCAAACTTACCGCCTAATGCATCCACGCGGCCCGAAAAGCGATCCGGACAACAGGATCACCGCGCCGGACCGGGCGTTTAGCGCTGGAATTGATGATATCGGTATTGGGGCGCTATACGGTTTATATGATTGGAGATTTGAGACACTGGGATTACTTTCGCATGTAGAGCATATGGAGGAGGAGTTTAATGTCGGGCCGCATACGATATCTGTGCCGCGCATGGAACCCGCGGAAGGTTCGCAGCTTTCATTTAACCCTCTCGATAAGATCTCCGATGAAGATTTCAAGAAAGTGGTCGCGGTTTTAAGGCTCTCTGTGCCGTATACCGGCATTATTATGTCTACGCGCGAATCCGCTGTTATGCGCGATGCTTTGCTTGGCCTGGGGGTTTCGCAGGTCAGCGCGGAATCATCTACCTCGCCCGGCGGCTACTCTGATCATAGAGAGGCTAGCGTTGGTTTATCTTCCGGTCATCAGGCAGGCAGCCAGTTTTCCCTGGGCGATAACCGTACTATTGATGAAATTGTCGCTTCCTTGATCGATCATGGTTATATCCCCAGTTTTTGCGCTGCCTGTTACCGTAAGGAAAGGACAGGGGAAGCCTTTATGAAAATGGCCAAGCCCGGTACGATCAAAGGTAAATGCAGCCTGAACGCTTTAGTTACTTTAAAAGAGTATATTGATGATTTTGCTTCTCTGCCCGTGAAAGAGGCGGGCAATAAACTGATCGATAAATTACGCAATGACTTAAGCGCGAATGATCAGAAACTGCTTGGGCAGCTTCTCGGCCATGTGGAGAAGGGCGTAAGGGATGAGTTTGTCTAAGGTAAAGGAACTACTACAAAAAGTTTACACTAGCGACCTGCCTGATCAGGATGATCTGGAGTATCTATTAGGGGTAGATAACCAGCAGGAATCAAACTGCATCTTTGATTTTGCCGATAGCGTGCGTAAACGTTTTTGCGGCGAGGGTATTCTTTTAAGAGGGATAGTGGAATTCTCAAATTATTGCTTTCGGCAATGTTATTATTGCGGTTTAAACGCCAGTAACCTTGAACTCACCCGCTACCGCCTGAGCCAGGAAGAGATCTTGGCAAGCGTAAAATTACTGGCAGATAGCGGAATTAAAACAGTGGTATTACAGTCGGGTGAGGATACGGAAATCACTGTTGCCTGGATGGCCGAGTTGATCATAAAGATCAAGAAAGATTTTGATATTGCTATTACGCTTTCTTCTGGAGAGCGGTCGGAAAGTGACTACAAAAAATGGTTTGCCTGCGGAGCGGAAAGGTATTTACTGAAAATTGAGACAAGCGACGAAAAGCTTTATGCGTCTATGCATAAAGGGATGAGTTTTGATAACCGGCTTAAATGCCTGAAAATATTGCGCAGGCTTGGTTATCAGGTCGGCTCAGGCAGTATGATCGGTATCCCTGGGCAAACCTTAAAACATATTGCCAGGGATATCATCTTTTTTAAATCCGAAGATTTTGATATGCTGGGTATCGGGCCGTTCATACCGGCTGCGGATACGGAGTTTGCTAAAGCTGCCCGCGGCGAAGCGCAGCTTGTTTTAAAAGCCCTGGCGCTTACGCGCATTGTTACCAGGGATACGCATCTACCGGCTACCACTGCTTTGGGCAGCCTGGAAAGAGATTTCCGTCCGGAAGGATTGAAAGCGGGGGCTAATGTGCTGATGCCGAATTTTACTCCTTTGGCCTATAGGAAACTTTACTCTATATACCCGGGGAAGAGATGTCTGACGGAATCGCCGGGAACTTGTAACCCTTGCATGGAGCAGATGGCTTCTTCCATTGGCAGGTCTATTGATTACGCTCAAGGGGATTCTTTAAAGCAGAAGAGAGGGAATTAATGTACAGGACGCCCGCGGGTAACCGCCTGCATATAGGTATATTCGGGAAAAGAAATACCGGTAAATCCAGCCTGATTAACGCGATCACCGGACAGGATACCGCTATTGTTTCAGCTGTCGCAGGCACAACCACTGACCCGGTTTATAAAACAATGGAGATATTGCCGATCGGGCCTTGTATGCTTATTGATACCGCCGGCATTGATGACCAGGGTGTTTTGGGTGAAGAAAGGGTCAAGCGGACATTGGTGGTATTAAGGAAGACCGATGTAGGATTGATCGTTGTTGAACCGGATACGTTGATTGACAGTTTTGAAGAGGATCTGCTCAAGGCTTTTAAGGACAAAAGGCTGCCATTCTTGTTTGTGATCAATAAATCTGAGTTAGCCGGAAAAGCGGCGCAGGATTATTTAAAAGCGAATAAGCTCCCATTCATCAAATTAAGCTCTAAAACAAAACAGGGGATCGAAGAGCTTAAAGCAAGGATCATGGAGTTGGCTCCTGGCCACTGGTCGCCCATTCCGTTAGTCGCCGATATCATTGAACCAAAAGATACTATTGTGTTGGTCTGTCCCATTGACAGCGCAATGCCTCAGGGTAGGTTGATCTTGCCTCAAGTGCAGGTAATGCGGGATATCCTGGATGCCAACGCTACCGCTTTTGTGACCAAGGAAACCGAATTGCTGGATAGTATCAGCGCGTTGAAGGAAAGGCCAAAACTTGTGATCACGGATTCGCAGGTTTTTGAGTATGTGCGCGATAAGCTTCCCGCGGATATGCCGTTAACTTCGTTTTCCACGGTTTTCGCCAGGCATAAAGGCGACCTGAACGCTTATATCCAGGGCGTCTATGCTTTGGAGAAGCTGGCTGATGGCGACGAGATATTGATCGCAGAGGCTTGCACGCACCATGTGCAGCCTGAGGATATCGGCCGCACTAAGATCCCCACCTGGCTACTGAACTATACGCATAAGGATCTGCATTATGAAGTTACTGCCGGCGGAGATTTTCCTGATGATTTAAGCCCGTATAAGTTGATCATCTCTTGCGGCGGATGCATGGTTAACCGCCGTGAGATCATGCACAGGATCCAGAAAGCCCAACAGGCGGGCGTACCGATCACTAACTATGGTATTCTTATGGCGTATCTATCCGGGATATTAGAAAGGATAGTCGCGCCTTTTGCGCGGGGTGTAGTAAAAATAGATATTTGAGGTTTGACTGGCCGCGGCATCTGTATTATAATTACAACAACCCCGATGAAATAATTGAGGGTTGTTTTTTATTTGAGGTAAACTTAAAGATTAAAGCCGATCGATAAAGTGCAATCTTTAAAAGCACAAAACCCACAAAAGCAGCATAAATATCCCGGTGCGTTAATATTATGGAAATCTTAAATAAGCAGGTTCTAGTGGATAAGGGGGATGTCCGGATCGTTCGTTTGGATATTCTGTCGCCTGTTATAGCAGCTAAAGCTAAGGCCGGGCAGTTCGTCGCGATCATGGCTGACGAAAAAGGCGAAAGGATACCTTTAACTATTGTAGATAGTAACGCGCAGAAGGGGATAGTCAGTATAATTTTCCAGGAAGTCGGGTTCACTACAAAAATTCTTGGCCAACTAAAGCCGCATGATAAACTTTATTCTTTAAGCGGTCCACTGGGCCATGCAACAGAGGTTTCAGATTATGGTAAAGTGATCCTGGTGGGCGGAGGTTTAGGCGTCGCGGAGATCTATCCGGTAGCTAAAGCCTTTAAAGAACGCGGTAATAATGTTACCGCTGTACTGGGTGCAAAAAGTAAGGATCTTTTGATCCTTGAAAATGAGCTCAAACAGGTTTCTGACCAGGTTTATTGCCTCACTGATGACGGTTCTTACGGGGAAAGGGGCTTTACTACTGATAAATTAAAGGTTTTGTTGAAAGAGGGTGGTTATGGTCTGGTTTATACTGTCGGGCCTATACCAATGATGCGCAAGGTGTCCGAGATTACCGGTTCTTTTGGGGTACGCACGATCGCTTCCCTTAACGCGCTGATGGTGGATGCTACGGGGATGTGCGGCTGCTGCAGGGTGACAGTGGCAGGAGAGGTAAAATTCAGTTGTGTAGATGGGCCGGAATTTGACGCGCAAAAAGTTGATTGGGATCAACTGCAAACCAGGAACCGTATGTATTTATGCAGTGAACAGCACATCTGTAAGCTAAAGAATCAGGCTTAGCCTCAAAATATGTTAAAATCACCGGTTAAAATACAGGAGTTACCTCCCTCTCAGAGGATCAAGGGTTTTAGTGAGGTTGTCCTTGGTTATTCAGAGCAACAGGCTTTAGAGGAAGCTTCGCGTTGCCTGCAATGTAAAAACCCTACCTGTATTTCCGGATGCCCCGTAGGTATAAATATCAAAAAATTCATTAAGCAAATCACGCAAAAAGATTACGCGGGAGCGTTTTTTACCATCCGGGAAACGAATAATTTTCCTTCTATCTGCGGCAGGGTTTGCCCTGCGGAGTACCAATGCCGTAAGGAATGTGTGCTTACTAAAAAAGGCTCACCTTTTGCCTCGGCCCAGGCGATCAACATACATTTTCTGGAACGTTTTGTGGGTGATTTCGGTAAGCAGAATAACCTGAATGTGCCGCAGGATAAAGAGGAGAAGTTCTCTAAGCTTAAGGTAGCGGTGGTAGGTTCCGGCCCGGCGGGATTGTGCTGCGCTGGAGAATTAGCCCGCAAAGGGGTAAAGGTGGATATCTTTGAAAGCCTGCATAAAACCGGCGGTGTCCTAAGGTATGGCATTCCGCCTTTCAGGCTGCCCTGGGATATCCTGGATTTTGAGATAAATCATCTTAAGAAATTAGGCGTGAATTTTATTACTGATTTTCTCGTAGGAAAAGCTAAAACCATTAAAGAACTTTTTAGCCAGGGTTATTCAAAAATATTCCTGGGATTGGGCGCGGGCGTGCCGTCTTTTCTGGGGATCAAAGGCGAAAGCCTATGTAATATTTATTCGGTGAATGAATTCCTCACGCGGGTAAACTTAATGTCCGCTTATAAATTCCCTGAATTTCACACGCCAGTTAATATTGGCCAAAACGTTTTGATCGTTGGCGGCGGAAATACTGCTATGGATGCCGCCAGGGTCGCTTTGAGGCTGCAGAAGATAAATGGCCTGCCGCTTAATACCACGGTTATCTATCGGCGTACGGAGATTGAAATGCCGGCCAGGCGGCTGGAGATCGAACATGCCAGGCAAGAGGGGATAAAATTTGAGTTTTTGGTGCAGCCTAAAGAATTTATTGGTGATGAAAAAGGTTTTGTTAAGAAGTTGATCTGTCTTAGGTCTAAATTAGGAGAGCCGGATAGTTCGGGCAGGAGAAGACCGGTACTTATCGAAGGAAGTGAATTCCAGCTTGATTGTGATTTATGCGTGATCGCCGTAGGGCTAAAAGCCAACCAGATATTGATCAACGCGACTCCGGAACTAAAAACCGATAAATATTCAGATGTTATCGTGGATTCTGAAACCATGGAAACTTCTATTAAAGGTGTTTTTGCCGGAGGCGATATCGTTGGCGGCGAAGGCACGGTCATCCAAGCTATGGGAATGGCAAAACAAGCGGCCAGGTCTATTCTGGATAACGCTTGACAAAGTATCTTTGCGTATTATTATATAACTATATTTTTTAGAGCGCCGTTTTAAGCCTTTGCAATGACGCAAAGATTAAAAGAGGCGAAATCTTAAGAGAAAGCCAAAAGACAAAGACGTCTGGTAACTTTTGTTGCCGGCGTCTATTTTTTTTCTTGCTGGCTGCCTTATTTTTAGGCAGAACGAGTCTAATTATTAATAGGTTAAGGAGGTAAGTATAATGAACTTACGTACCCCAGGTGGTAATGATGCTACAAGAACGTTTAACCGCTCAAAGAATGTTGTTCCCTGTTCTGGATTATGTTCCAGGTGTTTGGAATCTTGCCGAGGTAATTGCGAGGTATTCAAGTCTTCATTTCGCGGAAGGGAAGTAATCTATCCGGGACCATTCGGCGAAATGACTGCTGGTGGCGATAAGGATTACCCTGTAGATTATTCGCATTTGAATATCCAGGGTTATGCCCAGGGTGCCAAAGGTTTGCCTAAAGGTGTTACAGGCGGCCCGGACACAGCGACATTTCCTTCGGTAAATACGGAAACTGAGTACGGTTGGGATAAAAAAGTTAAAATGCGCGCGCCTATTTTTACCGGCGCACTTGGCTCAACGGAGATCGCCCGTAAGAATTGGGAGCATTTTGCCATAGGCGCTGCTATTTCAGGCGTTACGATTGTTTGCGGAGAGAATGTCTGCGGGATTGATCCGAAGCTGGAATTGGACGCGAAAGGCAAGATCACCAGCGCTCCGGACATGGATAGGCGTATCGAGATTTACAGAAGGTTCAGCGAAGGCTATGGCGAGATCCTCGTGCAGATGAACGTGGAGGACACGCGCTTAGGTGTTGCCGAGTATGTGCATAAGAAACATAAGCTGGATACCATTGAGTTAAAATGGGGCCAGGGCGCAAAATGTATCGGAGGAGAGATCAAGGTTAAAAGCCTGGAAAGAGCGCTGGAGCTTAAAAAACGCGGTTATATCGTTACGCCTGATCCGACGATCAAAGCCAATCAGGAAGCGTTTAAAGCCGGGGCGATCAAGGAATTTGAGAGGCATTCTCGCCTGGGTTTTGTTTCTGAAGAAGGTTTTATGAAAGAGGTCAAACGTCTACGCGATATAGGGTTTAAGAGGATCACTTTGAAAACCGGCGCCTATTCCATGGTTGAGCTGGCGCAGGCTTTGAAATTTTCCTCTCAGGCGAAAATTGACCTTTTGACCATTGACGGAGCTCCCGGTGGCACAGGAATGAGTCCATGGAGAATGATGCAGGAGTGGGGTATCCCTACGTTCTACCTGCAGGCATTGACTTATGAGTTCTGCGAAAAACTTTCTAAGCGTAAAGTGCGTATTCCGGATATCGCCATCGCCGGTGGTTTTGCGTTGGAGGATCATATCTTTAAGGCTATCGCTTTGGGCGCTCCTTATGTTAAGGCAGTTTGCATGGGCAGGGCGCTGATGATCCCCGGTTTTGTGGGCAAGAATATCCAGGAGTGGGTGAAGAATAACAACTTGCCTCCTACAGTTGCGGAATTCGGCTCAAAACCTGAAGAGATCTTTGTTTGTTACGAAGAGCTGGCTGAGAAATACGGCGCGGAGATGAAAGATATCCCCCTGGGGGCAGTAGGTATCTATACTTTCTCTCAGCGGATCAAAGTCGGTCTGCAGCAGTTAATGGCGGGTTCCAGGAATTTTAGCCTGAATACTGTTTCGCGGAAAGACCTGATGTGTTTGACCAAGGAAGCCGAGGATGTTTGCGGTATTCCTTATGTCATGGATGCTTATCGTAAAGAAGCAGATAAGATATTAAGCGGTAAATAACTGTTTCTAGAGGAAGCTTCGACAAGATGGGGGAGTTGGTCCTTTAAAGATAAATCTTCTTTTAAGCGCCGGCTCCCCCAAATTGTAGTTGCAGTAGATGCCTTTAAGTTGTAAAATAGCACACGTGGATAATGAAGAGTTATTAAAAGATTTCTTCCGCGCTTTAAGGGTCACGCTTACCAACGCTTTTTCCTATTCCAAGGACCATCCCTATTTCTTAAAATCCGTAGAAGAGCTTAAATCAAAACTAGACCAGGTGATCAAGTCGATCAATCCTTTTACTATCGGGGTGACTGACGCGGCGCTAGTCGCCGATGGAAAGACCTGGCAGCAGCAGGGTTTGCATGATGAATTAGCGCGCATTATGCATCAGAGGAAGATCAAGAATATCAAGATCTCTCCCGGTTTCGATACCGATGAGCTTATCCAATTCCTTTTTGCCATCTCTTTGCCCACCAAGGATATCTTAAAATCCGGCGGCATCTCCAAAGTTTTACTCCTTAAAGGCCTCAGGCATTTTGAAGTTGAGGAACTGGATTATTCATCTTTCCTGGACAAAAAGGGCCAGGAAGATGTGGATATCTGGGAGTATCTGCTTAAGGAGATTTTGAACAATGAAGACCGCCTGAAGCTAGAGGAGATGGTGAATAATTTTCCCGCCGTGTTGGCCAAGATCAGGGAAGAGGATTTCTTCTCAAGCGCAGGCCTTGCGCAGACTCTCAAGAATTTCCTGGCTTATTTAAAAAGCCGCGATATGCGTAAGTTCAATAAATGCGCCAGGGATATTTTTATGTGGCTGTTGCAGAATAAACGCCTGCTTGATGACGAGAAGCTTAATAAGGTCAAGGAGATCTTTGGTAATCTAAGCAATGATGATTTTCAGGCGCTGCTCTGGGAAGGCCTGCTTAATGAAGAGCAGTTCGATGATTTCAGCCTCCAGCTTTTTGCCAAGATCTCGGATAAGAACAGGCAGAAAGAATTCGCTGATAACCTGCTTAAGATGATCAGCAGCTCCGGGGTGTTGAAAACCAATCCCAAGGTGGTTAAGAAGATCCAGGCGCTTTTGACCAGGCCTGCGGAGGATTCTGTCTCTGCTGTTTACCGGAATACGCTGAACTATTTAAGCAAAGAGATGCTCTTTTTCGGGGTGATGCTTTTTGACCGGGCAAAGCTTAAGGTTAATTTCCGCTATATTTTGCTTAGCCTGCTTGCTTATGATGCCGGGAAAGAAAGGTCAAATTTCATAGTAGAGATCATTGATAAAGAGCTTGGTCCTGCGATGAGAGAGAGGGATCTGGCTTACCTGAAAGAGCTGTGGGGTTTTTTCCTGGATAAGCAAAAAAACTCTCCTGATCTTTTCAGCGCGCAGGACAATAAGATATCCGTCTTTGTGGAAGACCTGCTCTGGAAAGGGGAATTACCCGAAGAATTCAAGGATTTGAGCGACAAGATAAAGACGCCTGCCCAGGAACCAGGATTTTACCTGGACAAGATATTTAGGGATAACGTTTCCGGCCCCGTAATTTTAAGATGGTTTTTGCGCGTGTTTAATAATGACCTGAGAGCTTTTTACAGCCGGCTGGATGGCTTACGCCAGAATACGGATTTTCTGGCGAGAATGATCGCGGATTTAAGTGTTTCAGGCTCATACTTTGCTTCACAGGTACTTGAATATATCTATAATTTCGCGAACCCCCTGATCCAGATGGAGGTGCTTAAAAGTATGCACTCTTTACCAAGCCCCAATTATCAGTTCCTCTGTTCTATTTTAAACACAGATTCTGTGGATATCCGGAAAGAAGCGCTCTCCATATTGGCCGTTTCCCCGCAGGCAAAGGTCCAGGGTATTGATGCTCTTTTTAATGCGCCCTGGAGCCTGGGGAAGAGAAAAAGGATCACCCTGGAAAATATGCATATTGTTTGGGAGTTGGGTTTAAAAGACGCCTCCGGGCAACTTTTACGTTTAAGCAAGAAAATGTTCTTCTGGAACATCCAGGTGCGTAATAATGCCGCGCAGATTTTAAGAGGTTGGGATGCTGGATAAGATCGAAGGGTTATTAAGGGAACTTTTTACATGCCTGCAGAGCGCCAAGATGTACGGTACAGACCACGCTTTGTTCCAGAAAGAGCTGGATAAAGGCTATCTGGTCTTTCAGGACGCTTTAAGCGCCCGCGATGAGATTATTATCGGTATTGTCGGCGAAGAACTTGCTTTTGAGAAAGAAGTGCTCTTTGACCTGAGCAAGATGTTGAATCCGACGATCATTTACCTGAAAGAGCGCAGTATCGAGCGGCTTTCTTTTTACCGGGGCTTAAGCAGGGATGAGCTTGAGAAATTCGTTGTTTTCATATCCGGCAAGAAAGAGGAATCCGGCGTTGACCCGCAAACGCAGCTTTCTTTACTGGGTATCCGCAATATCAGCGTGGGCAAGCTTAAAACCACCGATGAAACTATCGCTCAAGCCGCGCAGGAGTCGATCAAGAAACTAAGCCTTTATGATGATTCCGCCAAGAACGTCTCCGCGGCTTTGGATAACGCGCTTAACCTTGAGAAGATAGATCACCTTTCGTTAAAGAGCAGCATTAACAATATCGTGGAAAACTTAAGCGGCAAGAATAACGATATCCTGAAGTTAGCCACGCTAAAAAGATACAGTCTGGAGACGTATACGCATATGCTGAACGTCTCGATCATCGCCATGCATTTTTCTTCGCGCCTGGGGTTTGATAAGGAGGAGGTCTTGAATATCGGCATCGCGGCGCTCTTCCATGATATAGGCAAACTTTATATCTCCAGAAAAGTGCTGAATAAAAAAGATAAATTGGGTGAGCAGGAGTTTGACCAGATCCGCAGCCACACGCTTTTGGGCGCGGAGATGATGCTTAAATATATTGACAGCCTGGGGATATTGCCGGTAGTAGTTACTTTTGAGCATCATCTGAAATATGACCTTACCGGCTATCCTAAACTGCCCTATGTCAGGAAACCGCACATTGTTTCATCGATCGTCTCTATCTGCGATGTTTATGACGCTTTATCGCAGAGAAGAGGGTATAAGCAGGATTATTCACCCGACATAGTCTACAGTATCATGAATAAAGATAAAGGTTCGGCATTTGAGCCGAACCTTCTGGACAGGTTCTTCAGGATCATCGGCGTCTGGCCGATCGGCGCGATCGTCTCTTTGGATAACGGCATGGTCGCCGTGGTCAGGGATGAGAATGAATCCGATATCCTGAGGCCGAAGGTGGAGATCATTTACCCCCGGGAAAACAGGGAAGCAGTCGACCTATTAAAACGCCAGGAGCTGAAAGTCCAGCGTTACCTGGACCCATGGAAAGAGGGTAAGGAGTTTTTGCCACTGGCGAACAACCAAGCGTAAGAAAAATAAATTGACAAGAGGCGGGCTTGTGTTATAATTGTATAAACAAAGGCGTTTAGGAGCCGGATTATCGGCGCTAAACGCCTTTTTGTGTAAACTATGGCTAAATATATATTCATTACTGGTGGGGTTATTTCAAGCTTAGGTAAAGGCATAGCTTCAGCTTCGCTGGGCAAGATACTTGAGTCCCGGGGCTTAAAAGTCACCTTAATGAAGCTGGACCCTTATATCAACGTTGACCCGGGGACAATGAACCCTTACCAGCATGGCGAGGTCTATGTTACCGACGATGGCGCGGAGACGGATCTGGACCTGGGCCATTACGAAAGGTTCACCCAGGCGCAAATGACCAGGTTCAATAACGCCACGACTGGCCAGGTATATAACGCGGTGATCTCCCGGGAGAGAAAAGGAGACTATTTAGGCAAAACCATTCAGGTCATCCCGCATATCACCGAAGAGATAAAAGAAAGGGTTAAGAAAGTCGCTTCTGTTTCGCAGGCGGATATCGTGCTGGTGGAGATTGGCGGCACAGTAGGCGATATTGAGAGCCTTCCTTTTCTGGAAGCCGCGCGCCAGTTTGAATTAGACGCAGGCGAGAAAAATGTGCTTTATATCCATCTGACTTTAGTCCCTTACATAAAAGTCGCTGATGAGATCAAGACAAAGCCCACCCAGCATAGCGTGCAGGCCTTGCGCGAAATAGGCATCCAGCCGGATGTGCTTATCTGCCGGACGGAAAAGCCGCTTAACGCCGATGTGCGGGAGAAAATATCATTATTCTGTAATGTAAGAAAAGAAGCGGTCATCGAATCCCCTGATGTGGAATCCATCTATCAGGTGCCGCTGGTTTTTAAGAATCAGATACTTGACGAGATAATCTTAAGCCATTTCGGCCTGATCTCAAAGCCTTCAGACATGAAAAGCTGGGATAAGGATGTTATTGAAAGGCTGCTTAACCCTAAAGGGGAAGTGACTGTCGCGGTAGTCGGTAAATACATCGGTTTGCAGGATGCTTATAAATCTATTTATGAGGCGATCATCCACGCCGGCATCAGCAACAATGTTAAGGTAATCATTAAAAAGATAGATTCGGAGGATATCTTTAAGTGCGGCGCCCAGGCAATGCTTAAGGGTATTAGCGGCATCCTGGTTCCCGGAGGTTTTGGCGGCCGCGGCATTGAGGGGAAGATCAAAGCGATTGAATTTGCCCGTAAGAATAATATCCCATTTTTGGGGCTATGCCTGGGTATGCAATGCGCTGTTTTGGAATTTGCCCGTTCTGTCTGCTCTCTGAAGGGCGCTAATTCCACGGAGTTTAACCCTAAAACCAAGTACCCGGTGATCAGCCTTTTAGTGGAACAAAAGAAGGTTAAAGAGTTAGGCGGCACAATGCGTCTGGGCGCTTATCCATGCAAGGTCAAGAAGAACACTCTTGCCCTCCGGGTTTATAAAAAGGAGCAGGTCTCTGAAAGGCACCGCCACAGGTATGAGTTCAATAATAAATACAGGAAGTTGCTGCAGCAGAAGGGGCTGGTTTTCTCGGGTACCTATGAAAAAAAGAACCTTGTTGAGATCATTGAATTGCCTTCCCATCCTTATTTCATCGCTGTGCAATTCCATCCTGAGTTCAAATCCAAGCCGGATAACGCGCATCCTTTATTCAGGGACTTTATCCGGGCAGCAGTAGAAAAAAAATAATATGGACGCTATTTTAGCTTTAGAAGACGGCAAAATATTCCGGGGCAGGTCTTTTGGCGCTTCCGCTGAGACGTATGGGGAGGTTGTCTTTAACACAAGCATGACCGGTTACCAGGAGATCATTACCGACCCTTCCTATAAAGGCCAGATCGTGGTAATGACTTATCCTTTGATGGGTAATTATGGGGTGAACAAGGAGGATGTGGAGTCGCGTAAGCCATTCCTGGAAGGTTTTGTGGTTAAAGAATACAGTAAGATCGCCAGTAACTGGAGGAAAGACCAACCGCTGGGCGAGTATCTTAAAGAGAATAATATCCCGGCTATTCAAGGGATAGATACGCGCGCGCTGACTTTGCACATCAGGGAAAAGGGCGCGATGAAAGCAGTCCTTTCTACGCTTGATCCTGATGCGGCCAGCCTGGTTAAAAAAGCCAGGCTTTCCAAAGGTTTAATGGGCGTGGATCTGGTCAAAGAAGTTACCTGCAACAAAAAATATGTTTTTAACGCCGGTTCAGCCGCAAATAAGCTTAAGGTAATTGTACTTGACTGCGGGGTAAAATACAATATTTTAAGGCATCTGGCGCATCTTGGCTGTGAGGTGGTCGTTGTGCCGGCTAAGACAAGCGCCGAAGAGATATTAAAGTTAAATCCTGACGGGCTTTTGCTTTCTAATGGCCCGGGAGACCCGGCCGCGGTTGATTATGTCGTGCATACAACAGCCGCGCTTATCGGCAAACTTCCTATATTCGGTATCTGTTTAGGCCATCAGATGATCGGCTTAGCTTTAGGCGGAAAGACTTACAAGCTGAAATTCGGCCATCACGGCGCGAACCATCCGGTAAAAGAGATAAAAACAGGCAAGATCTCTATCACCAGCCAGAACCACGGGTTCTGCGTGGACGCCGGCTCGTTAAAAATGAAAGATATCCAACTGACCCATTTGAACCTGAATGATTCTACTTTAGAGGGGCTGCGGCATAAAAAGTTCCCGCTATCCTCAGTGCAGTTCCACCCTGAAGCTTCGCCCGGGCCGCATGATTCGGAATATTTATTCGCGGAATTTGTGAAAGTGATGCAAAAACATAAGAAAACAGCATCAAAGAAGCTGTATAGTCAGCCTAAAACCCATAACTTAAAACGATAGAACCTGAAAATGCCCAAAAGAAAAGATATTAAAAAAATATTGATCATTAGCTCCGGGCCGATCGTCATCGGGCAGGGTTGTGAATTTGATTATTCCGGCACGCAGGCCTGTAAGGTATTGAAACAGGAAGGTTACCGCGTGATCCTGGTCAACTCTAATCCGGCTACGATCATGACTGACCCGGAGTTGGCGGATAAAACATATATTGAGCCGATCACCGCGGAATTTATTGAAAAGATCATTGCCAAAGAAAGGCCGGACGCGTTATTGCCTACTTTAGGCGGCCAAACCGCTTTAAATACCACAGTGGAGCTGGATAAACTCGGCGTATTAAAGAAATATAAGGTTGAGGTTATTGGGGCAAATATAAAATCGATCAAAAAAGGCGAAGACCGCCAGTTGTTTAAAGAAGCAATGAGTAAAGCCGGCCTGGACCTGCCTAAGAGCGGTAAGGCATTCAATCTTTCGGAGGCTTTGGATGTAGCTAAAAATATTGGGTTCCCGGTGATCATCCGCCCGAGTTTTACATTGGGTGGCACCGGCGGTTCTATCGCCTACAATTTGGAGGAGTTTGAGCTTTTGGCGAAACGCGGTTTAGAATCCAGTATGATCAGTGAGATACTCATTGAGGAATCTTTGATCGGCTGGAAGGAATTTGAGCTGGAGGTAATGCG
>Ga0153915_10001827_pt1 | contig 19532 bp, 16 predicted proteins | sample Opewatmetagenome_2_FD_107003 | JGI IMG/M metagenome (GOLD analysis project Ga0153915, IMG submission 107003) | Freshwater wetland microbial communities from Ohio, USA - Open water 3 Core 3 Depth 3 metaG | ecosystem: Environmental > Aquatic > Freshwater > Wetlands | place: USA: Ohio, Lake Erie...
GGCCCGTCCGCAGAAAGCTGTACCAGAGCCACATGTCGGTCCCGAGCTCCGAGTTGTCCCAGGCCATCCCGCCGAGGTCGTAGCGCCACACGTGCCGGACGGGATCGTACGAATGCATGAAGTCGCCGTAGTCCCAGAACCCATACCAGTGCTGCACGTCGACCTGCTTCTCGTAATAGGCCAGCATCGAGTCCAGCCGCTCCTCGACCGCCTTCTTCAGCGGGGTCGAGCGGTCGGGCAGGCTCCAGATCCCGAACGCGTGCGCCGCGTGCAGGTAGCCGGGCGTGCAGACGAGTTGGGGAGGCTGGGCCCCGGCCTGCGCCATCCTCACCGTGGCCTCCCGGGTCGGGATCCCCGCCGTCGGGAAGAAGGTGAACTCGCGCGTACGGGCGACGCCGCAGGGCGTGCTGAAGCCCGGCTGCACGTCCTCGTAGGCGGCCTCGAGCCCGTGGGCCCGCGTGTCGTAATGCCGCAGGTCCATCGCCGGACCGTCGGGCGACCACAGCCACACCGCGATCTGCGCCTCAGCCGCGGCTGCGCCGGCGACCTCGAGCGCCGCCGGGTACGACTGCCAGAAATCCTTCACGCTGATCGCGAGGCCGCCGCTCGTGTCGCCCGCAAACACCAGGCCCGAGGCCCTGCGGCCCGAGGCCGACGGCAGCCAGCAGCTCGCCGCGTTCGTGCGCTTGACGATCGTGAACCCGTCGGCGGTCGGCTGGCTCAGCTTGAAGCCGTCCCAGACCGCCCACTGCGACAGCAAGTCCCTGCCGCGCGCGTCAACCTGCTCGGCGTTGGGCATGCGCTTGCCAGCGACCTGATCGGGAAAAAGGTCGCGCGGATAGCCGTCCTGCCCCGGGCCCGCCGGATCGGCCACGTACCGGCCGCCGCGGCCCACCATCGGCTCGACCGGCTCGGCCCACAGCCCGCCGTTCTCACCGGAGAAACGCACGTGCCGGTTCTGCACCTGTTCGCGCAGCGGCACCGACACCACCAGACCGAGCCCGCGGATGAAGTCCTGCTGCTCGTTCCCGTCGAACACGACCGTGCTCACCAGCCGCACGCTCTCCTGCCCCGCGTAGAAATACCACCGCACCACGAACGGCAGCCAGGCACGGCCGCCGCCGGCCGCCTCGTGGACTCCCTCGACGCGCACAACCGCGCGCACCGGCCCGCCCTGCTCGAGCACGACCTTGTCGACTCGGCTGCGGAAGAGCTGCCTCGGCGGGGCCGCCGCGGGATCGCCGTCGGGCCCCTGCTGCAGGATGCACACCAGCCGCCCTCCGCGCGCCACCTCGCGCCCGCCCACGGCCAGCGACCGCAACACGCTGTCGCCCTGTCGGTCGATCCGCGCAACCAGCGCCCCCGTGTCGATCTCATAGGCCCCGTCCTTCTCAGCCACCTTCACCGCGGCGCCCGCGGGCGTGGCCGGCTCGCCGGCCGCCAGGGTCAGCGGGCCCGCCGTCCCTGCCTGGACCGACGTCGCGAAGCCCGTCCATTTCACCGAGCCGTCGGCCCAGTACGCCAGCGGCCAGCTTTGCACCGGGAGGCTGGCGCCGTCGGCCGCGCGGAGCGCGAAAGTCTGGGTTTTCTGGACCGCCCCCTTCTCCCACGGCACGCCCCAGCTGACCCCGGCGCCCTGCGCCGGCGCCTCCGCGTCGAGCCACCTCACGGTCACGGGCGCCGGAGCTGCTCCGGCCGAAGCCGGCGGGAGCAGCGGCGAAGCGGATGAAAGGGCGGAGGCGAGCGCAACGGGGAGGAGGCGGGACATGCTCATGGGGAGAGGGTCAACCCGCGTCCGGACACTCCGGCACGCGGTGCCCTCCCTCCGTGGCACCCTGGGGCGCGTAGTCAAGCCCTCTGCGTTTCGTCCAGTTCGCCTTTTTCGCCTAAGGGGACGGCAAACTTGCGCCGTACTTGATAGCCCCCTATCTTCCCTCCAGTTTCCAGCCCACATGAACACAGGCCTAAGTTCGGTCCAGCAACAGCGCACCGGTCTCGGAGCAACGCCATCGCAGGAAGCCGAACACAAGCGCCTCCTCTATATTAATCTCAAGCTGCGGGATCTCGGCTGCCCCACGTTCCCGCTGGAGGTCGACGCCGACTTCGCCGAGCTGATGACCGACATGCTCGCGCTCAACCGCGAGAAGGATCGCCTGCTTTCGAACCACCTCTGCCCCGTCGACCAGCGGATCCAGAACTTCCTCTACGACACGCTCGACGGCGTGACGGTAGTCCCCCGCCTCCCCGAGCGCACGTTCGTCCTCGACCGCCACGGCCTCGCCCGCGCGCTCTCGCTGCCGCCCGACCGCGATCGCTTCGCGACGGACATCATCACCTCCTACCGCGTCCGCCAGGGCGTGCTGCACAATCCCAAGAGCGACCGCCGCACGACCAAGGGGATCTTCCACGTCACCGAGGGGGGCCTGCCGATCCCCGACGACAAGAAGGCCGTCCCGAAGGGCGTCTTCGGCCGGCTCCTGAGGCATGCGCTCAATCCGCCCGCCGAGTTCCTGCGGCTCCCGTTCACGGCAAGCCAGCAGGATCAGGCCGAGTGCTTCGTCTCCCTGCTCCTCCGCCCCATCGTGTGCCCGGAGGTGCCCGGGTTCACTCCCGAGAAGGCGATGGAGATCCGCTTCTTCGCCCCCGGCAGCCTCGTCAGCAACCTCGACTTCGTCGAGAGCGTGTTCGGCAACGGCGGCGACCCCCGCCTGCCCGAGAACGACTCGGCCCTCGATCCCGAGCACTGGACCGGCCACACCGGCTGCGTCGTCCTCGCCCCCCACCTCACCACCCTCACCAAGCAGGCGCTCGGCCTCCCTAAATGGGGCGAGGCCACCGAACGCCAGCGACGCGACGGCATGTGCTGGCACGATCCCGCCGAACTCTACAACGACGGCGTCCCGTTCAAGCTCACCGCCCGCGACGCCTCGGGAATCATCGTCACCATCCTTTCCGACAATTACTTCGGATACTGCAAGAAGGAGGTGAAGACGCAGATCAGCTTCGCCGCGAACCTCTATGGCCTGTGCGAGGAGGAGCACGCGGGCGGCGCGCTCCTGTTCACCCGCTACGACCTCGCCGCCGACTTTGCCGCGGCCCGCGTCATCAGCAAATATCCCCGCACCCTCGCCGAGGCGGTGCTCCTCTTGGGCGACCGCGTCGCGCCCCAGCCCGAGGGGCATGCCATCGACTGCCGCTTCCCGGACCTCGTCTACGTGCCCGAGGATTCCCACTTCGACCTCCTCCGCCAGACGGTGCGCTGGACCCGCGGCGACAAGCCCGTGACGCTCAAGCTGCGCCACCGCCACACCTACATGCTCCCCTCGGGCTTCAAGGTGCACCTCGAGAAACCCCGCGGCAGCCGCAGCTGGCGCCTCGTGGGCACCCACGCCGAGTGCACGCTCTGCCACAAGCCCTCCACCGTCTCGGGCGGCGGCAAGTCGGAGATCTCAAAGAGCCTGTCCGACGCAATCATCCAGGGCCCGGTCTTCGTCGCCGACTTCAAGGCCGACTTCGACCTGGTCGAGTCGCTGCTCGCGCGCGACTACTCTCAGCGCTTCCGCGACCCCGACCGCCGCGGCACCGACGTGCGCTCGATCCTGAGCCCCCGCCGCTCACTCGGCTCGGTCATCAAGCTCTTCACCCCATCGCCCGAGGAGTACGACGACCAGTACAACGCCTGGCTCGAGACGATCCCGCAGCACATCAAGGAGCTCGTCCTCGTCGTGAAACGCTTCTACAAGCCCGAGTGGGGCGAGCACTGGCGTGAGTGCTTCAGCGTCGACGTCATCAACGGCACCTCGGCCAACGAGCTCCGCCTCAACGCGCGGCGCCTCGAGTCGGCCTACCTCCGCGTCGGCTTCGCCGGCGACGGCTCCTGGCGCACCTTCGGCCTGCGCAAGGATTTCCACCCAGCGCTCAAGATCCAGATGGAAGACGACATCACGGCGGCGATCGTCGTCCCCAGACCCCGCCTCACCGGCCTGGGCGTCTCCGCCGTCCAGCCATCGCTGAAGTTCGTCCACAATTGCGAATACCGGCTCTTCCAGCGCCCGGACGACGCCATCCACCGCGGCTACGACCAGCAGACCGAGAGCGACTTCTCGAAGCCCGGCACCTTCTTCTCCAACTACGAGCCGCTCACCGCGACCCGGGCGCGCGAGATGATCGAGGACGCCATCAGCTTCGACGAATTCACGGCGCCGATGCAGGAGGTCGTCCAGGCCGCGGCCGCCGGCGGCCCGCCCGAGTACTTCATCTCGAGCGACCAGCCCCGCCTCGTCGAGGGGAAGCCCTCGAAGAACCCCCGCTACCTCCAGGTGCGGCCCGACCTGCTCAACCCGCGCGACTCCTACATCGCCGAGACCGGCCTGCGCCTGATGCGCCGCGTGCCCGTCGACAGGCCGGTGCTCATCCCGGTGAATTCCGTGCTCGCCGGCCGCCGCAACAATCCCGCCGACCTCCCGGCCGGCATCCGGCCGCTCGCCGTCTACAATCCCCTCCACTTCATGGAGCTGCCCGAGCTCTTCATGGAGTTTATCTGCAGCATGACCGGCAAGTCGCCGTCGACCACCGGCGCGGGGTCTGAGGGAGCCCTCACCAAGGGGCCGTTCAACGCCCTGCCCCCGATCTACGACCTGAACGCCGCCCTGGTCTCGTACTGCGTCACCGGCTACAACGGCTTCATCTCGGCCGCCGGCTACGTCGGCCCCCGCATCCGCGTCAACCACGACATCAGCCTGCTCGTGCCCGAGGTGTGGTGCCGCATGGGTGTCGAGGAGCGCGAACCCGCCTTTCTCATCGCGACGGGCTGCCTCGAGCGCTGCGCCGACTTCGAGCACGGCGGACGCCCTGTGCTCGCCAGCCGCCTCGGCTATCGGATCACCTCCCGCTTCATCTCGCAGTACGGCGGGCGCGTCTTCAACCACCCCCACTCCGTCTTCACCGACGAGATGCTCCGGCCCGAGCTTCAGGACATCGACGGCTTCGTCGATGGGATGGACAACATCGTCGTCACCCAGAAGCGCGTCGCCCAGAATTATTTCGACGACGGGAGCGTCGCCGACGCCTGCCCTCCCCTGCGCGCGCTGCTGCACATCATGCGCGACGGGCACTTCGAGGGGAAGACGCTCTCCGATCCCTCGATCCGCGCCCTCTTCGACCGCGAGAAGGTGCTCGAGAGCGACTGGTACTACGACCGCCTCCGTGCGCGGCAGACGATCGCCCAGCGCCAGTGGCGCCAGCACGTCGCGTATCTCCAGAAATTCCTCGCCAAGCAGAACTATGCCAGCGAGGCGGAGCGCCTGGGCGTGGCCGCGCGCTACGAGGCCGCCCGCGCCGAGTACGTGCGCGTCAAGGGCGCCGCCTACCTCAACGAACTGCGCGGCACCCTCGGCGCCGAGCCCGCCATCGCCGCGGCGCTGCACTAGAAACCTGCCGGCCCTCGCCGCAGATTCTTGCGGGCAACCTGTGCCGACGATAACGGGGGAACTTCGTCGGACTTGCCTGTCCCTGACAATATTTGTGCACATGGCAGCGCGGGCTGCCCGCTGCTGATCGTCCCCCTCGTCCCTGCTCCTCCCCCTATGGACTTGCCTCGAAATCCGGGCTCTTGTTTCCTGCCGGTGCTTTCTTTCCTGATGAAATCTCCTGCCTTTGAGCAATCCGCGCGCCGGCTCGGATCGGGTTGTCTGTTCCTGTTCGCGGCGGTCCTCGCTGCCGCTGCGCCCAAGGCGAATTGGAAACCCGTCACGCCGGCCGAGCTCTCGGAGACCGCGCCGCAGATCGAGCCCGATGCACCGGCCGAGGTCCTTTTCTGGTCGATCGACTCCGACGACCGCGAATTCCCCGCCGAGCGCAACACGGTCGAATACATCCGGTACAAGATCTACGCGCCCGACAGGGTCGAGTCCCTGACCCGGATCTCGCAGCTCGCGTCATCGGAGGGCGGGCTCGACCTGAAGACCGTCGACCTTCGCGCGCGGCTCACCCTCCCCAACGGGACGGTCAAGGAGTTCGGCAAGGAGGCCATCCAGGAGCGCACCCTCAGCAAGTCCGCCGGCGAGCAGACGTTCATCCAGCGCCTGTTCGGTTCCGACGAGAAGGAGACGAAGGAGAAATTCCTGGCGATCACCGGAGTCGAGCCGGGCGCCATCCTCGAGTACATGATCTTCAAGACCGTGTACCGCCCGTCCATGATCACCGGCATCTCCCTGCAGCTGCGCAGCATTCCGGTGCGCGACGCCGTCTTCAGGGAGCGTTTCCGCGCAGGCGACGCCTACGAGCACCGCGCCTTCCTCCTGAACACCACGGTGGGCACCACCGCCCTGAACAACGACAACAAGGCATGCACGGTCACCGTGACGGCAAAGAACGTGCCTTCGCTCGTCGTCGAGCCCCTGGCCGGGCCGCGCTTCGACTACGCGCTGACCGTCCTCAGCGCCTATTTTCCCCACAACATCCGGCACATCGGCCGTTCCAACCGCGACGTGCACCTGACCGTGAAACCCGAGAAGGACGGGCCCTGGGCCGCCACCGCGGCGGTCGCCTGGATGCTCGAGGACGATTGCAGCGAGCCGACCAAGCGCGTGCGCCAGGTCGCCGCCCAGGTCACCGAGGGCGCCTCCAATTCGCTGGAGAGGGCGCAGAGGATCCACCGCCACGTCCAGGAGATGTTCCAGCGCTTCGTCAAGCTGCCCAAGCCGAAGCAGCCGTCATCCGGCTCCCCCGCCGCCTACCAGATCCGGTCGGTCGCCGACATCCTCGACTTCGAACGGACGGCGAAGGAGATCCCGATCTCGTCCGTCGAGTTCCTTTACCTCGAGATCGCCCTCCTCAGGTCGGCCACCCTGGAGACCAAGCTCATCCTGCTCCCCAACCGCCAGCTTACCCGTTTCGACCAGCGCCTCGTGTCGCCGGTGTTCCTGAACGATTTCGCCGCCGGCGTGCGCATCGACGACGAGTGGCATTTCTCGATACCCAACGGACGCGTGCCGACCGCGTTCGACATGATCCCCTACTACAATCAAGGACAGGCCGGCCTGGTCGCACACGACGGCAAGCAGGAGTTCATTCGCGTCAACTTCACCCCCGTCGCGAAGTCGGCGATCACCAATATCGGCACCTTCCTCCTCGGCCCGGAAGGCGACCTGGCGGGGCGCGGCGGCCGCCGCTTCACCGGCCAGACGGCCTTCGTGATCCGGCAGCGGCTCAGAGCCCAGACCCCGGCGCGGCAAAAGGAGCTGATGAAGTCGCGTCTCGAGGCCGAGCTGAAGGGGGCTGAGGTCGCGATCGAGTCGATCACGGGCGTCGACGATCCCGAGTCTCCCGTCGATGTTTACTTCAATCTGCGCCTTCCGGGGCTCGGCGTGCTGACGAAGGACCGCCTGGTGATGAACCCGCTCGTCTACCGGCTGAAATCGACCTCCCCGTTCTCCGCGCCAACCCGCCGATTCCCGATCCAGTTTGACTATCCGTGGCAGGAGGTCGACGAGTTCACCATCGAACTGCCCGCCGGCTATACCCCCGAAAACATCACCCCTCCGCAGCCGGTCGCCGGGGAGCGGATGCTCTTCCAGAGCGTCGGCTTCCGGTTCGATCCGATGAAGCACGTGCTCAACGTCCGGCGCGAGTTCGCCTCCGGAGCCTCGATGTACCCGGTGTCCTCCTACGAGAAGCTGAAGCAGTGGTACGATGCCATCGACGACAGCGACCATCAGGAGTACATCTTCGTCAGGACCGCCGAGGCCGCCCCCGCGGCGGACGCAGCGGCCAATCCGCGGTAGCGCAACCGGGACGCCTCCTCCCCCTCCCATGGACCGCCGCTGCCTCGCCAGATGCCTTCTCCTCGCGCTCCTGGCCTCCGGCCTCGGGATCGCCGCCACGCCCCCCGACTGGACGAAGCCGTATCTGGATGAGGATAATTCAAAATGGACGCATGGCAGCGCGGTCCTTCGACTGCTTGTGTCGCGGGAGGTGCGCTATCTGGCTTCCGACCGGGTCCGCATCCAGACCCGCCTGATCGAGCGCGTCCTCAACGAGTCCGGACTCGACCGGGCGCGGATGCGACAACTCTATAATGGCGACTACGCGAAGGTCGTCTCGATCAATGCCTGGATCATCTCCGCCGACGGCAGGAAGACCCAGTCGTTCGGGCCCAGGGAATTCGTCGACCGGGTCGCGCAGGTCAGCGACCACTTTTGGAACGCCAGGCGCTTCGTCGGCTTCGACGCCTCGAGCCGGATGGAGATCGGCGGCGTGCTGGTGATCGAGTTCGTCGTCGAACAACCCGCCGGCTTCTTCACCCCGAGTTTCAGCTTCCTCAACAGCGAACCGACCGTGCACACCGTCTTCGAGGTGATTCCCGCGCCCGGAGCCGGGCTGGAGTGGTTCGCCAGCAGCGACAAGATGCTCCGGCCTGTCCCCGGCCGCGAACCGGGATCCCTGCGCTGGGAAGGCGCCCGCCTCCACGCCCAGGGAGATGGACAACCGACCCGTTTCATCCCCAATCCGCTCATCGTGAGCGTCCGGTCCGCGGCCGGAGGCTCGCCCGCCTTCCCTCTTTCGTCGTGGAAGGATTTCGCCAGGCAGGTCGCCGACCTGATCGAACCGCGGACAACCGTATCCCCCGAGCTCAAGGCGAAGGCCGAGGCGGTCGTGGCCGGCAAGACCGGCCGTTGGGAGCGGATACGCGCCCTGACGGAGTTCATCCAGGGCAACGTCACCTACCTTTCACTCACGCTCGACAAGGATTCGCTCGCCGGCTACCGGCCCCACGCGGCGGCCGATGTCCTGCGCGACCGCTACGGCGACTGCAAGGACAAGGCGACCCTGCTCGCAGCGATGCTCCGTGCAATCGGCGACAACGGCTACGTGATCCTGGTCTATTCCGGCAACCCCCGGGCGGTGATGCCCGACTGGCCGTCGGCCTCCTTCAACCACGCGATTGTCGTCATTCCGGCCGATGACCAGGTGCCCGCCTCGTGGCCGGTCGTCGACGGAGGCCCGCTTGGCCGGCTGGTGGTCTTCGATGCCACCGACTCCGCCTGCCCGCTCGGCACCCTCTCGGCCGGCGACCAGGGCGGCTATGGCCTCATCGCCTCGGCCGGACAAGAGGGCCTGGTCCGTCTCCCGGTCGAGACTCCGTCCCTCGCACGGCTCGAGCGCCAGACCCAGGCCGTCCTCGAGGCGACCGGCCGGCTCCGCGCAAGCGTTGAGGAGACCTATTTCGGAACGACCGCCGCCACCGTCCAGCGGCAGCGGAGCGCCGCACGCAACGCAGGCTTCACCCGCACCATGGAGGCGCGGCTGCACGAGACGCTTCCGCTGGTGCAGGATCTCCATTGGACCGACAAATGGGATCCGCTCGGGGCGCAATACCGCCTCAGCTTCGACTTCGTCACCGAGAAATACGCCCGCAAGGTCGGTCCCGACCGGCTCATGGTGAGCCCGCAGATCCTCGGAGGCGGAGCCTCGCCGGATCCCTGGAAGACCCAGGTCGAAGGCACCGTCTGGCAGCCACCGACCGGCCTTCACGATTTGCTTCGCCTGGTCCTCCCGGAGGGTTTTTCGATGGAGGACACCCCGGAGCCGTACAGCCGATCCCTGGACGGCATCTCCTGCGAGCTCGCCTTCCGCGCCGAGGGATCGGTCCTCGTCTTCGAGTCCAGGTTCGAACAGACCGCCGGTTTTCTGGACAAGGCCGACTACGAGGCCCGCCGCCGCTTCATCCAGGAATATCGCGAGGCCCTGCGACGGCCTTGCATGATCCGCCGCCAACCGGGGGCTGCGGCACCTTGATCTCGCCTCCGGCGCGCGGCTGGGGATGATCGCCGGCGGAACATCCCGCTGCCCCGTCCTCCCCAAGCCCATGAAACCGCCCCATCGCTGCCTCCTCGCGCTGCTGGTCTGCGCCCTCGTCACGCCGCTCCACGCGGCGGACATGTATGTCTACTTCGGCACCAACCGCGCGGGCCCGGGCATCGGATTCTCCCTCGCGCATTTCGACACCGACACCGGCGTGCTCTCCCAGCCGAAGTTCCTGACCGAGGCGGTCAAGCCGGCGTTCTTCGCCATCCATCCCGATGGCCGGCACCTCTACTCGGTCAACTCGGGCTCGCCCGGCGGCGTCAGCGCGTACGCCATCGACCCAGCCAGCGGCAATCTCACCCTTCTCAACAGGGTTCCTTCCGGGGGCGACGACGCCAACTACATCTGCCTCGACCAGACGCGCCACTTTGTCCTCGTCGCCAACTATGAGGACGGAAGCGTTTCCGCGTTCGCGCTCGAACCCGACGGCCGCATCGGAGCGCGCACCGCCTACATCAGGCACACGGGCAGCAGCGTGAACCCGACCCGGCAGAAACACCCGTACGTCCATTCGATCATCATCTCCCCCGACAACCGCTTCGCCCTCGCCGCCGATCTCGGCGTCGACAGGCTCTTCGTCTACCGCTTCGACGCCGCCACCGGCTCCCTCGCGCCCAACGATCCGCCGTTCGCCACGGTCGCCCCCGGCTCCGGCCCGCGCCACGTCAAGTTCCACCCCAATGGCCGGTGGGTCTATCTCATCAACGAGATGGGCTGCACGCTCGCGGTGTTCTCCTGGGATCCCGCCCGCGGCGCGCTCGCGGCGATCGAGACCGTGCCGACGCTCCCGGCGGGATTCACCGGCGTGAACAACTGCGCCGAGGTGATCATCCATCCCAACGGCCGGTTCCTCTACGCCTCCAACCGCGGCCACAACAGCCTCGCTGTCTTCGCCATCGACCAGGCCACCGGCCGGCTGACCCTCGTCGAGCACACGCCCTCGCGGGGGATCAAGCCGCGCAACTTCTCCTTCGACCCGACCGGCCGCTGGATCGTCTGCTCGAACCACGACAGCAACAACGCCGTCGTCTTCCGCGTCGACGGCGCGACCGGCCGCCTCACCCCCGTGGGCGAGCCTGTCTCGCTCTTCTCCCCGTTCTGCCAGCGCTTCCTGCCGGTGGCGCAACCGCAGGGCTGACGCCCCGCCAGGCCGCCACAGGCGAGACCGAACTCTGCCGGAGGCGATAAGCCCAGAACGCGGTGGCGAAGTTCAGCGTGAGCGCCAGGACCAGGGCTGGGAACCGGGCCGAGCTGAGCGCCTGCCAGTAGCCTGCCAGCAGTGCCCCCGGATGGATTCGCTGCCTGTGCGCGGGGTCGAGCGTCTCCGGCAGCGTCCGCCATGTCGAGTACCAGAGGACGGCGGAGAACACGGTCAGGAACGCGAACACCGAACGCCACCCCAGCCACACCTGGAGCCAGCCGCCTACGATCGGGCCTGCCGCCGGCGCAACCGCTAAAACGATGGCGACCTGGCTCATCAGACGGTGCGCTTCGGCTCCGTCGTACAGGTCGCGGAATCCCGCCCGCCTGGCTCCAGCCCCGGCGGTCGTCGTCGGTCCGTCAGCGCACGAAGTACCCCAGGATCCTCTGCGGGCTTGCCTGGTTCTCCTTCGCGATCTGCTGGATCGTCTCCCCGGGAGCCGCCACGCGCAGGCCGTCGGCCTGCATGCGGGTCGTCACCGCGCCCACGTCCTTCCCGAAAACCCGCGCCACGTTCTCGGCGCTCGCCGCCGCGAGCTTGCCGAACACCTCGCCCGGGTTCACGCCCTGCGCCGCCTGCCTCCGCCCGAAGGCGAACAGGCAGACCGCGGCCGCGATCGGGATCAGCAGCAGGTACACCCGCCAGTGCCGGAGGTGCCCCCGCATCGGCCCCCAGTTCTGGATCAGATGGATCGCGCCGGCGGCCACCATGGCCACCCCGAGCCAGCCGTGGACCTTTTCGAGGACCTGGTTCTTGAAGAAGAACTGGAAGATCACGCCGGTGACGCCGACGATGGCGAAGGTGAAGGCCACGCTGGTCGTGACGAATTTGCGGGATGTGTTCATGGGAGGAGATCGGGAGGGCTGGGCCGCCGCCGGGCGGCATTCGCTGTTCGGACTTCCATCCCGAGGATTTTTAGTTGATAGTGTCAACCATGAGGGGAGATTTCGTTGATAAAGTCAACCATAAGTCCGCGGCCACCCCCGAGGCGGTCTCGGAGGCGGTCCACGCGGTGATGCACGCCCTCCGCGGCGAGCAGTACCGGGCCGTTCGCGGCAAGTCGCCCGATATCACGCACATGGAGGGCCGGCTCCTGGACTTCTGCTCCCGCCGCCCCCGGGTGACGCTCCGGGACCTCACCGCCCACTTCGGCCGCGACAAGGGCCAGATGGCCCGCCTGGTCAAGACGCTCAAGGCCCGGGGGCTGCTCCTCGCCGCGAGGGACCGGGGAGACCGCCGCAGCATTCTCCTCCGCCTCTCGCCCGAGGGCCGCGCGGTGCAGCGGACCCTCCGGCGCCAGTGGCGGCGGCTCGCCCGGCTCGCCGTCGCAGGGATCGGGGACCGAGAGCTGCGAAGCCTCGTGGCGCTGCTGCGGCGCATGCAGGCCAATCTCGCGCGCAGAGGCTGATTTTTCGCGATTTCGCTGTAATCGCCGCGCGCCCGCGGCGTCGTGAGCTGCGGCGGCCCAACACCCCGCCCCTTTCCTCACAATCAACCCTGTTTCCTCCCCATGGCACCTTCCGCCCTGCGGATCTGGGCGCTCATCGCCGGCCTGAGTATGGCCGGGATGGCCCATGCCGCCTCTTCCTCAAGCTCCCTCTGGGACAGCTATACGACCAAGAACGTGGTGACGGTGAGCACGACCAGCACCGCCGCCGACACCTCAAGCCAGAGTTCCAACACCGCCAGCAGCTACACCCTGAACTTCTCGGACTACAGCTACACGACCAATACCATCTCGGTCACCAGCTCGGCCAACGGCACCAAAAGCGTCACTTACAAGCTCTACCAGAACATCGTCTACGTTGCCAACCCGGTGGACAAGACCTACCAGAGCATGAACGTCTTCGTCCCCGTCACGATCGAAGGCACCTCGGTCTCCACCACCAGCTCGCCCATCCTCCTCGAGATCGGGGTCGGGGGCTACATGTCCTGCAGCACCTGGGGGAACACCTCCGTGGGCACGAACGGCCAGCTCGCCCTGGCCGCAGGCTTTGTGGTGGTCGCGCCCGGATGCCGCGGCCGCGATAACGTCTCCGGCAGCACCTACTACGGCAAGGCGCCGGCCGCCATCGTGGACCTCAAGGCCGCCGTCCGCTTCATCCGCTACAATTCCGGCCTCTTCCCGGGCAACGTCGACTGGATCGTCTCCTCCGGCGGCAGCGCCGGCGGCGCGCTCTCCGCCCTCCTCGGCGCTTCGGGCAACAGCACCTTGTACGACTCTTACCTGACGGACCTCGGCGCAGCCAGCGCCAAGGACAACATCTTCGCCGTCGCCGCCTACAGCCCCATCACGAACCTCGATCACGCCGACATGTGCTACGAATGGGAGTACGGCTTCGTCACCTACAACGGATCGGAGGTCAATTCCACCGTCTCCGGTGCGCTCCAGGACGAGTTCGAGGATTACAGGACGGCCTGGCCCTGACCGGGAGCAACAGCTACGGGACGCTCACCTCCAGCAACATCAACGACTACATCCTCAAGACCTACCTGATCCCGTCGGCGAACACGTACCTCAGCGCCCTCTCCTCCTCCTCGCGCTCCACCTACCTCAGCTCGCATACCTGGATCACCTGGGACAGCAGCACCAGCACGGCCTCCTTCAGCTTCTCCGACTATGTCAGCTACATCGGCCGCGCGAAGAGCGTTCCGGCCTTCGACTCGTTCTTCGACCTGTCGACCTCCCTGGTGGTGAATACCTCCTCGACCGCGGAAGTGGTCGAGTTCGGAAACTCCACCACCAACGCCCGGCATTTCACCAACTTCAGCCAGCAATATGTGAACGGCACGAGCATCTCCAGCGACCTGCAGACGATCGTGAACATGATGAACCCGATGTACTTCATCGGGCTCAAGAACAGCGGCTGCGCCAACTACTGGTGGATACGCGACGGCGCCAAGGCCACCGACACCTCGGCCATCGTCATCGTCGACCTGGCCACCGCGCTTGAGAACCTCCTGGGGACGAGCAACGTGAATGCCTGGGAGTATTGGGACGGCGGTCACAACGTGAATCAGGATCCGGATGCCTTCATCACCTGGGTCGGCACGATCACCGGCTACACCGCCGTCACCACCACGACCAGTTCGAGCAGCAGCAGCTCCGGCAGCACTTCGAGCACCACGACCTCGAGCAGCAGTTCCTCGAGCGGCAGCACCTCGAGCTCGACCACCACCTCCTCCTCGAGCAGCTCGTCCTCATCATCGAGTTCGAGCGGGGGCGGGGGCGCTCTCGAGGGATGGTTTGTCGCCGCGCTCGCCGCGTCGCTTGCGCTCCGGCTGCTGAACCGTCGCCGCCTCCGTGCGGCGACGGACAACTGACCTCAGTCCGCGCCGAGGATCTTGACGCCAACCGCTCCCGGTTGGCGTCGCCGGATGCATTCCTGAAGCAGCCTCAGGTTCGCGACGGTCTTCTGGCGGGCGAGAAACGGCACCGTTCCCGATTCCGGGAAGTAGATGCAGAGTCGTCCGTGGAAGAGGAAGACGGCCACCGCCGAGGTGACCTTCTCGCCGTCGCGCACGTAGGTGTACTGGATGAGCCTCGCCGGCCGGTGCTTCGCAAGCCGCTCGACCACCACGGCGGCGTCGCGCACCGGGCCGGGGGCGTCGAGGGGCACGACAGCCGGCTGCACGCCGTCGGGTTCCTGCGGAAAGTCGAAACGGTACAGCGGGTAGCGCGCGACGATCCTCGGGTAGTTGGCGAGCACTGGCGCCGACACCCGCTCGGCGTCCTCCCGCTGCGCCGGGGCGACTTCGAGCGGGAGGTAACCATGGTTGACGTCCCATGCCCACAGCCCGCCCTTCAGCTCGAACACCGCCACGGCATGGCCGGCGACGACCTCCTCGTCCTCCTTCGCGCCCCACTGGAGCACGCGCACCCATGCGTCCGCTCCGCAGCGCTCCCGGAACTGGTCGTAGAAGCAGACCGACTCCACGAAACAGCCGTTGGCGACGTTGAGCTGGGAAAAGTGCAGGGGCGGCGGCACCGGCTTGCCCGCGCCCGCGAGCAGCAGCGCGATCGCGGCGATCCCGGCGGCGGCGGTCAGTCGCTTCGGCGTCATGCCGCGAGCAGAGCAGATCCGCCCCGGCTGTCCAGCATCAGAAACGGACAACCGTGGAGCACGCGTGCCCGGCGCCCGCCACCGCCCCGATCCCTTGTTTGACTCCCGGCCGCGCCCGCCTAGAAACGGCCGCTTTCCGCCAATGGCCGAGTTATTCGACAAGAACAAACGCATCGCCACCGCTTTCCTCGTGGGCGTCCAGACTCCGCAGCTTCCCGCCGGCGAAGGCGCCGAGCTTCTCCAGGAGCTGCGCGAGCTTGTCGAGAACGTCGGCCTCAAGGTCGTCGGCAGCACGCTCGCGGTCCTGCGCGCGCCCAACCCCGCCTTCCTGCTCGGCCGGGGCAAGACCGAAGAGCTCATCGCCCAGGCCAAGGCCGCCGGCGCCGACCTCATCGTCGTCGACGAGACCCTCTCCCCCGCCCAGCAGCGCAACTGGGAGGCCGCGGCGGGCATGGCGGTCATGGACCGCCAGGAAGTCATCCTCGAGGTCTTCGTCGACCGCGCGCGCACCCGCGAGGCGATGCTCCAGGTCGAGCTCGCCCGCCAGGAGTACTTCCTCCCGCGCCTCAAGCGCGCGTGGACCCATCTCTCCCGCCAGCGCGGCCGCGGGGCGATGGGCGGCGAGGGAGAGACCCAGCTCGAACAGGATCGGCGCACCGTGCGCGAGCGCATCACCAGGCTCAAGGAGCAGCTCGCCGAGGTCCGCCAGCAGCGCGGCGTCCAGCGCCAGCGGCGCGAGCGCGTCCCGGTGCCCACGGCCGCCATCGTCGGCTATACCAACGCAGGCAAGTCCTGCCTCCTCAACCGGCTCACCGGCGCCCGCGTCCTCGTCGAGGACAAGCTCTTCGCGACGCTCGACCCCACGACCCGCCAGCTCGAGCTGCCCAACCACCAGAAGCTCCTCGTGACCGACACCGTCGGCTTCATCCGGCGCCTCCCCCACAACCTCATCGAGGCCTTCAAGGCGACGCTCGAGGAGGTCGTCGTCGCCGATTTCCTGATCCACGTCCTCGACGTCACCAATCCCGACCTCGTCCGGCACCACGCGACGACGCTCGGCGTGCTCGCCGAGCTCGGGGCGGACAAGAAGACGATGATCACCGTCTTCAACAAGATCGACATGGCCGACGCGGCGATGCTCGAGTCGGCGAGGCTGCTCGCGCCCGGCGCCCTGCAGGTTAGCGCGCGCACCGGCGCCGGGGTCGACCAGCTCGTCGAGCATTGCGCGCACCTGATCGCCGGCGAGTTCGCGGCGACCGAGCTGCTCGTCCCCCACTCCCGCTACGACATCATCGCCCGGCTGCACGAGGTGGGGCACATCCACGCCCAAGAGATGGTCGACGACGGCGTGCGCATCCATGGCCGGTTCCCTTCGTCCCATGCGGCGGTCTTCGCGCCGTTCGTCGTTTCGCAGCCCTCCGTCGTCGAATCCGACGGCGAGGGGATCTAGCCCCAATATTTCCCGGGGTACTCCGTTGGGGGCAGGCGGAAAATGGATCTTCTGCTCTTCCCCACGGATCCTCCCGGGCGCATCCGCGCCGCGGCGCTCAGCAGAGCTCGCCCGGGGCGAAGAATCGTGCCAGCTCGATCTGCGCGTTGGCCTCGCTGTCGGAGGCGTGCACGACGTTCACCGTCACGTCGGTGCCGAAGTCGCCGCGGATCGTCCCCTTCGCGGCCTTGCGGGAATCGGTCGGCCCGAGCAGCTCGCGCACGCGCGCCACGACGTCGTCACCCTCAAGCGCCATGACGATCACCGGCCGCGAGCTCATGAATTGCTCGAGCTTCGGATAGAACGGCCGGTCGGCGACGTGCGCGTAGTGCTCGCGCAGCAGGGCCGGGGCGAGCCGCGTCAGCTTGCAGCCGGCGATCGAGAAGCCGGCGCGCTCAAAACGGTCGACGACATCGCCCACATGGCGCTGGTCCATGCAGTCGGGCTTGAAGATGATCAGGGTCCTTTGCATCGGTGCCGTCATCTTGACGGCCGTCGGCGCCTTGGGAAGCCCGGAGTGGCATCGCTGCCGCCCCGCCCGCTCCCCATTCACCTCGCCGGGGCGGCGTAGACGGTCTCGATCGCGGGCAGCCCGGCGGACGCGATCTCCGCGCGCCGGCCCGCCGCCTGGAACGTTGCGTAGACGACCCCGAGGAGATTGTTGCCGTTGACGACCGTCGTGTCGGCCCGGCCGTTGTTGTAGCCCTTGACCTGCCAGCCGCCCTCGACAGGCGCCTCGACCCGGTGGGCCACCTTCTCTCCAAAACGGTTCACGTAGACGGCGATCATCCCGACCCGGAGACGCGCGGCGTCGATCGGCTTGACCACGATCACGGCGTCCTCCGCGAAGAACGGCTTCATCGACTCGCCGGCGACGCGCATCACGCGCAGATCGGAGCGTTGCGCCGCCACCGCCATCGCGTCGGCCACCGCCGATTCGTAGGCCATGCCGGGGACCGCGCGCTCCTTCGCGCCCGCAGCAAGCGCGAGCATCGCAGCGCTCGCTGCGATCAGGCTTCGTGCTGTGCTTCGGATTTTCACGCCGCCAGCGTAGTGCCGGCGGCGTTTTTCAGGTATTCGGCCCCTCCCTCATTGCGCCTCGCAGCGATTCCCCAATGCGCCCGGCGCCGGCGCCCAGCCCTCCGATTGGATTTGCCCAGATGCTGGGGACCAACACCCCCACGGACGCTCCGGGAAAACACCCCAGTTGCATTATCCCCTCGTTTTGTACCTTATCTCCGCGATGGCCCGGACCTCCACAAATGCCGGCAGTTCAACAGCCGCCCGCGGCGGCCTGGCGCCGCGCGCGAGCGGGCTGCTCGCCGCCGTCGCGTGCTTCGGCGCCTGGGGACTGGTCCCCATCTACTGGAAACAGATCCCGTACGTCAGCGCCGACGAGATGGTCACCCACCGCGTCATCTGGACGCTTGCGTTTCTCGCGATCGTTCTCGGCGTGCGCCGGTCGTGGCCCGAGGTGCGCGCGCAATGGAGCCTTCGCACGCTCGGATGGGCGGCGCTGGCCGGGATCACCGTGAGCTTCAACTGGTGGCTCTTCCTCTGGGCGGTGAACCACGGCAGGATCATCGACACGAGCCTCGGCTACTTCCTCATGCCCCTGTTCAATCTCGTGATCGGGCTCGCCCTCTTCCGCGAACGGCTGCGTCCCCTCCAGGTGGCGGCGGTCGCCATCGCGACGGCGGGCGTCGCCTATGCCTTCACCGCGCGCGCCGGCCTGCCCTGGGTGGGCCTGGCCCTCTGCGTCTCGTTCGGCCTCTACGGCGCGCTGCGCAAGCACTCGCACCTCGAGTCGCTCCTCGGGCTCTTCTTCGAGACGCTGGCCGTCGGCCCACTCGCGATCCTCTGGCTCGCGGCCCAGACCCGCAGCGGCGCCGTCACCTTCGGCGCGCACGATCTCCGGGCCTCGGCCTACCTGATCGGTGGCGGCGTCATCACCGCGCTCCCGCTGCTCTGGTTCTCCCACGCCGCGCGGCGCCTGCCCCTGAGCACCGTCGGCTTCCTGCAGTACATCACCCCGAGCATCACGTTTCTCCTCGGCGTGCTGCGCTACGGCGAGCCGGTGGGCACGGCGCGGCTCATCCCGTTTCTTTTCGTCTGGAGCGCGCTCGCGCTCTTCACCGCCGAGGCCGCCTGGCAGCGGCGCCACGCCGCCGCGCAGCGGGGCTCGTGGGCCGACGGCGGCGAGCCGCCCGCCGGCTAAACGGTCTCCTCGTAGAGCTTCTCGTAGCCCGCCACCGCCCTCTCCCAGCTGAAGTCGCGCGTCATCCCGCGCTGGATCACGGCCGCCAGTCGCGCCGGGTCCGCGAAAAGCCGCGCCGACCGTTCGAGCGCGCGGCGCCAATCGGCCACCACCGGCTCGCAGACGATGCCCGTCGCGTCGTCGGGGCGCTCGTCGATGTCGACGACCGTGTCGGCCAGGCCGCCCACGCGCGTCACGATCGGCACCGTGCCGTACGCCTGGCTGTACATCTGGTTCAGCCCGCACGGCTCGAAGCGCGAGGGCATCAGAAAGAAGTCCGCCCCGCCCTCAATCAGATGGCTCATTTCCTCGTCGTGCCTCAGGCAGAGGACGATCTGCTTCGGATGCGCCTGGCTGAGCGCCTGCAGGGCCTGCACGTACCGCTTGTCGCCGGTGCCAAGCACGATGAGCCGGCAATCCTGCCCGAGGAAGAAGTCCTGGGCCGCCAGCACCATGTCGATGCCCTTCTGCTCCGTCAGCCTGCAGATCATGCCGTAGACCGGCCCCTTGAAATCGGTGTCCATGCCGGCCTGGCGCAGCAGCGCATCGCGGCAGATCCGCTTGCCCGAGAGCTCGCGCACCGCATAACGCGCCGGGAGCATCCGGTCCCGGGAGGGACTCCACACCCGCGTGTTCACGCCGTTGAGGAGGCCA
>Ga0153915_10001828_pt1 | contig 19524 bp, 19 predicted proteins | sample Opewatmetagenome_2_FD_107003 | JGI IMG/M metagenome (GOLD analysis project Ga0153915, IMG submission 107003) | Freshwater wetland microbial communities from Ohio, USA - Open water 3 Core 3 Depth 3 metaG | ecosystem: Environmental > Aquatic > Freshwater > Wetlands | place: USA: Ohio, Lake Erie...
ACTCATGAGAAGGATGCTGGCATAAACAAAGTTACAATAAGCAATAGCCTAAGTCAAATACATTTTAACCGGATAGATGGATATTTATTATGATTAACAATTTCAGCGCGAGTTATCCCTTATATAAAACCAGCACTGGAACTTAGTAATGCAACTAATTTTACAATAATTTTACTGAAAAGTACGTTGATGACTTTAAGGTAGTTTGCGTAGTCATTTATTTGCAGGCTTTCCAGGATTAACGATAGTGTTTTGAACTTGCCGAGCACCTACCTATCTATATCGCTATATGTTTTGTGTTGTAAGACCTTCTTTTGAAATGGTCAAAAAAGAACGGATTTTGAAGGAAATCAAATAATTATAAATCCTGTTTGGAGGTTTATTTAACTGGATACAGTTTGGTGTAGTTCCAATTATTCATATCTCTATGTCCTGAAAAAAATATTTGACAAATGATTTTCATTATCGTAATTTGCATAAAAAGAGCATGGTAGTATTATTGAAATTAAGTTATTCATTAATTTAAACTTTATCATTATGAAAAGATCATTCCATTTCAGCATAGTTATCTTGTTTTTTATTTTGGGTTGTCAAGACAAACAAATGAAATCTGAATATGAAGCTTTTAAGACAAAAGCTCAGACAGAGGAACAGAACAAAATCGTTGTTGAGAAATATTTTGCCGGGTGGAATAGTAAAGATTTAAAAGTTCTTGATGAAATAGCTGATCCACAATTTGGAATGTACAATCCATCAATTAGCCAAAATCCAATGAATTCGGAGCAAACAAAAAGCTGGGCAGAATCAATATTTAAAGCATTTCCAGATGTAAAATATGATATTAAAGATATTCTTGCAGAAGGAGACAAAGTAGTAATTTGGTGGACTTTTACAGGTACTCACCAGGGTGATATTTGGAATATACCAGCAACAGGGAAAAAGGTAACAAATAGTGCTATCGAAATTTATAAGTTTAAAAATGGAAAAATCGTAGAAGAAAGAACCGAAATTGATGGTATGAGTTTTTTCCAACAGTTGGGAATGGAGATGCAACCTAAAAAGTAATTCGCAATATAAGTGCAATTAATATCAACTCTTTAAGGAGTTCAAGTATCTTCAGTAGGTTTCTTATTTTTCAATTATCTTAATAGTGTACTATTAAGTCTTTTATGATTTTGGGTACCTTCAGTTATGTACATCACACCGCCTGAGAATACCGTTCACCTCCCCTTTTTACTTCTCATGGAATTTCATTGTCGACTTGTTAATCCCTGTTTATTTTTACTGAATATTAGTTTTGATCATAGTACTCAGGAGAGTTTTTATGTGACTGACATGGCGAAGCTGTAAAATATAGTAAATTCGTTAATCAATTCTTTGATCTAATGACTATTAATATTCAGAAAGCAAATTTCAAACCAGGTTTCTGGTTTTTCCAGATATCGGGCTGGATTGGATTTGCAATAACCGATGCTTTTATGAACGCAGCCTCTTTCATAACCGGAATGAAGAGCTTTATTATCTGGTTAGTATCAATCATGGTTGGCTTTATAATATCTCTTGGACTAAAGATCTACTATAAGCATTATTTTAAGAACAACTCCAGCATTATGTCAGTTGCCATTCTAATTATCTCCGGTTCACTTGCAGCAGCCTTTCTCTGGCAATTTATAGGGGACTTTGTCCGTCATTATTTGGTTTTCCCTTCGAATTATGAACCAAGTTATTCTCCGGGCAAGTTCATTCTGAGAATTTACACGTTGCTTTGGGTCTATTTGGTATGGAGCATCCTTTATTTCGGCCTTAAGTTCTGGATTAATATGATTGAAGAAAAGATAAGGGTAGCGAAAGCTGACGCAGATACCAGAAAGGCACAGCTTCAAATGCTCAGATATCAGATAAATCCCCATTTTCTGTTTAACACACTGAATTCCATTAAGGCCTTAATAAGAAGAGAGGCGATTGTCGCTGAAATTATGATAACCGAGTTCTCTGAATTCCTGAGGTATACACTGCAGCATAATGATAAGACCTTTATTTCACTGGAGGAAGAAATCGAGATTGTAAAAAAATACCTGGTTTTGGAAAAAATTAGGTTCGAAAATAGACTTATTTATAGTTTTGAAAATACAGAGGAAAGTCTTAAAGTCCCGGTACTATGTTTTCTTATTCAGCCATTTGTTGAAAATGCAATTAAACATGGTTTGAAAAATTCACCATCAGGCATTTTGCTGTATATCCGTTCATTTATAGAGGGAAATGAACTGTACCTCGAGATTGAAAACACAGGGAGATGGATTACCGGATCGGATAATAACGGTACGGGTATCAGAAATGTGACTGACAGGCTTGCAACTGCTTATCCGGGAAATCATACCTTTAAAATTGAAAAGAGTGAAGATAGGGTTTTGGTTACCATAACAATTGCTCTTGAAAAATGAAAACTTACCGGTCACTGATCATTGACGATGAAAGGCTTGCGAGGGTCACTCTTACAGATATGCTTGCGGATTATACTTCCATTCAGATTACCGGCGAATCAGAATCGGTGGCTGATTCCATAAGCCTGATAACCAAACTCAATCCGGATCTTCTTTTTCTCGACATCCAGCTTAGTGATGGTACAGGATTTGACCTTCTCAACAAGATCAATTATTCAGGTAAGATAATATTTATTACTGCCTACGATGAGTATGCAATCAGGGCTTTTGAGGTAAATGCCATCCATTATCTGTTAAAACCCATATCTCAAAATAAACTCGGAGAAGCTATAGCCAGACTGGAAACAAAAGGATCAGAAGAAAAATCAGGACAGACAATAAACTATAAATACAGTGACCGGCTGCTTGTTTCCTGTGGATTTTTTTTAAATTTCATTAAGATCAGCTCAATAATCACCATAACTGCAGCAGGTGATTATACAGTTATCCGGACCTGCGATGACAAGGAGTTCATAGATGCAAAAACAATGTCGGAATGGGAAAACCGCCTTCCCGAAAATCATTTCCTGCGGATCAACCGTTCTACAATCATCAATTTTGACGCAATTGAAAAAACAGAACAAAAATCCATTAATCTCGTTTTGATTACCGTCAGAGGAATCACTGAACCGTTCAGAATCAGCAGGCTTTATTATAAAAAAATTCGATCTAAATTCAGCTGAATTTCTTATTTTAAGTCACTTATACATTTCTTTCTCTGGTCTGTTATTGTGAATATTATTCCTTCTTCAGGAAAAATTAATCTAATAGAAAACATATATACTGTTAAATCGACTTATTGGATTTCTGCCGGTATAATTGTAATACTCTTTTACGTATTTATCCTTGGACCCGGAATTGGATCTTTTGAAGGACATCCAGGTTTACAGGGACAGAATTAACTTTAAGCAAAGCCATGAAAAAATCTGACTTATTACCAGGACATTTAATTATAGCTGCAACATTAGTGTTAATCGGCTGCAAGACCTCTGAACCATTGGATGTTAATGAGTATGTCTGGTCGGAAACCCAGGTACAATCTGCTCATGTTTTACCTTGTTCACGAATATTGCAGGCTGTTATAGATCTCAATACCTGGATATTCCGGGGGCAGGGGGTTTCTGCCGCGGTTATCATAAAAGACCATGTATATTGGACCGGAACAAGCGGATATTCCGAACCCGGTAAACCTGTTGATACAAATATGCTTTTCAACATCGGAAGTATTGGAAAAAATTTCCTGGCAACTTTAATCCTGCAACTTGCTGAAGAAGGAAGGTTATCTTTGGATGATCCTGTAGCAAAATGGGGTTTAGGTTCATCTTCAATAGATAAAAACATTACAATTCGTCAACTACTAAACCATACCAGCGGAATTTTTGATTGGGTATCACATAATCAATCCCCGTACCGGATACCATATCAACAGATAGAATATGAAAAAGAATGGACTCAGGAGGAGATTCTTGTTAAGCTTGGAGGTAAGCCATATTTTTCACCAGGGAACAGCTGGCATTATTCAACAACAAATTATAATTTATTAAATATCATTGCGGAAAAAACTACCGGAACAACTGTTTCGGCTGAGATCCGGAATAGGTTCCTGCAACCCTTAGGATTAGATCATACAATTAGTGTGGACGTAGGTACCACGATCCCTTCTCAGCTAAACATTGTCCATGGCTGGTTTGATGCAGACGGCGATGGTGAAAATGAAGACATATCCGGCGATTCTCGAAACTGGTTCACTTCGTTGTCTCCCAACATGATGTATGCCTCAGCAATTGATCTGGCAAGATGGTCACAGGCATTATATGAAGGCCGGATTTTAACCGAAACTTCCCTTGGTCAGATGCTCAATTTTCATCGTCCTGCTTCCGGTGAACCACCGTTAACAGGATATGGTTTGGGAACAGGAGAAATCACCGTGAAGGGTTTGATCCGTTCCTACGGGCATTTGGGTCTTCACTATGGGAATATGTCCGCAATGCTGTATCTTCCCAATTTCAGAACCAGCATTGTCGTGCTGACAAATGGGAATAACCGGGTTTTCCAGTATGTAATTAGCCTTAATCTACTGATAGCAATAGCCTTAAGACAGGTGAGATATTTCTTTTACTTAGCTGTTTTAATACTAATATTTTTTGCATCATCGAAAATCTGGAAGCATAAAGTTAGGAGTCAGGAAAAATAACTTCAGATTACTGATTTCTAATATTGGCTATTGCCGGTACAGATACTGGAAGTAGAATAAATCTAAGTCGAATAGTAACAACTTATCATTGGAGGTTAATTATGAAACTAAGAATGAATATTCTGTTTATAGCACTGAGCATACTCATGGTGATGACTCCATGCATGAGTCAGAACAATGAGTATTTGCGCACTTTCGAGACTGTATGGAAGAAGGTGAATGAAACTTATTATGATTCCACATTTGGCGGTTTAAACTGGAAATATGCCCATGACCGTTACATATCACGGATTATCGTCGCTCAGAAAGACGAAGACTTTTACAGATTGGTCAACAGGATGCTCTGGGAACTAAGAGTGTCACATGCCAACTTAATCCGTCCGGGAAATTTAGCACGCTCTGAACCTCTGGTATGTGCAGAGGGCAGCCCGGGTTTAGACCTCCGGGTGCTCAATGGCGTGGCAGTGATTACATCCGTCAAACCAGGGTCTTCTGCTAAAGAAGCAGGTCTGTATCCCGGATATGTGATTCAGGATGTTGATGGTATTCCAGTCGAACGGATAATAAAGGAAGCAGAATTAGTTATGCGTCCTCCGTATAATAGTTCTGGTCGAACAGGAATCATCACGAAAGCAATAATAAGCCGCATTTATGGCTCTCCGGGGACAGAGGTTTTAATTGCATATTCAGATGAAAGAGGGGAAAAAAGCGAGAAGAAACTGATGCGTACGAAACGGAGTGGAGCAGCAGTTGGGCCAAATGGCATTTTATATTTTGCAGTTGAGTTTGAAGCAAAGCGTTTGGACAATGGAATCGGATATATACGATTAAACACTTTTCAGCAACCTCTGATACCTCAAATATCCACTGCAATTAATTCCATGGGAAATGTCCCTGGGATTATTTTTGATTTGCGCGGGAATGCAGGGGGAGAAATCGAGGGAATTCCTGATCTGTTCTTGAATAAGAGAGTATTGTTGTATCTCCGCAGGGCCAGAAATGGCGAAACAAAGATGTATTTCGATCCTGCGAACGATGTCTATAAAGGCCCATTGGTCCTGCTGATTGACCAGTTGAGCGGATCGGCATGTGAACTTTTTGCAGGCTGCATGCAGGCGACAGGCCGGGCTGTGGTTGTGGGTGAGCGTAGCCCCGGAGCAGTAATGGAATCGGACATGATGGTTTTCCCGAAAGGATCGATTTTTATGTATCCTGTGGCTCAGCTGGCCACCCCGGATGGTACAGTGCTCGAAGGACACGGCGTTGTGCCAGATTTAGAGGTTGGGCTTGACCGTAATATGTTACTAAAGGGTATCGATTCCCAGGTTGAATTTGCCATCAGGTATTTAGAAAATAAATTGCAAAAATAAACTTCCGCTAACTTTCCATCCAGGTGTTCACATTATACGTTGCGGTGATTGCTTTGAAGAGACTCCATTGTCAAGTATACATAAAGTGACAAATAGCCTTTCTATTAGTAGTATAAAGGATCTGAGATTGTTTTTTGAATCAACTGTTGATAACGACATTTTATTGCCATTCCTCGGAAGCCATCTCCGGGGACTTTTATTGTTTTAACAATTCTCTTCTTGGGGAATTAATAACTTTGATTACGAGAGATACTAATGAAGAAGAATAATCAAAGGCTTGCTAAAAGAAATCGCATAATTACGGGTTATATTATAATGATAGTTATTGCACTTATCCATATATTCAGAGTTGGACAATATCTTAAAGGTGATTTATTTACATATTACTACAGTTATGCTTCGGATATAATAATTCCTATCGGAGTTTATTTCCTAGTGTGCACAGTGGATGATAATTTCACCATGTCACACACAAGGGCGGCAACAGATGCCAAATACCAGGTTCGCCCTCCCCGATATATTTTAACATTAATGACTTATTTCCGAAAATGGTATGTTAAAGCTTTGTTTGTCTTTGGTATCACCACACTAATTGAGATTTTACAGCTATTTGGAGTTTATATTGTAGGAGTAACTTTTGATATTCTTGACATTTTAATGTATGCAGTTGGCGTTATAATTGCGGTTTTACTTGACAGATTAATATTTAAGAGATATATACCATTTTGGGATTTTGAAAATCAGAAAGAATAAATCTATTTGACCAGATTCAGCGAGGTGAGCCTTCGGTAATCAGCCGGGGGCTTTTTAATTAGTGAGCCAAATTAAATTAATTGCTCTTTTGAGCTATTCCTCTTATAAATGCCAATTGTGGTGATAAAATGCCAGTTTTTTTAAATCCCCAATCGGTTTCAGAAAACAATGGCTTCATAGAATTATTTAAAATATTAATCCCTTTCTCTTTAATTGTATCCACAATTACTATCGCTCCATTACTCTTCAATACACGAAAAATTTCATTAAATCCCTTTCCCCGTTTCTCTGATGATATGTGAAATATCATGAAACTACACAATACAACATCAAATTTATTATTGTCATAGGGAATCATGCTGATATCACCAACCTGAAATTCAACATCTTTGTTTTGCCTGCTTGCCTTCATTTTGGCTCTTTGAATCATTTCTGATGCGGCATCAATTCCGCACACCTTTCCTGAAGTACCAGTCCTGTCTTTTGCCAATAATGATAATGTTCCAGTGCCACACCCAACTTCTAAAACATAATTTCCTTCATTTATTTTCGCTATATCCAATTCCAATTGTCTCAATTTTTTATCTCTTCCAAGAGTCAATATTTTCATCAAAATGTCGTAATAGGGAGCGTAAGCACCCATAACTACATCCTTTTCTTTCGCAAATGTTCCAATTTTATCCTTCATAATTTTAGTATTAGTTGTTTTCATAAATCAAGTAATACTTTACCTGAATCTTTTAAAAGACCTACTGACCATCTGATGATTATAAATGAACTGATTATAGCCGCAAGGGCATCAAACCACACTATATTCCATATCATAGCGGCAGATAAACCTATTATCGCTGATACGCTGGTCAGAGCATCGGCTAAAACATGAAGATATGCTGCTTTTATATTATGGTCGGAATAATCGTGTTCTGGATGCAGAATAAAAGCACATGCAATGTTTACCAGTAATCCAATTACCGCAACCAATATTGCTTCTTTATAATGTATCACTGAAGGATTAAAAATACGGTGGATTGCCTCTGTAAATATTACAACTGCAAATATGAGCAACATTAGACCACTACTATAACCTGACAGAGATAATATTTTGTTAGGATTCCCGATATAAGTGCCCTTAGAGGTAACTCTGCGAACTATAACATAAGCCAACCAACTTAATCCGATTGCCAGAACATGGGAACCCATGTGGATGCCATCAGCAAGCAAAGCCATCGATTTTGATGACAATCCAAAGAAAATTTCTACCACCATTGTCGTGGCAGTAATAATTACTACCCAACTGGTTTTCCTTTCGTGACTGTGGTTATGTCCTGACATAATGAATATTACTAAATGTTTACTACTGCAAAAGTAGATGATAATAGTTTTATAGAAAATTACTATTCATTATAATTACACTTCCCAGACTCTTGAACTGGTGGACATTTAACCGTTCCGTAGGAACAGAAAACGCAACAATCTCCTGATTTCGGTTTCAAAACTTTACCACAATTTGTACAATCATAAAAGAACTGACAAGAATCGGCAGGCATCGTCTCTTTCTTTTTAAATCCGCATTCAGGGCAGGTTATTATTGATTGCAGTATTAATTCCATATTAGTATTGTTGAACAAATTCCAAAGATTTTGATAATGTCTGTTTAACCGCACAAAGATCAATAATGTTTAAAAAAAATTGTCTGTCATTTTCATTTAACTTGTCATCACGAGTTAATCTGTAATTAAAAACGGTGTTTGATTCCGATTTAATCACTTCAACTTCAGTTATAACATATTCAATATTTACCCCCCTTTCTTTGGCAATCATCCGGATAGTAATGTTTATACATGAAGCTAAGGCAGCTTCGAGAAGCTTAAAAAGAACCAATCAAATGCCAAGTCCTACCACGCCAGCATCAAATAACGAAAACTAATATTAAATTCTATAAAATACTCTGATCCCTATACCTGGCAATCCAAACAAAGATAAAAAGTAAGGAACAGAGGGGTCGGATAAGTAATGTACCATATTAATTCCCAAGTCAATCCCAATTCCTGCTCTTTTCGAAATATTAATGTCTCGTCCAATTCGAGGGGATAAAAAAAATACACTATTGACTTTATCCCTCCGTTCTTCTCTTGAATAAGCGAATCCTAATCTTACATACCATGGATGATCGATCAGATCTGATGATTTTGGCAATTTTCCAAAATGGTAATAGATGTCTCCTGAAAATGATTTCAGAGTTCCCCAAGCAAGAAACGATAAAGAATCTGAACTAGAACCAGATGGTGGAAAATATCCAAAACCAATCCCTATCTGTGCTTGCCCAATTCTATATTGTATGCCCACATTTATCAATTCAGGTATGTCTAATCCTGCAGAAAGGCTTACTTTCCCTTGTCCAAAAATTAGTTCTCCAGACCTGAATAAGAAAATAGTTATCAGCAGAAAACAGGATAATAGTTTCAATATGTTTATCATTTTATTATGGTTTTTGCAAAGGGAAACTGAAATAACCATTGATTAATTTAATGATGAAAATTACACCACCAGAAAGTCAGGGTCAAATTTGTTTTTCCCACATAATTAATAAATACAGCATCTTAAATTGTGTGATGAATCAATCTTTATTAAGTTTTGGAATTTTCAGGAAAGCATATAATGCTATGAATGCAACAATTATTTCATCAATAGCATAAATTCTTGCTGTAAAATTGTTGGCGATAAATACCCATAAACCTAGCAGAATCAAAACTATTGCCACAATAATAAGTAATGCCTTAGATAGCCAGCTTTCTCTTCTGTTTATGTATCCAATGCTTAAAAGTAAAATCATGATGAATAATTGTATACCAATCAATATCCCTTCACTTACAGGTGTACTCAATTTTCGAGACGGAGGGGAGGATATAGAAATTAGCAATATCGGAATTACCAGTAGGGAAAGCGCTGCTCCTGCATATGGCAGACGATACCAGCTACGTTCATAAGTGAGAAGCCCAATAATACCAGCAATAAATCCTGCAACACAAATAAATCCAACACTTATTGCAATGTCTTCGCCCAGACTTCCCAACATAACCCAATTGATAGTGAAAATTGTTGCGCATGCAGCAATTAGAATTGAATAATAAATTACTTTTTTCAAAAGAAGCAGTAATGCCAAGAAAAAAAGCATAACTCCTCCAATGAACATTACATACTGTAAATCAGCGCTAAAGGTTTCAATTATTGGAATTGTAACTAACGGGACTGTTAATAGCATAATTACAATCAGGATTATTGTTTTCCAATTGTGGCGAACATCGAACCGGGAAGGGGAATGATTCTTCATGATGAGAGATTTTAGTAATGAAAGTTACACCCGCTAGAATTAAAATCAAATAATTTTAATTTACCTCCCAATTTATAAACATAACATCTGAAATTGTTCGTTGTGGTTTTCTATTATGTTTAGTGTTATCAGACCATATTTTGAAGTGGTCAACGAATGAAGGATTTTGAATAAAATCAAATATTTACACTAATCTTTTCTCACTAAAAATTTCAATTTTGATTCGGCCGAATAATAAAGAAGCTGACATAATCAATAATATTGATTAATTTGAAATACAATTTTTGTTTGTTTTCGTTTTTACTTTTCTTTATGCCCGGTTCTTAACTTAGCCTCCTTGTTTGGCATGAAACTGACTTTAATCTTCATCTGGACCATACTTTTTGTGAGACTATTTACCCCAGATCTGTCTGCTCAAAAAACCATTCTCGCATTTCCGATTAAAAAAGCCATACAAATCGATGGTAAATTCGACAGTGAAGCCTGGTCAGGAGCCGACAGTGCTTATTCTTTCATCCAAATGGAGCCGAAGCCTGGGGAACCTGCAACTGAACCTACATCAGCCTGGTTCGGGTATGATGACAAAAATGTTTATGCTACTTTCAAATGTTACCAGCGAACACCGTTGATTGCAAAAAACCAGAGCCGTGATGCACTTTCCAAAAATGATGACGAAGTTGGCCTGATTATCGACACCTACAATGATAACCGCACAGGGTATGGATTCATCGTAAACCCTCTGGGTACCCAGGTCGATTTTAAGATAAATGATGACGGTAACATTATAGATCTGAATTGGGACACGGAATGGAAATGTGCTGTGGCAGAATTTAGCGGTGGATGGTGTTCTGAAATAATGATTCCCCTTAATAGCCTTAAATTTAAAAAGGGTCTGGACACATGGGGTGTCAACTTCGGAAGGATCCTACGCTCTGATTTTGAAACAGCCTACTGGACAGGTCCGCTTTCCAATGACTTCAGGATATCTCAGGGCGGTAAAGTGACTGGGCTTAACACAACAGGCAGAAGAATGCAGTTTACACTGTTTCCGTATCTATCGGTATTTAAAACCACAGGCCAAAAAATAAAAGCTGATGTCGGGGGCGATGTTAAGTGGCAGATCACTCCGAATGTTTCTCTGAACGGAACAGTTAATCCTGATTTTTCCACTGTTGAAGCCGACCAGGTGCAGATTAATCTTACACGGTATGAACTCAGTTACCCAGAGAAGCGTCTTTTCTTCCAGGAGGGCAATGAAATGTATAACACACGCTTCATGACTTTTTATTCTCGTCGGATCCAGGATATAGATTTTGGCGAGAGACTAAACGGGAAAATCGGAGGCTACCAGTTTAATGTAGTAAATGTACGAACACCCAGAATGCCTGATGACAGTGCCCACTATTTCTTTACTGCGGCAAGTATCAAGCGCGATATCCTGAAATCCTCGAGCCTTGGCCTCATAATGGTAGATAAAAGCGGAAATAATGCATATACGAAGTCCTTAAGCCTCGATTACACCCTGAATCTCGGTAAGACATGGTATCTGACAGGACAATTTGTTGGAAGCGCACCTGGAGATTTCTTGTCACATAGCGCCTGGTTTATAAGATTTGCCAGGGAAAACAATATTTACCACTATCATATAAGGTACAATGTTGTCGGGAGTAATTTCCGTGAAAATGTGAACCAGACAGGATTTATAACTGATGACAACCGAAGAGAGATTGATTTTGAAGGGACCTATAAGTTCTGGATCAAAAATAAGGTCTTTGAGTATATCAATATTGGTTCAAACAACAATATCTTCTGGAGCCAGACAGGTGTGCTGCGAAGCTGGAATACCGACAATTCGGTAAATGTTTATTTTAGCAACCGTGTAAGCATGGGATACAATTATAATAATGAGTACAAGCTTTATGAGAAGGGCTTCAATAATCACAGGCATGAATTCACCCTGGGTTACAATACAGAGGAATGGAGCCATGTTCAGACAGGATTCTCGACTGGCAGAAATTTCGACAGAGATTTTTACCTTTACAGCGGTAGCTTCAGGGTAAAACCTATAAAAAACCTGTCACTTGAATACAGTACATCTTATCTTCATTTCGTTCCTGACCCCGATTCAAGTTCCACATTTATCAATGTGCTGACAGCAAATTACAATTTTACTAATGATCTATGGATCAAATTGTTTGCCCAAAACAGCACCAACAATGATAGGATCTACATTTACGGCCTTTTCGGGTGGCGTTTTAAGCCTCCCTTTGGTGCTTTGTATCTTATTTATTCTCATGATAGTAATGTCCTTGCCGAAAGTCCTGTGCGCCTCGACAGCTTTTTTCTGAAACTAACCCTTCCGATTGCTATAGTAAAATAAAAAGACCAAATGAAGAAGTTCATTTACTCTATTAATTTATATCCAGGTCATATATTTTAATAAATTGTTCTTCTATCAATTTTAAAAATTAACGGAATGAAAACGGGGCAATTGCTCATAAAAAGTACAATAGGAACTCTTTTCTTCCTCTTGATTCTTTTCATTAGTGCAGGACGAATAAATTACTGGCAAGGATGGCTATATGTTACAATTAATATTATATCACTAGTTTTAAATTTCTTTGCATTAAAAAATAAAGATGAACTTGCCGCGGAAAGATCTGTGGTTAAATCAGGAACAAAATCCTGGGATAAAGTAATTTTAGGTTTATCTGCTGTCACACTAATAATAACCTATATCGTTGCTGGATTAGATTCAGGTCGATTTCAATGGTCTCCGGGATTTCATTGGAGTATCAATGCAATCGGCGCAATTCTTATTCTATTGGGAGAAGTAATATTTCTTAAAGCACAAAAAGAAAACAAATTCTTTTCAAGCCTTATGCGTATTCAAGCAGACAGGGGACATACAGTATGTGATACCGGAATTTATAAAATCATCCGACATCCGGCGTATTTTGGAAATATAATTACAGCCATAGGTATACCATTAATCATGGGATCCCTGTGGGGTTTCATACCATCATCCGTTTCTATTTTCCTGACAATAATCAGAACATCTCTGGAGGACAGAACTCTCATTAATGAGCTGGATGGTTATAGTGATTATACTTCCAGGACACGGTACAGGTTACTACCATACATCTGGTAATCAGAATCACCATTAACTAATGGTCACAGCTGAAATTGGTTGACGTAGTTTTCTGCGGCAATCGGGCGCCCCCTCCTCCAGCTGGCGAATCGGCTCGGTGCCAGGTTTTAGACGATAAGGGAATGTTTTTATAGTAAAAACAGGCTAACTGGAGGCTTTTGAGCTATCTTTGCTAACTTTTTATTACAGTAACTGCAATATGATAGATTTTAATCAAAAACTCTACAATAAGGCTTATCAGTTAAGTATGTTTACCATCTTCTATAACATTCTGGAAGGGATAATTTCAATGATCTTAGGTTTTGAAGATGAAACACTTAGTTTGTTTGGTTTTGGTGCCGATAGTTTTATCGAGGTAATGTCAGGAATTGGTATTGCAGTAATGTTAGTGCGTATCAGGCAAAATCCGAACAGTCCCAAGAGCAAATTTGAAATTAGGGCATTAAAAATAACAGGAACAGCATTCTTCCTTTTGTCAGTTGGCTTAGTCATAGGAGTTGTTTTTAATATCGTCAACCATAATAAACCGGAAACCACTCTTTGGGGTGTAGTAATATCCATAATTTCAATTGCAGTTATGGTATGGTTAATGAACTCCAAAAAAAATGTGGGGAAAAAGTTAGATTCCGATCCAATAATCGCTGATGCTAATTGTACCAAGGTATGTGTTTATATGTCATTGGTTTTACTTGTATCAAGCCTTATCTACGAATTTACTGGCTTTGCATATGCAGATGCCATAGGTGCTTCAGGTTTAGTATACTTTTCCATTTCAGAGGGGAAGGAAGCATTTAAAAAAGCCAAAGGAAAGGATTGTAATTGTTAAGGTAACTATAAAATTGAGCCATCAACTACCCTGCTGCTCGCTAACACCGCAGCAAGCAGGGGGAATGCGCTCGCTGGGATTCAAAAGAATTGTATTTGCTAATTGTGGGTGAAGGTGGACGTTCATTAGAATGGATTCAAACTAAATCATTTCTGCATGCTGAGGAAATTAAGAACCTCTTCGGAATCCTTTTCTGCATTGACAGCCTCATTTTTGTAAATGATCTTCCCGTCCTTTCCTACAACAAAAGTCCATCTTTTTATAGTTATATCACGAATAAGTTCATGTTCGATGCCTCCGACAGTACGTTTAATGGATGCGCCTTCTCCAATAGGAACCCCAAAGCTTCTGGCGATGTTGCCCTTTTTATCCGATAAAAGCGGAAAGTTCAGGTTCTCTGCTTGTTTGAATAGTTTAAGATTCTTAATTTCATCACCACTGATACCAACAACTATTGCATTAGCTGATGCAAGATCGTTCTGATGATCACGGTAAGAACATGCTTGCTTGGTGCATCCGCTGGTCATAGCACCGGGGAAAAAATAAATCACAATGTAATCTTTACCAATAAATTTACTGATATTCCAGGTTGAACCGTCATCAGCGGTGGCTTTGAACAGGGGAACCTTGTCACCAATTGAAAGAGATATTTGGCCGGACATGGAAAATGATGCTAACATAAAAATTGAGATTATAAAGATTCGTTCTTTCATAATTAGTCTTGTTATTTATTTGATTAACAAAGATAAACTTAAAATGTTGTTTCCTATTTTGCTGGAACCGAGTGATCTATTATTGCTGTATTAAGTTCTCCGAAACCAATAGATTCTTAATCGCAACTGAACATCCATGCTTAAAGTGATATTTAATTATAGGCGTTATAAACGAACCTTTTGTCTCAAATATCCCAAACACATTATCAACCTTATTTATAGCTGGGGTACAACAGCTCATTCCATTTATTCAAATCACTTGGGAATGTACTTCATTTCTGCATCATTTAAGATTTCAATGTCTTAATATATTATCTGTAATTTTATATAGAAAAATAATTAGATTTGGGTAAGAAGGATTTTTTATGAATGCAATAACTAATGTTGATGAATTAAGAAAAAAGATACTCGTAAAAGTATTAATACGGTTTTTTATGGCTTTTGCTTTAGTTGGAGTTCTGATATTTTTACCTGCTGGCACCCTAAAATACCTGAATGGCTGGTTATTTGTTGCAGGACTAATGTTTCCTATGACAATTGCCCTGATTTATCTGATTTTTAAGGATCCTGAGTTACTTGAAAAGAGGATAAACCTTAAAGAAAAGGAGGAAGCTCAGAAAAAATATGTTAAATTTTCTATTCTTCTTTTTGTTATAGCTTATATCATTCCGGGATTGGATTACAGATTCGGCTGGTCGACAGTTCCCTCCTGGCTTGTATGGATCTCACTTATATTTATGATTGGAGGTTACATTATGTTTATGTTCGTGATGCTTCAAAACAGATACGCATCAAGGGTTATAGAAATACAAAATGAACAAAAACTGATTAGCACAGGACTTTATTCTGTAGTCCGTCATCCGATGTACCTGGCGGCAACAATTCTTTATCTGACTTCTTCTTTGGTGTTAGGTTCATTTTATGCTTTGATCCCAATGTCATTATTACCCTTCCTTCTTGCATTCCGAATAATCAACGAAGAAAAAGTGTTATTGAAAGGGTTGACAGGTTATGAAGAATATGTCAAAAAGGTGAAATTCAGGATGATCCCATTCATCTGGTAAAGTTGTATACAGATAATAGGCAATTTTGATCCGTGCCGACCAGGGCTTGATAATCAAAATCCTTTTTTTTGCAGGTTATCAATCTCTTCTTTGTCCCGGTTAATCTTATCCCTGTTTTTGCCGGAACTGAATTGATAGCTAAGTTTAAACCAGACAGGGATAGTCGACAATTTAACATTCCCCTCATAATAAGTGTGGAAATCTGACCCTGTGATTTCTGAACCATGGTAAGTAAAGATTCTTTTGAACGGGATAATGCTGGCAATTCCCATCTTGATTTTTTGTTTAAAGGTTTTTTCCACCGAAAGGAAATATGTTAAATCAGAAAACGATCTGGTCTGAATATCATATTGCGGACTATTATACTGAAAAGTCATGGAAAATGTCAGATCATGCTTAAATGAAGCGATAGCGGATAATCCAGATTCTAAACCCGGTCTGTTTTTGTTTTCGATTGAATGATTTTTTGCTAGATTGTTGCCCGAAGTATGAAGGTTATAAGCTTTTATATATGGATTAAGTGTTAAGATCCCGATTTTCAAGGAACCTGAAAACTGTGCTCCAATTTGATGCATTGTCCCAAGATTTTGTACCTGGGTTTCAAAATTGCCTGCATTGTTAATTAAGGTCAGGTTGTTAATTACGCTTGTTGCCCTTTTGAAGAATAAACGCGAAGCAAAAAAATTGCCATTGAACTGTATGGAATGTTCCAGAAAAAAACTACCAAGGAGTTCAGGCCTGAGAAAAGGATTGCCCCCGGATACAGAATAAGGATCGTCAAAAGTCTTATAAGGATTAAGCTGGTTTAAATTCGGCCGTCTTATTGTACGATCGTATGCTATCTGGAGATTTTGCCTGGAAGTGAGTTTGTATCTGAAACTGGCATAGGGTAAAACGGCCAGAACAGGATATGTGAAACTGCCTTTCAGATTTACGACTGACTTTTCGGCACGCAAACCTGTACTCAAATCCAATTTCTCCTGCTTATAAGCGATATTACCGTAGAAAGCAAATATGTTTTCCCTGTATTCAAAATCACTCAGTCTGTCCTGCGACACCTGGAATTTTGCCTTTAAGCCCGCAGTGAAATTAAGTTTATTCAGGAAAAGAGTTGAGTAATCAATTTTTATACTCAACATATTTTGTGCTGGTTTTACAGCATTTCTCCGGATAATCAAATCCTCTCCGGAACCCTCCTGAATATAATCTGTTCTATTCTCCGCCCTAAGATAATAACTGCTTATGTCTGAGGTTATCTCGCTACCCCTTTTATTAAAACTGTGCTTGTAATATAATGAATAGAAGGAGCTGGAATTTTTATTTGTATCTTCTTTTTTAGCTTGCCAGTAATTGTTGATTGTTCCCGATATTTGTGAATAAACAGTACCATCCAGCTCTTGTGAATAAGGATTATAAAAAGCATAAAAATTAAACTGGTCCCGTTTACTTAAAAAATAATCGAATCCGTAATGGAACCTGTGTGACCAGTTCTTCTGCCTTACATTCTGATCTGTAGTGATTCTGGTTGTATCAGATTCATTCCATGCCTCCCGGGAGATATTTTCCTGTTGATCCAGATAAGTCAATTCACCGTTATATGAAGTATAAAGATTCAGTTTCTTAAATCCATAATTCAGGCTATATGTCGGGAAAATGTACACCTCTGAGAAAGAAGTAGGTATTTCAGCGAGGATCTGTCCGTTGAATCCGGAGTCCCTGTCTTTCTTTAAAACAATATTTATGGCTCCGGTCAGATTGCCATCGTAGTTTGAAGGTGGTACACTTATTATCTCTATTTTGTCAATCAGCTTCGGATTAAGTTGACCGATGAAACTTTTATCACGTTCTCTGCCATCAACATAAATCAGGATATCCCTGCTCCCTTCAAGTGTGATATTTTGCATCAGATCGATCTGTATGCCGGGAACAAGTTTAAGTACATCGGTACCGGTACTCGAAGCATTCACCATCTTTTCCGTTACATTGTAAGTGGTCCTGTCGCTTTCAGCCTTTGCCTTCACCCGTTCACCGGTAATTATTAATTCCTTAAGAATTATGGCTGTATCCTGTAATGATATTATCCCGGTTTCAGTCACTTCTTTATTTATTACCTCTATGAATTTAGTTACCGGTTTATAACCTATGTTGGACACGCGGAGCATGTAGTTACCCGGCTGGACAGGATTGATATTGAACTGCCCGTTTTCATCACTCATGGCGCCTCCCGAAATAGTCGAGTCGGATACCTTAATCAGGACAACGGTAGCAAAAGGAACAGCCTGGCTGTTTTTCCCATCTATCAGCTTTCCTGCTACCGATTGTTTTTCCTGGGCAATAACTACCTCCTGTACTGTTATTATTGAAGCAGTTAAAAGTATAACCTTTAAGGTAGCCATTCTTTGATACAATAATTTAAAAGATCTTTTCATTGCTATGATTTTTTAAAGTTGTTTATGCAAATTGAAGGACTATCAATCTGTTTTACAACTTAATGGGATGTATAGCAAGAATTTGTTACAAGCTGAATCCGTGGTCAGAATTCCAGGCCGGAAGTTGGGATAAATGGTAATTTTTTGTGATGAATGGCTTATTCGTACTGCTTCATAACCTGATCAAAATCCCTCGCCTTTTGTCTTGAAACGGGAATTTCTGTATCTATCCCGGAGAGTTTTAACTTATATCCTATTGTGTTCCCTTTTTGGGAAATAACCTTTTTCACATTTACGATAAATGCCCGGTGCGACCTGAAAATGAATGGAATAGCTGACACTTGTTGTTCTATGTTACTGATGGAATTTCGGATAATTCTTTTTTTGATCTGGTTATCAATATTCAGGTGGAAAACAATGTAATTCCCATCAGATTCTGCATAGATAAACTGACTTGGGTAAAATTCCAATTCTTCCTTTTTAAGTTGGGAACCAATGCGCACCAATTCTTCCGGCTTTTCTGGAGAAAATGAATTTATGCCTGGGTTATAGAATTTTATAATATCTGTAACAAACAGATAACGATAATTTATCAGGGTGAAAAACAAAAAAGGGACTATACCGATCAGAAAAGCAGTTATTAAAGAATTAAAGAAAGTATGCAGATTCCATCTTTCAGCTGGAGGTTCAAGAATAAATCCTGAAAAATAGACTGTTATACCCACTCCCAGTAACGAAATCAGAATTGATAGTATTTCCTTCCGGATCGTCCAGTCAGCCGGATCCGAAAAATATCTGACACGTTTTAAAAGTTTAACTATTCCAAATAAAGGGAATGCCGCAATAATAAAATAAATTGCCATCGTCAGTTCAAAGTTGAAAAAACGCGACTCCTTTACCTGAAGCGGTTTGTAAATAATAGTAAAGAATATGCAGAATACAAGAAAGAATAAAGTGCCGATTAACGGATTCTTAATCAGAATGTTCTGAGGGTATTTTTTATTTAGCCAGTTAAAAATTCTTAATGTCATTATATCCTCATACAGTTAATAATGAGTCATAAAATTAACAAGAAAAAATCCTCAGCTTTGTCTGTCCGGAAAGATTTTCACCAGTTCGATTCCTTCACCTTTACCAAGGTTCCTTGAGTACTGCTTGTCAACCGGGTTGTTCCAGTGCTCATGGACACCAAGGCTTTTTGGAAGGGGGATTC
>Ga0153915_10001829_pt1 | contig 19521 bp, 41 predicted proteins | sample Opewatmetagenome_2_FD_107003 | JGI IMG/M metagenome (GOLD analysis project Ga0153915, IMG submission 107003) | Freshwater wetland microbial communities from Ohio, USA - Open water 3 Core 3 Depth 3 metaG | ecosystem: Environmental > Aquatic > Freshwater > Wetlands | place: USA: Ohio, Lake Erie...
AAATCTTCTATCACGCATCCTATTCGTTTGCATTTGGGGCAGATAATAAAATGTTCGTCAGTGTTCTTACTGCCGACAATTTCGCCGCCACACTTACAAATGAATAATCTTTTATCCATTACTATACCCCTTTATGATTCATTATACCCCTAATATACATAGCCACATACCACAGTGACACCAAAAACATGCCCCATTGTCCAGATTTCCATGTAGTGTATATCCACAAGGGTTGATTTATAAGCCCGGTTATAAAGCCCCACCTGTACTTATCTTTACTGGAAAAGAAATAAATAGTTATTCCAGACAAAACCATTATCAAAAATTGTATCATTATAAAATCCTAACTATAAGCGAACATCTCAAAGAAATCACAAACCCTCTCAAATTCTGCGGGGGTAAGTGATATCTGAATATGCTGACCTGATTTTGTATCGACACCATTAGAAGCATCAGCTATTTTATTTTCATAAATGAGTTGTAACGCATGTTGCTCTTCTGTGGTATCATTTGCCAAGCTATTAACGTCTATATCTACTCGTTCCATTCCTCTGTGTCCTCCTCTACTTCTTTTATATCAATAATCTCATGCACCTCAATCCATCTTTTTCCACATGAATTGCAGAGGATCTTTTTCTCGGTATATTTCTCCACCATATTTGAGTCCTCTGTGCAAAGTATATTAGATCCACAAAAAGGACATATGGTGGTGTCTATTTTATATTTTTCTACCTGTTCTTTTGTGATCATATTACCATCTCAGCTTCTCTGCCTCTTTTAATAGACGCTGAATAGCGGATTTCCTTTCTTCGGATTCCTTCTCTTTTGATTTTTCTTTCCGAATTTTATTTAGATAAATTATTTTAGCTGTCATAAATATCCTTATGATGTTGGTACAACTAGTATTAAATTATTAGTTTTCTTTATTTCGTCTGTGGGAATACCATAAACTTCATTTGATAATTCACTTTCCCCTGCTGCATTATATGCCTTTACTGCAAAGTAGTACGTGGTTTCCAATACAATATCAGGCAATACCGATATTAGCACTTCTAAAACGTTTTCACCGACCACTGTGTATGTGTACGTGTATACACCGGATTGTAGTCCGTAGTATACTATATATCCGGCGGGGGTACCCCCATCAATGGGATGCTCCCATGTCAGTTTTCCAGTGCTATAATAAATGTATGGCGTACTGGTTGTTTGACTATATGATTTGGTTGCAAAAAAGCATCCAAATAAAAGTACTATTGCAACTATTATTAATATTACTTTATTCATCATATTTTTTCTCCTTCAGCTTCATTAGAGCTTCGAGCTTCTTTCTTGAGTACTCCTTATGATTTGCAGATCGCCATGATTGTGTCAATTCCTCTTCAACTTCTGCAATAACTTCATCCACTGTTGTGATATGATCAACTATCTTTATTGGTCCTTCATGCTCAATAGTTATTGACCCAGTACAGGATTCTCCCCAACCTTCATCCAGATAATCTTGGTCAATTTCGCATAGTTCTTTAGACTCGAACCAATGTGGATAAGCGCTTCCATCCCCATGATTTTGTACGCTATAATAAATACTTGTTTTTGACATGTAATTCTCCTTAAGCCCAATTTATTCTATCTAATGGATCTTTTCTTACTGACGTTGTTAGCGTGTTCAAATAGTCACGCATTATTTTGTTATGATCAAATACCAATTCAGGTATATAATTATAGTGTACTAACATTACTTTACCAGCATCGTCACCAGCAACTGGTTTTCCATCAGCGTAGGCTGTAAATACCATGCTGATATTATGCTGTCGTGGATCTCTATTTGGGTCTGAGTATGCTCTAAATTGTTGGAGGCTATACACATCAAGCCCGGTCTCCTCCTTTGCCTCTCTAATGGCAGCGGATTCAAGGCTCTCCCCGTAGTCTACAAAACCACCGGGAAGAGCCCATCCTAAAGGAGGGTTCTTACGAGCAATAAGAATCACTTCATCACCAACTCTTATTATTATATCTACAGTGAGATACGGATTTCTCGGGTGCATTTTATCTTTTAATTCTCCTATCAAATACTGTCCTGACATAGTTGACGTATTCTTTGTCGAGACACATTGTTTTTCCAGCGCTATCGCTTAGCTTTGCAACCGGATTACCATTACACTTTGTCATTTTTAGAACAAGTTGTAGTGCTTTGAATCCTGGGAAGTCATTGGTTATATGAGTACCAATTCCAAAAGAGGTTTTTATCCGCTTACCAAATTTTTCCAACAATACGGCAGCTTTCTGAAAGTCTAAGCCATCACTAAATACAATAGATTTTGACTTAGGATCTATCTTCATAGATTCATAGTGTTTGATCATTTCTTCCCCATAAACTAATGGGTCGCCAGAATCTTGTCTGGTACCATCGAATAACTTGGAGAAGAACATATCAAAATCATGTAGGAAATATTTGAGCCCGATAACATCAGAGAGAGCTATACCGAGATCACCTCTGTATTCTTTAGCCCAGTTTTCAAAAGCCATTGTCTGACTATCAGCAACACGATAGAGAGCTTGGTGTGCTTGAAGCCATTCATGCGCCATAGTTCCTATAGCCCTAAGATTCATTTCCATAGCAAACATTACATTACTGGTGCCTATAAGATTATTTGGGCATTCCTTTTTGAATATCTTAAGCGCATTTCTTTGAGCATTAACAGCTGCTCTTCTTCTTCCACCAAATTCTGCAAACATAATCAACATGCCCAACTTATCTGACATGTCCTTAATGTATTTAGCTTTAAGTGCTGTTCGCCTGTCGGCTTCATCATAGTCCAGCCCTTGATCTTTGGACCACACTTCGCTAACAATTTGAAGTATGGGCATCTCAAACAATATAGTATGCAACCAAGGTCCTTTTATATTAACATGCAGAGTACCTTTCTCGTCCGCTACGATTTTAATGTAGTCGTAGTTGAATTTGAAAAGACTTAAAAATTGAAGATAATCCTTTTTTAGAAACCTCTGTGTGTCCCCCATGTATTCTAACTCTAACTTGGTGAATATCGTATTGCGGCAGAACTTATTTACTTCTCGTATTATCTCGTCCAGATAGCCGCGGAAGTCTATGCCGTCTGTGCGACATTTGAATTGATACTCAACCTCTGCACCGGAAAATTGGTGTAGTATAGCTTGTTGCATGGTGAACTTATAAAGGTCATTATCTAATGCGCTGGTGATTATCATTTAATTCTCCTTACATTAAGTTAATACGCGAAATGTTAAATGGATTGTTCCTTTTATATTCAGATGTTAAATGCCTTTGAATCACTCTACTCTGATTAATTTTATCCGAAGGCATTTCACCACCAAGATATTGTTGAAGCTGTATATCAACCAGCTTATAGTTGTCCATAGGGCGTGCCTTTGTATCATATTCAGGCATTATCTGATCAAAGTCAGAGTTGGTTATACCTAACCCATCAGTAGGCATTGCTTCGATGCATGGCTGTAAGGCTAAATATGCCTTCTTTTCACGACTGACATATTCAATCTCTTGTTTGAATGATTCGGCATAATATTTGTTAGCTATATGCTGCGCAAGCCCATAGACTTCAGTTTTCCATAGTTGCTGAATCATCCCATAGTCACCAACATCACCATGCAATGTCCAGAAACCAAGAAGAAGCTCAGTCAGGTTGTCTGTGGATAAAACCATCCCACCATTTCTACCTGCGACATCGTATAGCTTCATCATTCTTAAACGGGCTTTTATATTCCCGCGAGCGATTGCTATTTTGGGGTCATCTGTTTCGCCAGTAAGCCCAAAGAAGTTGAGTGTTTTGAAATATAAGGCACTCATATCTATGTATTGATACTCTGTGCAGAAAGCCTTAGCCACAGCTTCAGCGCGCTTCATTTCATCTTCCTTGTTGCTGACGATAGGCATTACTATACCTATTACGTTGACAGGAATCTCACTGGCAAGTGCGGCTACCAAAGTCGAATCAATGCCGCCCGAAATGCCGAGAACCAACGATTTAAGATTATGGTCGGCCACATATTTTTTAGTATGTGTGATAATATTGTCATGTATTTTTTCATAGTTAGTAAGAAACTCATATAATTCATTCTGCATATATTCTCCTTTAGTCCCACTGAATGTCTTCAAAAGTTACTGAGGTTACACCCTTCTCCTGCATTGCTTCCACCGCTTTCTTGTCATCATCTGCTTCAACATTAACAGCAGCACTTGCATCGGCAAGGAAAAATATATTTATCTTTCCATAAGCGGTGTGTAGCCTGTCTTTATATTTCTCTGCCACATCCAGTGCATGTGCTTTTACGCAGTAATCAGTGGCTAATCCACCTATAAATATATTATGATCTCCTGCTGAACTTACCATATGGTCAAGTAAAGTATTAAGGAACTTATCTTCAAATGCCGAGTAAGAATCTTTGTATTGAAGATCTCCCTTATTGATATAGAATATATGTTTGGTCTTATCTATATCTTTCTGGAGTTCAGCCCCCCAAGTATTTTGGACACAATGTGGTGGCCATGGACCACCTTGATCTACAAAGGAGCAATGGTCTGCTGGATGCCAATCTTTAGTTGCTATTATGAACTTGAACTTTTCAATATATTTGCACACCACCGGTATTAACTTCTTAGCCTCTTTAACAGCTAAAGATCCAGTGATAAAATCATTCTGGAAATCTACCAATAAAAATACATCATGTTCTTTATCAAATCTAATCATTGTAATACTCTCCTTTAAATCAAAATAAATTTGGTATCAATATCATCAAAGTATGATCCATATTTTTCGGTATTGTCTACCATGATATCCAATTTAAGTTCTTTAGCAATTTTTGATTTAGCTCCCCACCAATCTTCATCGGAAGCCCACCATTGCCACGTTATTGTATCTTGCCACATTTTGGTACCTATACTACGTAAAAAATCAACAATGGTGTATAGGTCTGAGTAATGTATATCTTCTTTTATTCCCAGTTTGTATAGTTCATACTCTACGTGTGCTATTGGCGGACCAGACACAATAAATATTTGATGACCCATTTTTAAAAATGATGACGATATCAATTTAAATAATTCTGGGTTAGCGTCTATAACTCCATGTAAATCAACTCCAATTTTCAATGTCATTGAATGCTCCTTGTATGCAATATACATTTCCAAAATTAGGAATGTGTGGTGTGTTGTTTATTATTCCTCGCCTTTTCATTTCAGCATCATGCACTTTTTTGACACTTTCTTTAACCCTTTATCAGTGTTAATATAATATAATGTTCTTCTTATAGAATTATACATATTTAATTCTCCTTTATTTATAACCTTAACGCATATCTTTCATCTACTTTCAATGCTACATCAGCTTTGCCCTCTTTATATTTTTCGAATTTTAAATATTCCTCATATATAGCATCAGCTCCCATCCAACTGATATACGATACCAGTAAATCATGTAGAATTTTTTCCATAAATACCGGGATAGGATGGTCTAACATAAATTGTGTAAGTTCTAGTACCAGTCTTTCACGTTCTTTCAGATGTGGATTATCGGCTTTATTTGGTTGTTCTATAAAGAACTTAGTAATCCTCTCTGCCAAAGCGTATGTATTTTGTTGTCTATCTCCATGTATAAATGGTGAATCCATTTAATTCTCCTCTATGTACTCTCGACAGGTAACGATCCTGTTTCTTGCGCTTATAAGGTGCGAGCTCTGTCTTTGAGCTACGAGAGTTTATTATATATTATTATATAACTATCATCCATTCCTAATGCACCGCCTATTCGATAGTCAAGTTCATATAATTCCAATACACCCATTACTATCTTTGCCATGCCAGTACTATGACCTGTGATTATTTTTAGCTCCCCCTCAGGAATCCCATTCTTATCCCAGTGCTCATTTAGGAAGGCGTCTACTTCGCGTTCTGCGTCTGCATAGTTATATCCATGTAGATCTATTTCATCTATTAACATGCTAACTCCTTTTTAATTCTCCCCTAAATTTTTTAGAAAAGATATCATCTTCAGCATACCAGCTTTAGAGATACGGAATGCGCCTATCTGCTTGAACAGCACTTTGCCTTTGACGGTTACTTTCTCGTATACTATTAACCCCTGATTAGGTTGGTATTCATCTATTTGTATATGTACTTTTCGTTTTGGAATATTTAGGTCAATACTTGCATCTACGAGGTCGTCCGCTTCACTGAATGACTCTACAAAGATATCATTCTTTTTTAGTACATTAACTATTTTATTAGTTTCCATACTGTTGACCTCCTTTATTAAATGGAGACGACGACAGGATTCGAACCTGCGTATACCGGTTTTGCAGACCGTCCCCTAGCCTCTCGGGAGCACGTCGTCTAAAAATTGGGCGGGGTGGTAGGATTCGAACCTACCTGATCGGCGCCTAATAGTCATTGACCTAACCATTCAAATAGGTCATCACCCCGATAAAGTTTGAGTATAGGCAGTGGGAGTTGAACCTTACTATGCGCATAGTTAGCCACCAAGACCGCTTCTTGCCATAAAGTTGTATTGTGCATATGCGGATTTGAACCACAACGGGGTCTAGAACACCTCCACACGAATGTGTTCCAGAGGTATGCACATAAAGTTTGTCGGGGAGTCTAATGCGTAATAAAGGTGCCATGGCTTTAAGTACCCCTTATATATGCTCTTTCAGACTCACACCGACGTTTTTTAATTATCAGCTTTTAGCTGATACATCCCACGGATACCCCCAGGATTTAAACTCTTCTTGTTGCTGCTCGAGCATACGAGATGCTATCTTTTTGGTATGAATGTATATCTTTGCCTGTGTGATCAACTCGGCCGTATCTTTATCGGTAACCACTATATCATTTCCAGTTTTCATATCACCTTTCTCCCCATTGTTATATCCAGACGCAAAAAGTATAAATTGATTATTACAGATGCCACATTGAATAAACTTCCCTCTTAGTAGTTCATCCCCATTAAAATCAGTGGTGTATATTATTTTATTACAAAATGGACACCAACATTTGTCTAGTTTTTCATATATCATAATTTACTCCTTTGTGCGGGACTAAAGGGATTTGAACCCTCGCTCTTCTCCGTGACAGGGAGACGTCTACTCCAGGCTAGACCATAGTCCCTAACGACTTTCAAACTTATTTAGATACGCAAGTATCTCTTCTTCATCGTCATAATAATCCCATTCGCCCCCACTATCGTGTCCTTCATTATGTTTTATTTGGAATGGAGCTTTCTCGATTTCTTTTATTGGTTGAGCAGTAGCAAATGCTTCACAATCATAATGATACTCTTCAAACAAATAGTTATGCCCAAATTTGTCTCGGGAAATAATAAATCCACTAGTAGATTCTTTCCATATACCATAAGAAGCATTGCGAGCTATTATCCTATAAAGATATCCATCTTTTAAGTCTGGCATCTTTATATATTCTTTTATATACATAAACTCCTTTGTGGACGAAGTAGGGATCGAACCTACGATTTCAAGATTATCAGTCTTGCGTTCTACCAACTGAACTACTCGTCCAAATATTATTTATCTTAAACATCTGGACAGGTCAAACAAGTCTTTCAGTTTTTCATCTGATGCTCTTAATTCTTTATTGTCAGCCTGTTCTGCCAGGGAAACTATACCTGTGTAATTATGAAATAGGCCTATCGTTTGTCCATCGAATAAAGGCTTTTTACTGTCTTGCATATACCTTAGTTCGTTTCTTTTCTGAAGTATCTTATAGATATACGGCCATGCTGACTGCAAATAATACACATCATGGTCTCCGCCTTTTTTGCATAATGCTGTCATCTTGTTATTGAATTCTTCTTTATCTTTGAATTGGATCTTTTTAGCTCCAAGTCGAAGAATAAAAGTATAAAGAGAAATCATAAAGCTTGACCCCATCCATTCTTTTGATCCCTCAAATAAAAACATATTTGATTGATTAGTTTTAGACAGGGTTGAAAGTGGTTTTATATCGCTATCTATCTCCAGGAATCTCAACATGGTTAATCCATGCATGAATATGTCAAGCTTTTCTTCAGCAGTCATATTAGGACCATCCACGGTAACTAGCATCCTCATACGTTCAAGATCTAATGGAGGATTTTCTGCCGGGTCATAAGTAAATCCATATATGCCATCTTTCTTACCGGAGATATAATTACGTAAAGCATCCTGTAAAAAATCTCTGCATTTTACCATAGCATGACATTGCTTATTATCAACTGATATGAATGAGTATTTCATACCAACGGGTTGCCCTATTTCGCATAGAGATGCTTTCTTTGTCCATGGAGTTATATCAATTATTTGTGGTAATAATTCCACTATGAAAAAAGATTCTTTCTTTTCTGCGACTTTTTTGATTATACGTTTTCTTATTAAGGGTTTTCTCCGTATTTTCTTAACAGATGCAATCGTCATAATTTTTTAATTCCTCCGTAATATATAATTCATGTCAATAGTTGTTATTCTATATCCTTTACGTATCTAGTTCCTGAAACAGTTCCATTATATAATTCAATAAGCATCCCATCTAATATATCCCTATCATCAGCAGATATACCAGCTGGTTGAATTGCTTGCCCTGATATGGGTGTAGTTCGTATTGATCCATATAATTCATGTATAAGTCTAATACTACCAATAGTATCAACTACATCATTTACTATATTATATACAGTAGCAGTAGTAGATAATATTTCGTTTTTAAAAGATCTAACGTCAATTTGGTATCGTCTCATCTATCATCACCTCTAAGTATTTATTTTCTGGAAAAGCTTTTGAAAATGCTTCTTCAGTATCGTGCTCTATTTTTTCTACCATGTCGCCATATGATCTTCTACTATAATCACTGACATGTGGTTTATATTTTAAGAACCCTTTTAGTTCAAAATCTTTGATATCTGCTTTTCCCATTATCGATTCTATTTCAGCCGGGCCTAATTTATCTACAGACATCTCAATAAACTTTTGCAACTTCTCTAATAATTCATCGTATATTTCCATAATAACTCCTAATATTTATAGTTACATGTTGGATTTGTGCATTTCCATGACCACATAGTGCGTGCATCTAAACTTGTTTCTGTGGTCATATTGGCATTACATATAGGGCACACAGGAACTTTTACTTTTATTGTCCGCCATTTTGTAGGCTTTAGTTTAGTGGTCTGTTTCTCTTTCATTGACAACTCCTTTGTGCGCCTGAAGGGGCTCGAACCCTTATGTGTCCATTAACGTTTCTGCACGTTCGTAGCGTGAGTGTATACAGGCGCAGATTTCTTTTTGAAAAACTTTTTATCCAGCTGAGCTAGAAATACTTTATGTAATGCGTCTCCATAAGGAGTGCGACACAAGGTTTGCGTCGGTAATATCCAACTTATAGTATTATTATCAAACACAGCAACTTTTGCTGCCTCTCGCACCATCCATGTAGTAGGTAATATTTTTTCTGATTGTCGAATATGCCGCTTTAATTCCGCGTTGTCTCGCTCCAATTCATCTATGCGTCTACGAGCTCGTACTATATCCACTATTTCTTCGAATTCATTCTTGTCTTTTTTCAAGACTGGTGACGATTGTTTCGATGAGCATATAAAAATAATAAATAGTAAAATAACAATTATTAATATTAGTAATGCTACCATTTAAACCCCCTTCTTATTTAGAGCATCCACCATTACCTGTGCCATCTTTTCTGCATGTTTTCGTTGTTCAATTGTAGCATATTTATTCCTCAAAACAATGATTTCAGGAGGATCTTCAAATGGGACTATCCTAATATCAACATCTTCCAATGTTGTACTCTTATAGTCGTCTATCTGTTGATCAAACTGAGTAATATTGCTTACAATTTTCCATTTAGGTTTTTGCATATTAATTCCTTTCGTGTGCCCGCTAAAGGGTTTGAACCTTTGGCCTCCAGCTTGTAAGGCTAGCACTCTCCCGGACTGAGTTAAGCGGGCGTAGTAGGACTTGGGAGGATCGAACTCCTCTGTGATTAGCAGCTCCGCCGTGCACGTGCATGGACAAGCCCTACATCTTTATTACTCAGTTATGATGCTGAGCTGACCGCAAGCCGCACCGGCTTCAATCTCTGCCTTGGTAGCAATTGCGACTGCATAGTCAAAGTTTGTTCCTTCCAATTGTTCCTTGATGACTTCCTCGATATTTTTTGCCATAGTTTTAATCCTCCTTAGTAAATTATTTTGCCCCCGAAATTATTTCTCAGGTGCTGTCCATCAAATACTACATTACTGCCCATATCTACGCTATACCCACAACGATATCGTGCATAGAACTTTACCAACATAGACCCTTTCTTTGGCATATAGAGATAATTACTGCACTTACATATCTTACCATAGCGCCACTCTTTATTACGCACCAATTGTTTATCAGTCAACTTTATGCGCTCAAGATCTACAAAGTGTTCTTCAGCAAACTTATTGACTGGCATCAATCCTACGAAACCCACATCATAAATGCCTGATTTGCTGGCGAACTCCAAATACTTTATCATTTCTGACTTACTATCTATATACCCCTTAATCAGATTGCAAGATAGGTGCAGCCTGCCTGGATTACGTTTTGATAATTCAGCAATATACTTTGCAGTGGGTACATTTGTAGTTCTGAATACCTTTTTATTTTTCTCATCATCGTAATGATGTCTTGATAGTGATACTATATCAAATCTGGTTGGCATTATAGGATCAAATAGTCTGTTTAACCACGCACCATTAGAATTTATTACAACAAATGTGTTTGGACTATGCTGCTTTATATAGCTTATGCAATCCTTAAGCCTGATTGAATTCAGCGACGGCTCTCCGCCAGTGAAAGATACTTTACGAATTTCTATATTATCAGCAATCAAAGTGCTTATTGTTTGTTTGAATTTTTCTATATCAAACTTCCACATTTGATCTTTGTTATGATATACACAAAATTCGCAATCAGCTTGACAAATTTCTGCCGCCTTAACATATATATTGACGAACTTATTTTCCACCTTGCTTGGTTTATAGTCATTCAAGGCGCAGTATTCTGTTTTGAATTCCAAATTCATAATATCCCTAACAACTCGATCGGTTTGATGAACATGAATCATATCGCATTGCGCGAGTTCCACATGGATCTATAGGTCTATCACACCCACTAATTATACTCGTGGAGGGAGATTTCTTTTTTGTTAATAGTTTCTTTACTACCGATTTAGCTGGAATCATCTTATTACCTACTGGTTTTTCAATGGCTCTATTATAAGCTATCCTGGTTATCATACCCTCATCCAGCATATCTACAAGGGCGGCTATCCATTCAGATCTTGTATCGAATCTGCTTCTAAATCTCTTCAGAAACTTTACTTCATCATCTATTCTACTCATGAGCACCTCTTATACCAAATTCACTTGGCTTATAACCCCTTTACCCATCTCGTTTTTCTCACTGACCTCGTTGGGGTTGATGGGACTTAACTTAATGAAAAAATATTTTGGGTCAAACAAAGCCTTTAACTTTTCTATGTCAAAATCTTCTTCTCTTGCGAGTGTCAGATTGAGCGTAGTTTTAAGATTGCTATTGGTTCTGACTGCGGCTATTTCTTCCAAGGTCATCTTGTTTTTATAGGGAATAAGCCAGTCCCTGTATTCTTCATTGAAAGAATGTATGCTGAACTGAAGCGTTATGTTATCTTTGATCCAGCTAAAGTCAGATCCTTTTACACCAATGGTTGATATATAATGGTGTGGTTTTATACCATAATAGAATCCAAAATTTTGATCTATAGTTTTTATTGCTGTTCTTACAGCGTCAACATTGAGAAATGGCTCACCCATTCTGGTATAGTTTATTTTAAATTCTTTAGCTATGGCAGCGGTTGCATAACCCTCGGGGCTCTTTCCAAGTATGAATTTTACTTGGTCTACTATTTCATACCATTTAAGGTTCCTGCATCTCTTTAGCTTGCCAGTTGCACAGAACTTACATCCCACTGGACAACCACTCATAGTGGATACTCCTATCATCCACCTCTCTGATCTATCGCCCAGCTCATTCTTTTTGAGCGCATTCTGTTTATTTCCGATAGCATCCTTAGTGTAGTAAGGTAAAAATGTATCGGTGATTTCTATTGGATAGCCATCCTCTGTTTCCATGGCGTACACAATACCATTAGCAAATTTCTTATGTTTTAATTCTTTCATAATGCTCCTGCTGTTAAAAGTAATGTTGGTTTAGTTTTCCAGAAAGATATAACACCTTGTTCATCAGTAATAAAATCTATATTGCATCGCTCGCGTAGCGCCATTAGCTCTTTCACTACGTCGTCAATGTCTTCTGGACCACCGAATATTTCGATTGATAACTCATCTACATGCGCTGAAGGTGTTTCGCCTTGACTCAACATAGTAAGTAATTCAAACACAACACGATCTTTCATTCTTCTTAACCTCCCATGAAATATAATAATTTTTGTATCTCGGTATCAAGTCTGTTGTGTGGGTGAGGCAGGATTCGAACCTACAAGCACTGAGGCCGCTGGGTTACAGCCAGCTGATGTCGCCATACTAATCGACTCACCCATTATTTTTATTAGTGGAGGGTCAGGAGGGAGTCGAACCCTCGAATATGTGAGCCACAATCACACGTGTTTGCCGCTTCACCACTGATCCCATGACTAACCCCTTTTATTTTTTTAGTTGTCTGAAATATTACGACCACGATGATGTTTATCCCAGTTACGCATAAAAGATTTTCGTTCTTTCCATGCTATAAAGCCACCTTGTTTTTTCCATGTATCGTATGCCAACCATATCACAATGACAGCAAGTATCCAGAAAGCTATGCTTTTAGCTGTATATGCGGCGTATATAACAAATAATGACCCTATTATTATAAGGATATCGCTGAGCATTACTATTATTTGCGTTACCCATTTCATTATAGCATCTATTATTTTTATCATAATAATTCTCCTGTGCGGAAGGTGTAGGATTTGAACCCACGGGACTTTCGCCCTCCGGTTTTCAGGACCGGCGCCTTAAGCCAGACTCGGCCAACCTTCCATTTTATAAGTACATATATCTATTATAAGTGAGGTTGTTATGCATAGCCCACTTCTTTAAGATATTTCTTTCTTCAGCTGTAGGGCCTCTATTACAAGGTCCTTTTGCTTGTACTATTTCATTATTTTTACTTACTTCTATGGTCAGGCATTTCGATTTACCACCATAATAATCATGCGCCATTGAAAATATTCCAGACCCGCCTGATTTACATTGTTGTACATAACTACCAACACAATGCTTCATCGATTTTCCTTCGCGAAAAAGGTCTTTGGCAGTGGTTATCTGAGTAATATACCACACATCCATATGATCATCTATTTCTAATTTCCATGGTGGTATTGGAAGCCCCTGCCAAGATGAGCTTGAACTACTTTTCATTTGTAAATCAGCATGCCATTCGTTTGTTAGTTGAATGACGGAATTCAATGTTCTGCCTGCGAGCGTAAAATTTTTACCTATATTACTGTAGATAAAGTCCATTGTATCATGCACGGTAGCCCCTGTGATTTCAGGATATCTTGCATAAAAAGTTAGTATTTCGCTCCAGATATTCTTGTTTGAATTGCTGTATCTGTTATGCCAGTAATTGCACATATTATTGATGACGCCTTGAGAAACGTTATGTGCTTTGCATTTAGCCCAAAGTATGTTACCGCTTATAGAATTTTCCCTCGGGGCATCAAGAAATAGAGGAGCTTCTTTCTTAGATAAAAAATCCTTACTTGCTTTTCTGAACGACATACCCTGACCTATTGTTACAAACCAATCAAGATATATTTCGTCCAGCGCCGACGATGCTCCACGTACATATCCGTTCTTTTTGTATCCATTATTAAATACTTTATACATAAACAGAGGTACTGGATACTTGCATAATAACCAAGAGATAAAATCTATTATTTGTCTTTCTTCATTAAACGACTTAGATTCCCATTCTTCTGGTTTTCGTATCCAAAAATCTTTAAGCTTAGTTATGTTTGGAAGCTTTTCAAGTATCTGATCACATTCAAGCTTTCTGCTGGGTCTACCTTCATAAGACTGATTGTGTTGTGCCAATAAAGCTCTTGCTACTTCAGCTCTTCTTCTGGCCTGCTCTACTTTTCTGGACACAAAACTTGCCATGGATTTCAATCCCCCTATTTAGTGTAAAATTTATCTTTACAGTATTTACATTCCATCAAACACGAAGGCCATGATCCAGATACTACTTTGTAATTATGCTTACCATCTTTTGATTTAGGACACTTTTCAGAGTTATCTTTTTGATATGAACAAGAGTCTATAGTGTTGCTCATTTTAATATCTCCTGATTAATCATTTGAATACCTTTATCCAAGCACCCCTTACATATTATTAAAGGTTTCGATTTGTCTCTACCAAGTGGTATATTTATTACCAGCATCACTGTGCTCTGACATCCACAAACATGGCATTGTAAATCAGATTCTTCAAATACTGTATCGTCACGTGGATTGAGTATTGTTTTGAATCCTATCTCCATATTAATTCCTTTTATTTTTCCATTTCATTATGAGGTATATTGAAAATAATACACCAGCCAAGCAATACATAATACAGGCAGTAATAGAATAAGAGTGAGTGATACTCATTATACTTACGAATAACTCGTTGTATCCCGCTGGGTTTACAAATAGAGCTAGGGCTAATACCAAATCCGTTTTGTTCTTTTTTAGATTCTTCAGGCATTGGATCAGGATCCATTTCACTTTCAGTCCTCCCTGTTATTTTATTAATTAGAGCTCTTCAGCCAAATCCCATGTTAGTACTTCCTCCTTGGTGTTTATTTTAATTACCCGCGGATTTTATAAATCGCGTCATACAATTTGCCCACATTCTTGCCGACAGGTCCAAATCATCTCTCTCCCCATCGGATACTTTATATATATTATTCTCAGCCACCATTCTGTGTTTTGGAGTCTTACCACCCCAACAACTTGGCCTGGAATTGACTTCGCATATCCACAATTTGCCCTGTCTATCTTCCATAAGGTCTGCAGCACCCCAGTCTATTCTGATTGCGTTTGCGGCGTCTATGATGAGCTTTGCGAGCACCCTGTTGTCCTCATATTCCCTGCGCCTTTCCCAGTGAGTGCAGTTGAAGAAGTTCCATGTCACGAGTTTTGGATTCTTGACCATCTTTTCCTCAACCATTTTGATCTCACCATTGAAGAAATATATCCTGAATTCTCTTTGTTTGTTTATGAACTCCTGATACCACACATTGGATCTTTCGCCTGCGCTGGCGTCTCGTATGAGCTTGATACCATGCCCACCATAGGAATTGTTTGGTTTTCTCACCACTGGAAACTTTTTCACGTCTGCCAATTTTGCATATGATTTTGGTATAGTCACTCCGGCTTTATATATGGCAACTGCTTGACTATACTTATCAAATATTGGGTTGCGATTCAGTACTACCGATTTGTCGGGGGTGGAATATTCCCCGCCGCCCCAGTTGAATACTATATCAGCGTCCTTTTCACCTCTGTATATTGGCAACCCTGAAGCTGCTGACATTTCCATAAGACTGTAGAATGGTCTACCTGATCTTGTATGTTTCCCATTGATATATGCCTTCATAATTCTCCCCACTTACATGTAAAAAATTCTTTTATTGATATCATAAATAAAAATAATATTTCTATTAGTGCGGCTATTATAAATAAAATATATATAATTATTCTTAATGGCCACATAATTATATAATAGATTGTAAGTACTAAAAAGGCTATTGGTGCCAGAAGATTGTCTACCCATTTACCCGCTTTTGTTCTTGGGGTAGTGTGATACACAATTTTCTTTTGCCAGCCGGTCCCATAGTAGCCATATCCCTTTCCCATATATTCTGATATCTCTTCTGACCATTTCTTTCCGCCAAATATGTCTTGAGGCAACCATTCATTTTGCCATATTATTTTTAGTAATTCCTTCATCGTTTTGATCCTTTGTCTGGCAGTATAGGAGTCGAACCTATGTAGTCGATGTCAAAGACCGATGCCCTAACCAACTGAGCGAACTGCCAATACTATTTATTTAATAATAAATATTTTTGTATGATTATAGCTGCCATGCCTATGATAGATGAATATAATCCTACTGGCACCCATATGTCTATTACTCGATGACACATTTTCCGTAGAGGACTATTATATCTATCCCCAAGAATCTCAAATCTTTTGTCTGCCTTATGATAGTTTGTTATTACTAGTACTGATAAGACGCTTACTACAAAGCATAGTCCTATTAATATATTAAACACTGTATTTAATTCCATATAATTCTCCTTTCGTGTGCCTCCCGAGAGGATTTGAACATCCGACACCCGGCTCCAAAGGCCGGTGTTCTACCACTGAACTAATCGCCAATTAGTCAACAATAAATTCCATTATTACTAATAGTATTAGGGTAACTAATGCATATAATCCTACACTAGTCCATATATCTATTACTTGCCTGCACATTTTTCTTGGAGTGCTATCTGGTATATCACCCAAAGCTTCTAACTTGCTGTCTACTTTGCGATAATTTCTTATGATTTCCCATGAGGCTAAAACTACTACAACACAAAAAATTTTCAAAAACAGAAACATATTTACTCCTTGTGTGCCCTCGAGAGGAGTCGAACCTCCGCGCTCATCGAGCATAGGGTCTAAACCTATTGACTGTGCCACAATTCGTCTACAAGGGCATTGGTGCAGCTAGTCGGAATCGAACCGACATGGCTCAGAGCCGCAAAATTTTAAGTTTTGGGTGTATACCTAGTTCCACCATAGCTGCATAATTAATTTTAATCAGGATCAATTCCTCTATCTTCATCGCTAAGATAGTCTTTGGCTATATCGTAGCCTTCCCAGTTATCTACCCCGGCGCCTTCTAAAGCACGGAGCCATCGTTCCTCTTTTAGAAGTTCTTCATACCTTTTCTTTGATATTGTAATTTCTTCACTCATTTGTAATCCTTCTGTGTCCCCCGAGAGGCTTCGAACCTCTATGCTCATAGAGCCTATCTTTTGAGGATAGTAGCTGTGCCAGTTCGCTTACAAGGGGATATGCCAACTCCACCATTGGGGCTTATTTGTGATTATCTGGACCCCATAAACTATCTTCAGGTTCTTTTACACAGTGGTTGAACATATTCCATCTGCGAAAATTTAGTCGGTTAAGCCATGAAAGCACAGTTGCTTTGGAAAAGTTATGTACAAATACTGATACATTATTTCCTGTGCGACTATTCTTGAATGAATTAACTCTAACCCAATTATTTTTGTAAAGTATGCGCTCTTGTGGAATATTACCAGTAATATCGGTACATATAACGCATGAATATCCCATTCTTTTTATAATATACATGCGGATTTTGTGTAGAGCCTTACCGAAACCCCTATTTCTACACCACTCTTCCATTTTCACACCATTACTTACTGCTATTCCACAGCATCCTGGCATGGCACTGATAGTGAATGTAGCAATAGAGTCATATTCATTTGCATACCATATGTAAACAGATAAATCTTTATCGGATTCCGAAAATTTTATTTTTACATCAATTTTCAAGGTTTCCAGTGCAACTTTTTTTATTTGAGAATCAATTTCTTTTTTGAAATCTGGTATAAGATACATAAGCACTCCTATTCTTCGTCCGAAGTTACTGTTTGTTCTGATGCAGCTTTTTTCTTATATACCTTTTTTAAATCCACAGCATAAATATTTACCTTGTTGCCGCTATTTTTATTGCGAAACGTGTGGAGATTTTTCCAGCCAAATTTTTCAAGGATTTTCTCCTGTGGCTTATTATTCTTCACATCCATACAAATTGCGCACGAAAATTCAAGCCTCCTCATTATTTCTAGGCGGCATTTATGAATTACTTTACCTATGCCTTTATTTTGCATACCATAACTCACGTACACACCATGACTAATTATGGCTCCACAGCAATTTGGCACGTTGGTTAAGTAGAATTTGCTTATTATTGTATATGAATTGGTATTTTTAGGTTTAGGCAATGCTACGATAATAAAAGAAACAGCGTCCTTGTTGTTATCGATTGTGCATTCAGAATCTATGTTGAGCTCTGATTTCAATGCTTTTTCAATCATTGACGTATATTCTTTTTTCTCACTATCAGTAATATAAATGCTCATATAAAATTCTCCATATTTTATGGTTATTGGTTAGACAATAGAACAAGGCATTATCCATTTGCGACGCCAGGGATAGGTTATCGTTGTTACGGCCGTCCCCAGCCTGGGATTCGAACCCAGTTAACTTCTATTGTCGTTTGCGTCGGTTGGAGTTGAACCAACGACCTGAAGCTTATGAGGCTCCCAAGCTACCACTGCTCTACGGCGCATAATTTATTATTTAATTCTAACATCTAATGCTATTTTACCTAAAGAGTTCTTGCATCCAAATCTGCTAATACCAACATCTTGTATTATTACACCGTACTTGGTTTCAAAAGCGTCCAACATCTTGTGAATAGAAGCAGTTATTGCCGCTTTTTCTTTCCTCATTTCAGCCAACGTATCCATTATCTTTTCCTCCACGTCTACCTCTATAACAACACCATTTGTTTTATTAAAGGTACTATCATTTTTGTAAGCATCTGAATGCATTTCTTTATCTGCATCGGCCCTTGTTTCTACATTCAATTCTCTTATAGTAAAATGTCCTGAGTCTTGAAATGAATGAAATATTGCTGAGAAAAATCTTTTCATAATATTCCCTTTCCTTGATCTATTCGAGCCTTCATAAGATTTATAAATTCTACAAAGGGTATCCACTTATCAACTAATCCCTTGTGATCACAATCTTTGCATCCTTTGCCTTTACAAATTTCACAATCTGTTTTTATAAGTACTTCTCGTATCATACTAATTCCTTCCAGGTCCTTCAGACCCCTTTCACTTTACAATGCGGCTGATATAATAAGCGATTGGTGGATTTAATGCCCGTCCATTCTTCGCACTGAATTTGTGGTTGCCACACCATATCACATTGTATAGGCGCCCAGATATTCCGTTGTATTGTGTAGTAATCTTAGTGACTTTTGATGCCCCTCCACTACCGAGGCCACTATCACATTCTATTACTATGGTATCACCTACTTTTATTTCGTTAAGATTATCCATATTTAATTCCTTTTGATACTATGTTAAATATTTTCTGTTCGGGGATACACGATTCGAACGTGCGTCCCGGCGCCCCAAACGCCGCGCTAAACCAGGCTCAGCTAATCCCCGTTTTTCCATTCATTATAGATATAAGCCACCCTTTAGTTTGCATGGTGGTATACGGAAAGGAGGTGAACAAGTTTTTACTCATTCGTTTTTACATATACCACGATGCTTTGTGACAAATTGCCGTTAGGCTTGTCTGAAATAAACGTT
>Ga0153915_10001830_pt1 | contig 19521 bp, 13 predicted proteins | sample Opewatmetagenome_2_FD_107003 | JGI IMG/M metagenome (GOLD analysis project Ga0153915, IMG submission 107003) | Freshwater wetland microbial communities from Ohio, USA - Open water 3 Core 3 Depth 3 metaG | ecosystem: Environmental > Aquatic > Freshwater > Wetlands | place: USA: Ohio, Lake Erie...
AACTCTGGAAACAGGCGCGGACGCCGATATAACTGTAATTGATCCCCTGCTCAAATGGAATGTTGACGTGCAGGCTTTTCGTTCACGCGGGAAAAACTCACCGTTCAACAAACGCCAGATGCAAGGCAAGGCTATCCTTACCATCGTCGGCGGAGAAATTAAATACGATGGCCGTTAGAGAAAGTCACAAAACCACCGGATTCGTTCTGCGCACCTTAAGCTACGGTGAATCTGATTTAATCGTAACATTCTACAGTTATGATTTCGGCAAGTTCAAGGGAATTGCCAAAGGCGCCAAGAGAAGCAAAAAAAGGTTTGCCAATGTCTTTGAACCTTTTTCCCTGACGGACATCATCTTTACCCGCAAAAGCCGTGATATGCTTGCTTTCATAGAATCCTGCGATATAATTGACCACTATAACAGTATTCGTCAGGACATGGAAAAGACATTAATTGCTTCTTATTTTATCGACCTTACAGACCATTTCAGTCCGGAAGGGAAAAAGAATGAAAAAGTATTTCAGCTCCTGCTGGACTTCCTGCTTATATTGGGCAGGGAAAAAGCAACAGATGCCACCATGCGTTTTTTTGAAATGCGATTGCTCAAATTAGCTGGATTCGAACCGGCTCTCGATCATTGCATCATTTGTAAGACTCCGGTAACCAACGGCAGTGATTATTATTTTCATGCCAGCGAAGGCGGAATCAAATGCAACGCTTGCGCCAGACCGGAAAGATATGAACAACCGATCTCCGCAGGCACCGTTCGTACCCTGCTTCTGGGTAAAGATATGGATATTGATAAAATCAAATTGTTAACGCTTACCGGCTCTCTGGCTATGGAATCGCGCAGCATTCTCACAGACTTCATAGCGCATGTGTTGGGACGCGAAGTAAAATCCCTGAAAGTTATGGAACAGGTAAGGAAGCTCTGCACGTAATAATTTTACACACAACTGCTTAGTGACGGACATTTGCCGGATTTGATGATTACAGATAATCCTTAAATCCAACAACCACACATCACTGAAACCAGGCAGGTGCAGTCAACAATCACTTCTTCCTCCATGTTTTGTTTTTTACTTTGTTATTTTATACTACATTATAATCGATAATAATTAAAAACCGATGATTGAACTTTTTACGTTTGGTGGCAAGAGCACTGCTTTGATCTGAAAGGTTGTAATGGATTCTTATTTAAAAAGATTTTGTATATCAAGGTACTTCCCCTGGTTCTTAATGGGAATTATTCTTATTTCGATTGCCCTTTTACGTTCACCAATGCTGCAAATGCCATTGGAGCGTGATGAAGGCGAATTTGCTTATATGGGTCAGCTTTTGCTTCAGGGCATACCGCCTTATCTCATGGCCTACAGTATGAAACTTCCAGGCATGTGTGCTATCTATGCATTCATCATGGGAATTTTCGGCCAATCAATCTCTGCCATCCATCTGGGTTTGTTGATATTTAACGGCATTGCTATTGTTCTAGTCTTTTTACTCACCCGGTATCTTGTAGACGAGATTGCAGGCGTTATTGCGGCATTGGTTTATGCATTTTTGTCTGTAAGTCCTTCTTTCCTTGGAACCTCTGCTCATGCGACACAGTTTCTGGTACCTTTAGCCATGGGCGGACTATTGCTTCTACTCAAGGCTATCGATCACAGAAAAACATGGCTGATTATAGCAAGCGGATTTTTGTTGGGTATGGCTTTTCTGATTAAGCAGCATGCCATTTTCTTTGTTCTATTTGCCATTATCTATTATTTTCTTCACTTGAAGAACATAGCCGTATCAAAAAAAGAAACTGTCTATAAAATGACAATATTTATCGTTTCTTTTATGCTTCCTTTTCTAATTACTTGTGCATTACTCTATCTTACCGGTGTTTTTACAACCTTCTGGTTCTGGACTTTCACCTACGCAAGTCGGTATGCATTTGAAGAACCTGTCTCCCTGGCTTTGACCAGGTTCATGGAGAGCGGATGGCCTGCTATTTATCCATGGAGATTGATCTGGTATGCAGCAGGGTTTGGATTATCCACCATTTTCATAAATAAGAAAATGCGTTTGCATTGGGATTTCCTGGCAGGATTTTCCATATTTTCACTTTTTACCGTTTGTCCCGGATTTCAGTTCCGGTCCCATTATTTCATAACTTTATTGCCGGCGGTTTCAATATTATCCGCTATTGCCGTTAGCGTTTCCATGGCATATCTGTCTCAAAGATTCTCCCCTTATTTAAAGACCATTCCCGTTATTTTTATCATCTTGGGTCTTGGTATTCCGGCATGGCGACAATCCGGCTTCTTTCGTACAAATCTTATAGACGCAAATCGCATGGTTTACGTTAGATCAAACCCGTTATCTCCAGAATCACTCGCCATTGCCACATACATAAAAAATCATTCATCTAAAGAGGACTTAATTGCTGTCATCGGTTCGGAACCGCAGATTTATTTTTATGCAAACAGGAAATCAGCCACTGGTTATATTTATATGTTCGGATTGGTAGAATACCAGATTTATGCTTCGCAAATGCAAAGGGAAATGACACGGAAGATTGAAGCCACAAAACCCAGATATATTGTCGTGGTCAATGAGATGTCCTCATGGTATTTGAGGCCTGAATCCGATCGGTATATTTTACATTGGGTTGACAAATATTTGAAGGATCATTACCGTGCCAGGGGTGTTATAGATATTATGTCCGATTTGAAACTGAATACGAATATAAATCCCGAAGACCTCAGGGATGTGTCGAAACATAACTTGTCTGTATTGGAAAGAAAAAGTTGATATGCGAAATCATTACGATTATAAACCGCATAATGCTAAGAAGGTGTGTAAATTGGAGACCTGCAAATTTTAGAATGCGCTAACAATAAAAGATGCTGCCGTTGATTACTTAGCATTATCATCTTTCCATCTGTAATCGGTTTTAAGTCCCCATAAATCAATGGCAATATCCTTTATTTTTAGCCAATCCTAATAATTTGCAGTTTCCTAAATCACATGACTTCCGCGCGTCACGACAACCCAATTCTTTGCTGCCATACTTAAAATAAGCAACGGCCCTGTTATAGTAGGAGACGACGTAGTCGGGCTTATGGGCAATTGCTTTATTATAGTCATCAATAGCAAGTTGATACCGCCCCATTCTGGTATAAATATTTCCTCTGTTGTTATAGGCATCTTCGTAATAAGGCCATATTCGGATTGCTTCGTTATAATGATAAAGAGCATCATCGATTTTATTTTCGGCAGTTAGGGCGAGTCCCAAATTATTATGTGCAAGAGAGTTGTTTTTCGTTACACGCAAAGCATGATTAAAAAGGTCTGTGCTATTTTCCCAGTAACCGCATTGCATCCAGCTTAAAAAAACCATAAGGGCAAGAAAAGCTGTTGCAGCAGGAAATAAAATATCTTTTTTTGTTCCCGTTTTTTGGAAAAAATAAGGAACACTCCATCCCACCATCATGGCAATACCGACAGATGGTAGATAAGTATAACGATCGGCTATTGCCTGCGAGCCTACCTGCACCAGACCTATTACAGGAATCAAGGTTCCCAGATACCAGAACCAACCCACAAATAAGAAAGGCAATCTCCTGATATAATAAAGGGTGGCAAAAGTAATTACGACGATGGTAATGCCGGAAATAAAAACTTTCCATAGAGGGATAGAAAAATTATAAGGATAATATACAGCTAGATTTATCGGCAAAAAGTTCATTCTCAGATAAGCTATACAGGAGACAACAGCATTTGCACCGCTCATAACAAAGGGCATCTTCTCCCCGAAAGAAGTGGCGCCTGCTTTGTTTTGCGCCCAGATAGTTATAATGCCGGAGGCTATGGTCAATAGAAATAAAGGTGTTTTCTCCCAGATAATTCTGCTCGCCAGTTTAAATCTATTCTCCACCGGAGCGGCAAGCGCCCTTTCCCATCGTCTCAATGGCCAATAATCCAAAAGTAAAAGAACAAAAGGCAGGGTGACCATCATCGGTTTGGACATAAGAGCCAGAGCAAATAATATCAGGCAAAGAAAATATCCGGATAATTTGGAGCGCCCGGCATAGAAGGAATAAGCATAGAGAGAGGCCATTCCAAAAAACATACTTAAGACATCTTTACGTTCCGCGATCCAGGCTACCGATTCAACTCTAAGTGGATGCAAAGCGAAAAAAGCGGCGGCAAAAGCTGAAGGCCAGAGATTACTTGTTGTTTTATTTAAAAAGAGGAATAAGAAAAGAACGGCACCGATGTGCAGGAGAAGACTGACCATATGATGATAGGGGGCTTTCGCTCCGAAAAGGCTCCAATCCAGCATATGCGAGAGCAAAGTTAATGGATGCCAATTACCGGCAACGATGGCTGTAAACGCCCATTTAATACTTTCAGAATTAAATCCAGACTGAACACGATTATTTTCGGTAACGTATTTGTCATCGTCAAAATTGATAAAGTTATTACCCGATATCCGGCCAAATGCTGCACAAGAAGCAACAATTAATAAAATGATTATGATATAATTATATTTTCTGAAACAACGCAAATCAAACTCCTGATAGAAATATACGATAGTGTGTCGTTATCTCATGTAAGTCCGCTCAAACAATAGCGTGATAAATGATACTTGTAAAAATTACCGTCTGAAGAGCATAGTGCTGCCAAACAAATTATAAATCAATGGCAATATCCTTTGTTTTTAGCCAATTCTAGTAATTTGCAGTTTCCTAAATCACAGGCTTTTTTCGCATCCCGGCAACCTGTTTTTTTGTTACCCTGTTTAAAATAAACATATCCTCTGCTATAGTAGTCATTGACATTGTCCGGTTTTAAACTGATGGCTTTATTATAGTCTACGATTGCACGCTGATACTGGAGAAGGAGAGTGTAAGCCATTCCCCGGTTGATGTAGGTCCTGGCATCATCAGGTTTCAGGCGAATGGCTTCATTAAAGTCCTCAATGGCTCTTTGATACTGGCCAAGCTTGGTGTAGGAAATCCCCCTCATGTTGTAAGCACTGGCATAATTCGGCTGTAGTTTAATAGCATTGTTCAAATATTCGATAGCTTTTGGGTCGGTATAATTTAACGCTACTGCCTTGTTAAACCAATCCAATGCTGTTTCGCTTTTCCCCGAGCAGGAACAAATAACAGTCATTATAAGTAAGATTGAAACGATAATTTTGCGCATAACACTTTCTCCAATAATTTATATACGAACTTCACTTTTTCCACTTTTGAATATCATAATAGCACTATTGATTTTTTTTAAAAAGATTTATTCCGCCGTATCAGCGGGGAGAAGGTCTTGCTGATGATACATGCTTATTTTCAGCAGCGGGCAGTTGGAAAAGCAGAAAAATGTCATTTAAATTATAGTATAGCTACTGTTTTTTTCTCATATCAAAAATATAGATTGAATTATCTATAATAGCATACGGTTTAAGCTCTCTATATTTTTCAAAATAATTTACATCAATAAATAACAATTCTTGAGTATTTTCTCTTAAAAGATAATACGGCCTGCCCACCAGAAAATTAATACTGATTGCATATATTCCTTCCAGTGGTTCTTTTTCAGCAAGTGAATAATTGATACCATATATTTTAGGATCAACTCGCCCAAAATATCCAAGTTTTATTTCATTGATATGATTTTTATCCATATACTTTTTCAAGCCGGGTAAACTCTGCCCCCAGTCAAGGTTGGAATCAATAAGCCAGAAATATCCATTTTGCGAACCGCCTGAGACAATATTGAAATAGGATAAATATCGCGGGAAAATGGATAGCGCAATAAATATATAGGAAACGGCTAAAATTGCTAAAATTGCTCTTATACTTTTTTGCTCCAATATGAATTGATTAAAGAGATAACCACATGCCAAAAAAAGAAGAGGGAAAACCGGAAGTATGTACCTTATGCCAATGGGAATATGTGTATAAAAGGAAAAATAGATAAAATATGATATTATTGGAATCCATATACAAAGAACTGTTGTTTTGTCCATCTTTTCTTTTTTATTTCCTATCCAGGCAACAGATGTAAGAAGTAATATTATTAAAAGTGGTTCAGGATTTTTAACAAAAAAAGCGATGATATAATAATACCACCATCCTGTTAGTGAATGCTCACCCATGAGATAACTTTCATAAAAAGGAATTCCTCCCGCCGAAATACTCAATTGGGTATCAAAACCCGTAAGGTAATCATAAGGCAAAGGTATCGGAAATCCCTTCCAGAGAAAGGAAGAAGCACCTTTAAGAAGATTGCTTGTAAAATGATATTCATATAGAGGCCTAAAAGAAGCGGAAAATAAATAGCCTGCATTTATTATTATCATGCTGATTAAAACTATTATACAAAATTCCCCGAAGTAATTAATTGCCTTGTTTTTTTTAGTATTAAAATGATTACCCTCATTGCAGGTATCACTATTTAAAATAATTACTAAAATTATAATAGCAAAGAAAATCGCATAGAGAAGTAACGACGTAAATTTAGCAAGCTGGGCAAGCCCCAGGGCAACTCCCGCAAGAATTATAGTGTTGCGATTACGATTAATTAAGTATTTCCAGAAACAATAGATACTTAAAAATATCATGCAACTTGCGCCAATATCTATAGTTATTAATGAAGAATGCGCTAAAATATTGGGATTGAAAACATACAGGAATAAGGCAAATAGAGCTCCTTTATAACCATATATATCTTTGGCCCAAAGATATATTAACCATCCCAGCAAACAACCAAACATTATTATTATACATCGTCCGTATTGAAATATTGACGGATATCTGTCCTTATTCAGATACATAAAGCTGTATCCCATTCTCCAGGTATTGGTTGATTTTTCAAACGATTGGCAATCAATTTTTGGATTAGTAATAAGTACACTCAATGCCGGAAAGCATTTTATCAGGGGTGGTGATTCATTATTCATGCGCCAATCGAAAGTCACCAGATTATATATTCCAGACGGGAAATGGTGAAATTCATCAACGGTTACCGATTGTGAAGCCTGACTGAAAAAACAAATGGAAGCGAAAATTAAAAGTATTAATAGTGGTGCAATTTTTCTCACAACGTTATTAGATGAAATATGAAATAAAAAAGTCTTCATTTCAAGGATAATAATGCTGCTGTTTTCATGCCAGCACGGTATCAATTAAAATAAACTTATATAACATGTTCACATCACTCAAGATATCTCTTACTTCGGAACGAAAGTGTTTAACAATATTATTTTACAATTATTATTTTTAGGTTAATCACTATCCGGTGTCAAGATAATAATCGAGTACCCAATATATGCAGGATAAGATTAGTCACATGATAAACGCCTGCATTAAAACGAAAAAGCTGATAGTCCAATATCAGGGAAAGCCATGTCAGAGGATGCCAGAAATCTGCAAGGATTTTATTTTCCATGTCTGATTTTTTTCAGACACTTTTGATAGAAAAATTTTCCTTTTTCTAAAATTGCGTTTATTCTCTGCTTTTCAAAAAGCAATCTATTACAAGGCTCGTATTCAGGCAAAAATGGCCTGGCCAATTCAGCATAGGCGGACTTTGAAAAGCGTATATACTCCGGCGTCAGTCTTCCGGCATGAAAACTTGAAACATCAATTCTTTTACGGTCCCACCACATGTGACTCCAGAGGTGGACATTATACACTTCGTTGATATTCGACCATGGTTTTTCGAAAACACCTTCGATCCCTTTCCTTGTCCAGTCGTAGAAGAAAAAAGACTGTTGGGGCTCCACATGAATCAATTCCGGATATTCACGGCTTAACTGATAGGGTAAAAAAGTGGAATGCCTGCTCCAGGTGCCGTCGAATTCTTCATATATTCGCACAAGCCATTGTTTGGCAAAATCTGCTCCCGGTTCACCCATAATAAAAGCGTTACAGATTGATCCTCCCGCAGCCCGCGCAGCAGCTTCTTCCCAGTCGACCTTTTCCATTCCCATCACGAATTTTTTTTCAAAAAGCCGGTCTGGCAGTTCTTTGATAAATAAAGTATCTATGTCGGCATATATTCCGCCATACTTGATCAGTATTTCCAGACGGGCGATATCAGACAGGTGGGCATATCTATATTGACCAATGTTTGAGTCAGGATATGAAAATGAAGAAATGAATTTATCAGGCTCAATTTTCTTCAATTGCAACGCCGGTGCAATCATATCCCACCAATACCCCCAGGGCATATAATGATAATGAAACATAACGGCATCCGGTTTATTGACACCCAGACAGGAAGCAATGCATAGATAATGCATCAGATGGAACGGCTCAGTCTGCGGATGAAGTCCGAATACAAAATGAAATATACGTGGAATTTTTTTCATAGGCGTATTTATTATAATTATTTAATTATACTTGCTCCTTCATCTAGACAGCCTTTATACGGAATAACTATCAAAAGCAACGGAATCAAGTCTTTTCGTACAATCCCGACCATGCGCTATTGACGATTTCAGGACAATATTTTGACGCAGCAAGATCAAAAGCTCTGCGGGATATTTCATCCCTGATTGTGCTGTCTGTCATCAGCCTCATACATGCTGCGGCAAAATCCCCGGCATCATCCGCAATAAGCAAATGAATTTCATTTTCGACCTCCAACCCGGCACAACCCATGGAAGTTGAAACAACCGGAACTCCATTAGCAAACGCTTCCAGTATTTTAATTCTGGTCCCACCTCCACCGCGCACAGGCACTACAACTATATCTGCAGCATTATACTCCGGACAAAGTTCCTCTACCCGGCCGACAAAGTCCATCTCAGGTATTTTTTTCAGTCTTTTTATCCATGTTTTCTGGGGAATCACGCCGACAATGCGCAAACGCCATTGACCCCGCATGTTTTTTCTCAGTACAGGTAATATTTTATCTACAAAATAAATTAAAGCGTCTGTATTAGGATAATAATCCAATGTTCCCACAAAAAGCATGGTAAAAACCCGGTTACCGAGGGGAGGAGTTTCTCTCTTCTGAAGCGGAACCACATTTGGCAGAACGGTAATAATCTTATACGGAAATCTTTTTTTCAAAACATCTCTGTCACGGCGTGAACATGCAAATATTTCATCATATTCGGGCAGACTTTTCATCTCAACGTTAAAATAAGCCGTGGATTCATTGTAAAGTCTCGCCGCTGTGACGGGATGACCGTTTTGCGCATATAATGAACCGATGGATCGGCGCGCTTCCGATTCCATATCGTCAATATCGAGAGTGTAAAAAGACTTAAGGCCGAGATTTTTCAGAACTTCGGCAATCGGCGTCAAATAAAGCCGGAATACATGAACTCTGTCAAAATTCATCCCGGCAATTTTTTTCAAGGTCCCATTATGCATCAAATAATTTCTGTCTGCTATATCCACTGCAAAACTGATCGGTATTCCATTAATCAACTGTTTAAGTATTTCCGACAAAAGTTTATAACGAAACCATAAGCTGTATTTCCATGATGAATAACGGAAGCGACAGACATAATCGATAGTATCACAATATTTTTTTATATCATCGCTGTATACCGGCTTTCCGGAAGTAGTTCCTGCTATAATAAGATGTATCGAATAAATACGACTGAGATTAATTATCTGGTAGTATGGCCGCATGGCCGCTCCTGCCCCACCGGGAGCAGGAATAATCGGTGATATGAACAAAAGACATGGCTTCATCAACTTTTAAACCATGCGCAGTCAATGACGCTATCTTTAGATATACGGATTAACAGAGAAACAGGATATTTGCAGTTTAGATTAAACAGTATGACCGGCATCTTAACCTCTACATAATGGTTTCAGTAACATCTGCGCATTATCTATTCGACAAGACGTTTATTTCTTTGATTGAAAATATAGGAAAGTTCCTTTTGCATGTCAATTCTTTTTAAAGCAATGATCAATTATTGCAATATCGTATGAACTGAAAAAACGGCAACTTTCTATAACTATACTGATTATATTATCAGTTTGGTCTGCAAGCAAAATAATGAACACCTTTATTTGTGCATGTTCATTTTTTTTGCTAAGATAACCTTCAGAAATTTTCTCTAAGGAACTGTAGATGAAAAAACCGGAATTGCTGATTCCCGCAGGAAATCTGGAAAAATTAAGAACGGCTTTGCTCTACGGGGCAGATGCCGTATATGTCGGCGTGCCGGATTTGAGTCTGAGAGCAGGTTCGTCTGAAATGTCTCTGCCTGATTTAGCCTCAGGTGTAAATGAAGCACATGCCAAAGACGTTAAAATTTACGCGGCGGCCAATACTTTTACCCGCGATAAAGATTTTGAGCAGGTGAAGAGAATCATTCCTCAGCTTGCCGCCACAGGAATTGATGCTTTGATTGTAAGTGAACCGGGAATGCTCAGGCTGATTCGCCGTTTGGCGCCACAGTTGCCGGTTCATTTGAGCACGCAGGCGAATACTACAAACAGTGAGGCTGTCCGCTTCTGGCAGGATCAGGGAGTGCGGCGAATTATTCTGGCACGTGAACTGAATTTAAAAGAAGTCGGAGAAATTGCTGTGGCTGTTCCTGAAATGGAGTTGGAGATTTTTATTCACGGCGCGATGTGCATGGCCTATTCGGGACGCTGTTATTTATCGGCATTCCGCAACCACAGGAGCGCCAACGAGGGCGATTGCAGTCAACCCTGCCGCTGGGATTATTTGCTTCACGAATCAACAAGACCCGATGATCCGCTGATTCTGCAGGAGGACGACCGGTACAGTTATCTTTTGAGTTCAAAAGATTTATGTCTTATTGAATATCTGCCTGAAGTACTGGCCGCAGGCATCACCAGTCTCAAAATTGAAGGCCGGATGAAATCGGCTTATTATGTGGCAGTGGTAACACGCACATACCGGCAGGCACTTGACGCTTTAATCCGGCAAAAAGAAAAATATAAATGCGAGCCGGAATGGATAGACGAACTTACAAAAATATCCAACCGTGGCTACACTACCGGATTTGCTTTTGCTGAGGGAAAAATAAATGAAACCAGCGGGGAAATCAAATATATTCAGACTCACGAACCGGCAGGAGCGGTGCTTCAGTATGATGCGGAAAGAAAAGTGATATTACTTGGCGTCAGAAATCGTTTGCAAATCGGTGACTGTCTGGAACTTTTATTGCCTGACGATACTGTTACATTAACAATAAATACAATGATTGATAAAGAAGGGACCAAACTTTCGGAAGCTCACAGCGGCTATGAAATATATATTCCATTTGATCATCAGATACCGGTTGGAGTTCTGGCAAGACAACAAGTAAAACACCAAAAAGAACATTGAAGACCATCCGCTGCAAGACTGATGCTAGGCAATGAGCCAGTCATTACGGTGTAACTTAACGGGTAAGGAAATAATCTACTTATAGTGTATCCCCGAAGGGGACACACTATAAGTATTCTAATACATTCCGGGAAGCCTACAACTATATATCTGCGTTATAAAGCAAACCCGTATTACTTCCCGCGCTGAGCTGCCAGTTTAAAAGCGTTTTGCATGCCAAGTTCGAACATCAGCTTTCTTCCCACCGCTTCCGTGGGTGCAAATTTCCGCACAAAATCTATCTCCGCATCGGTGGGACGGTCAGTCTCGGTCACATTATCCGCCATTTTCAAATCCCAGGGTACGTCCTTACGGATACTATCCACGGTGACTCCATGATGTACCTGGGAAAGATACATTTCTTTGGTTTGCTCATGGAAACGGAAGATACCCTTGGTGGTCAGCAGCATTGTCGGCCCGGACCCGGGAGGGAACAACCCGGATTTTTCACGGCTGTCGCCGCCTTCGAGATAGCCCGGTGATGTGAAATAATCAAGCTTATTGACGAAGTCGCCGCCGCGCATGGTCAGGATGGTGCGCCTTGCATAAGAAAGAAAGTCCGGTGCGCCGCCGGCGCCCGGGAGGCGTGTTTTCGGATGAAAATAATCTCCGACGACTGTTGTGTTGATATTGCCGAACTTGTCAATCTGCGCAACACCGAGAAAACAGACATCAACGAAGCCCCGATAGGCCATAGTAAAAGTGGAAAACAAATCTGTTGAATAGGAAAACCCGCGGCAGGCATTGGCATCCGCTATGTGATTGGGCGGAACAAGAGGTTGAAAATCGCAGATACCCGATTCCATCATCAGGACCGCATTCGGCGCATGCAGGGCCTTGGCCATTGCGCCGGCGGTTGTGGGCAAACCGACACCCAGGATGATATTTTCGCCGTCATGAATCTCGCGCGCTGCGGTAATAATAAGTAGTTCGTCAAGCGTATATTTTTTAGCCATTGAGCAATCCCCTTTCTTCTAAAATCTTTTCCATCTCTTCCAGGGTAATACCCATGGAGCGTTCCAGTTCATCGTTATCCCAGCAGGAACCAAAGGCGCTGCCGTAATTCGCCGGCGCCGAGAAATACGGTTTAGCCTTGATGGCATTGAGCTTTCCTTTGCCGTATGAAGCAACGTAATGATCGATATATGCTTCACGGTTCGAGCATCCGTAGACCCATTCGTCCATCCATGTTTTCAGGCTGTCACCCCTCATATCCATAAGGAAGAACATCGCGTACATTGTGCGGTCAAGATTATAGTAACCCAACACCTCGGTGGGATGAGCTCCCCACGGAACCTCAACTACCGCATCAACACGGTAGCCTGGAATGATGGTCAGATGCGGACTGGATTGTATAATCTCATGTTCCACAATTTCTTCGCAGGATACAATAATGCGTTTGCTGGCAAGAGCCGCGGCAGCCACACTGCCTAAAGCTCCCCAATACTGGGCGTTGCCAAACTTATCCGCACGCTGGACATGAACTATACATACATCAGGATTGGCCGCCGGCACGGTCAGAATTTTTTTACCTGTATAGGGACATTCGATAACCTTGTATTTGTCCTCACCCATGAAGGAGCGTATTTTAAAAAGGTCTGTCACCATGGCTCCCTCCAGCACCTGCATGAAGCTAAAGCCGTGCATGCCGGCCAGCAGACGCGCATTATACTGGAAATTCGTATAGTCCTCCATCGTTAACGTTCCGGCATTTAGCGCCCTCTCCACGGCAGAACCGCCCTCCTTGCCGCCTGCGCGGTAAACATACGTGGACACAAGCTTGTCCACACAACCGCCGGCAACGAGCACTTCCACGTCAAAGACACCGGACTGGGAATAGAGCGTAAGTCCTTTTTTTTGCTGTCGAATGACCTCAAAAACCAACTCGGCACATGTACCTACGGTATAGTTGCCGATAACAAGATGATCGCCGTTTTTTACAAATCTGTCGATCGCCTCCCGCGCTTTCATAACCTTGTTCTGCATTTTTGCCATTTCTATCTCCGAATCTTTTAATATTTGGCGTTCGTTATAAACTCAGCCTTATAAACAACTTTTTTCATTATGGGAATCTTTCATGCGGCCACTTTCGTAACCGAAAGACCCGTTTTATAGTTTTAAAGTCTTTGTGAAAACACACAGGTAAAAAATGTTTTTCATGAACCGAAATATAGGAAAAAATCATGTATGTCAATTAATTAATAAAAACCATTTTATCCTTTTTATATTGACACCATGCGGCTGGACATGTTACTTAACCGCATATTCCTTTGAATATAAAACATATTCCTTTGAATATAAAAACCGGCAATATTGATAATTTTTTGCTCAAAACAACAAGGAGAAAATTGTGACTTTCCAAGAATTGATTTTTGCCCTCGAAAAATACTGGCACTCTCAGGGATGCATAATTCAACAGCCATATGATATGGAAGTTGGAGCCGGTACCTTTCACCCCGATACTTGCCTGCGTGCGCTGGGACCGGAACCATGGAACGTGGCCTATGTCCAACCATCGAGACGCCCAACGGACGGACGCTACGGTGAGAATCCCAACCGCCTGCAACACTACTACCAGTATCAGGTAATCATGAAACCGTCACCGGTTAACATTCAGGAACTGTATCTTGATTCGCTCAAGAGTTTCGGCATTGATCCTCTCGATCACGATATCCGTTTTGTCGAAGACGACTGGGAATCCCCGACTCTGGGGGCCTGGGGACTGGGCTGGGAAGTGTGGTTAGACGGCATGGAAATTTCCCAGTTCACCTATTTCCAGCAGGTCGGCGGTTTCGATATGCACCCGGTTTGCGCGGAACTGACCTACGGAACGGAACGCATCGCCATGTATATTCAGGGCGTCAACAACGTATACGATTTGCAGTGGACGGATAAAATTAAATACGGCGATGTTCATCACAAGGGAGAAGTGGAATTTTCCACTTATAACTTTGAAGTTGCCGACATTCCCATGCTGCGCAAACTCTTCGACACTTATGAAGAGGAAGCCCTGCGCATTGCCGAAAAAAATCTGGCCTTGCCCGCTTATGATTACTGTTTGAAATGCTCGCACACGTTCAACCTTCTTAATGCCCGGGGCGCAATCAGCGTGGCCGAACGCACCAGTTACATCGGCCGGGTACGCAATCTCGCAAGAATCAGCGCGGAGCTTTATCTTAAACAACGCGAAGAACTGGGATACCCACTTTTAAAGAACAACTAGAATATCTGGAGATAAAATGAGTAACGAACTGCTTTTTGAAATCGGCACAGAAGAAATTCCCGCAGGATTACTATCCAGGGCAGTGGTGGATATGGAAGAAATTATCCGTAAATCTCTGACGGAGAGGCACATTGGCTTTACAGAAATCAAGTGTATGGCCACGCCGCGACGGCTGATTCTGCATATATCTGATCTGGCGCCGAAACAGGAAGACCAGACAATTGAAAAATTGGGGCCTGCAAAAAAGGCTGCTTTTGATGAAAACGGCCAGCCGACAAAAGCGGCTATTGGCTTTGCCAGGGGGCAGGGATTGGAAGTCTCTCAACTGGAAACCATCACAACAGAAAAAGGCGAATATCTAGGGGCGCGCAAGACCATTGCCGGACAGACGACGGTAACGCTGTTACCGGAAATCCTGACAAATTTTCTTCTGGCAATACCTTTCAAAAAATCAATGCGCTGGGCTAATTACGATTTGCGCTTTGCCCGTCCGGTGCACTGGATTCTCGCACTCTACGGCGGCAATGTTGTTCCCATGAAGATTGAAGATATTGAAAGCGGCAATTCCTCCCGCGGTCATCGTTTTATGAGTCCGGCTCCTTTTGCCGTTACCGGTTTCGAAGATTACATTAACAAGGCCAGAGAAAATTTTGTCATTGCCGATCCCGAAGAAAGAAAGAAATTTATTCTTGAAGAAGCGCAGAAATCGGCGGCCCAAGTCGGCGGAAAACTTTTTTACACTGAGGATTTACTGGAAACCGTCAGCTTTATCGTGGAATATCCTGTAATCGTGCGCGGTTGTTTTGAAGAGGATTTTTTAAAAATTCCCAAGGAAGTTCTTACAACCACGATGATCTCGCACCAGAAATACTTCCCGATTATAAATAATGAAGGTAACCTCCTGCCTTATTTCATCGCTGTCAGCAACACCAGACCTCGTGATATGGCGGTTGTAGCCAAAGGCAATGAAAGGGTTCTGCGGGCGCGTCTGGCTGACGCTTCTTTCTTCTTCGAGGAGGACAAAAAAGTGCCTCTGGAAAATCGCGTGGAATCGCTTAAAAAAGTCGTCTTCCATACACTTCTGGGAACATCTCACAAAAAGGTCATGCGCTTCCGCAAACTGGCCGTAAAGATAGCGTCTAAAGTAAAACCTTCGATTAAGAAAAATGTTGACCGTGCCGCGCTTCTGGCCAAGGCCGACCTGGAATCGCTCATGGTTGGCGAATTTTCGGAACTTCAAGGCATCATGGGCCGCCAGTACGCTCTTTTAGCCGGAGAAAAATCTGAAATAGCAGATGCCATCTATGAACATTATTTGCCGATTATAGCCGGCGGCGACCTGCCGCAAACGGATGAAGGGGCTATTGTCGGCATAGCCGATAAAATTGACACTATTGTAGGTTTCTTCAGCGTCGGTCTGCCGCCTACCGGCACAGCCGATCCTTATGCTCTGCGCCGTCAGGCATTGGGAATAATTAATATTATTTTATCCCGCCGCTATTCGCTTGGCCTGAATTTCCTGATTGATGAGAGTCTGGCGCTGCTCAAGGACGTTTTGAAAAAACCGGACGTTGACATAAAAAAGGACGTTCTGGAATTTTTCAAGGGTCGTCTGCAAAATCAACTTATAAATCAGGGCTATGCTTACGATACCGTGGACGCTGTTCTATCCTCTGATATTGACGAACTTGTCCTGGTTATTGAAAAAATCAAGGCTCTGGAGGCGTTCCGTCAAAATCCTGATTTTGAACTGATTTCCATCGCCTTTAAACGCGTGGACAATATTTTGAAGGATTTCCATAACGGTCAAATTGATGTCAGCTTGCTTTCCGCCGATGCGGAAATTAACCTGTTTTCATCCTTTGACAACATCAAAACCCGCGTCGAAAAGGGCATCGCGGAAAAGGATTTCAGCGCCGCCCTGAACAAACTGGCCGCCCTGCGCCCCCATGTTGATGCTTTTTTTGACAACGTTATGGTCATGGATAAAGATGAAAAAGTGCGTTTTAACCGCCTGTCGCTTCTGGCGGAAATTTCAGCTCTTTTCCATAAAATTGCCGATTTTTCCAAAATTGTTACAACAGGTTGATTTTTTAATAAACGCTTTATAAATTGCAATATCAGATGCATTGACATTAATATAAATCCTTGCTAATATAAATAACACATAAGATATCAAGGAATAATTTACCCCATGGCTGGTCCTTTAAACGTACCCTCTGCAAAAATTGCGAATGGCAACTCCAAAATACGCAAGGAGTTGCTTGATATAACAAACCGTATTCATGCGGCGCAAAACATCAAACAAATTCTTGTAGATTTAAAAAGCGGTATCCTGAACCTTTTCAACGCCAATTCCATAACTATTTATGTAGTCGATAAGTTACGTAATGAAATTTATTCAATGTTCCTTGCAGGCACTCAACTCAAAGAAATCAGGTTGCCGATTAACAATAAAAGTATTGCCGGCTACGTGGCCAACACAGGCGCAGTAATCAATATTGAAAATGCCTACAATCAAAAAGAACTCAAAAATATCGAAGGTGAATTAACTTTTGACGACAGTTGGGATAAAAAAACAGGTTTTAAAACAAGACAAATTCTTGCGACCCCCATTTACAACAACAATCAGCTGATGGGTGTCATCCAGATTATCAACAAAAAAATCGGCGACGGGAAATTTACTGAAGAGGAAATAGGACTGGCTCTCGAGATTGCCGAAGTTCTCGGTGTTGCGTTTTATAATCAACAACGGTTTGTGCGTCATAGAAAAACACGGTTTGATTATTTATTGAGTCACGATTTAATCAAAGAGGATGAACTGGAAAACGCATGGAAAGAATCGCGTGAGAAAAAAGAATCCATGGAAAATTTCCTCATGCAGAAGCACAAAATATCCAAAGACGATATTGGCCGCGCTTTCGAAGAATTCTATAACTGCCGTTTTATCAAATATAACGAAAAAACACCTATCCCCGGACATTTGATTAAGAATTTAAAGAAAAATTTTCTGCGCCGTGAACTGTGGGTACCGCTGGAAATGATTGGAGACAAGATTCATGTACTCATTGATGATCCCAGCAATCTTATAAAAAAAGACACCATCGAAAGTCTTTTAAAAACAAAACAGGTTAAATATGATGTCGCCCTGGAAGAAGACATTATAAAATATATCAGCCTTTTCTTTAATTCTCCCGATGACGAACATTCTTTTACGGAAATATTGGGGCGAATGGAAGGTGAAGATGCAGCGGCGGCTGAAGATGAAGAAGGCGGCGAAGTTGTCACAGACACGGACAGCGTCATTATGCAGCTTGTCAATAAAATCATTAACGACGCCTATGCCCGCCGCGCCTCGGATATACATGTTGAACCCAATGTAGGCAAAAAAAACGTGGAGATTCGTTTCCGTGTTGACGGAGACTGCGCTCTTTATCAAACGGTTCCTTTCAGTTATCGCGCCGCCATCATTTCGCGAATCAAAATTATGTCCAATCTGGATATTACCGTTAAAAGACTTCCTCAGGATGGTAAGATTAAATTCAGGCGCAGTTCGGGCGATGAAATAGAATTACGTGTGGCGACAATTCCAACTCAGGGCGGAGTGGAAGATGTGGTTATGCGTATTCTGGCGAAAGGCGAAACAATGCCAATAGAAGACATGGCTTTAACGCCTCGCAATTACAAAGAATTGGTTAGTGTTATTTCCAAGCCGTACGGCATGATTTTATGCGTCGGTCCTACGGGTTCCGGTAAAACAACCACACTGCACGCAGCCCTGCATCACATTAACCGGCCTGATAAAAAAATATGGACAGCGGAAGATCCTGTTGAAATTACACAATACGGTCTGCGTCAAGTCCAGGTGCAGGCAAAGATCGGCTTTGATTTTGCAGCAGCCATGCGAGCGTTTCTGCGTGCTGACCCTGATGTCATCATGGTCGGTGAAATGCGCGATTTTGAAACAGCAAGAACGGGCGTTGAGGCATCTCTTACCGGTCACTTGGTATTCAGTACTTTGCATACCAACAGCGCTCCTGAAACAATTGTGCGTCTTCTGGATATGGGTATTGATCCCCTTAATTTCGCCGATGCCCTGCTGGGAATTCTCGCGCAACGTCTCGTGCGCACGCTATGTAAGTCATGCAAGGAACAATATCACCCGACCAAAGAGGAATATGACGAAATTGCCGATAGCTATGGAAAGGAAGAATTCGAAAAATTAAATGTGCCTTACAACGATGACTTCAAACTTTACAGGCCTAAAGGCTGTAGTTCCTGCAATGGAACCGGATATAAAGGCAGATTAGGCATTCACGAACTATTAGTAGGTACCGACGATATGAAAAGAATGGTGCAAAAGCATGAAACCGTGGAAACCATGCGAGAGCTGGCAAGACGCGAAGGCATGACGACTCTTTTGCAAGATGGTATTCTGAAATCTCTAAAAGGTCTTACCGATTTTATGCAGGTCCGCCGCGTTTGTATCAAATAATTTTATTTTGTTCTAATACCTTCCTATAAAGAAACCTGATTTTCATCTCCTTTTTTTCAATTTGTCCATTTTTATTGAATTATTTAATAATTTTTCACATTTCGTTAAACCGGCTTTAATATTTTATTTAAAATGAAATAAGAAATTATGATGTCTTAAGCAAATCAGCAAAGAAAAACTTTTAATATATTGCATATTATCGAGCACTTACGCTTCATAAACGATGATTGTTTTATTCTGGCACGATAATTTCAATAGTATAAAGGCAAATAAACAAATTACCCTAAGGAGGTAACAGATCATGAAAAAAACATTGGCAACAACAATCGTAACGGCGGCAGTTATTCTTTTAACGGCAACTTTCAGCTTTGCTGAGTACGCTGCGGCAGGAGCATCCAACTTCCCGTTCTTCCAGCTGGGATGTTTAATCGTCGGCGGA
>Ga0153915_10001831_pt1 | contig 19518 bp, 20 predicted proteins | sample Opewatmetagenome_2_FD_107003 | JGI IMG/M metagenome (GOLD analysis project Ga0153915, IMG submission 107003) | Freshwater wetland microbial communities from Ohio, USA - Open water 3 Core 3 Depth 3 metaG | ecosystem: Environmental > Aquatic > Freshwater > Wetlands | place: USA: Ohio, Lake Erie...
CGCCCTGGTGGCCCGCAGTGATGCGATCAAAGTGGCTCAGATGCTGGGCATCCCCTATGACCAGAATCGTTTTTTCACGGAGATGCATCCCAAGTTGGCTCCGGTGGAGAACGTGACTTCGGGGATTTACCTCACTGGGGCTTGCCAGGCGCCGAAGGACATTCCCGATTCCGTGGCCTCAGCCAGTGGGGCGTCGGTAAAAGTCTGTGCCCTCTTTGCCAATGAGGAGTTGATCGCCGACCCGATGACCGCCGAGATCAACCCCAACCTTTGCTCTCTCTGCAAGACCTGCGTGGACGTCTGCCCGTTCAGCGCCATCATCGAAGAAGAGGTGAAGAGACCCGACGGCAAGGTCCGGAGACAGATGCGGGTCATCGAAGGGGTATGCCATGGCTGCGGGGCTTGCGCGGCTTCCTGCCGGCCGGGCGCCATTACTCTGAAGGGTTACACGGATCAGCAGATCTTCTCGGAGATCGAATCGCTGGCTGTTTCGTTTTAGGAGAAGTTTTCAGCTGTCAGCTTTCAGCTAAAAACGAACCTCTCTTTTTGCTGACTGCTGATAGCTGACCGCTTACTTGAGGTGTTCATGGAAGCCAAACCAGAAGTAGGGAAGAAAGAAAAGGATTGGGAGCCGAGAATCTTGGCCTTCCTCTGTCGCTGGTGCAGCTATGCGGGTGCAGATCTTACAGGGTCTTCCCGGATCAGTTATCCTCCCAACGTGCGCATCCTGCGCGTTCCCTGTTCGGGACGGGTAAACCCTTTGTTCATCCTCAAGGCTCTTCGTTCCGGAATGGATGGCGTTCTGGTCTCGGGCTGCCACCCAGGAGACTGTCATTATACGGCCGGAAATTACAACGCCCGGAGAAAATTTTCCGTTCTCTCCAGGCTTTTAGAGTACGTGGGAATCGATCCGCGACGGGTCCAATTTTCCTGGGTCTCGGCTTCGGAAGGAGATAAGTTCGCTAAAGTGGTAAGCCAAGTGGTTGCGGAGGTGAAAGCGTTAGGGCCGAATGAATTATTTCGGCTTCCGGATCTGGATAAAAAGTTAGAAGGCCAGGAAGGCCCTCATCTATAAGGATGGAAGACAGGTATGGCCGATAGGATACGAGACGAGCTCATGGCTATGGCCACGAGGCTTTTCGACGAAGGAAAAATAGATCATTTTCTCGGCTACCAAAAAGGGACGGTGAAATTCAAGACTGCTCCTCTGATCGCCCGTAGCCGGGAAGATTTGGAAGGACTCTGGGTGGAGGATTACTTTGCTCACAACCTTGCTCTTTACTTGAAGGAAATCAAGGGCAAGGTGGGCATTTTGGTCAAGGGTTGCGATAGCCGATCGCTCGTTTCTCTCATCCGAGAAGGACAGCTAAAGCGGGAGGATCTCTACGTCGTAGGCCTCCCCTGCCCCGGACAGATCGACCCGGGAAAAGTGGCCGAGGTGGCGACTTGCGAGCCCGAAGAGCTGGAGGAGATTACCCGCAGCGGTCCCGAGGTTTGGGTGCGGTTTAAGGCCCAAGAAAAAAGATTACCCAAGGCCCTGGCCCTTCTGGACAAATGCCTCGACTGCCAATACCCCCAACCCTTGATCTTCGATTCCTTGCTCCCTGGAGAGTATGTTGCGCCAGTGGAGAAAACGACCCCAGCGGAAGATGAACTCCGCAAAAAAACTGGTACCGAGAAATGGTCTTTCTGGTCCGAGCAGTTCCAGCGCTGCATCCGCTGTTACGCCTGCCGTAATGTTTGCCCGGCCTGCTTCTGCCCCCGGTGTATCGTGGAAGAAAACATGCCCCAGTGGGTTTCTCCCCTGCCGACGGGCGGGGACAATTTCGTCTTCCACCTGATGCGTATGATGCACGTGGCCGGAACCTGCACATCCTGCGGCGAGTGTGAGCGGGTCTGCCCCATGGGAATTCCTCTAAGGAAGCTCAACAATAAGATGGCCGATGACCTGCGGGAGCTCTATGACTTTGTGGCCGGGGTGGATTTGGATAAACCCCTTCCCTTCCGGACTTACCGGCAGGAGGACGCGGACGATTTCATCAAATGATTTGTTGTACACCTGATAAATGTCTGTGCGATTTGCAGTTGATCTTGATTTCATGGAATTAGGTAAGAGTGGATAAATGTACCGCAAAATCACCGGAGAGAAACTAAAAAAGTGGTTGGCTGGTCTGAAAGCTCAGGCCGAGGTCCTTGCTCCGGCCAGGGAAAACGGCCTCTGGACCTACCGGAATTTCGACCGCCAGGATTTTTCCCCCAACTTCCAAAATTCCCATCTCCCTCCGAAAGCTCTGTTTTTGGAATCCTTGAGGGCTATGTTTGAGTGGAAATCGGGAGACGGCTCGTTGCGGCTGAACCCCCTTTCTCCGCCGGACGGCCAGCGGGTGATCTTTGGCTTGAAACCCTGCGATGCCAAAGCTTTGAAGATTCTCGAGCCAGTCTTTGCCGGAGATTACCAGGACGTTTTTTATTTACGGAACCTTTCCCGTACCCTGTTGCTGGGTCAGGCCTGCCGGGCACAGTGCGAGGGTTCGTTCTGCGGTGAGATGGGGATTGACCCCCAAGACTCCGCGGACTTCGATGTATTCTTTAGGGAAACCCCCGAAGGATACATAGCCAGAGTGATCACGGATAGGGGAAACGCTCTGACGGGAGGAAGGGATTTCTTCGGGGAAGCCTCCGAAGAAGAATGGAATTTGGCCCGGGGCCAAATTCGGGGAAGGAGGGAGAAACATCTCTTTGACCTGGAGAGAGTTAAGGCCAGGGCTGCCGAGTACTTTCCCGATGAAACCTTCTGGAAGCGCGTCTCAGCCAAGTGCATCAATTGCGGCATTTGCACCTACCTCTGCCCAACGTGCCATTGCTTTGACCTCTGCGACCTGCAAATGCCCGGCCAGGGAGCTCGTTTCCGGTGCTCGGATAGCTGTGCCTTCCCTGACTTCACCAAAATGGCTGTACACAACCCCCGGGAAGAAAAGTGGCGTCGTTACCGCCAGCGGGTAAGTCACAAGTTTAATTTCTTCTACCAAAACTTTCAAGCCATCGCCTGCGTGGGCTGCGGCCGGTGCGTGGCTCATTGTCCGGTAAACCTGGACCTGCGGGAAGTACTGCTGGAGGTGGCCCGATGAATCAATTGCCGACGAAGGCGCTGGCCGGGGAATTAAGCATCTACCAGCCCCATCTGATGGAGATCATCAGAGTCATCCCCGAAACCGGGGATACCAAGACTTTCCACATTCAATTCCTAGACTCCGCGCTGCGGGAAACCTTTTCGTTTCTCTCCGGCCAATTTGCCGAGTATTCCGTTTTCGGTGAAGGGGAGGCCACCTTCTGTATTTCCTCCAGCCCATCGCGCAGGGGTCACCTGGAGTTCAGCGTGAAGCGGGTCGGCCGGGTGACTGAAGCCCTGCATCAACTAAACCAGGGGGATATCATTGGCTTGCGCGGGCCCTATGGCAACCATTTCCCCCTGGACCAGCTGAAAGGAAAAGACCTTCTCTTCATCGGGGGAGGCATCGGCCTGGCTCCGCTCCGTTCTCTGATCCATAATGTTCTGGACAATCGGTCAGATTATCGAGAAATTACCATTCTTTACGGAGCCCGCAGCCCTCAGGATCTTTGCTTCAAGTACGACCTGGAGACCTGGTCGCGTAATCCTGCGGTTAAGATGATCACCACCGTAGATGCGGGGGATAAGGATTGGAAAGGCCAAGTTGGTTTGGTGCCGGTGGTCTTGGAAGAAATCGGCCCCTCTCCCGACGGTGCGGTGGCCATTACCTGCGGTCCTCCCATCATGATCCGCTACACCCTCCGATCCCTGGAAAAACTCGGCTTCCTCCCCTCCCAGGTCTGGACCACCCTGGAGATGAAAATGAAGTGCGGCCTGGGGAAATGCGGACGATGCAACATCGGCCCCCTCTACGTCTGCAAGGACGGCCCGGTTTTCAGCTACGAAGAAATCCGAAATTTTTCCTCCGATGAGTTTTAGCCCCGCCCCACGAATCCTGCGAGTAGAGCGCCCTTCATCTTTCTCCTTTTGCGAGTAAATCTAACGACTTCAGAACATTGATTTCCTCGCCCTACCTTGCGGATCATGGGCTGGTGGCGGCCAGAATTGTGTTGACTTAAGGCCCATTCAGATGCTAGACTAAAACATAAGGGAGGCGAGGAAATGTTTAAAATCGGGGATAAGGCGGTCTATCCTGCGCACGGGGTGGGGGTTATTGAAGATATCAAATGCAAAGCGATTTCCGGCGCCAAGAGAACCTTCTATGTTTTGCGGATTTTGGACAAAGATATGACCATCATGATTCCCACAGACAATGCTCACCTTGTAGGATTGAGAGGAATCATCGATAAGAAAGAAGTTTCCAAGGTCTTCCGGATTCTATCAGAAAGGAATGTGGAGGTCGATTGCCAGACCTGGAATCGCCGGTACCGGGAATATATGGAGAAGATCAAATCCGGCTCCGTTTTTGAAGTAGCCGAGGTCCTCCGAGACCTTGTCCACCTGAAATGCGACAAAGACCTTTCCTTTGGAGAGAGGCAGATGCTCGACTTAGCCCAGAACCTGCTGGTCAAAGAGCTCTCCATTGCCAAAAACATGGCCGAAGAAAAAATGCGGCTTCGGCTGCAGAACATCTTCACTACCTGAAAAACTGCTCTTCTCTTAAAAAAATTCCATGGAGAAAGGAGGTGAAGAAAAGTGGGAGTCTTTATCCTTAGAATCTTGCTGTTAGCCGCCACCGGCAGCAGCGGCTATTTTTTGGGTCAGCAGGCCACTCCTTCCCCGGAGTCCGGGTGGTGGGGGATGGGGATTGGCTTGGTCGTTGGGATTCTGGTCATCTTATTCGAGCGCAGTATTAAGCGAGTGCCGCTGAAAGTGGTCATCGGCGGGGCCATCGGGTTGGTCCTGGGTTTGATGCTGGCCAACCTTCTGATCAGTGCATTTTTTGCCGCGCTCTTCGAAAGGCTGGAGGTTAACTTCTCACCCTACGTTCTGATGAATAGTGCCTTCGGCTACCTGGGATTGATCCTGGGTATGAAGAAGGGGAAAGAATTTGAACCCGCGAAACTTCCTTGGTTCTCCAAAGGATTATCCCAAGGAAGCAATGGTCATAAAGTTCTGGATACCAGCGTAATTATCGATGGGCGGATTGCGGATATCTGTGATACGGGATTTATGGAGGGGACGTTTATCATTCCCCAATTCATCCTCCAGGAGTTGCGACACATTGCAGACTCTTCCGACCCCCTGAAGCGGGGAAGAGGGCGGAGGGGCTTGGATGTTTTAAATAGAATTCAGAAACAAGCCAATTTGGAAGTAAAGATCGTCGATCAGGATTATCCCAAAATCCAGGAAGTCGACGCCAAATTGATCGCCTTGGCCAAAGATATAAAGGCCAAGATCATTACCAATGATTTTAACCTGAACAAGGTGGCCGAGCTGCAGGGAATCTCGGTGCTGAACATCAACCAGCTTTTCAACGCCCTGAAACCCGTGGTCCTCCCCGGCGAGATCATGAACGTGAAAATCCTGAAAGAAGGGAAGGAATCTGGGCAGGGCGTAGCCTATCTGGACGACGGAACCATGGTGGTGGTGGACAACGCCAGGCGTTATATGGGCAAGAATGTGGAGGTGTCTGTAACCAGCGTTCTCCAGACCACGGCGGGGCGGATGATCTTCACCATCCTGAAAGAAGACATTCCGGAGAATTTTTATCAGAGCTTCAACCACTGACAGGGAATGGACGGCTCAAGAAAACCCAGAATTTTAATGAGAAATTCTGGGTTTTCTTTATGCCCGCGGGCAAGGGACGCTCCCTGGCTTCTCGGCGGCTCTTAGCCCCCGGGGCGCATGACTGGGGTGGATGATGCGCGTGGTGGCCATAATCCCGGCAGCAGGCCGCGGCAGGCGGATGGGCAGCCAAAAACCCAAGGCTTTTCTCCCGTTGGGAGGGATTCCGCTTCTGACCCACACTCTCCGAAAGTTCGAAGCCTGCCCGCAAGTGGATGAAATCTTGCCCCTCGTTCCCGAAGGAGAAGTTCTCCTTTGGGAAAAGGAAATCCTCCGCTCTTCGGATTTGAAAAAAGTTTCCCGAATATTGGCCGGAGGGCCCGAGCGGCAAGACTCGGTCTACTTAGGGTTGAAGGCCGTGGCGGGTCAGGCAGATTTGGCCATCATCCATGATGGGGTCCGCCCCTTTGTCTCGCCAGAGTTGCTCGCGCACGTTTTATCCGAAACCCGGCGCTGGAAGGCGGTGGTGACTGCGCTTCCCGCCGGGGATACCATCAAGGAAGTCTCTGCGGAAAAAGAAGTTTTGAGGACCGTGGACCGCAGCCGCCTCTGGGTCATCCAGACCCCTCAATCCTTCGAGTATGGTTTAATCACCCGAGCCCATGAGAAGGCCAAAGAAGAAGGCTTTTACGGGACCGATGATGCTTCTCTGGTGGAGCGGTTGGGAATGCCGGTAAAGGTCATCGAAGGCTCCAGGTTTAACATAAAAATCACTACCCCGGAGGATCTGATCCTGGGGGAAGCGTTGTTAAAGCAGCTAGAAGAATTAAGCCGTCAGCGGTCAGCGGTCAGCAAGAAATGAAATCGGTATAATACGAGCGCCCTACTCATCCGGAATCGTTTCTTTCCCGAAAGCTGATTGCCGATCGCTGAACGCTCTTTGAGGTTTTCATGCTCATCGGATTCGGGTACGACGTCCATCGGCTGGTCGAGGGTCGAAAGCTGATCATCGGGGGTGTCCAGATTCCTTATGAAAAGGGTCTGGAGGGACATTCGGATGCCGATGTTCTTTTGCATTCCATTTGCGACGGGCTATTGGGAGCCATGGGCGAGGGAGACATTGGGAAGCATTTTCCCAACACTGAGCCCCGATTTCGGGGAATCCCCAGTTTGCATCTGCTCCAAAGCGTGGCCGCGATGATGGCCGAGCGGAGACTGACCGTGGAGAACCTGGATACCACGATTGTTGCTGAGCGGCCCATGATCGGGCCCTACATTCCCCAGATGGTGGAGAAGATCGCTAAAACCCTGGACATCCCCGGCCGGAGAGTCAATGTCAAAGCCACCACCTCCGAAGGGCTGGGCTTCGTGGGAGAAGGAAAGGGGATTGTGGCTTATGCCGTTGTGCTGCTAACAGAAGTTTCTGGTTCCCAGGTATAGGCTCTAAGCTAAAGGGTCCCTTTTCATCGCCAGTTTAACAGTTGACACTTGATGGAGTCGTAAAAAGTCAAAAATACCCCCTCTCCCTTGAGAGACTGTATCGTAATCCTGATTTGTCATTGCGAGCGACCGAAAGGAGCGCGGCAATCTAATTATTTTCAATGTTTTATTCGATTCAGTCGTTTCACTCCTTCGCAATGACATTACGACACAGCCTCTGACGGGAGAGGGTCGGGGTGAGGGTGAAGAATTAAGAAATTTCGCCAAGTTATTTATCCCCCTCCCCTTCCTCCCCTCCCATCACGCCAAGGCGTGAAGGGGAAATTTTACTTTTTACGAGATCATCACACTTAACATTTTTCATTTCTTTTAACCCGAGGAACTTTAGCCCCCTGGAGGGCATTTTAGGCATTTATGGAACCCCGCATCCGAGTTAGGTTCGCTCCCAGCCCCACCGGACTTCTGCACGTGGGCAATGCCCGCACCGCCCTTTTCAATTGTCTTTTCGCCCGTAAGATGGGCGGGACCTTCATCTTGCGCCTGGAAGATACCGATGTGGAACGCTCGACGGCTGAAGCCGAGAAAACCATCCTGGAGGATCTCCGCTGGTTAGGTCTCGACTGGGACGAAGGACCCGGCCGGCCTGGCCAACATGGCCCCTACCGCCAGTCCGAGCGCAGGGAAATTTATCGCCGGTACGCTTTCCAGCTCCAGGAAAAAGGCCACGCCTACCCCTGCTATTGCACACCGGAGGAATTGGAGGAAAAAAGAAAGCGCTCCCTGGCCAAAGGTGTGCCCCCCAAATATGATGGCCGTTGTCGAAATGTAAGACCCGAAGAGGCACAGGCTCTAAAGGCCGCCGGCCGGCCTGCTTCCTTGCGCTTCCGGGTGGATGTCCGGAGCGTAGAATTTGAAGACCTGGTGAAGGGGCGAGCGTCCTTCGACGGCCAGGGGATCGGAGACTTCATCATCTTGCGCTCCGATGGGCTGGCTCCCTACAATTTCGCCGTGGTCGTGGATGATGGATTGATGGAAATCTCTCACGTCATTCGGGGGGAGGACCATCTGACCAATACGGCCCGGCAACTTATTCTTTACCAGGCTTTGGACTTTCCTCCGCCAAAGTTTGCCCACCTCCCTTTGATCCTGGGACCAGACCGCGCCCCCTTGAGCAAACGCCATGGGGCCACGGCCGTGGCTCACTTCCGGGAGGAAGGGTATCTGCCAGAAGCCCTGGTCAATTACTTATCCCTGCTGGGCTGGTCCTCCGAGGATGGCCAGGAAATTTTCAGCCTGGAGGATCTGGCCAAGGCGTTTTCCTTGGCCCGCATCTCCCGCAGCTCAGCCATCTTCGATTTCGAGAAGCTGAAGTGGGTAAACCGGGCCCACATGAAGGGTCTTTCCGGGAGAAAATCCCTGGAACTGGCCTGGCCATTCCTCCAGAAATCCGGGATCAACATGGAAGGAAAGAATGAGCCCTGGCTGGCTGCGGCCCTGGAAGCGGTTTGGGGAGAGGTGGATACGCTTTCCCAGCTGGCCGACCGTCTAAAGATCTTTTTCGACGAAGGCTGGAGCCTAGAGCCCGAAGCGGAACAACTTCTGGCCAGGGAAGAGAACCGGAAAGTGGTCCAGGGATTGGAGGAAGAACTTCGGGGGGTGGAAGAGGTGAACTCCGATAATTACAGAAAAATTTTATCCAGCCTGGGAAAGAGGGTGGGTCTTTCCGGACGGGGCCTTTACATGCCCTTGCGCGCGGCCTTAACCGGGAAAACCCGCGGCCCGGAGCTGGAAAAGGTCTTCATCCTGCTGGGGAAAGAGAAGGCTTTGCAGCGGGCAGAATCCGCCCTGCAACGAACCGGATAAGAGAGGAGCCGGCCAGTGAATAAAAATGAATTGGTCCTTTATATCTCCAGGTTCAAAAATGTTCGCATCATGGTCATCGGAGACTTGATGGTCGATGAATATATCTGGGGAAGCGTCTCTAGAATCTCCCCGGAAGCGCCGGTGCCGGTAGTCAGCGTCACCTCTGAGAGCCTGCGTCTGGGCGGTGCGGGGAACGTGGCCCACAATATTCATTCGCTCGGGGGAAAGGTATGGGTCGGCGGAGTGGTGGGGAACGATGAAATGGGTCGGAAAGTCATCCATGACCTGCGGAGGATGAATGTGGGGACCGAGGGGGTGATCGTGGAACCGGAAAGGATCACCACGGTGAAGACCCGGATCATCGCCCAACACCAGCAGGTCGTCCGGTATGACCGGGAAGTCCTGCGGGCCATTCATCCCGAGAACTTGAAGCAGATTCTCAGCCTCTTGGAAGAACGGATAGATGAGCTGGACGCTGTCCTGATTTCCGATTATGGGAAAGGAGTCGTATGTAAGCCTCTGGTCGATGGGGTACGATCCCTGGCGCTGGGGGCAGGGAAAATTTTGGCCGTGGACCCGAAGGTGAAAAACATTCCCCTCTTTCAGCAGGCCACCATCATCACTCCGAATCACTATGAAGCTGCGGAGGCGGCCGGCCGCTGGATTCAGAACGAGGAAGACCTGATGGCCGTCGGGCGAATCCTGCTGGAGCGGTTGCAGGCGAAATCGATCCTGATCACCCGAGGAGAGAAGGGGATGACGCTTTTCCAACAGAACGGGGAGGTGACCAACATCCCCACGATGGCCAAGGAGGTCTTCGACGTTACGGGCGCGGGAGATACAGTGATTTCTGTACTCACCCTGGCCATGGCCGCCGGCGCCAGCGCCCAGGAGGCGGCCATCCTCTCCAATTATGCCGCTGGAATCGTTGTCGGGGAAGTCGGGACGGCAACGTTGAAGGCTTCGGAGCTGGAAGATGCTGTCCGAAACGGGATTCGCGCGAAAAGCAAAAGAGGCGTTTCGAACGCCTGAGGGCCTGCTGTGAGTCTGCCCCGCCCGCCCCAAGAGGTGAAGTTAGTGATGAGCTTCCTCTTCAAAGGAGGGGCGGAGTTTGCTGCGGCCCTCGCCGAGACCGACCACCAATACGGCCCAGTGGACTTGGTGAGCGAGCCTCTGTCCTTCGACTTTACCGCCTATTACGAGCCGGAGATGGGCAAAAGCCTCTGTCGGAGAATGACCAGCTTTGGGTCCTTGATTTCTCCCGACCAGCTACCGGAGATAAAACTCTGGACAAACGCCATGGAAGCCCGGTTCCCGAATGAACGCGGCGGGCGAAAAGTGAACATCGACCCCGGATATCTGGCTGCTTCCAAGTTCATCTTGGCTACGGGAAAAGATTACAGCCACCGGATATACCTGGGGAAGGGGATTTACGGGGATTTGACGCTGATCGTCCAGAAGGGTGCTTTCACTCCCCTGCCCTGGACCTACCCGGATTATGCCTCTCAGCCGCTGATCGGCCTGCTCAATCTTCTGCGCCAGCGGTACCTGTGGCAGTTGAAAAATAAAGGGGTCGAGGGGCCCAGTGAAAAAACAAATATTACCAAGGCCCTCGAACCGTGGACCCCTTGACTTCTCGAACCGCTTTAAGACTTTTTATAGGGGAAAACCTTATGATTAAGAGTATGACCGGCTATGGCCGGGGAAAATGGGAGGGAGACACAAAACGGGTGGAGGTGGAGATGAAATCCGTCAACCATCGGTTTTGCGATATCTCCCCTCGCCTTCCCCGGAGGTTGAACTCTCTGGAAACGCGGGTCGGCAACTTCATTCGGCAACGTATTTCCCGGGGCCGGGTCGAGGTCCTGGTAACGGTGGATGATTCATCCCTGGCCGAACAGAAGCTGGAACTTGATCTCGATTTGGCGAGAGACATCCATCGGGCCCTGAAAGCCCTGCAGGAAAACCTGAGGCTGCCGGGGGAGATTCGTCTGGAAACCTTGGCGAATTTCAAAGATATCTTCACCCGTAAAGAGGTGGAGACGGATCTGGAAAAGGAATGGGTATCGGTACTGGCGGCCTTGGAAGGGGCGCTCAACGGTTTGGATGCTATGCGCCGTGATGAAGGACTTGCGCTGAGGCAGGATTTCCTGAAGCGGCTTATGGCGATTGAAGGGATGATCCAGGAAATTGAAGGCAAGGCCCCTTTGGTGCTCCGAGCCTGCCGGGATCGGCTGGCCCAGCGGGTCCGGGAATTAAGCGGAGGGCTGCAGATTGATGAGGCTCGCCTGGCCCAAGAAGTGGCTTATCTCGCCGAACGAAGTGACATCACCGAGGAGATCGTGCGGATCCGCAGTCATCTGATTCAGTTTCGAGATCTGCTCGACCTTCTTGAGCCGGCGGGGAGAAAGATGGAATTTCTACTCCAGGAAATCAACCGCGAGGCGAACACCCTCAGCTCGAAAGCCAGCGATTCGGGGATTGCCCAGGTAGCTGTAGGGATCAAGAGCGAGCTGGAGAAGATACGCGAGCAGGTTCAGAACGTGGAGTAATTGGAACCACAGAGAACGCAGAGAGCACAGAGATTTTTTTAAGAATTAACAACTGAAAAGTGATGATCCCGTGAAAGGTCCTCCTTTCCGCGTAGGCGGGAATCCAGAACCTAAGAAGCTCATTGAAAAAACTGGATTCCTGTTTTCACGGGCATGACCGTAAATCAAATTTACGGACTTTTTACCAGTTTATCAAAAGTTAGAATCCAAAAAAAGAAGGAAAGAATTTGATTTTTAACTTCATATATTTTTCCGCGATCTCCGCGTGCTCTGCGGTGAAGTAAAAATGGAAATGAAGAAAAAGGGGCTGCTATTTGTCGTATCCGCTCCCTCGGGGACAGGAAAGACCACTCTCTGCCGGGCGATGCTTAAAATCTTCCCCCATCTTCATTTTTCCGTCTCTTATACCACTCGCCCTAAGCGGCCGGGAGATAAGCACGGCAAGGATTACTATTTTATCTCCCGCGAAGATTTTCAGATGATGATCGACCGGGGTGATTTTGTCGAATGGGCGGAGATCTACGGCCACCGGTACGGCACGGCAAAGACTATTTTAGAAAGAACCCAGGAGGAAGGCCGGGATGTCATTCTGGATATCGACGGGCAGGGGGCGCGGCAGGTGCGGGATCAGGATCTGCAGGGGATCTTCATCTTCATCCTGCCCCCTTCCAGGGAAGAGTTGCAGCGGCGCCTCTCCCGCCGGAGGACCGAAGGAAAAGCAGCTCTGGAAGAACGCCTCCGCAAAGCGAAGGCCGAGATGGCCGAGGCCCGCTGGTATGATTATATCATCGTCAACGATGAATTAGGAAAGGCCCAAGACCAGTTGCAAGCCATCATCCTGGCCGAACATTGCCGGCGCGAGAGGATGGCCGGGGTCATAGAAGATCTGTTGTCTGAATAAGGCGTTGAAAATTTTTAAGATTCTTTCGCTGCCGAACACGGAGCCTAGAGGTGGTGATCGGGTAGATTCGCCGATAGAATATGGAAGCGATTTTCAGGTTTACTCCGTGGCCTTTCTACTACTAATGTTCCGTTTCTTTAAATTTTGTTAGGAAAATATGCATAGGAGGAAGAAAAATGGCCCGAATTTCCGTGGAAGATTGTTTGAAGAGAGTTCCCAATCGTTTTGGCCTGGTGCTGCTGGCCACAGCCAGGACCAAGCAGTTGCTGAAAGGGTCTAAACCCCGGGTGCAGGCGGACAATAAGGAAGTTGTCTTGGCCCTGCGGGAAATTGCCGCCGGAAAAGTGAAGCCGGCAAGACCTCTGGAGGACACCTCCCTGAAGAACTCTGGAAAGAAAAATGAACGCTGACCCCGGAAAGTCAGATGGCTCATCCTTTGCCCATAGAAGGGTGATCTTCGCCCTCGACGTCTCCACCTTGGAGGAAACCCGACGATTCGTAGGCTTGCTAAAAAACCGGGTGGGGTTTTTCAAGGTAGGATTGGAACTTTTTACCGCCTTCGGCAAAGAAGCGATAAGAGCCGTGCAGGAAGAAGGGGGCCGGGTTTTTCTGGACCTCAAGCTCCACGATATTCCCAATACGGTTTGCCGGGCTGCGGAGGAGGCCGTCAAACTGGGCGTGGAGATGTTCACCCTCCATGCGACCGGCGGCCTGGAGATGATGCGCGAAACCGGCCAGCGCTGCCGGGAGCTGGCCGAGAAGTTAAACCGGCCCAGCCCAATCATTTTGGCAGTGACGATCCTTACCAGCCTGGATGAGAAAAATTTAAAGGAGGTCGGTCTGTTCGGCCCGGTGCCGGAGCGGGTGGTCACCCTGGCGGAGTTGGCCCAGAGGGCCGGGATCGACGGCGTTGTGGCCTCCCCGAAAGAGATCATTCCCATCCGCCAGCGTTGCGGGGTTCAATTCATTATCGTCACCCCGGGGATCCGCCCGGCCTTCGCCGAGTCGGGCAAGGATGACCAGAAGCGCGTGATGACCGCGAAGGAAGCGATCTCGGCCGGCGCGGATTACATCGTCATCGGCCGCCCGGTGCGCCTCGCGCCTGATCCTGCCGCAGCCATGGACAGAGTCTTAGAAGAGATCAGCTAATTTTCTTCCCGGAAGTAGACAAACGCAGATTTTTCAGATTCCGAACCCCTAAATTTTTTCTTCCTTTATCTGCCAAAACCTGCGTCTTTAAAATTTGATGGAGTCGTAAAAAGTCTGAAAATGCGGTTTTCTGTCATTCCGGCGAAGCTTGTCCCAGCGAAAGCGGGGATCCGGAATCCAGTTTTTTCAAATACTTATAAAGTCTCTGGACTCCGGTTTCCACCGGAGTGACGACTTTTTACGAGATTATCAAATTTCATCCGTCCCCAAAGAATAAAGATGGGTAAAGAGGTCAATAAAGTAATCTACTCCATGATCGGAGTAGGCAAGTACTATGATAAAAAACCGGTCCTGCAGGACATTTCCCTCTCGTATTTTTACGGCGCCAAAATCGGGGTCATCGGACTGAACGGGTCCGGGAAAAGTTCTCTCTTGAGAATCTTAGCCGGAATCGATAAAGAATTTGTCGGCCAGACCATCCTTTCTCCCGGTCACACGGTGGGATTTCTCGAACAGGAACCGAAGTTGGACGAGTCGAAGACGGTCCGGGAAACCGTCCAAGAGGGGGTCCAGGAAACCGTCGATCTTCTCGCAGAATACGAACGGATCAACCAGAAATTTTCCGAACCCATGTCAGAAGACGAGATGGCTTCCCTGCTCGAAAGGCAGGGGAAAGTACAGGAACAACTCGACGCCCGTGATGCCTGGGACCTCGACAGCCGGCTGGAAATGGCCATGGATGCCCTGCGCTGTCCCCCTGGCGATACACCCGTTCAAATCCTTTCCGGAGGAGAGCGGCGGCGCGTCGCCCTTTGTCGCCTCCTTCTAAAAAAGCCCGATATCCTGCTCCTCGACGAACCGACCAACCACCTCGACGCGGAATCCGTCGCCTGGCTGGAGAAGCACCTTCAGCAATACGCCGGTACCGTCATTGCGGTTACCCACGACCGCTACTTCCTCGACAACGTAGCCGGCTGGATTCTCGAGCTGGATCGTGGCCGGGGAATTCCCTGGAAAGGGAACTACTCCTCCTGGCTGGAACAAAAACAGATGCGTCTCCGGCAGGAAGAAAAATCCGAGACGATCCGGCAAAAAACACTGCAGCGCGAGCTCGAGTGGATCCGCATGTCCCCGAAGGCGCGCCAAGCGAAAGGGAAGGCCCGACTCAATGCCTATGAGGCCCTGCTGGGTCAGGAAATTGAAAAACGGGCTGCAGAGATGGAGATTTATATCCCCCCCGGCCCTCGCTTGGGAAAAGTGGTCATCGAGGCTGAAGGAGTGAGCAAAGCCTACGGCGACCGTCTGCTCTTTGAGGAAATGTCCTTCGCTCTGTCCCCGGGCGCTATCGTCGGAATCATCGGGCCCAACGGAGCGGGGAAGACCACCCTTTTCCGGATCATCACCGGCCAGGAACAGCCGGATCGGGGGATGATCCGCATCGGCGAAACCGCAAAGCTGGCCTATGTCGACCAGAGCCGTGACCTTCTCGACCCCAACAAAACGACCTGGGAAGAGATCTCCGATGGTCTGGATGTGGTTCAGCTTGGAAACAGGCAAGTCAACTCGCGCGCCTATGTCGCTCGATTTAATTTTTCAGGGTCCGATCAGCAAAAGGAGGTCGGTTTACTCTCCGGCGGCGAGAGAAACAGGGTTCATCTGGCGAAAGTGCTCAAAGAAGGGGCCAACGTTCTTCTCCTCGACGAGCCGACCAATGACCTGGACGTCAACACCCTGCGCGCGCTGGAGGAAGCTCTGGAAAATTTCGCCGGCTGCGCCGTCGTCATCAGCCACGACCGCTGGTTTCTCGACCGGATCGCCACCCACATCCTGGCCTTTGAGGGGGAGAGCAGGGTCGTCTGGTTCACGGGAAATTTTTCTGATTACGAGGCCGACCGCAAAAGACGACTCGGCGCTGCTGCCGATCAACCCCACCGCATCAAATACCGTCAACTAACCCGCAGATGACCTCCGCTTTTGGCGGGGCAAAATCGGCCGGGAATAAACCCTCAAAATTTCATGCCGGGTAGGTTGAGGGATGCCGTATTGCCTCCGTCTACCGGAAGCGCCTGGCCGGTGATGTAGCTGGCTTCATCGCTGGCCAGAAAGAGAATGGCATAGGCCACCTCTTCCGCCCGGCCGTAGCGCCTCAGTTCGCAGCGGCTGCCCAGCTTGTTAAACTTTCCCTTTTCGCGGGCCAGATCAAAAACTGGCTTCGTCATCCCGGTCTCGATCAGGCCGGGGCAGACGGCGTTGACCCTGACGTTGAATCCCCCCAGATCACAGGCCGCGGTTTGGGTAAAATTGATGAGCGCCGCTTTGCTGGCGCTGTACGCATTGCCTCCGGCTCCGGAACGAATCCCTGCTACCGACGCTGTGTTTACGATCGCTCCGCGCCTTCTCTCCTGCATATGCTTGGCCAAGTACTTGGTGGCGAAGACCGCCCCCAAGACATTGACCGCATAGACTTTCTGCCAGTCATCCCGGTCTTGAGACTCCAGATTCGCCAACCCCCCCACAATGCCCGCATTGTTGCAAAGGATATCTACCCGGGAGTACGCCTGGAGCGCTAAATCAACTAAGTTTTTCACTTCCCCTTCGACGCTCACATCGGTTCTCCGGATGATTGCCTCTCCGCCCTCTTTTATAACCAGGGAAAGGCTCTCTCTCAACCCTTGCTCGTTGACATCGGCCAGAACAAGCTTGGCTCCTTCTCTGGCAAAGAGGATGGCTGTTGCGCGACCTATGCCATCGGCAGCTCCTGTGATAACCGCTACCTTCCCTTCCAAACGCCCGGCTTTTCCCATGAAAATCTCCTTCGTGATCAGTATCGGAAATGATTAATCCACATCTTCAGATTCGTTGATGGACCCCTTCATAAGCCTTGCCCCTTCAATTTCTCATGCCGCGAGATCATAAGCCACTCCTGATCCTCTTGTCAAATGAAGCTTCCCCCTTGCCCTCCTTCACTTTCGAATATGCCTTTGATCGTAGCCCGGGTCGAGGGGGAGGTGGTCCCGCCTGAAGCGGGGCTGAATGGGCGGGAAAGAACTTTTCCTGAGCCCATTCACTTTGATTCCGCGAAGCAAGGCGGGGAAAGATGAGCCCTTAAAAAAATTTCTAAGGGCAGAAATATTTGTAACCATCGGCCAAATATGCTAAAAATCTATCCGCAGGCGTGATTCCCTCAGCGGTAGGGGGAAAAATTGTAAGGGATTAACTGTAAGGGGTTTACTCTTTTCTCTTTAGCCTTCATTGGTATAAAGAATACTCTGTACTACTAATGTTCAGTTTCTTTAAATTTTGTTAGGAATTTCCCTTCCACCTTCTCCCTCGGGGGAAGGGAGGGGGTCATTATTTTTAGGTTGCGGCTCTGCCGCGCTGTGAACTCGGTAACAAATACTCTGAAAGGGAGGCAAACATGGACTTGAAAGACAAGGTGGCAATCGTGACTGGGGCTGGCGGGGGGATCGGGAGGGGGATCGCTCTGAAATTTGGATCCCTAGGCGCCCGCGTGGTGGCCGCGGACATTAAACTTGCAGGAGCGAAAGAAACCGTCTCTCTTCTGGAGAAGAGCGGGGGAAAAGGGTTAGCCCTGGGCACCGACATTACCGACCGGGTTAAGGTGCAGGAAATGGTCAAAGCCGCTCTGGACACTTTTGGCAAACTCGACATTTTGGTGAATAATGCCGGCTGGGATATCATCGAGCCTTTTACGAAGAACACTCCTGAGTTGTGGGAAAAGGTCATTGCCATCAACCTCAAGGGTCCCATCTTTTGCATCCGAGCCGTTCTGGATCATATGATCGAGAGGAAATATGGAAAGATCGTCAACATTAGTTCAGATGCCGGAAGGGTGGGAAGCTCAGGAGAGGCAGTCTATTCCGCCTGCAAAGGGGGAATCATTGCCTTCACCAAGACGATCGCCCGGGAGATGGCTCGTTACCAGATCAATGTCAACTGTGTCTGTCCGGGGCCCACGGATACTCCCCTTCTGGCGGAACTCACTCGGGGGGAGACCGGGGCGAAGATCATCGAAGCCATGACCAAAGCCGTTCCCTTCCGCCGCCTGGCCAAACCCGAGGACATCGCCGGGGCCGTAGCCTTCCTGGCATCGGATGAAGCGGGGTTCATCACCGGCCAGACGCTGAGCGTTTCCGGCGGCCTGTCCATGTGTTAATTGAATTTAACGAGTTTCGGGTTTCGAGTTATTAGAGTCAAGGGCATGAGTAAATTGCCATTACGAATAGCCCAGCATCTCGAAGAAAATCCCCCCCAACCCCCCTTTGCGAAAGGGGGGCGAGGGGGGATTTCGGGTAATCCATTCGTTTGACTCCCAACGTCAGCCTGCAGAATATCAACTTATTTAAGACGTTCCAAATAATTCTTCTTTTAAATCTTCAACCCGAAAGTCCCGACCCGAAACCAAAATTTTCCTTGGACCCTAGAACCCTCAAAAAAGAGGTGGAGTAAAAACATCGTAATTTAAAATTTCCTCGGAAACATCATAGATCCTGTGCTTCGTGTTTTTGGGCACGCGGATGAAGGTGCCTTTTGCGATGGGGAAATCCCCTACCCCGTCAATCCACATCTGGGCTTTCCCGGCCAGGATGAAGATGATATCCTCCTGAGTTTCATGAACGTGTACCGGGACCTCTTTTCCCGCCGGCAGCTTTACCAGAAAGATGGTAACATCTCCCCGGTCATCTTTCTGACTAAGGAAATTCTTGATCTGGATCGGGAGAAAGGGGTGAGGCTGCCAGGCCAAGTCCTTCTCTCTTTTCACGGAATCCATAGCTCCTCCTCGATTGGAAAAGTAATGAGCGTTGGGAAACAAGTCCTAACGCCTTGGGCCTTACGCCTTATCTGATTTCCGCGGACGCGTTCGGATCGAAAGGGTCTGTCCGCACGGCTAGGGAAAAAAGGTAGGGATAGGCCCCTTTCAAATGCTTCATGTAGGCCAGCCATTCGGAAATGAGAGAAACATAGGCTCTTTTGATGTCCATCGACAGGTGGGCGTAATCCGCAGCGGATAACTTCCGGACATCCGTCCGGAAGGCCAATTCCTCCGCCAGATGAAACACCGCCCAAAGGAGTTCGGTAAAACTCTCATGTTCCAATAAATTGGGGTTTTCCAGCAGGACCAGCAAAAAGTATCTTTTGCTGATCAAATAACTCTGCAGGCTGACCAGGTCTCCCTTATGGATGTCAATCCGGTGATCATAATTATGGATCCCTTTCCGGGCGCTGAAGAATTCTCGATCGGACCAGTTCTGGGTCACAATCAAGTCTTTTCTGATTTTTTCGCAATCGGGATCAAATTGGGATAGGGCCTTTAAAAGGCTCGTCCCCACTTCGCTGAAGAAAGTCCCGATCACCATGTTTAATTTTTTCAGCATGGCGCGGCGTTCCCGAACGCTCAGCAGCTGGCTGATAATGAGGGTGACCAATAAAACCTGGATGGGCAGAAAAGCCAGATCCTGTAATAGGTAATAGACCGTCTGGCGGCCTTCCCGGAAAATGGCATACTGAGTCAGGTAAATAACTGCGGAGAGTCCGACCAGAAAGAAGCCCAAAAGAATCTGCCACCCGAAACGTTTCATCTTTTACCGCTCCTTGAAAGATTTGGCAATTGAATTATTATAACCGTAAACGCCCCTTTTTGCTTAACAAAGGCAATCTTGCTTTTTAACGCCCACCTTGTCTCCCGACCTGGCCCCGGGAGGCGACAAGGTAGACCTAAACATTGCAAAAAAGACATTAAAAACATCACCCCCACCCTCCCCTCCCCCCTCCGGAGACTGTGTCGTAATCCTGATTTGTCATTGCGAGCGACCGAAGGGAGCGCGGCAATCTAATTATTTTCAATGATTTATGAG
>Ga0153915_10001832_pt1 | contig 19517 bp, 15 predicted proteins | sample Opewatmetagenome_2_FD_107003 | JGI IMG/M metagenome (GOLD analysis project Ga0153915, IMG submission 107003) | Freshwater wetland microbial communities from Ohio, USA - Open water 3 Core 3 Depth 3 metaG | ecosystem: Environmental > Aquatic > Freshwater > Wetlands | place: USA: Ohio, Lake Erie...
AATCAAGATTCAAGTCATGAGTAAAGAAGAATTGGTTAATGAACTCATTGAGCTTAAATGTCTATACCTAGAGTCTTGCTCTGAATCTGAAATAATTCAAAATCAATATGACAAATCAAGATAAACAAAAGCTGAGGTATGTATTATATGCTCGACGGTCAATAAAAAGTAATAAGAATGAAAGAGATACGAATATTGCTTCAATTGATTCTCAAAAAGAAGAGGTAAGGGCTATAGCAAAGCGTGAGGGGTTAAAGATTGTTAAAGAATTTGAAGAGACAGAAAGTGCGAGCACTCCTGATAAAAGAACGGAATTTACTAAAATGATTGAATATATCAAAGACGGTAAAGCTGATGCTATTCTTTGTTTTAAGATTGACCGTTTAGCTAGAAATTCAATTGAAGAGGGGTTTATTAAGTATTACTTACAAACTGGAATAATAAAGAATATTCGTTCAACTGAAAGAGATTGGTATCCTGAAGATCATGTGCTTACTTGGTCAGTTGAATTTGGAACATCAACCCAATATTCTAGAGATTTAATAAAGCATATAAAGAGAGGGCAAAATCAATCATTAGCTAGAGGATTTAGGCCAAGTATAGTTCCAATAGGATATAAAAATAGTAAGTATCGTGAGCAAGGTAAACAAGAAGAGATTCTGGTTGATGAGCATAATTTTAAGATTCTTCGTAGAATGTTTGAATATGTATTGTCTGGTAGATATACACCATTTCAGGTTTTAAAAATTGCTTCTGATAAGTGGGGTCTTAGAGCCAGAAAGACATCTAGATATCCTGAGGGTAAAAAATTCTCACAAACTAATTTCTATAATATTCTTTTCAATCCATTTTATGTAGGTCGGTTTGAATATCCACGTGGAAGTGGAAATTGGGTACAAGGAAATTACAAACCACTTATTACAAAAGCAGAGTATGATGAGATTCAAAGAATTCTTGGAAAAACAACTATAAGGCCACAAACAAACTTCTTTGCTTACACTGGACTCATGAGATGTGGCGTGTGTGGGGCTAGAATCACTGCTGAGAATAAAACAAAACACCAAAAGAATGGTAATGAACATCATTACAAATATTATCACTGCACAGGTAGGATTGATGAGAATTGTAAGCAAAAAACAATAAGGCAAGAAAAGCTGGAAGAACAAATTATTGAATTTTTGTCCTCTATTAAAATATCTCCAAAATTTCATGAGTGGGTAATGAATGAATTAAGGAAAGAATATGATAATGAAAAAGAAGACAAGACTTCCATTATTTATAATCAAGGAAAAGCTCTTAGGACTATTGAACTTAAATTAAGTAATCTTAAAGAGATGGGTATGGCTGGAGCAATCTCTCCAATGGAGTATAAACATGATAGAAAAGATTTAGAAGATGAGGCGGAAAAGATTAAAGGATATCTGGAATCCATAAATGACAAAATGGATAACTGGATTAATGAAGCAGAGAGAGTCATGACATTTTCGGAAAAGGCTGTTGATGTGTTTAAAAATGGAGATGAGGAAAAGAGAAGGGAGATTCTATCTGCTTTAGGGACGGAACATCCGTTGCTAGATAATGTCTTGTCTATTAAAACAGAAAAACCACTTCTCGTGGTTCGAGAAATGGTTTCTGTAGCAAAGGAACATTCTGTTCCGTTAGAACCTGCAAAACTCCTTGTTGCATATGGTTCAAAGGGTCAAATCTTAGACCCGTTTGCTTGGTTGTGGAGATGGCGGGAATCGAACCCGCGTGCGGAGGGAACTCCTAGATAAATCTACATGTTTATTTTATTCATTTGGTTTAAATGTTTATCCTAGAGAATAAATAAGAAAGATAAACACCGAGTCTTTAATTGTTAGATTTTACATCAGACATTTGTAAAATCTTAACCCGATAAAATTATGCTCGCAATCTATATCGGATGTCTAGAAGGCGAACACTCGCTTGACCTAAAGTTAGGCGAATGCGAGAGCAAAATTTCCAAAATATGGAGATTTTACTGAAGCGACTTTGTTTGCACTTAGTCTTTTCCAAGAAGTTTTAAAAGTTTCCTGAGTACTTTACATGCATATATAAGATGATTCTCTTCGTCGAAGCCGATCATCCCCAAAAATTTATTTTTCAAAAAGCTATCTTTTATATTCTCTTTCCATCTCGCGGTCCAAGTCACGCTCTTTTATTGTTTGTTTTTTATTAAAATCTTTTTTACCACGAGCAATTGCAATAGAGACTTTAATATAGCGTCCTTTACTATACACTGAAATAGGAACTAATGTCAAACCTTTGATTTTATCTTTTTCAGATAATTTTTTAATTTCTTTTTTTGATAAAAGTAATTTTCTTGTACGTTCTGGATTATATGCTAGGTCGGTATTATTTGGTTGATATGGGAGGATATGCATATTGAGAATATATGCTTGCCCTCCACGGATTATACAAAAAGCAGAATTTAAATTTCCTCTACCATTTTTTATTGATTTAACCTCAAAACCAAGTAATTGAATTCCAGCTTCAAATGTGTCCTCAATTGTGTAGTTAAATCTGGCTTTTCTATTTTCTATATATATTGACATAACCTTATATATCGTACCAGTTATTAAAAATAATTTCAAAATTTCTCCTTTATTTTTCTCTAATTTAGTGTATAATTTGAACACATGAATTCAAATATAAAAAATAAAATACAACCACCAAAAAAGACCAATAATATTAGTAATCAAATTATCGTTGTAATACTTATTTTTATGAGTATTACCGCAGTCTATACTCTTCTCTCTAAGAAAAATATGGAAGTTAAGGAATTAAATATCTCAGATGTTGCAACAGGAATAATAGATGGAACTATTAGCAAAATAGAAGTCTCTGGAAGTGATGTTAATGTTGATTTTAGTGATGGAACAAGAGGTCAAGCTCAAAAAGAAACAGAAAGCTCACTATCTGAAACACTTTCAAATTATGGAGTTACCTCCGCTGAACTTGCTAAAACACAAATTGCAATAAAAAATGAATCTGGATTAACATATTGGTTAGTTAATTTATTACCATTTCTTTTGCCTGCTTTGTTGGTCTTATTATTTATCTGGATGCTAACTCGCCAAGTCAAAGGAACAGGAGCTCAAGCCTTTTCTTTCGGACAATCAAAAGCTCGTATAACTAATCCAAGTGATAAGAATAATAAAGTTACTTTTAAAGATGTTGCTGGAGCAAAAGAAGCCAAAGAAGAATTAAAAGAAATTGTTGATTTTCTTAAAAATCCTAAAAAGTTTTTAGATATTGGAGCTCGTATTCCAAAAGGAGTTCTTTTAACAGGAGCTCCAGGAACAGGTAAAACTTTACTTGCCCGTGCGGTTGCGGGGGAAGCCTCTGTTCCGTTCTTTCATCTTTCTGGAAGTGAATTCGTAGAAATGTTTGTCGGAGTTGGAGCAAGTCGTGTTAGAGATTTATTTAAAATGGCAAAACGTGCAGCTCCAGCAATTGTTTTTATAGATGAGATTGATGCAGTTGGAAGAGTTCGTGGAACTGGTGTTGGTGGGGGGAATGATGAACGTGAGCAAACCTTGAATCAAATTCTTGTTGAAATGGATGGTTTTGAACCAAATGAAAAAGTTATTGTTATGGCAGCTACAAACAGGGGAGATGTCCTAGATCCAGCACTTCTTCGTCCTGGGCGTTTTGATCGTCGGGTAACCTTAGATTTACCAGATAGAATTGATCGTGAGGAAATACTCACAATTCATGCAAGGAAAAAACCTTTTGCTGAAGATGTGAATTTAAAAGTTATTGCGGAACGTACTCCTGGTTTCTCTGGAGCAGATCTTTACTCTATTATGAATGAAGGAGCCATCTTGGCTGCTCGCGAAGATAGAAAAAAGATTTCTCAATTTGACCTTATTCGTTCCATTGAAAAAGTTATGATGGGTCCTGAAAGAAAAAGTCATCTACTCTCTAAGAAAGAAAAAGAGATTACTGCTTATCATGAAGCAGGACATGCTCTTATTGCTTCAGTTTTACCTTATGCTGATCCAGTTCATAAAGTTTCTATTGTTTCTCGTGGTCACGCTGGAGGGTATACGCTTAAACTTCCACTTGAAGAAAAGAAATTACAAAGCAAAAAAGAATTTCTTGATGACATTACTATGTCACTTGGAGGTTATGTTGCCGAAGAAACAGTCTTTGGGGATATAACAACTGGGCCATCAAATGATTTACAAGTTGCTACAAATCTTGCTCGAGCAATGGTATCGAGATGGGGTATGAGTTATGAGATAGGCCCTGTAGCCCTTGAGAGTGATGACGGGCGAGTAATGTATGGTTCAGTTTCTGGAGACAAAGAATATTCTGAAAGAGTGAGCTCTATTATTGATTCTGAAGTTTCTAAAATAATGAATAATTCTTTTGCTGAAGCAAGAAAAATTATTAACGAAAAAAGAAATGTTTTAGATGTAATTGCGAAGAAATTAATTGAAGTAGAAACCCTTGAGCATAAAGAATTTGATGATTTACTTATCGCTAATGGTATAACTCCGAAAAAGAAAGAAGAATAAAAAAAGCTCATCAAAATTTTGAAGCGGTTGGACCGCCTGTGGCGGTCCAACCGCAGAAGATTTTGATGGGCTAATTTATAATATTGCAAATGAACTATTTTTTAGGTAATATGATTTATAGTTTAGTATTGTTTTTTAACCAGATATCCCCGTCCTTAGCTCAGCTGGTTAGAGCACAGAGCTTATACCTCTGGGGTCCTAGGTTCGAATCCTAGAGGACGGACAAGAAAATAATTACAACACAGAAAAATCCCTTGATTTTTTTGTATATTATGATATAATGTAAAAAGTTGTTTATAAATTTTATTTATAATATTAATATGTCACAAGAAAAACAAAATGTTAATACAAATGAAAGTATTAATTCTAATGTTCCACCAAGTATAAAGACGACTGATTATGAGTCTAAGAATTTTTTTGGGAGAGCTTCTGAGAAAGCCAAAGATTTTTTAGCTGAGGCTTCAAATAAAATCGGAAATAAAGTTTCAGAAAATAGATTAGTAGGGAAGATGAACATTGCTTACAATCAATTTTGGATAAATAAAAAAGAAGAGAAGTCTGCCAGATTAAAAGGAAAGGCTGATTCTATAAATTTACGTACTGATTCTATCGATACATCTATAGCTTCTATGAAAGAACTTGCAGAAAGTTTAGATAAGGGCGGAATGCCTGGTTCTGCTTCTTTAAATATTAAAATAAGAGATTTAGAAGCTAATAAAATCAAATTATTAAACCGTAAGGGTAAGATATTGAGTAAATTAGAAAAAAGAGATAATCAAATAAGTATTTTTACTAACAAGAGAGATGCCATCGCTGATAGATTCATAAATCGTTATGAGAAAAAAATTGCTCCTATCAATGAAAGGTTAGAACGTTTGCATGACAATAGAGACAATTTGGATCTTGTAGTTATAGCTTCAGAAGTAAGATTTGAAGAGCAGTTAGCTAGAATAGAAGTACTAAAGCTGAAGAAAGGGGAGATAGAAGACGCTCTTAGAAGTGCTGGCAATTCAGATAGGAAAGTTAAAAATTTTGAAGCAATAAAACAAATTGATTCTTTTATAAATAATATCTATGCAAAACTTGAAAAAGAAAAAGTAGAATTAAATAAGAGAAAAGAAGCTATAGAAAAGAAAATTGCAAAAGTAGATAAAAAGGTTGCACCTTATCGAGATAGAAAAGATGAATTTATTCGTGTTAAAAGTGGAAGACCTGTAAGAGTCAACATAGAGAAAAGGTCTGAAGCAGAAGAGTTTAAGAGTAAAGAAAAAACTAATAGTAATGAAAGAGTTAATAAGTCAGAATTATCTTCTGATAATTCGTCATATAGTGATAGTGATGAGTCTCATAAGGAACAGCATTATGGTTCTATTAATAATGAAAAAGAGTTGAATTTTGAAATGGGGCAATTGCTCGGAAGTTATAATACGTTCATTGATAAATCAGACAAAGCTAGTGATTATATAAAGGTAGATAAACAATACCTCTTTAAGGTTGCTGGTTTGTCAGACTATACTAGGATATCTTCAACAAATTTTAAAAAGATTATAAGGCAGTATTATAAGATAAATAGAATTCCTGAATCTGTTTATTTAGAAACATTAAATAATTTTATAAAATAATTATATGACTAATAACGTTGATACAAATGAAAATAAAAATGAAGAGTTAGATTCTCTTTTGGAGGAAGTCAAACAAATTGATTCAGAAGTTGATAAAATCTTTAAAGAATCAAATGATAAAATATCTTCTATTGATAATGATGTAGATAATATTATAGGACAGATAGAAGGGGATTTAAAAGATATAGATAGTATAGAGAATGAAGCTTCAGACGAATTTGAACAATTGATTGAAGAAGAGTCGAAAGATTTATCTAACGATAATATTGAAACTAATTTTATTTAGTCTATTCAAAATGAAGTTTTAAGTTTTTTAATTTTAATATTTCAGAAAGACGAGGATAATCTTTTAGGTCCTTGTCTTTTTGTATTATACCTACTGCTTCATTGCGAGCAGCTTCTACCATTTTTATATTACGGAGTGCTTCCATTCCAACATCAGTTACTCCCCATTGTTTTTCTCCAGAGAGAAGTCCTGCACCACGAAGTTGCAAATCTAATTCAGCAAGCTCAAAACCATTTGTTGCTTTTTTAAGAGCCCTTAGCCTATCAATAGTTTTTTCCGTTTTTGCATTGGCAAATAAATAACAATATGATTGATAAGTTGAACGCATAACTCTTCCACGTAGCTGATGAAGTTGAGCAAGGCCAAATCTTTCAGCTCCTTCAATAATAATCACTGTAGCATTTGGAATATTTACTCCTACTTCAATAACAGAGGTTGAGACCAGAATATCTATTTTATGTTCTTCAAAATCTTTCATTGTTTGTTCTTTCTTTTGTTTGCTCATCTTGCTATGCATTATGCTGATATTATAATTTAGGAAGACATCCTTCTTTAATCTTGTTGCCTCTGATTTCACAGATCGGAGCTCGGACAAGGTGTTCCTGTCAGCACGCAATAAATTTCTGCTGAAATTTTTGCTCATACTCGGCCCATCGGCCTGCGTAAGTCTTCCTGAAATACCTTGTCCAGGTTCCTCATCTTCTCCTATCTTTGGACAAATAATATAGACTTGTCTGCCAACTTCTAGTTGCTTCTTTATTTCTTCATAAGCTTTCTCTCTTTTATTTTCTGGAACAATTTCAGTAATTACACTTTTTCTCCCAGGAGGCATTTCATCAATAATTGATAAATCTAAATCTCCATAAATCGTAAGAGCTAAGGTTCTTGGAATTGGAGTAGCAGTCATTGAAAGATAGTGAGGAGATTGCCCATCTTTCCTTACTAAACGCATTCTTTGGTTTGTTCCAAAACGATGCTGTTCATCAATAATAACTAATCCTAAATCTTCAAATTCAACTTTTTTTGAAATAAGTGAATGAGTTCCAATAACAATTGGAATTTCACCATTCTTGATCCATTTTAATAATTGATTTCTTGAAATACTTGTCCATGTCTTTATTTGTTTTCCGTCTTTCCATCCAGCTGTCTTGCTAGGGAATTTACGACAACCGCTTGAAGTCATAAGAGCGATAGATATTCCAGTATGTTCAAAATACTTAATAAAGTTTTCAAATAATTGAGTAGCTAATACTTCAGTTGGTGCCATATAAGCGACCTGAACATTGCCGAAACTTTGACCAAATGGATGGTTTTTAATTACAGCATAAGAAACAGTTGCGGCGACAAAAGTTTTACCGCTACCGACATCTCCTTCTATTAATCTAGACATAGGTTTGTCTTTCTTTAAATCATCTAAAATTGCTCGAATAATATTAAGCTGTGCATTTGTTGGCTTAAAATTTTTACCAATCCAAGAAGGAAAGCGTGAAATAAAATCTTTGATATCATTTTCAGGAATTTCTAATTTATAACAAAAAAGTTTTTCAAACTTTTTCCTTTCTTGTTGGCGAGAAAGCTGTATAAAGAAAACTTCTTCAAAAGCAAATCTTTTACGGGCAATTTCTGCATGTTCTTTTTTCTGAGGGGAGTGTATCCAAACTAAGGCAGTATGTAAACTAGGTAAATTATATTTTTTAATTATTTCTTTAGGTAAATAGTCAATAATATTTTTAACACAATCATTTTTTAAAATTTTGTTTATCGCATGATAAATCCATTTAGAAGTAATTCCTTTAGTTTCAGAGTAAATAGGAAAGCCAAATTGTGTCTGATTTTCTCCTTTTTCAAAAAGAGAATCATGAGTATCAATGGGGAGAACACTCTCTTTACTTATTTCAGGATTCATTAAAGCTAATCCGTAATTTTTACTATAAGAAACTTTACCTGTAACTTTAATAGTTGCTCCATCTCTTATCATTTTTGCTAAATATGGTTGATGGAACCAGACAATGTTTATCTTTCCAGTTATATCAGTGACTGTAGCTTTACCCATTGGGATTTTACTTTTAAAACCTTTTTTAGTTTCTAAGTTAGAAACAATCCCTATAATAGTTGCTGTTTCTCCTTCTGTAAGTGAATTTATATGTTTGAATTCACTTATGTCAGTATATCTATTAGGAAAATAATAAAGTAAATCCCTAATTTTATTTAGCCCAAGTTTTGCGATAGCCCTTTTTTGGTTTGTGTCTATTCTAAAATGGGATTCAATTTTATCATCTAAATTCATAGTTATATAAAATAAATTATATCATAATCACAGAAAAACTTTTTCAGCGGTCCAACCCCCGAAAATAAAAAAGCCTTATTTCATAAGGCTTTTTTATTTTGAATTTCTTATTTTTTCGGGGGTTGGACCGCTGACAGCTTCCCGATTTTATCGTCTTCTTTGAGTTTTAGGGTAAGGATAGTGAAGGCTCCAAGAGCAACTATTATTGCCGAAACAATAAAAACAAAATGATAAGCATTAACGTAAGATTTTATAGTAATTAAGCCAATATATTTTTCTAAGTCTATATAACTTGTTCCAAAAAAATGGCTAAATCTATTTACAGCTAATACTTCAGTTTCAATTCTATTATTAAGTAGAGTACTAAAAACAGCAATTCCAAAAGCTCCAGCAATACTTCTAACTAAAGCAAGAACGCCTGAAGCGATTCCCATTTCGCTTGATTTTACTACAGTTGTAATAATATTTGTACGTTGTGCCATTCCAGAACCCATACCCATGGCCATAATACAAAGTGGGATTATAACTCCTAGGGCACTTGATCGTGGGTCTAAATAAGAAAGTAAATAAAGTCCAAGAGCTGCTATTATTGTACTGACATAGATAACATATTTAGATTTAACTCTACCTGTAAAGTTAGATCCAAGTCCCGCAAAGATAACCATGCATATAGCCATTGGCATAAATAGAAATCCAGCTTTTGTTGCTGTGTAACCAAGAAAATATTGAGTGAATATTGGGATAAGATAAACTGAACCCATCATCCCCATAAAGACAATAAAATTATTTGAAATAACATTTACAAAAGCTGGAATTTTGAAAAAACTTAAATCAATAATTGGTTCTTTGCTTCTTTTTTCAATCTTAATAAATATTATTGTAAAGACAATGACAATAATATAACAAATGAAGCTATTGGTTGAAAGCCACCCCCAGCTGTAACCTTTTTCAAGTACAAGAATGAGAGCAGAAAGAACGCCTCCTAAAGTAATTGCTCCCCACCAATCAAAATGTTTAGATTTATTTTCTGAAACAGATTCTTTTATGAATGTTATTGCCATTAAAATACCAATAATCCCTATAGGAACATTTATAAAAAAGACTGAACGCCAACCAATATGATCTATTAATGGTCCTCCGATAAGTGGACCTAAGACAGCAGCTGCAGCAAAAGCTGATGACCAAATTCCTAAGGCACGAGATCTTTCACGTTTTTCTTTAAAAGTAGTTGCAATGATAGACATAGCAGTAGGGTAGTCAGCGGAACTTCCTATTGCTTGTATAATACGGAAAATAATTATTGATTTAAAATTCCAAGCAAAACCGGATAAGATAGAACCAACAATAAAAATTGTAAATCCCCATAAATAAACTTTCTTTCTTCCGATAGTATCACCTAATTTCCCCCATACAGGGACAAAAACCGCACTAACTAGAATATATGCAGTTGCAATCCAACTGGCAGTTGAAACTGTCAGATTAAATTGATCCATTATATCTGGTAGAGCAAGGTTAACAACAGTTTGGTCTAATGAGCCTAAAAAGGTTCCAATGATAACTGTTATCATTACCCACCATCGCAGTTTATCCCGCTTAGGTTCTGGCATAATTATTTATTAGTTTTAATAGTATAGACTTTCATCTTTGCAGACATATTATTTTTGAATTCTGGGTGAGAGGAGATATCATATTTAACTTTAATAGTAAACTCTTTGACTTCTCTTTTGTCAGAAATGCTGAAAACAACGTCAGCATCCTTTGAAGTTTCAGCTATTTCATCAACAATACCCTCATATTGTTTATCCCCAAAGGCATCAAGAGTAAAAGTTACAGGGTTCCCAATAGAAATCTTTGAAAAGCCCGCATCTTCTTTAATTGTTCCAACAACTCTAAGTTCATTAGGGTTAATCATTTCAACAACAGGAGTTGCATAGGTAAAGAATTGCCCTGGGGTGTTGCTTGTGTAGATTATCGTTCCATCAATTTTGGCAGTTAGAATTTCTGATCCAACTCTAGCTAGAGATTGTCCAGCGATAACCTTATCCCCAACTTTTACATAAACTTCATCAAGTGTTCCAGAGGTTTCTGGAGAAATTGAGATAACTGGAGCAGAAATTGTACTGTCGTCTATTTTGACATAAGAAGTTATATCCTTAAAAAGGAGAACTCCTCCAACAATCAAACAAATAGCTATTATTCCAGATAAACTTTGGATCCATGGTTTTTTAAAAATAGATTCTTTCTCCTTTTTTATTTCTTGTATTTCATTTGTATTCTGTATATCCATAATTATTCTTTAGTTATACTAATAACTGTTTTATTTAAAGTTACCGACTGACCAACCTTAAGATTATCATCAACAAAATTTACAATTCCGTTATCAGGAGCAACAATTAAATTATTTTGATAAGCTCCACGAGCTGCTTCATAAGCTCCACGAGCTGCTTCCACTGTTGCTTTTGCAACACTATTTTCGTCTGTATTTTCGCCAATATTTTTTTCAAGATCAGAAAGTGTTTTATCACAAGTCTCAACTGCTAAATCATAAGCATTTTTATAAGTAAGATAACTAGAACTTTTAGTATTAGGAATATTTATTGTCCACTCTATGTTGGAATTAAGATGTTCATCAATACCAGTATTCCATTTAACTTGCAGTCCGCAATTTCCTAAAGCAACAGGATTTTGATATTTGACAGAAGCAATCCCTTCTTCAAGATCGGAGTAAGCGAAAGAGTAACCTGTATCATTATCGCCAGATCTATAGGGTTTAATAATGTACTGACCCTCTTTGCCACAAGTATAAGTCCCTGTAATAACAATAGAATCATCTGTTTGGTCATCAGGGGTTGCTTCTAACCCAGTAGAAAGAAGGGAACTATAAGCATTTTTAACAATCAAATCTTGTTGCTTCTTTGTCGTTGCGTATTGAGAATTTAAAAGCTCATATTGTGCTTCTGCTAGTTGCAATGAACCTTTAGCTTGGCTAACTGTACCCTCACTATCTGGAGCATAAAGTTTAGCAAGAACTTGCCCTTTAACTACCTTGTCACCAACTTTTACATTAACTTCGTCTAATCGCCCAGTTTTTGGAAATGCTAAATTTATATTATTACTTTCCACTACTGTATTAGAATCTTTAATCTCACTGTTTAATTCAATTGAAGGGGCTTTCCCCACAATATTATAAGTGAAAGTTAAAGCGACAATTCCAATTACCGCAAAAATAGGAATGACCATTTTAGGTTTTGATAATATTTTTGAAGCTTTATGTTTTATACTCATTTTATTTTATGAAAGACATTTATTAAGAATACGGACTAGGTCTTCTTTATCTTTTTTATTTAATCTTTTAAGCATTTTTTCAAACAAAACTAACTTTTTCTTACGTAACTCATTGAATAATTTATGAGCCTCTTTTCCAAGAGCTACTCTGATCATTCTTCTATCTTTATCTGAAGAAATTCTGATAATAAATTTCTTAGCGACTAATTTATCTACCAGTGAGCTAGCTGATGGTGGGGTAATACTAAGCCATGAGGCAATATTCTTCATTGTTGCTGGTCCATTCCTTGAGAGATATATAAGAATCTCAAAGTTAGAGGGGGAGAACCCAAGCTGTTTTGCATCTCTAAAGAATGAGTCTGTCATCGCTTTCTTAAATGACAAAAGAATATTATTTAGTTGCTTTTCCTCGTTTTTTGACATATTTAATTTAAAAGGTTATCTAATATTTAGACAAACTAAGTAATAGCATATTTAAGTTTTAAATGCAACTATATCCTAGTTTTTAACATATGGAATTTATTTGTGTTATAATAAAAATATGAAATATGAGAATGATATAATAATATATCAAAATTCTTCTGGGGGAATTGAGTTAAAGGGAGATATAAAAAATGAGACAATTTGGGCAACACAAGCACAGATCGTTGATCTTTTTGGAGTAGACCAGTCTGTTGTCTCTAGGCCTATAAATAATATTTTTAATGATAAAGAAGTGGAAAAGAAAAGCAATATGCAAAAAATGCATATTGCAAATTCTGATGCTTTATTTTATTATAAAAAATCATCCTTTTGTAGATGGTAATAAACGTTCAGGAGCTTTTGCTTTTATTTGGTTTTTAAAGAAAAATAAAGTAAAAGGGTTTAAAAATATAAATTCCACAGGATTAACAGCATTGACTTTATTAATTGCAGAAAGTAATCCTAAAGATAAAGATCAAATGATCGCATTAATAACACAATTATTAAATTAAAAAATGAAACAAAACAAAAAAATTGTTGTTATGATTTCTGTAGGATTTGACCCACTTCATATTGGGCATATTAGATATATGAAAGAAGCTAAAATGCTCGGCGACTATCTTGTCGTTGCCTTGAATAATGATAATTGGTTAAGAATTAAAAAGGGCAAAGAATTTATGCCTGCAATTGAAAGGAAAGAGATTATTGAAGCCCTTGGTTGTGTAGATGAAGTTATTATTTCAGGTCACAGAAAAGGTACAAAAGATATGAGTGTTTGTTCAGAAATTAAAAGAATTAAACCAGACATTTTTGCTAATGGAGGGGATAGGTTTGCTGATAATATTCCAGAATTTAATCTTTGCAATGAACTTAATATCAAAATGGTCTTCAACGTTGGCCATGGTGGAAAAATCCGTAGCTCTTCAGACCTATTAAAAGAATATTCAAAGGTTTTTAAGAAAAAATGGAAATCTAAAATCTAAAAGTTAATTTATTTTTTATATTTTTCTTTTCATACCAATATAAAAAGGTAAATATTTATGATATACTAAATACTATACTAAATCATGATAAAAAGCCATGAAAATTATAAAGAATTAGTAATGCGTCTCGCAAAAACTGACTTTAAACTCCGTTACCATGGTAGTGTTTTGGGTTATATTTGGGCTGTGTTACGGCCTCTTTTGATGTTTGCTATTCTCAACTTTGTCTTTTCTTCAATTTTTAATTTTAGAAATTCTGGTACACCATATTATCCGCTTGAACTTTTGACAGGACTTTTGATGTTTCAATTTTTCTCTGAAGGAACGATAAATGGAATGAATGCTCTTTTATCTAAGGCTCAATTAGTAACAAAAATTTATGTTCCTAGATGGACAATTATTCTTGGCTCAACAATAAATTCTCTTTTTGTTTACGGTATGAATCTTATCGTCCTTGCTATCTTCTTCGCTGTTTATAAAATACTTCCATCTTTTGAATCAATTTTAATGTTTTTACTATTCTCATTCCTTTTATATATTTTAATTGTTGCTTTTTCGCTTATTGCTTCACCGCTTTATGTTCGTTTCCGTGATCTATCTATGATTTGGGAAGTTCTCTTGCAAGTTTTGATGTATGGATCACCTATAATTTACCCACTTACAATGATGCCAGAGAAAGTTCAGAAGATAATGCTTTTAAACCCTCTAGCATTTATAATCCATTTCTCAAAGAGGGGACTCATAGAGAATTATTTTACAAGTTTTTGGAATATCATTTATATGATAATTGGAGTTTTAGTAATTTTCGGAATCGGAGTATTTATTTATAACAAAACAGAAAAAAGAATTGCCGAGGCAATGTAATATGCAAAACGAAAATGAAAAACAGAATAATGTAATTGAAGTTCATAATGTTTCTAAGCGTTTTGTTATTCCTCACGAGAAAGAAAGCACACTGAAAGGAGCTTTTGTCCACCTTTTCTGTAAAAAGAATTATGAAATTTTTGATGCCCTAAAAGATATCTCTTTTGAAATAAAGAAGGGCGAATTCTTTGGTATAATCGGTAGAAATGGAAGTGGTAAGTCTACATTGCTCAAAGTTCTTGCAGGTATTTATACTCCAGATTCTGGAAGTGTTAAAATAGATGGCAGAATTTCTCCGTTCCTAGAGCTTGGTATCGGCTTTAATCCTGAACTTTCAGGGCGTGATAATATCTACTTGAATGGCACTGTCTTGGGCCTTACTAAGAAGCAAATAGATGAAAAGTTTGATTCTATTGTCGCTTTTTCAGAGCTTGAAAGATTTATTGACCAGAAATTAAAGAATTATTCTTCTGGAATGTCCGTCCGTCTTGCATTCTCCGTGGCGATTCATGCGAATCGTGATATATTACTTATGGATGAAGTCCTCGCAGTGGGGGATATGAATTTTCAACAGAAGTGCCTTAATAAGTTTGAAGAATATAAAGCACAAGGCAAAACAGTAATTCTTGTTTCTCATGATGTTGGGAAAATAGAACAGTATTGTGATGAAGCAATGCTTATAAATAATGGTAAAATTATAAAATTAGGTGAACCTAAAGATGTTGTAGAAGAATATAAAAAAGAAAATGAAGAAAATAAGAGAAAATAATTATTAATTTAATTAGCAAAATCTGAATATTTAAATGATGAATTATCTATATGAAAATAATAAAAATATTTATGTTGTTGCCAATATGGCAACTTTTCCAGAAAGGATGGAGCTTTTAGAGAAAGTTGTTAATTCTATACTTAATCAAGTTGATATTTTGAATATATACTTAAATAATTATGATTATATTCCAGAATTTTTGAAAAATAAAAAGATAAATGTAGTTCTATCGAATGATGCATTAGGTGACATAAAGGATAATGGTAAATTTTATTTTTTAGATAAAGTTCCAGAATATTGTTATTATTTTACAATTGATGATGATATTTTATACCCAAGTAATTATGTTAATAAATTAATTGAAAAATTAAATTTTTATAATGATAAAATTGCAGTTGGTGTCCATGGAATTATTTTTAATACTTCGTTTAATAGTTTTAAAGAATCACGAATTAAAAATTTTTATTTTGAAAATGAATTAGAAAAAGATACTTATGTATCAATTCTTGGGACAGGAACATTAGCTTTTAAAAAAAATGTATTTAATGAATTAAAATTAGGGGATTTTAAAAATAAGGGTGTTGCTGATTTGTATTTTGCAAATTTTTGCAAAAACAATTATATTCCGATGATTTGTATTTCTAGAGATAACGATTGGTTAAAAAATATATTACCAAGAGAGAGTTATTCTATTTGGAATGAAGCTCAAAAAGATGAATCTTTGCAGAATAAAATAATAGAGGAATATAAACTGTATGAAAAATTTTACACAAAAGATATAAATTTTTCAATAATATTACCTACATATAACCGAAAACATTGCATAAAAAATGCGATAGATTCTTTACTTATTCAGACATATCAAAATTTTGAATTAATAATTGTAGATGATGGGTCTACTGATGACACAGAAGAATATATAAAAGAAATTTATAAAAATGAAATAGAAATTGGGAAGATAAGATATTTGAAATTAGATCAAAACCATGGTGCATCTTTTGCGAGAAATAGAGGTCTAGAAATTGCAAAAAATAAATGGATAGGGTATTTAGATACAGATAATGAGATGTGCCCAGAATTTTTAGAAACTTATGTTAAATATATTTCTGAAAATCCAGAATATAAAATTTTTTATGCAAAAATAAAACATAGAAATTCTGGAATTATTATTGGGCATGAATTTGATAATAATGAAATAAAATTTACTAATTTTATAGATATGGGAGTTTTTATATATAATATAGATATCTATAAAAATTTAGGAGGGTTTAATGAAGATATAAAAAAATTAGTAGACTGGGATTTAATACTTAAATATACAGAAAAATATTATCCATTTTTTATAGACAAAATATTACTAGATTATTATGATGGAGATGAATTTGATAGGATTACAAACAAAGAAAATAATGAAATAAATTACAAAAGAGTAATTCTAAATTATCTAAACAATATTCCAGATAAAGATTTTATAGATAGATATCAAATTTATTATCAAAAATTCTTGAATAAAAATAAAGAAATAGAAAATTTGAATAGTAATATTGAAGAACAAGAGAAAATTATTAATCAAAAAGAACTTGAGATAAAGAATAAAGAAGAAATAATTAATCAGAAAGAGTTAGATTTAAAAAACAAAGAAGAAATTATTAGACAAAAAGAGTTAGAAATAAATAATAAAAATCAAATTATTCAGCAAAAGAATTTACAATTAAATGCGGTTTTGAATTCTACTTGCTGGAAGATGACTAAACCGATAAGGGTTATAAAAGATAAGATTAAAAGGTTTTTGGCATTAGCCAAGTTTTCTTTTTTTATCTTAAAAAATGAAGGTGTTGCTTCTTTGTTTAAGAGAACAGTAAAATTTTTTTATAAAAAGATTAAAAATAAATATAAGAATATTTATGTTTTCATTAAAAATAAAATCATAAAAACAAAAACATTAATTCAGAAAAGTTTTTTTGTTTTAAAGAAAGAAGGTTTTTTAATTTTAATCAGAAAGATATTTGTTTATATTAAAAAGAAAAATATTATTAAAAGTGATGAAAATTCATCAGAGAAAATTGCTATTGCTATCTTTAATAAGCAACAGTCAGAAATTTCAATTAATGACACAGAGAATCAAATAAATAATTTTAAGGTTAAACCACTTATTTCTATAATAATGCCAGTGTATAATACTCCTACAAAATGGTTAGAAATTGCTATACAATCTGTGGTCAATCAGTCTTATAAAAACTGGGAGTTGTGTATTGTTGATGATTGTTCTACTAATGGAAATACAAAAAGAGTTTTAGAAAAGTATAAAAACGATAAAAGATTTAAATTACATTTTTCTAAAGAAAATGGTGGAATATCAAAAGCTTCAAATATTGCCTTAAAAATGGCAACAGGTGATTATATTGGTCTTTTAGATCATGATGACGAGTTAACCCCAGATGCTTTATTTTGGGTTGTAAAAACATTAAACGAAAAATCAGACATTGATTTTATTTACTCTGACGAATGTAAAATTGATGATTCTGAAAATAGAAATTTGTTTCATTTTTTCTTTAAGCCAGACTGGTCTCCAGAAATGATGTTTAATAGTATGTATACTAGTCATTTTACTGTTTATAAAAAGAGTTTAGTCGAAAAAGTGGGTATGTTTCGTAGCGAATATGATTTTTCCCAAGACTATGATTTGGCTCTTAGGTGTTCGGAAAAAGCAGATAATATTTGTCATATTGAAAGGATTTTATACTTATGGAGAGCTATTGATGGTTCAGCTGCAAAAGAAGGGGGAAAAGATTTTGCCAGAGAATCTAATATTAAAGCTTTACAGGATACCTTAGACAGGCGTGGTTTAAAAGCAAAAGCATTAGCTTTGCCATATGCTAACTATGTACATTTTTTAGATAAAAACTTAGGTAAAGTTTCAATAATTATACCATCAGATTCTTATAAAAATATAAGAAGAAGTATTGATAATATAAAAAAGAAAACAGATTATAAAAATTATGAAATAATTGTTGTTTGTACTTCTGGTTTAAAAAATATTTTAGAGAAAGAATATCCAAAAAAAAATATTATTTTTAATTCATATGATAAAAAATTTAATTTTTCTGATAAATGTAATCAGGGAGCTAATGTTGCAAGTGGTGAAATATTAGTTTTTTATAATGATGATGTTATTCCCTTAAATAATGATTGGCTAGATAAATTAATAGAATATCTGTTTATCCCTGGAGTTGGTGGAGTATCTCCTAAATTATTATATGAAAATGGAAAAATACAATATGCAGGAATGACAACCAATTCTATTCCTTTTTGTGGAACTTTTCTTCACGAGAAAAATGAAAATGAAACAATGGCAAACTTTATCAGAAATGTTTCAATATTAAGTGGTGCATGTTTAGCTATAAAAAAGAAAATTTTTTTTGATGCAGGATGTTTTGATAGTAAAAATACTCCATCTGGACATAGCGATTTAGATTTAAGTTTTAAGTTAATAGAAAGTAATTATAGATGTTTATATACCCCATATTCTAAACTTGTTCATATTGGGAATCATTCTTGGCATACAAAGAATGATAAGGCTGATATTTTTATTTTAAGTAGGTGGGGGAAATATATATCAAATGATCCATATTATACAAAAAGCATGAGAGCTTTTTATGAAGGATATTTTGAGGATCAATTTGGTATTTTTTCTAATAAATCAAAATTTGTTAAATATAAATTTGATGTATTAGTTTTGATATATGAATTAAGTATTACAGGAGCACCAATTATTGCATTAAATGCAGCAAAAGAAATAAAAAAGTATGGCGGATTCCCAGTGATTTATTCTTATGTAGATGGCCCACTTAGATTAGAAGTTGAAAAATGTGGTATTCCATTAATTATAAATAATTTTGCTAGCCAAGGACATTCTTCCTTTGAATTGTTTGCCAAAAATTTTGATATAATTTTAGCAAATACAGTTGTAGTTTATCCGTCTATACATCAAATACAAGATATTGTTAAAACTATTTGGTATATTCATGAAGCTAATAATATTAATGGTTTTTTTATCCCGTATTTTAATAATCATTCACCGTCGTTAAAAGATGTTTTGTATAATTGTAGGGCTAAAATTTTTGTTGCTAGTGAATATTCAAAAAATTCATTAAAATATATTAACAGTGATATTAAAATATTAAATTATGGAATTAATGATCAGTATCGTGGAAGAACTAACAATACTAAGAATTTAGTTTTTAGTATTGTTGGGACGGTTGAAGATAGAAAAGGGCAAGATATTTTTATAAAAGCAATAATAAAACTTCCAGATAATTATAGAAAAAAGGCGATTTTTAATATCATTGGTAATGATTCTTTTTATAATGATTATGTAAATAATCTTAAAAAAGAAACTATTAATTACCCTG
>Ga0153915_10001833_pt1 | contig 19516 bp, 20 predicted proteins | sample Opewatmetagenome_2_FD_107003 | JGI IMG/M metagenome (GOLD analysis project Ga0153915, IMG submission 107003) | Freshwater wetland microbial communities from Ohio, USA - Open water 3 Core 3 Depth 3 metaG | ecosystem: Environmental > Aquatic > Freshwater > Wetlands | place: USA: Ohio, Lake Erie...
AAACCGCCGTCACGCACAAGATGAGAGAAATGATCAGACGGACGCTCAGCAGGCGCATGGCGCCTCCCGCATCCTGGCCCGGAAATCAGCGGTGGTACATCGATTTTGGCGCAAGTCCGGATTACCTCCAGCTCGAAGTGGTCATAGGAACTCAATGCGCTTCGTTTGCTCTACTGGACTCAATTCCGCTATCTATGGGGAGGACCCTTCAGAATACGTCATGGCCCCTGGCAATGCTGATCCAAAAGGTACACTGGCCGAATTTCCTGTTTCTCACGACCCTCGGCACGGCCATCCGCAGAATGCTCATCATTAGAGTTTTCCAATCTGCGTTCGACTTTGAACACCAAATCTCGATATACTGATCAGGTTATTTCCCCCTTTGCACGTTTCTTAAGAGTACGCTCGCATGCCGAGCGGGCGATCTATGATAGCAATGAAATAATCTGAACCCCCTGACGGTCGTGGTGTGTTCTCATGCCCGCGTCTCGCGCGGAACGTGAGAATGCGTGACGAACACTCAGAAAAAGGCTCGAAAAGAGCACAGGCGGACGATGTGGTGAATAACAGAGAGATTGGAGATAAATATGAACGGTAGGATCTACTGGTGGTTAGCTGTGGGAACCCTTGTGTTGACACTTGGCGGTCCGTTGACTGCTTCCGCTCAGACTGTCGGCCAGGGCCATGCCGGGCAGAAGGACAACTCAGTCGGCGTGCGGGGATCGAAGCAAAGCGCCGGAGAGCAGGTGTTGCTGGCCGCGGTTTCGGCAGCGCCAACGGCCGCGGCCAATGGGCCGGCGGCTCAGGAAGCGCCCCCGGCCATGGCTTAGTCATTCCATTGGACCGGCTTTTATGTTGGCGGGCATTATGGCCGTGGTATGGGCAACGGCAACATGACGGTTGATCCACTGCCCACCGCGGCAACATTTGTAAATCTGGGGCCGACACAGCTTCACACGGACCCGAGCGGCAAGATCGGGGGCATTCAGGGCGGCTACAATTGGCAACGCGGGCAGGTTGTTATTGGAGTTGAGTCGGACTATTCTTTCGCCGATATGAATGGGACCAGGGTGATCAGTCCTATCATCCAGAACAACAACACGCCGTTTCCGGGCGCGGGAAACAATATCACCGCACACCAGGATACGGATTGGATCGGTACAGCGCGTGCACGGGCGGGCGTAACTCCGGTGTCAAGGCTGCTCGTGTACGGAACCGGCGGTCTTGCCTATGGCCACGTCACGTACTTCGCCAACACCGACTTCAAACCCGTCGGGACCGAGAACTATCCGGCGTTCATCGAGAAAACCAGGAATGGCTGGTGCGTCGGCGCGGGCGCGGAAGCTGGTCTCGCGAGCCACTTCACGGCGAGGTTCGAGTATCTGTACTATGATCTCGGCAGACAAACCCTGACTGCCAGCCCGAACCCTCCGCTCCCGCCTTTTGGGATTCGCTACAGCTGGGCCACCTCCGCACAACTCTTCAGGGGCGGCTTCAACTTCAAGTTCTAAAGCTGAAACTGTACCGGCAGGGCGAGGGATGTCCTCCCTTCCCTGCCGTGGTTTTCTGACCCGCCGGTTCCGCATGAACCGCTCCCGCAATCAGGGTTTCCCCACCGGCAGCTCCACTTTGAACACCGTTCCCCGCCCCAGCTTGCTTTTTACCGACAGGCGGCCGGCGTGGCTTTGAATGATTCCTTTTACGATCCACAAGCCCAGCCCTGTGCCCTTCTCGCCCTTGGTGGTAATGAACGGATCGAAGATCGAGGGAATCAGCTCCCTGGGGATGCCGGCGCCGGTATCGGCGACCAGCACCCGCACCCATCCGTGATCTTCGCCGTGGGCGGCTATGTGGCGTGAACGTATCCACAGACGGCCGCCTTCGGGCATGGCGTCTTTGGCGTTCAGAATGAGATTCGACAAGACCTGGCCAATCTGATCGGCGGCGATCACCGTATCGGGCACCTTGCCCATCTGGCTGCGCACTTTGATATTGGCCTGCTGCAACGGCCCGGCAAACAGTTCGGTGGTTTCGACAATGATAGCGTTGATGTTCACCGGCCTTACCTGCTGGGTATTGCGGTAGAGGCCCAGCATCTGGCGGACGATTCTCGAGACCCGTTCGGTTTCGGACTTCAGGATGTTGAAGTAAGGCATGGCGCTGTCGGGCATGGAGTTCGACAGCATATAGATGGCGTTCTTAATGGCATCCATCGGGTTGTTGACTTCATGGGCGATGGTGGCGGCCAGGCGTCCGGTGGCGGCGAATTTTTCAATCTCGAGCATGTTGCGCTCAAGTTCGCTGCCGGCCTTTTGCAGTCTGGCCATCTCGCGCAGGCGAAGCCGGGCATGCCTGATCCAGTGCATCCGCGAAAGCTGCTGGTTGGCCGCCTGCACCAGGCTGGCCAGATCTCTCATGGCCCTGGCCGGGCCGGCCGGCGGAAGTTCCATGACCACGGCCGCCGCAAACCCCCGAATCCCGCAGACGCCGCACAGCTGCCTCTGCAATTCCAGGCCGCCACTTTGTGCTTCCACCTCGGCAAAAAGGCAGCCGGCTGTGCCGCCAGCGGCGCCGCATAGATTCCTTTCAATAAAGAACATAGGGAAAAAGCAGACGGGCCGGTCATGCAGGCTGCTGCGCGCCAGCCTGGCCGCTTGCAAGGCACGCAGCAGGCCAGCGGCTTCGTGCCGGGGAGCGGCCAGCGCTCCGCGGAAAGCCTTCAATCCCGCCCCCGGCCAGCGCAGTTCGGCCACCGGACCGAACCGGCCCTTTTCCAAATCGGCCTCCACGACCAGCCCGCGGGGAAATCCCAGAGCCACGGCCGCTTCCAGCAAAGCTGTATAGACCTCTTCAGGACGCTCGGCGGCCGCCAGACGCACCAGCGGCGCAGCGGGCAAGCCGCTACTGCGGCGGGATACAGCGGGCTTTTTGGTCCTGCTTTTGATTCTGGAACCCATGCGATTGAAGTGGCGAATTGCGAGCCTTGATCCTGTGCGCGCCCTGGAAGACCGGCATCGGATGCAGGCCCCTATCGTAAGGCATTACCGGCCAGCGCACGTGGAAGGGAGGAAAAATTTAGCGATTCTGGAAACGGGGGAGGCGAGGCAACCCCTACGCCTTACCCGGCCGGGCACTCCAGCGGAACTCGGCCACCAGCGGCAGATGGTCGCTTGCCATCAGGGCCTTGCGGCTGCGGTGCAGCAGGAAGGTTTCGAGAGTCAGCAGCCGGTCGAAATACATGTGGTCAAGGTGCATGACCGGCAGAACGCCGGGATAGGTGCGCTTGCGTTTCAGGTGCAGCATGATATCCACGCTCTCGAACTCCTCGGCCAGCAACTTCGATACCCGCCCGAAGGTCCATTCATTGAAGTCGCCGATGACCAGCCGCGGACGCTTCAATTCCGGCGCCAGCAGCGCCGCTTTGCTCATCAGCATGGCCGCCTGTTTGCGGCGCTCAAGATACCCCGTACCCAGATGGACGTTAAACAGGTGCACCAGCTTGCCGGGCGCAATTTCGATGTCGCAACGCAGGCAGCCGCGGCGCTCGCGGCGCGAAGCCGTCAGGTCGTAAGCACGGGACTCCCGGATGGGAAGCCGCGACAACACCACGTTGCCATAGGCTGCGCCCCGCCAGGTGCGCGTAACTCCGATGCGATAGTCGAAGCCCAGGGCCTCCGCGAGGTACTGCGCCTGATGCTGCTCTTTGCGCCCGCCACTCAGGCTGGCGACCTCCTGCAGCGCGACCACGTCCGCCTGCAGCTCCTGCAGCACCTCGGCCACCCGCGCGGGTCGTATACGCCCATCCATGCCCCGGCATTTATGCGTGTTGTAGGTCGCTACCCGCAGATGCGGCCCTTCCCGGTCTCGCAGAAGTGCTGACATGCTCTTTTGTTCCTCCGCCGATTGCGCCCGATATTTATTAGATTCTGGTAACTATGGTAGCGCACATGAATTGCCTCCACCACAACCTTGCCACTGATCCCGCAAGGCGGGACTGATAAAAGCACTGATCCCGCAAAGCGGGCCTGATGAAAAGAAAGAGAAACTTGCCGCGGATGTGCGCGGATGAACGCGGATAGGAGGTGGTAATCACGGGCCCTACCTGAACACCCCGGCGGCAATTAGAATTGATCCGTGCCCTCCGCAACCGTCAAAAAAAATGTGCCCGCATCCCGGCGGAAGCGCCGGCCCGTTTCTGTGCTGCGCTCGCCGGCCCTAAGGAACCTGCCGTGGCTGGTCCACGGCTTCAGCACCCGCGAAGGCGGAACCAGCCGCTGCTACGGCGGCGCAAGCCTCAACCTGGGATTCACGAAAGACGACGCTCGCGCCCGCGTGGAGGCGAACCGCAGGCTTTTCCTCTCAGAAGCCGGAGCAACTTCCGGCCGCAAAGCATGGCCCCTGGCTGCCCTGAAGCAGATCCATTCCGATATCATTCACGTGGTGCGCTCACGCGCGAACCGGCAGCGGGTGGGCGACGGATTGGTCACCAATCTTCCAGGAATCGCCCTGGCCGTGCAGACCGCGGATTGTTTCCCGGTCATTCTGGTGGACCACAGGAACCGGGTGGTTGGGGTATTTCACGCGGGCTGGCGCGGTACGGCCCAACGTATCGCCGAAAAAGGCCTGGGCGTCATGCGCCACGAATACGGCACGCTGCCCCGTGATGTGCAGGCGGTTATCGGTCCCGGGATCCAGAAATGCTGCTATACCGTGGGTGAAGAGCTGAAAGGCGAGTTCGAATCACAGTTTGATTATGCGAAAGAGCTGTTCCACGAGGTTTTCGTCTCCGATCCGGTACGGGAAAAATATCCGCTGCTTTTTATGAGCGCGCGCGCCCCCGGACACAGCGATTTCGGACCTCAGATCCATCTCGACCTGGCGGAAGCCAACCGCCGCCAGTTGCTGAAGGCGGGGATGCCGGCGGAGCAGATCAGCGTGCTCGCTCATTGCACATCCTGCGAAACGAAGAAGTTTTTCTCACACCGCGCGGAAAAAGGCGTCACCGGCCGCATGATGGCCATGGTGGGAATCCGGCCATAACGGCGGATCTGAAGATTTTGAATTTTAAATTTCAAATTTGAAATTCAAAATCTCCGGCCTCAGCCACGGCTGGCCCTTTTGCGGAAAAAGCCGTGCGGAAGCCCCGAAACGCCTCCGCACGGCAAACCCTCTAGTGCATCTTGGGGTGGGACCCAAAGAACAGAAAGAAATTGGTGGAGACGTCGGGCCGGGCCTGGCCCAGTAACTGCGCCTGACGCAGCTTGTCGAGTGAGGTGATCCCCTTGGTTCCATCCGCGCTCGGCCACGCCGCCGGATCGGTCACCAGGACCGAAACGATCTGCCACCAGATCGGATCGGTGTTCAGCGCCTGGTCAATCACGTGGCTGTGATTGAGCGTCGGTATCACCACCGGCGTGTTCGGCGGAACCTTGCCGAGAGCCGCCAGCGCCGGACCCAGATCGATCTTGCTGGCATGCATGGTGCAGGTGCCGGGCATGCCCGTGTGTGCGGTCACCGGCGGGCCGGGCTCCGGACACTGAACGGCCACCCCGGGATGAATCTTGAATGCATCGGGGACGAAGCCGAAGAGAGACTGCAGCGCCGCGCCCAGTTCAGGCGTAAAGGCCGGCTCGGCAGGGTTGGTCTCAAAGAAAGGCGCGATCACATAGAGTTTCACCACGTTATCGAGCGGCACGCCGCCCGGAGTGGCCGCCGGCGTCATGCCGACCACGCACCGCGGTGTCTGGAACTCATCCGGATCGACGGCCGCCACCATGCCGTTATGATCCAGGTCGTCAAACGGTCCGTGCACGCAGGCAAAGTTCTGCGCATAGGTGAAAGTCAGCAACTGGTCTTTGCCGAAACCTTCAGTTTGATTCACGGCCAGCTGGGCCGAAGCGTTCGCCGTCAGCAGGCAAAAGAAAATTGCCGCCGCCAGCATGAAACGAGTGTTGATGCTCTTCATTCATTCTCTCCTGGAATTCTCGACTTGACGCCCACGATGCCGTTCAGATACGACGCCTGCTTGCCCCCGGGTTCGGCCCATTGTCGTATTGCGATATATTGAGCGCTACATCCATGGAGTGCAGGAAGCGGGGGACGTTACAGGAATCCGCGAAAATTCGCGCGCGCGCGAATTTCCGGGTATGAATGCCTGAATCAAGGAGGCGTGGCGTAAAAAACTTAAGGTGTTCCGTGTGACTCACAAAAGGACGAAATTGGCCCGCGGAGATCACTTCCTGACCAGCGTAGTGAAAGGCCGTCTACAGTTTGTGAAAGGTGAAGCCCATGACCTGGACGCAATTGCCGGCCAATAACCAAGTCCGGCGCCGAGTTATTGTAGGCCAGTCACGCGTTCGGTTCGGTTGACAGCCGCCACCCACGCCCCGCGCACCAGCAGCTCTCGTCCGGTGAGGTCTTACGCCGCAGGGATCGCACTCGGGCCCAGTCACCGCGCTTGAATGCCTCCGCCAGCTTGCCTGCGGTCTCGTCTTCGTGCGCTCCCAGGCACGGCGTGAACATCACCGGCCTGATGATCTCATTCTTGACACCCCCGTGCCCTGCCCTTTATCCTAGATTCACCTGCAGCGTCAACTCCCGCTTGCTTCAATTCAAATCCAATATTCCGGAGTGACCCTTATGTTTATAAAAATAAAGGATCTTGAACTCCGAAAAATTGTATTCGATGAGAGCTTTGCGCCTGGAGTGATTGAGCTGGGGCAGGATATCGGGCAGAAAGAGCCTGTGAAGGCTACCGGCGAGGCCGAGCTGATCACGGAATACCGCGGAGGGCGGAACGTGGTCGAAGATATCCGGGTGAGGGGTAAATTCTCAACCCGGCTTTGGACGCCCTGTGCCCGCTGCCTGGAGCCGGTCGAACACGCAGTGGCCGAGTCTTTTGACGCGCTCTACCGCCCCCAGGGCGTGGATGCGCACGGCGACGAAGCTGCGATCAGCCGGGCAGAGACCGAAATCGGGTACTATCAAGGGGATGGTCTGCTGCTCGAAGATGTTCTGAAAGAGCAGATTCTTCTGGCTTTGCCGGTGAAGCACGTCTGCCGGGAAGATTGTAAAGGGCTGTGTCCGCACTGCGGGCGCAACCTGAACGTTGAAAGTTGCGATTGCGTGCCTGCCATGGCCGACCCGCGCTGGGCCGACCTGGAAGAAATACGCAGAAAGCTGCAACGCTGAATACCAGTCGCGTCCGGGCAGTGAGCCCGGCGCAGGAAAGGTTTCTCACCATGCCAAATCCAAAACGGCGGCATTCCAAGGCCCGCACCGGGAACCGCCGCGCTCACGATTTTCTCACCGCCTCCGGGGTTTCAGAGTGTCCCAGCTGCCACGAGAAAGCCAGACTTCCCCACCGGGTGTGCCCCAAGTGCGGCCACTACAAGGGACGCGAAGTCGTGGAAGTGAAGGGGAACAATTAATCCTCGTTGTTTTCCAACTGGCCTTTGATGCAGACAGTTATCGCCGTTGACGCCATGGGTTCCGACAAGGCCCCCAAGCCGGAAATTGAGGGGGTGATCCATGCGGCGCGTCACTATCACGTAAAAGTGCTTCTGGTTGGCCCCGAAGCGCAGCTCAGGCATGAGCTGGCGGCCCACTCTTCCGCCCGCCATCTGCCCATTGAGATCGTGAATGCCACGGAAGTCATCGGCATGCACGAGAAAGCGGCGCAGGCGGTGCGCAGCAAGCGCGATTCAACCATGCGCGTGGGTTTGCGGCTGGTGCGCGAAAAGCTGGCTGCCGGATTTGTGACCGCCGGCAACACCGGGGCCGCCATGGCCACCGCCAAGATGGTGCTGGGCGCCCTGCCGGGTGTGGATCGTCCGGCGCTGGCTGCCGTGTTTCCGACCTCCGCCAACAAGCCCGCCATCATGATTGATGTGGGCGCGAACGTGGACTGCAAGCCCCAGAACCTGGCCCAGTTCGCGGTCATGGGCGAGATTTACTATCGCGCGATTTTCGGCGAGAAAAAGCCCAGCGTCGGCCTGCTATCCATCGGCGAAGAGGAATCCAAGGGCAACGATCTTACCCGCCAGGCGTTTTCCCTGCTCAAAGAGCTGCCCCTGAACTTCATCGGCAACGTGGAAGGCCGCGATCTCTACAACGGCAGCGTGGATGTCATCGTCTGCGACGGCTTCGTGGGCAACGTGGCCCTGAAGATTTCCGAGGGGCTGGTGGAAGCCGTCCGCTATCTGCTCAAGGAATCTCTCAAGTCAACCATCACCTCGCAGGTCGGTTATCTTCTTTCCCGCAGCGCTTTTGTGGATTTCAAGAAGCGCCTCGACTACGCTGAATTCGGCGGAGCGCCCCTGCTCGGCCTGAAGGGCGTGGCCATCGTGGGGCATGGTTCATCGAACTCCAACGCCATCAAGAACGCCATCCGCGTGGCCAAGCAGTTTGCCGAATCGGGCATCAATTCCCGCATCGAACAGGAACTCGCCGCCGGCCGTGCCGAAGCCGCCGTGGCCGCCGCTGAATGGGACGACGTTTCGACATGACCGCGCCGCGCACCGCCTTTCTCTTCCCCGGACAGGGATCGCAGGCAGCCGGCATGGGTAAGGATCTGGCATCGAACTATCCCGTGGCCCGCCAGACCTTCCAGGAAGCCGATGATGCCCTGGGATTTTCTCTCTCACAACTTTGCTTTGAAGGCCCCGAAGACCAGCTCAGGATGACCGAGATTACGCAGCCTGCCATCCTTACGGTGAGCACGGCCGTCTGCCGGGTACTGAAAGAAAAGGGAGTTGTTCCACACTATGTGGCGGGACACAGCCTGGGGGAATATTCGGCGCACGTGGCCGCCGGGACCATGTCTTTCGCGGATGCGGTCCGCACCGTGCGCAATCGTGGCCGCTATATGCAGGAAGCAGTCCCTGCCGGTACAGGGGCCATGGCCGCGATTCTGGCTCTGCCGCTGGAACAGGTTTTAGAGATCTGCGCCGAGGCTGCGCAGGGCGAGGTTGTTTCTCCGGCCAACATGAACTCGCCTGACCAGATCGTGATCTCCGGGGCCAAAGGCGCGGTCGAACGCGCGGCGGAGTTGTGCAAACAGCGCGGCGCCAAACGCGCCCTGCTGCTGGCGGTAAGCGCTCCTTTTCATTGCGCCATGATGCAGCCCGCCCAGGACCGCCTGGCGGCCGATCTGAAAGCGCTGGCCATGCATGATCCGGCGGTGCCCGTGATCGCCAACTTTGACGCCCAACCCCGCACCACCGCGCAGGCTTCCCGCGAAGCCCTGATTTCCCAGGTGACCGGCGCGGTCTGTTGGACCGCCTCCATGCAGAAGCTGATTTCCCTGGGCGTCAACACCTTCGTCGAAGCCGGCCCGGGCAAAGTCCTGTGCGGCCTGATGCGCCAGATTGATAAGGCGCAGACGTGTCTTAATGTCGGTGATACCGATTCGCTGAACAAGGCGCTGGCAGCGATTGCGTCAGCCTCGGCATGAGTGCACGGACCGTGATTTCTATTTCTCCGCGCCTCTCTGCGAACTCCGCGTCCTCCGCGGTGAAGTTTTGGTCTTGCCTTCCTTTGCGCCCTTGGCGTACTTTGCGGTGGCGTGCTTTGCGTCGCGGTCCCTTCACGCTGTCCCCTACTGCCTGCATTCCGCGTACATCGGGGAAATGTGCAGCTCTTTGTTTTTCTTTTCCACCCACATGATGCGTGTGACCGGGTTCTTATTCACCGTGACCACGACGATAATGCCGGTAGCCGACTGAAAACCGCTCTTGCGCGGCTCGGTGGCGCAGTCAATATGATGGCTGCCGATGATGCCGTACTCCCCGGCCGGCCCCCAGTCGAGATAAAACTGGTTATAGGTATATGTGAACTGCTGCGGATGCTGCTTCCAGCTCGGATCGGCGTTGTAAATTCCGTAGGCCTTTTCAAAATCCTTCTGCTCGATGGCCTCAAAGAAATTGTTGACGGTGCGCTTTTCCGGCCAGTAGCGGAAAGAGAAATAAAGGGCCACGATCGCGATCAGGCTGACCGCAACAATAATGATCAGCCGCTTGCGCCGCTGCGCCGGCTCCGGATCATACTCAGGTGCGTCCATCAATCCCATAAGGCTGCTCCTCTGGAGAATCCGCTTGAAAGGTTATGTGGAAAATATAAACATGGTCAGGGCGAACAGGCAAAGATATCAGCACAGACTCCGGCGGCGGCAGGGAAGTTCCCGCGGCGCCTCGCAATATTATTCACAGCTCACCTGTTTTTGCCCTTTGCCGGAGCCGGAGAAGAGAACACCGCCGCGGAGATAAAGTCGAGCACCGCGGCGCGCCGCTCCACGATGCGTTCATGCGCGAACGGGTCGCCGGAACTCATGAGCTGCTGCGCGGGAATGCTGATGAAATAGAAAACGATGGTGCCCAGAATCGAAGTGAGCGTCTGGGCCGGGTCAATGCCCGGGCGGAACTCCCCGGATTTTGATCCGGCGGCGATCAGCCGGGTCAGCTTGTCGTACACCGGGCGTCCGTGGCGTTCGAGGATGCGGCCCAGCGGCGCGGAAGAACTGTAGCCGGTGCGCATGAACTCCCGCTGCACCAGCCGCGGATACCACGGTGAACTGGCGATGTAATCGAAATGCGTCTGCGCATACTGCAGCAGCTTTTCCCGCGGTCCGAGCTCCGGGCGGTCGAGCACGGCGCTGACCAGCGAATACAGGCCGCTGAAGACCTGCTCCAGCACCGCCGCATAGAGTCCATCTTTGTCTTTGAAGTAATAGTAGAGCAGCGACTTGTTGACGCCCGCGGAGCGGGCGATCTCGTCCGTGCGGGCGCCGGCCACCCCTTCGTGCGCGAACTCCTCCAGAGCCGCCTTGAGAATGGCGGCCCGGGTCTTTTCCGGCTCGCCACGCGAGCCGGATTTGCCGATTCTGGCCGGAGATGCTGTCATTTAATTAACCAGTTAGTTAGATTATCAGCCAAAAGCAGGCTGTCGCGCAAATTGTTAAAATAATTGGTTTGCCCTTCATCCGTTGTCTTACTAGGAACCCGATGTCTGAAACCATGCTCGCCGTTGTCAAGCCGGAAGCTGCTCCGGGCGCTGAAGTGCGCCAGATGCCTGTGCCCCAGATCGGCCCGGATGACGTTCTGGTCAAAGTCAAAGTCGCCTCCGTCTGCGGCACCGACCTGCACATCTATAACTGGGACCAGTGGGCCCAGAACCGCATCAAGCCGCCGCTGATTCCGGGGCACGAATTCTGCGGCCACGTGGCCGCCGCCGGCAAAAATGTCACCACCGTGAAAGAGGGCGATTTCGTCTCCGCCGAGATGCATGTGGCCTGCGGCAAGTGCTATCAGTGCCGTACCGGCGAAGCCCACATCTGCCAGCACGTAAAGATCATCGGCGTGGACGCCAACGGGGCCTTTGCCGAATATGTGAAGATTCCCGAATCGAACATCTGGAAGATTGATCCGGCGGTGCCCCCGGATTACGCCAGCGTGCTCGATCCCCTGGGCAACGCCGTGCATACAGTTTTGGCCGGCGAGATTGCCGCCAAGACCGTGGCTGTCGTGGGATGCGGACCCATTGGTCTGTTCTGCATCGCCGTGGCCCGTGCCTGCGGAGCCAGTGAAATTTTTGCCCTGGAAATTAACGACCATCGCCGCAAACTGGCGCAAAAGATGAAAGCGGATTTCGCCCTGAATCCGGCTACCGATAACGTTTACGAAAAGGTCATGCAGGCGACCGATGGCATCGGCGTGGATGTGGTGCTGGAGATGTCCGGCCATCCCGATGCGATCCGGCTGGGGTTCAGGATTCTTCGTCTGGGCGGGCGCGTATCGCTGCTGGGCATTCCTTCCAAATCCATGGAACTCAACCTGGCCGACGATATTATTTTCAAAGGCGCAACCGTGCAGGGCATCAACGGCCGTCTGATGTACAAGACCTGGTACCAGATGAACGCCCTGCTCAAGGCCCATAAACTCGATCTCGATCCGGTCATCACCGATCGCATGGCGATGGCCGATTTCACCAAAGGCATGGACCGTCTGAAAACCGGAGAGGCGAGTAAGATTCTGCTGTACCCGAATGGAATGCCAAAGAATTGAAATTTAAAATTTCAAATTTAAAATTTGAAATCTGCAAAACGGATTAATTTTATGACTACCACCGCTTCCCGCCCCCAGCTTTCCTATCTGGCCGACCAGATGAACGAACTGAAACAGAAGGGCACGCATTTCAGCCTGCGCGTGCTCGAAGATGCCCAGGCCCCGGAATCAACCTTCGACGGCAAACGGGTCATCAACCTGGCATCCAATAATTATCTGGGCCTGACCACGCATCCGAAGCTGCGGGAAGCCGCGCTGGAGGCCATCCGGAAATACGGTGTGGGCTCGGGCGCGGTGCGCACCGTCTCCGGCACCATGAAGATCCACATGGAGCTGGAAGAACGGATTGCGCGCTTCAAGAACGTGGAAGCCTGCGTGGTGTTTCAGTCAGGCTTCACCGCCAACGCGGGCACGGTATCCGCCATCCTCGGCAAAGACGACTTCATCATTTCCGATGAGCTGAACCACGCCAGCATCATTGATGGCGCGCGGCTCTCCCGGGCCAAAATCAAAGTCTTTCGCCATAAGGACGTCGCCCATGCCGAAGAATTGCTGAAAGAAATTGCCGGCGAGCCCGGCCATAAGCTGCTGATCACCGACGGCGTCTTCTCCATGGATGGCGACATCGGCCCTCTGCCCGGCCTGTGCGATGTCGCCGACAAGTACGGCGCGATCATGATGATTGACGATGCCCACTCTTCGGGCGTGCTCGGCCGCAATGGACGCGGCACCGTGGACCACTTCAACGTCCACGGGCGCGTGGATGTGCAGGTGGGGACGCTGTCAAAGGCCATCGGAGCACTGGGCGGCTATGTCTGTGGATCGCGCGACCTCATTGACTTCCTCTATCACCGGGCGCGGCCGTTTCTGTTTTCCACCTCCCATCCGCCATCGGTGGCCGCCACCTGCATTGCCGCCTTTGACGTGCTGGAGCAGGAGCCGCAGCTCATGGAACAGCTTTGGGAAAACACCCGCTTCTTCAAGAAAGAGCTGGGCAATCTGGGCTTCAACATCGGCGGCCAGACCACCCCGGTGAGCGAAACCCCGATTACGCCCATCATCGTCGGCGAAGGCCGCCTGGCCATGGAGTTCAGCCGCGAGCTGTTCAAGGAAGGCGTCTTCACCCCGGGCATTGCCTTCCCCACGGTAGCGGAAGGCAAGGCCCGCTTGCGCACCATCATGACCGCCACCCACACCAAAGACCAGATGCAAAAAGCGCTGGAAGTGCTGGGCAAGGTGGGCAAGAGGATGCGGATTATTTCATAAGGATCGTCGAAAATTCCCACGTAGAGACGTAACTTGTTACGTCTCAAAGGCCGGCGGACTCAAACACCCACGCGGGAACATAACCACCCGGACCAACCGCCGGCGGCGAAGCCATGCGCTATCAGATCAGGCAAAAGATCGAATTGAAGCTGCTGGACTCGTAACTAGATGAGCCGCGAAAGAATCTGACACACGTGAACCGATCCGCGGCGGCTGCCGGGGGTTAGCTTTTTACCCTGGTCCGCCACATCGAGGCCGCCACTTGCAGCCAGAATGGTACGACCAGCGCCGCGAATGGGAAGGCGGTGATGACCACCGCGATCACCATCGCTGCCTGCCCATGATGCAGCGCGCGCAGGGCGAAATATGCCAGAAGTCCCACAACCGAAGACAGTAAAGAGAAAAAAAGTCCCAGCCCGTGCGTGTCTCGTATGCGGCGTTTTCTTTCCCGCTGGCCCAGGTTGTCCCATTCGACGGCGCCTGTGAGGTAGGGCCGGCCGCAGGCGCACGTGAATCGTTCCGGCGCCATGGGTACCCAGGAATGCGATGCCCAAGGAGAGAAATGCGCCGTGATGTCTTCTCCACAATGGTCGCAGACGTACACATCGGCCTGGTTTGGAAATTCACTGGCGGGAAGCCGGATCCTGTGATCGGACATGTGTAAACCAGTCATGTTCTTATTCGGCACTGAACTTCATCATACCGCCGACGATCGTTGCCATCACCTTTCCCTGCATCTTCCATCCGTCGAACGGCGAGTTCTTTGATTTAGAAAGCGACTCGGCCGCCCGGTAGGTCCACTTCTTTGCCGGATCAAAAACCGTAACGTCGGCATGGGAACCCACGGCGAGAGTTCCCCGGCCTTCGAGATGCATGACTTTCGCCGGGGCCGCGGTCAGCAACTCCACCAGCCGCTTCAGCGGCATCTTGTGCTTCACGTGCAGCACCGGGATGCACAGACCCAGGGCGCTTTCGAGGCCGGTGATACCGAACGGGGCGCGGTCAAATTCCACGTTCTTCTCGTGATGGGCGTGCGGGGCGTGGTCGGTGGCGATGCAATCGACTGTGCCATCAAGCAGGCCGGCCAGCAGCGCATCACGGTCCGCGCGCGGGCGCAGTGGCGGGTTCATCTTGAAGTTGGTGTTGTATTCCCCGATGTCTTCGTCAATCAGCACAAAGTGAAGAGGCGTGACCTCGCAGGTCACATGCGTGCCTTCGCTTTTTGCCCTGGTTACGGCTTGCAGGGCCGCGTCGGTTGAGAGATGGGCGACATGCAGGTGTCCGCCGGTCTCTTTCGCCAGGCGGAGATCGCGCTCGACAATGGAAGATTCAGCTTCGGCGGGCCATCCGCGCAGGCCCAGACGGAACGCATAGGGACCGGCGTGCATGGCGGCATCCACGGTCATGCGTGTGTCTTCGGCATGCTGCACCACGGGAAGGTTCAGCCGGGCGGCGGCGGCCAGCGCGTGGCGCATGATTTCGTCGCCCAGAATAGGCTTGCCGTCATCGGTCACGGCCACCGCCCCGGCGCGTTTCAGGGTGACAAAGTTGGTGAGCTTCTCGCCCTGGCTGGCGACGGTAGCGGCGGCGATGGGGAAGACGTTGATGCTGGCCTGGCGCTCGGGGTCCTGCATCCAGCGGGTGATGGCCGGCGTGTCATTGATGGGGTTGGTATTGGGCATGGCGCACACCGAGGTAAATCCGCCGGCTGCGGCGGCCATGGTGCCGGTGGCAATCGTTTCTTTATGGGCATGTCCCGGCTCGCGCAGATGCACATGGATGTCGATGAATCCGGGCGATACCACCAGTCCGCGGGCGTCGAAGGATTCTTCAGCCCGTCCAGCAAGTTTGCCGGGCGCGGCGATCTCAGCCACGTGGCCGTCTTTGAGCAGAAGGTCATGCGGGCCGTCGAGGTTCTGCGACGGGTCAATCAGGTGGCCGCCGTGAATGAGCAGGGTGTCAGGCATGGTCGTCTTCCGCGGCAGAAGCATTTGCCGCTGATTTGCGCTGATTTGCGCTGATTTTTTTTCTTTCATTGCCAAAGGCCAGGCGGCGGACTTGCGGCTTTGGCCCGAAGTTCAGCAATAGCCCCACCTCGATCGCGGTGGAGCGCAAATAGTGGAGCAATTGCGCTTCATGAGCGGGCTCCAGCGTCCTGCAGGCTTTCAGTTCGATAATAACGCAGCCGTTGATGACAAGGTCCGCCTCATAGACGCCGATTTTCTGGCCGCGGAACCAGACCGGTATCGCCACCTGTCGTTGCAGATCGAGGCCTTTCGATTTCAGGGCCACAGCCATTGCTCCTTCGTAGACATTCTCAAAAAATCCAAATCCCAGTTCGTTATAAACCTCGTAATAAGCACCGATGACCTGTTCGGTGAGTTCGGAATATTTGTATTCCCGCTGGTCTGCCGGAGCGGGCGGCTGATCTGAAGTCATAGAAACCCTCCGTTCTATAAACGCTTCAGGTCCAAAATCCTGCAAAAAATCTGCGCCCATCTGCGAAAATCAGCGGCCAATTCACTAAGCCACTCCGTTGCAGATTGCCAGCACCGCCATGCGCACGAACACGCCGTTGTGCACCTGTTCTTCAATCACGGCCTGGGGTGATTCCGCCAGTTCGCTCTGGATCTCCATGCCCCGCACCATAGGTCCCGGATGCATCAGGATCGCGTCCTTTTTCGCCAGCTTGAGCAGGTCGGCGGTCAGCTGGTAGTGCGTGATGTACTTCTGGGTGTCGATGTTCAGCCCCACCAGGCGTTCTTTCTGCACGCGCAGCATCATCACCACGTCGGCCTTGCTCACCGCCTCGTCGAGCTTGCGCGTGAGTTTCAGCCCGGGCGCCAGGGTGACGGCGACTTCCGGCAGAAATTCGGAAGGCCCGCACAGGGTTACATCGGCTCCGAATTTTGACAACAGGTGAATGTTCGAGCGCGCCACCCGGCTGTGCTGGATGTCGCCGATCATGGCCACCTTCAGGCCTTTCAAGGTCTTCTTGTGGCGCAGCATGGTGTAGGCGTCGAGCAGGCCCTGCGAAGGATGCTCGTGCATGCCGTCCCCGGCGTTAATGATCGGGACTTTCAGGTTGCGGGCCAGCACGTTGGGCGCTCCCGAACTGGGATGGCGCATGACGATGCAGTCGGCGCCCAGCGCCTGCAGGGTCTTCCCGGTATCCACCAGGGATTCACCCTTTTCAATGCTGGAGGCGCCGGCGTTGATGACCGAGGTGTGCGTGCCCAGCTGCTTGGCGGCGAACTCGAATGAGACCCGCGTGCGGGTGGAAGCTTCATAGAAAAGCAGCGCGATGCGCTTGCCCCGCAGCAGCGGACGCGGAGTGCGGGATTGCATCTTCCCGGCCAGCTTAAGAATAAAAGTAATCTCGGCGGGGCTGAGGTGTTCGAGATCCAGCAGGGAGCGGGGGCGGGCCATGGCGGCTACGACACACGCTCTACCAGCATCACCTGTTCTTCCTTGTCAATCTCGTTGAGCCGGACTTCGATGATTTCGTTGTCGGTGGTCTGCACCGTCCGTCCCACGAAGGCGGCTTCAATCGGCAGCTCGCGGTGGCCGCGGTCAATCAGCACGCAGAGCTGCACGCGGCGCGGGCGTCCGTGGTCGAAGAGCGCGTCCATGGCGGCGCGGGTGGTGCGCCCGGTGTAGAGCACGTCATCCACCATGATCACGTTCCGGTTGGCGATGTCGGCGCCCAGCGAACTGGTCCGCTGGATGACCGGCGCCGCGCCCACCGTGGAAAGATCGTCGCGGTACAGCGTGATGTCAAGCGTGCCCGTGGGAATCGGTATCTTTTCCACCTGCTCGATCAGGCGGCCCAGGCGCGCAGCCAGGGGCACGCCCCGGCGCTTGATGCCGATCAGCACCAGGTCTTCCACGCCGTTGTTCTTTTCCACAATTTCGTGGGCCAGCCGCACCAGCGTGCGGTCAATTTCCGAGGGCGACATCAGCCGGCTCTTCTCGATAAGGTTAGGCATGCGGGGCGAACCTGCGGTTTCCATGGTTGTTGGAATGATAGCCGATTGGCTTGAAATGCTACAAATCAGAATTACCGGCGGTCGCGATTGCCGGTAAAAGCCGCGGCCAGCGTGCCTGTGACCGTGGCCAGCCCGACGAACAAGGCCAGGAACATCATCATGCCCAGCACCAGGAAAAAAATAATGCCCGGCGTGGTCACCAGCCAGTTGGCTATTTGATGAAAATTCGGATCGGGATTTTTCGCCAGCTGCTCCTGCAAAGCATTGAGGATGATCTGGCGCACTTCAGCGCGATTCAAAGCCGCCTGGATGCCGGCGAAGGTCAGAAAAAACAGGAAGCTCAGCAGCCCGGTACAGGCCCCGAGCCATCCGCCTTGCGCCGGCGTCATCCGCGGGCAGCGCTCTTTGCGATAGCGGGCGATCGCCAGAATGACGCTGGCCGGCAGCATGGCCAGGCCCATGGGTGTGAAAAGCACGGTGAGGGTTCCGGCCAGAAAAGCCAGCGGCATGCTGATGCGTAAAAACGCCTTCCACTCGATGGCGCGCCACGATCCCGGACCGACACTGAAAGCTGAATCCTGCGTCAGCGCCGGCTGCGGCAGCAAAGGCGCGTCGTCACTCAGCGCCGGCTGCGGGAGAGGTTCCACTTCCGGCGCAATGACGCGAATCTGCGGCGCCCCGCACGAGGGGCAAAAAGCCGCGCCGCGTTCCATCCAATGCGCGCACCGATAACAGGAGACAGACACCATTTCAAGTTACAGCAGAGAGGGAAGGATGGCAACAGAGCATCGGAAATCGGGACATCGGGACATCGGAACATCGAGACATCGGAACATCGAAAATCTTTCTCAACATTGCATGATCTTCGAAAAGCACCAATTTAGACACGAACTTGACCGCACATCCGATGTCCCGATTCCCCGATGTTCCGATTTCCCGATCTTAGATGGTGTCTTTACTATCCCACGCCCTCACATAGACAATGGCGAAGGTCGTGCCTTTGCTGCCGGATTTTACGGCGACGATGTGCTGGTTGTTTTCGGTGCCCGCCTTGAGGGCTTTGTCGTATTCATGGCCGGTGCCTTCGCAGGTAACCGGAGCATCCTTGTCGTGGTGATGGAAGTTGATGTCGAGACCTTTGCTGCATTCGATGACGTCGCCGAATTTGCCCATGTGCTTCTGGTAGTAGGCCAGCACTTTTTCCGGAGTGTCGTCGGTTTCGTATTTCTGGGCCACGACTTTCAGTCCGAACATGGAGCTGGAGATGTTGACGTTGGCGTTATGGTCATCGTCATCCTTGCGCGAGTGCGAGCCGGGATAAAGCGGCAGACCCGTATCCTTGATGTCGGAGCTGCCCTTCTGCACGCTCAGGGAGCCGAAAGGCGTGCGGATGTCGACGTCTTTCTCTTTGCCGGCCGAGTCCTTGGTGGTCTTGACGCTGCAACTGGTTAGAAAAATTGCGGCAAACAGGCCTGCGGCCAGAAGCAAAGATTTTGAATTTGTCGGCTGAGTCATAAAAGCTCCTTAATTGTCTTCCGATGTCCCGATGTCCAGATTTCCCGATGTCCCGATCTGGCAAACGCTGTCTCGCTTCTACAACGCTGGCCTCTGAACCCCGGTTCCCCGTTCCGCGAACCCCGGAATGGTCACCGGCAGGTGTCCCTGAATCGGTATCTCGCCGAACAGGGCCCGTACCACCGCCAGCTCCGAGACCGTCACGTGCGAATAGGCGCAGAGATAATTTTCGATCTGCGGATAATCGGCCGCGATATAGGGCGAACCCATGGCGACGACCACGGTCTTCTCGTGGGCCTTTTCCAGCAGCGATTGCAGCACCGCCGAAGGAGTTCCCGCCAGGGCCACGCTGTTGGCCGCCTCCGCCCCGTTGTTCCTCACCGCTTTGCCGGCCGTCGGAATGATATAGACCGCGGCAATCACCTTGCCGGCGGCGGCCACGGCCCGGTCAACCTCTGCGGCCATGCCCACCGCAATCCGCGGGTCTACCAGCAGGACTTTGACATCCGGCACGCGGGCGCGCAGGGCGTGTTCCAGCTGGCGTCCGTTTTCCATGCGGACGTCATCGGTGAAAATTACACACAGCAGCCCGCTTTCCGGGTGCTCTACTGATCCATACGCAGGCGCCGTCCCGGAAGTTCTGTGATTCTGCTGATTTTTCAGGGGCAGCACATGGCCGTTTTCCCG
>Ga0153915_10001834_pt1 | contig 19502 bp, 18 predicted proteins | sample Opewatmetagenome_2_FD_107003 | JGI IMG/M metagenome (GOLD analysis project Ga0153915, IMG submission 107003) | Freshwater wetland microbial communities from Ohio, USA - Open water 3 Core 3 Depth 3 metaG | ecosystem: Environmental > Aquatic > Freshwater > Wetlands | place: USA: Ohio, Lake Erie...
GCAGGGCAACGACTACTACACCTGGGTCGTCACCATCTACCTGCTGACCACCACGGTCAGCGGACCGATCTACGGCAAGCTCTCCGACCAGTTCGGGCGACGCCCGATGGTGATGATCGGGGTCAGCCTCTTCCTGCTCGGGTCGGCTCTCTCCGGGCTCTCCCAGGAGATGTGGCAGCTGATCGCGGCGCGCGGCCTGCAGGGGATCGGCGCCGGCGCCATCTTCCCGATCGCGCTGGCCGTCATCGGCGACCTGTTCACCCCCGCCGAGCGCGGCAAGTACCAGGGGCTGTTCGGCGCGGTATTCGGCATCAGCGCCCTGATTGGCCCGGCCCTGGGCGGGTTTCTGACCGACAACCTCAGCTGGCACTGGGTCTTCTTCGTCAACCTGCCGATCGGCGCCGTTGCGCTGGTCATCATCTGGCGCCTCCTGCCGGCGCTCAAGCACCCGGAGCGCACGCACCACATCGACTACCTCGGGAGTGCGATCTTCACCGCCGCCCTGGTACCGATCCTGATCGGCCTCACCAACAAGCAGACCATGGATTGGGCCAACCCGGAGGTGGGCGGGCTGATCCTGCTCGGACTGGCCCTCACCGCGGCCTTCATCTGGATCGAGTCGCGGGCCGCCGAGCCGATCGTCCCCTTGAGCCTCTTCCGGAACCGCTCCATCACCGTCTCGATGATCACCGTCTTCCTGGCCAGCTTCGGCTTCTTCGGGGCGATCATCTTCATCCCGCGCTGGTTCCAGGTGGTCTTCGGCTCGAGCGCAACGGAATCCGGCTACCAGATCCTGCCGCTGCTGGCAGGGCTGATCTTCAGCTCGGTGGTGTCCGGCCAGGTCATCAGCCGGACCGGGCGCTACCGCTGGATCGTCGTTATCGCCATGGCGCTGCTCTCGATCGGGCTGCTGCTCATGACGCAGATTCGCGGCACGACCAGCCTGACCGAGATGTGGGTCTGGATGGTCATCGCCGGGATGGGGATCGGCCCAAGCCTGGCCGCCTTCACCATCGTGGTGCAGAACGCGGCGCCCTTCTCCCAGCTGGGCGCCGCCACCAGCACCCTGACCTTCTTCCGCCAGGTGGGCGGGACGGTCGGTCTGTCCCTGGGCGGCACCCTGTTCGGATCGGCCCTCGTGACGGAGATACCCAAGCAGATGGCCGCCGCTGGCGTTCCCGCGAAGGTCACCGCGTTCCTTGCCAAGACCGTATCCAGCAGCGACATCACCTCGGTGGGTGACCTCGGCGCCCAGATCCGGGCGCACCTGGACGCGACGACGCGGCCGCTCATCGAGCCGTACATCCCGAACATCGTCACCGGGTTCCACGACGCGTTCAGCCTGGCGATCGCGAGCGCCCTGTGGATCGGCGTGGCGGCGGGCATCCTGGCCACCCTGGTGACCCTGGTGGGGCTTCCCGAGCTGCCGCTGCGTGCGCACCATGGGCCGGCTCGACCTGTCGTCGGGGCGGAAGGCGAGGCGTCCCAGCCCGCTCCGTTCGTGGCGCTGGAGTAGATCAGCTGCACAGCGCCCGTCGCCGTTCGCCCGCCAGCCGACGCTCATCGGGCATGTCGGCGTGGCACCGACGGTTCGGTACCATGGACAGGTGATCGAGTACGACGCGACCACGGCGCTGGTCGTCCTTGACCTTCAGAACGATTTCGCCGATCCGGCAGGCAGCCTGGCGGTGGCCGGCGGCGAGGGAGTGGTCCTGCGCGCCAACGACGAGATCCAACGCGCGGTGGCAGCCGGATCGCCCGTCGTATTCACGCAGGACTGGCACCCGCCGTCGACGCCGCACTTTGCCAAGGACGGGGGGATCTGGCCGGTGCACTGCGTGATGCACACCTGGGGCGCCGAGCTCCACCCGGCGCTCATCGCGACGGGGCCCGTGGTGCGCAAGGGAAGCCATGGCGAGGACGGCTACTCCGGCTTCACCATGCGCGACGGGGCCGGCGTCGAGCACCTCACCGAGCTGGAGGAGCTCCTCCGCGTGAAGGGCATCGAGCGCGTCGTGATCTGCGGCCTGGCGACCGACTACTGCGTGCGGGCCACCGCCCTGGATGCGGTGCGACTCGGCTTCGAAACGATCGTGCTCAGAGATGCGGTTGCCGCCGTCGACCTCGTGCCCGGGGACAGTGATCGGGCGCTTGCCGAGATGGCCGCCGCCGGCGCGCAGCTGGCGTAGGCGCTAGCTCCGACCTCGCGCCCAGCCGAACAGGCTCGCGCCAACGACGACGGCGACGGCGCCCAGCACGATCCAGGTTCGGTCGCCGGTCATGAAGCTTCCCGGCGCTAGGGGCAGGTTCAGGCCCTGGGCGATCCATACCAGCCCGGCCAGGGCGACCAGGAGACCGAGCACCATTCCTGCGATTCGCACGCTGCCCAGCATAGCCGCGTCCCAGGTTCTTCCCTCTTGCGCGCCAGAATCGGGCGCGTATACTCGCGCCAAATCGGGCCGTGGCAGAAGCGGCGCCAGCAGCCTTCCCTCCCCCTCCCACCACGTTCTTCGTCGGCTCACGGGGTAGCGGCAAGACCCGTGGCCGGCGTTGACGGACGCAACGGTGCCCGACTGGTAACTCTATGTGGGAGGGTCCTTCGTGGCCTACACCGATCAGGTGCTCACCTGTGCGGACTGCGGAATCGATTTCGTGTTCTCCGCCTCTGAGCAGGAGTTCTTCGCGCAGAAGGGATTCACCTCTGCGCCCAAGCGCTGCTCGTCCTGTCGGGCGCAGCGACGCGCCACCGGCGGTGGCGGCTCGAGCTACGGCGCCAGCAGTGGCGGCTACAGCGGTGGCGGCGGCTACAGCCGCGGTCCGCGCGAGATGTTCGACGCGGTCTGCGCCCGGTGCAGCAAGGAGACCCAGGTCCCCTTCCGGCCAACCGGGGCGCGCCCGGTCTACTGCAGCGACTGCTTCCGACTGATGCGCGGCTAGTCCCGCATCGATCCTGAGCCTGGAGGCGGCGTCCGATGAGGGCGCCGCCTTCGTGTTTCCGCGGTCGTCCGTATCATGCTTGCCAACATGAACGATCTCGACCTGTGGACCGAGCTGGCAGCGCAGCTGCGGGTCGATTCGATCCGCTCAAGCTCGGCGGCGGGGTCCGGGCACCCGACGAGCTCGATGTCGGCCGCCGATCTCATGGCGGTGCTGATGACCAGGCACCTGCGCTACGACTTCGACCGGCCCCGTGACCCGAACAACGACCACCTGATCTTCAGCAAGGGCCACGCCTCGCCGCTCCTGTACGCGATCTTCAAGGCGGCCGGCGCGATCTCCGACGAGGAGATGCTCACCTTCCGCGAGGAGGGGAGCCGCCTGGAGGGGCACCCCACACCGCTGCTCCCCTGGGTCGACGTGGCCACCGGGTCGCTGGGCCAGGGGCTGCCGATCGGGGTGGGGGTGGCGCTGGCCGGCAGGCAGCTCGACCGGCTGCCGTACCACGTCTGGTGCCTGTGCGGCGACTCGGAGATGGCCGAGGGCTCGATATGGGAGGCCTTCGAGGCGGCATCGTTCCACTCGCTCGACAACCTGACCGCCATCGTCGATGTGAATCGGCTGGGGCAAACCGGCGAGACGATGTACGGCTGGAACCTCGACATCTACGCGGCCAGGGCCCGGGCCTTCGGGTGGCATGCCATTGAGGTCAACGGCCACGATCCGCTGGCCATCGACGCTGCGTACAACGAGGCGATGGCCACCAGGGGCCGACCGACCGTCATCCTGGCCCGCACCGAGAAGGGCCACGGGGTAGCCGCGGTGGCCAACAAGAACGGCTTCCACGGCAAGCCGCTGGCCGACCCCGAGGCGGCGATCGCTGAGCTGGGAGGGGTGCGGCACCTCACCGCGACGGTCGCCAAGCCCGACGCCGACGCCCCGCCCCACCAGTTCCCCGTCACCGGCCACCTGACGCTGCCGGCGTACGAAGTCGGCTCGAAGGAGGCGACCCGCAGGGCGTACGGCGACGCTCTCGCGGCCCTGGGCAACGCCCGGGGCGACGTGGTGGCGCTCGACGGCGAGGTGGGCAACTCCACCTATTCCGAGGTCTTTGCCGCCGCGCAGCCGGAGCGCTTCTTCCAGGTCTACATCGCCGAGCAGCAGCTGGTCGCCATGGCCATCGGCTTTCAGGTCCGCGGCTGGAGGCCATTCGCCGCGACCTTCGCCGCCTTCCTGTCGCGCGCCTACGACTTCGTGCGGATGGCGGCCGTCAGCCGGGCCAACATCGCCCTGGCCGGGTCGCACGCGGGCGTCAGCATCGGCGAGGACGGGCCGTCGCAGATGGCCCTCGAGGACATCGCCTCGCTGCGGGCGGTCTTCGGCAGCACGGTCCTCTACCCCTGCGACGCCAACCAGGCGGCCGCTCTCGTGGCGCTCATGCCCGACCTGCCCGGCATCGTCTACCTGCGCACCACGCGCGAGAAGACTCCGGTCATCTACCCCGCCGGCGAGTCGTTCCCGATCGGCGGCAGCCGGGTTGTGCGACAGACCGATGCCGACCAGGTGACCCTGGTCGGGGCGGGGATCACCCTGCACGAGGCGATGGCCGCGGCCGAGATGCTGGCGGGCGAGGGGATCGCGGCCCGGGTGATCGACTGCTATTCGATCAAGCCAATCGATGCCGCGACCCTGCACACGGCCGGTCGCGAAACCGGGGCGCTCATCAGCGTCGAGGACCACTGGCCGGAGGGCGGGCTGGGCGATGCAGTGTTGGAGGTCTTCGCCGCGGATCGGCTTCGCCCGCCTATCGTCAAGCTCGCGGTGCGGCGCATGCCCGGTTCGGCAACCCCTGCCGAGCAGCTGTCGCTGGCCGGGATCGACGCGGCCGCCATTGCCGAGACTGCTCGGAATCTCGTACGGGAGACCCGTTCATGAACGCACTGCAGCGGCTGCACGCCGAGCAGGACCAGAGCCCCTGGATCGACTTCATCGATCGCAAGCTGATCAGCAGCGGCACGCTCGCCGAGCAGGTCTCGATGGGGATCCGCGGGCTCACCAGCAACCCGACCATCTTCGCCAAGGCGATCTCCACCGGCCAGTACGACGATCTGATCCGTCGCGCGATTGCGCGTGGTCACACCGACAGCGAGATCTTCGAGACGATCGCCACCGCCGATGTCGGCGACGCGGCCGACATCCTGCGGGGCGTCTACGACGGAGCCGATGGCGCCGATGGCTTCGCCTCGATCGAGGTCGAGCCGAACCTTGCCGACGACACCCCACAGACGATCGAGCGAGCCAGGTACCTGTGGTCGAAGCTCAACCGGCCGAACGTCTTCGTCAAGATCCCGGCGACGCCCGAGGGCGTGCCCGCGGTCGAGGCGGCCATCGCCGAGGGGATCAACGTCAACGTCACGCTCATGTTCAGCGTTGACGTATACCGCGATGTGGCCCGCGCCTACCTTGCCGGCCTGCGAAGACGCGTCGAGCGCGGCGAGGACATCTCCCGCGTGGCGTCAGTCGCCTCGTTCTTCGTCAGCCGGGTCGACACCAAGGTCGACAAGGCGCTCGAGGCGATCGGGACGCCGGAGGCCCTGGCCGCCCGCGGCAAGGCGGCAGTGGCGAACGCCAAGATGGCCTACGCGGCATACCGCGAGATCTTCCACGGGCCGGAGTTCGCCGACCTGCGCGCGGCGGGCGCGCGCGTGCAGCGCTGCCTGTGGGCCAGCACCTCGACCAAGAACCCGTCCTATCGGGACGTGCTGTACGTGGAGGAGCTGATCGGTCCCGAGACGGTGAACACGCTGCCGACCGACACGATCAACGCCTTCCTCGACCATGGCGTGGTGGCCCGCACCCTGGACAGCGGGCTCGACCAGGCGCGGGCGGCGCTGGCCGCCGTTGAGGCGCAGGGGATCAGCATGACGACCGTCACTGCCGAGCTCATCCGCGAGGGGGTCGCCTCGTTCGGCGCGTCCTTCGACGACCTGATGGCCACCATCAAGGCCCAGCGCCAGGCTCTCGCTCCGGCGTGATCGACCACATGCCGGCCGAATCGCCCCTGCGCGCCGCGGTCGAGGCCCGACTGGCCGCCTGGGAGGCGGACCGCGTGGCCGAGCGCCTGTGGGCACGCGACGGCACGTTGTGGGGCGCATCGGGCTCCTCGCCGGGCGAACTCGCGGCATGGCTGGGCTGGCTTGACCTGCCTGCCTCGATGCCGGTTCGCGCGACGGAGCTCGATCGCCTCGTCCGCGAGGTGCGTGACGACGGCTATACCCGGGGCGCGGTCCTGGGAATGGGCGGGTCGAGCCTGGCGCCGGAGCTGTTCAGCCGGCTCTTCGGGGACCCGCTCGGCATCCCACGCGCCGGGAGCGAGGGCCTTGAGCTGCGGATCCTCGACTCGACGCACCCTGACGCCGTGCGGGGCTTCCGCGAATGGGCCGAGTCGGGTCGGACCCTCTTCTGCGTCAGCAGCAAGTCCGGCACCACCACCGAGCCGAACGCCTTTCACGCTGCCATGTCGGCGCACGCGCCGGCGCTCGACTTTGTCGCCATCACCGATCCGGGGACGCCGCTTGCCGAGCTGGCCCGCTCCCAGGGTTTCCGCGCGATCGTCGACGGCGAGCCGTCGGTGGGCGGACGCTACAGCGCCCTCTCGGCGTTCGGTCTCCTGCCCGCCGCGTTGCATGGCGTGGACATCGATCTGCTGCTGCAGCGGGCCTCCGAGATGGCCGATGCGTGTCGCCGGCCGGCCGGCACCAACCCGGGCCTGCGCCTGGGCGCCACCCTTGGCGAGGCGGCGCTCCAGGGGCGCGACAAGCTCACCCTGCTGACGTCGCCGCGGCTGACGAGCTTCGCCGACTGGGCCGAGCAGCTGGTGGCCGAGAGCACCGGAAAGGCCGGGCGCGGCATCGTGCCCGTGGTCGGTGAACCGGTCGGGGATGCAGCGTCCTACGGGGAGGATCGCGTCTTCGTGGTCTTGACGCTGACCGATGAGGCTCACCCGGAGCTCGACGCGCTGGCCGCCGAGCTGCGGGCAGCCGGCCACCCCGTGGAGCAGATCGCGCTGAACGACCCGTACGACGTCGGCGCCGAGTTCCTGCGCTGGGAGGTGGCCACCGCGACCGCCGCCATCGTGCTGGGGATCAATCCCTTCGACCAGCCCAACGTGCAGCAGAGCAAGGACGCCACGCGGACTTTGCTCGACGCGTACCGCCGGAGCGGGTCGCTGCCGGTCGCGGCGCCGTGGGTCGCCGAGCCGGGGATCTCGGCCCACCTCGACCCGGCTGCGATCGGCGACGAGCCGGTCAGCGTGGCCGGAGCGCTGCGCGCGCTGCTCGACAGCGCGCACGACCGCGACTACCTGGCCATCCAGGCCTTCGTGCCGGCCGATCAGCCTGCCGCGGAGCTGCTTCAGCGCCTGCGGGCGGCCGTCCGGGATCGGCGCGGGCTGGCCACCACGCTCGGCTTCGGCCCGCGCTACCTGCACTCGACCGGCCAGCTTCACAAGGGAGGACCGCCGTCCGGAGTCTTCCTGCAGCTGACCGCCGATCCCGATCGTGACCTTCCGATCCCGGGCTGGCAGGAGAGCTTCGGGACGCTGATCGCCGCCCAGGCGATGGGCGACCTCGCGGCGCTGCAGGGACTCCATCGGCGCGTCCTGCGGCTCCACCTGGGCGAATTGGCGAGCGGCCTGAAACGCGTTGAGTCGATGATCAGGCGAGCCCTCGTCGACACCCTCGACAGCTGAGTCAAGATGGGAGCCAAGATGCAGATCGGAATCGCCGGCCTGGGGCGCATCGGCGCCGGCATGGCACGCCGCCTTGCGCGCAACGGCCACCCGGTGGTGGCCTGGAACCGGACCACCTCCGTGGCGACCGAGCTTGCCGCCGAGCCCGAGAACGCGGGGGCCATCCGTGTTGCGGAGTCGCTTGAGGCGCTGGCGGCAGGATTGACGGCGCCGCGGCACGTCCTGATCAGCGTCCCCTCCGGCGAGGCGACTGCCGACATGATCGACAAGGTCGCAGCGGTCCTCTCCGCGGGCGACGTGATCGTGGACGCGGGCAACAGCAACTTCCACGACTCACAGGCACACGCCGCCGCGCTGGCCGCCCGGGGCCTCGAGTTCCTGGACATGGGGGTGAGCGGCGGCATCTGGGGACTGCAGGTCGGGTTCTGTGCCATGGTCGGCGGGAAGCGCGAGGTCTTCGAGGGCCTCGAGCCGGCGATCGCGTCGCTCGCGCCGAAGGACGGGTACCTGTACTGCGGCCCGGCGGGCGCGGGGCACTACGTCAAGATGGTCCACAACGGGATCGAGTACGGACTCATGCAGGCCTACGGCGAGGGATTCGACATCCTGCACGCGTCGGAGTTCGACCTCGACCTGGCCGCCGTGGCCCGGCTGTGGAACCACGGCTCGGTCATTCGGTCGTGGCTCCTGGAGCTGGCCGGGGACGCGTTCGCCAGGGAGGGCAGTGACCTGGAGGCGATCCGCGGCTGGGTGGCGGACTCCGGCGAAGGTCGCTGGACCGTGGCCGAGGCGATCGAGATGGATGTGCCGGCGCCGATCATCACCCTGGCCCTCCTGCAGCGCCTGCGCAGCCGCCGCGACCCGGACAGCTTCAGCGATCGCGTGCTTGCCGCCCTGCGCAACGAGTTCGGCGGCCACGCGATCAAGCCATCCGGCGACGGCTCGTAGGGACGACGATGGTGAGCCAGGCGGCCCCGCCGACCGCGACAGACGGCGGAGTGGGCGGTGACGGCTCTTCCGCGTCCGCTGTCAACCCCCTGCGCGAGGGCCTGCGCCTGGAGCGCATCCCCGAGCCATGCACCATGGTCATCATCGGGGCCACCGGCGACCTCACCGAGCGCAAGCTCGCGCCCGCCCTCTACAACCTGATGCTCGGCGGGTTTCTGCCGCCGGAGTTCACCGTGGTCGGCTTCGCGCGGCGCGACCTGACCGACGAGGCGTTCCGCGAGCATCTCCACGCCGCGGTCGACCAGTACAGCCGCAATCGACCCGTCAAGCCGGCGATCTGGGCCTCGTTCGCGCGGTCGGTCCAGTATCACCGCGGCGAGTTTCACGATCCCGCCTCATTTGCCGAGCTCGCCAAGCGGCTTGATCGGATCGATCGCGACCGGGGAACCGCGGGCAATCGGCTCTTCTACCTCGCCGTCCCCCCGGTTCTCCATCCCGAGATCGTTCGCCAGCTGGGAGCCGCGGGCCTGGCGAGGAGCGGGGACGGCGGTGGATCGGGCCGCAAGGGATGGACCCGGGTGGTTGTCGAGAAGCCGTTCGGCTCGGATCTCATCTCGGCCCGCCACCTGACACGCGAGATCCGGCAGGTCTTCGACGAGGAGCAGATCTACCGGATCGACCACTACCTCGGCAAGGAGACGGTCCAGAACCTGGCCGTCTTCCGCTTCGGCAACGGCCTGTTCGAGCCGATCTGGAACCGGCGCTACATCGACTCCGTGCAGATCACCGTCGCCGAGACGGTCGGCATCGAGGGTCGCGGCGAGTTCTACGATCAGACCGGGGCGCTCCGCGACATCGTGCAGAACCACGCCCTGCAGCTGTTGGCCGTCTTCGCCATGGAGCCGCCGATCGAATTCCGGGCGCCCGACCTGCGTGACGAGAAGCTCAAGGTGCTGCGCGCCGTGAAGCCGATGAGCCGCCGGGAGGTCGCCCACAACACCGTGCGCGGCCAGTACAAGGCCGGGTGGGTGGCGGGGGAGCAGGTCCGCGCCTACCGCAACGAGCCGGAGGTGGCCCACGATTCCGAGCGCGAAACCTACGCCGCCCTGAAGCTGACCATCCAGTCCTGGCGCTGGGCGGGCGTCTCCTTCTACCTGCGCACCGGCAAGGCGATGGCGGCGCGCGCCACGGAGATCGCGGTCCAGTTCAAGCAGGCTCCGCTGGCTCTCTTCGAGCGCGCCGGCGCCCCACCCATGGATCCCAACATGCTCGCCATCCGGATCCAGCCCGACGAGGGAATTCTGCTCCGCTTCGAGGCCAAGGTGCCCGGTCCGGGGCTCCAGATTCGGGGCGTCAACATGGATTTCCGCTACGGCTCGAGCTTCGCAGTCGATTCGCCCGACGCCTACGAGACCCTCATCCTCGACTGCATGATCGGCGACGCCTCGCTCTTCACCCGGGCCGATGAGGTGGAGCGGGCATGGGAGATCCTCGATCCGATCCTGGCGGCATGGGATGCCGGCGAAGGCGGCCCGCTGCATTTCTACGAAGCTGGCAGCTGGGGTCCGAGCGCCGCCGACGAGCTTCTCGAGCGCGACGGGCGCGCCTGGCGACACCCGTGACCGGCAAGTCGACCGAACGTGCGCTGGCCCTGCATCGGCACCTGATGCGCTTCGGCGAGGCCGAGTCGCGCGTCGCACCGCGCTGGGTCGAGCACGGCACCACGGTGAGCCGGGTGGCCGCGCACCTCGCCCAGCTCTGGTCGCGCCCCGGGCCGGCCGGTGAGCCGGTGGTCGTCGAGAAGGGGCTGCCGCACGCCCGTGCATCGGTCCTCAACCTGATCATCACCGTTGCCGACCCGGCCGCTGCGAGGCGGGTCGTGGGAACCATGCAGGGGCTCGGCGTCCGTCACCCGTCGCGGGCGATCGTGCTGGTCGCCGATCCATCGGCATCCGGCCACCCGCTCGATGCGGCGGTCAGCGCCCATTGCCACGGGGGACGCGAAGGCGGCGCTGACCAGCCGTGCTACGACGTGGTGATCCTCACCGTCCGGGGCGAAGCGGCACGGCACCTTGCCGGCTTCGTCGCTCCGCTGCTGATCCACGACCTGCCGACGCATGTCTGGTGGCCCGGCGATCCGCCGTTCGGCGACCCGGTCTTCGACCAGCTGGTCGAGATGAGTGACCGGGTGATCGTCGACGGGAGCGACTTCACCGATCTGCTCACCGGGTTCCGTCGCATGGGAACGCTGCGCCGACGCAGCGGAGTCGGCGATCTCGCCTGGCGGCGGTTGGCATGGTGGCAGGAGCTCACCGCGCAGTTCTTCGACGTGCCGCGATTCCGTCGCTACCTTCCCAATCTGAACCGGCTCGTGATCCGCTATGCGGTTGCGCCGGCCGGCCGCAGCACCGGGCACCGGCGACGGGCGCCGGATGCGGACGACGTGGCTCCCGGGGTCAGCTCTCCGCTCGCCGGCCCGATCCTCTACGCCGGCTGGATCGCCTCCCGCCTGATGTGGCGCCGCTACCGGACCGAATCGCCGCTTGGCGCCGAGGGGATGCGGCTCCTGCTGGAGGGCTCGCACGAGATGGTCGATCTGCGCCTCGAGCCGGTGGTCAGCGCGTCCGACCTGCCGGGCGAGCTGCTCTCGGTCCGCCTCCAGGCGCGGGGCGAGATGGGGGCCGCGGAATTCATCATCGACCGGACCGGCGACGAGGCAGCGGTTGCCACCAACGCCGACGGCATGACCGCGCTCCTCCGCCGCGTGACGATGGAGCCGCAGACCGAGTCGGAGCTGCTGGCCACCGACCTGGTGACGGATCGCCACGATCCCACCTACGAGGCGGCCCTGCGCGCCGCCGCCGTCTTCCTCGCCGCGGCGCGGCCGAGCGAGGCGAATTGACGCGCGAGATCCTGGTCCTCGCCGATGAGGCCGCGGTGGCCGCCGAGACCGCCGACCGCCTGGTGGCGGCCGCCCGAAACGCCATCCGGCGGCGCGGCGTCTTCCGCATCGCGCTGTCGGGCGGGACGACGCCGCTGCTGGTCTACCCGCTGCTGCTCACCGCGCCGCGGGTGGACGCCGTGGATTGGTCGCTGGTCGAGTGGTTCTGGGCCGACGAGCGCGCCGTGCCACCGACCGATCTCGACTCCAACTACAACGCTGCGCTGGGGGTCTTCCTTTCCGACCTGCCCGGCGTCCGGCTGAGCGCCGTGCACCGCATGGAGGCGGAGCGCACCGATCTCGACGCGGCCGCGCGCGACTACCAGGTCGAGATCGCGCAGGCCTTCGGCATCCCCGCGAATGGCGCGACCCTTCCCGTCTTCGACGTGGTGTGGCTGGGCCTGGGCCGCGATGGCCACACCGCCTCGCTCTTCCCCGGATCCGAGGCGCTGGCCGAGCGACGGCGCTGGGTGGTGGGCAACTGGGCCCCCGGCCCAGCCGGCTGGCGGATGACCCTCACCTATCCGGTCCTCAACGCGTCGCGGCAAGCGATCTTCCAGGCGTGCGGGCCGGGCAAGGACGCCGCGTTCGCCGCTGCGCTCAGCGGAGACCCTCCCGTGCCGGCGGCCAAGGTCCGGGCGCGGCGCACGGTCTGGATCGTCGACCGCGCGGTGGCCGGCGAGGCCGTGGAGGCCGCGTGAGCGACTGGATCTGGCTGGCCGGCACGCTCATTGCTGGCGTGGCCGCGTATCTGGTCGGCGTGCCCGCCTGGATGAGTTGGCAGGCCCGTCGCCGACGAGACCGCAACGCCGAGCGGTACCTGGCCTGGCGCGGGCGGGCCGACCGCCGTGCGGCCGATGATCGGCCGTCCGAATCGGAGCGCTGGCGCCTCTGGATCGGCGTCGCCCTGGGCGCGGTCGCCCTGTTCTGCCTGGTCGCCTTCTTCAGCTACCGCTGAGCCGATGCGCGTCGAGCTGCTGTACTGGGAGGCCGATCCCCACTACATGACTGCTCGTCAGCGCCTGGTCGAGGTGCTGACCGAGGATGCGTTCGAGACGCCGATCCAGATGATCGCGGTCAGCTCGGTCGACGACGCTGAGCTCCTCGACTTCCGCGGCTCACCCACCATCCGCATCGACGGGATCGACATCCACCCCGAGCCGCCCGGTGAGATCGGCCTTGTCGTGCGAGCCTACCCGGCCGATGACGAAACGGGGGACAGCCAGCCCGTGCCAAGCAAGCGCCTCATCCGGGCGGCGGTGGAACGCGCGCGTGGCTGGGGCCACGGCCGGGTGCGCCGGCCCTGATCCTGCAGGTCGGGCACTCGCGCGCTAGACTCGGCCGGACCATGGACCTCGCAGCATGAGCGGCAGCAAACGCCCCAGCACCTCCAGCCTGCGACGTTTCATCAGCTCTCGCCCGTACGTGGCGATTCCCGAGCTGCGTCGGCGTTTTGCGCTCGACGATCCCGATGCCATGTCGCGCCTCGAGCGGGACGGCGCCATGGCCTGGATCGGGCTGCCGGAGCGCGAGGCGAGCAAGCTCCAGGAGCTCTGGCAACGCGATGAGATCGGTCTGGAGCTTTCGGTCGAGGTGCGGGCGCGCGTCGTGGTGGGGATCTACCCGACCCGCATCGCTCGCTACGTCATGCCAGGCTATGGCGCCGGAGCGTTGAACGGGAACGGCTTCCATTCCCCCGGCCCGCGACCGCTGCCCACGCCAATCGGCCCGATCCCCACCCCGGCCGAGTGAGCGTCATCCTCCTGGGGCGCGACCTGATCATCGCTTCGCGAATCCTCGAGGCCGCCGCCCACGCCAAGGTCGAAGCGCGGCGGGTGGATCATCCGGCCGACCTGCCGCCGCCGGGCGACGTTCGACTGCTGGTCGTTGACTGGGGCGACCGCCAGCCCGGTTGGGGAGACCAGATCGCGGCCTGGCGCGCCAGCGCACCCGAATCGGCGCGGCCGAGGGTGCTGCTCTTCGGGCCCCATGTCGACCGCGCCGCCCATGCCGCCGCGAGGGCTGCCGGACTGGGACCGATGCGGGCGCGTTCCCGGATCCTGAAAGAGATCGCCACACTGCTCGGCTGAACCACGTTTAGCGTTCGGCGGCGGTGCCGGTCAGCGACGGACCGTGGTGACCTGTCCCTCGGGCGTGTCGCGCACCTCGACGCCCATCGCGGCGAGGTCGTCGCGCAGCGCATCAGAGGTGGCGAAGTCACGTGCGGCGCGGGCCTGGGCCCGCCGCTCGAGCAGCTCGGCGGCGCCATTGGGCAGCTCGACCTCCCGGTCGGGCTCGACGTCAAGATCCAGGCCGAGGACGCGGTCGAAATCGAGGAGGAGCGCGCGGCGCTGTGGGCCGGTCAGGTCATCAGCGCCTGCCACGGCGTGGGCGATGGCGATCGCTGCCGGCATCGCCAGGTCGTCGCTGACCGCGTCCATGAATCGCGCGCGGTAGCCCGCCATGGGATTGGCCGACAGGTCCACCGCGATGGCTGGATCGGTCCGACCCGCCGCGAGGGCGCGACGCAGCCGGCGCAGCCCGGCCGCCGCGGCCTGCATGGCGCGCTCGGTGAAATCGAGCTTGGAGCGGTAGTGCGCGGTCATGGCGAGGTATCGGAAATCGAGCGGCTGGAAGCCCTTCGAGGGGAGCTCGCTGACGCGGATGATGTTGCCCGCGCTCTTGGCCATCTTGGCGTCGTCAAGGGTCAGGAACTCGCCGTGCATCCAAAGGTTCACCACCTGATGCCCCGTCACCGCCTCGCTCTGGGCAATCTCATCCTCGTGATGCGGGAACTTCAGATCGATTCCGCCGGTGTGGATGTCGAAGCGCTCGCCCAGGTACTCCATGCTCATCGCCGAGCACTCGATATGCCAGCCCGGGAAGCCCTCGCCCCAGGGTGACGGCCACTTCATCATCCGGCCTGGCTCGGCCTTCTTCCACAGCGCGAAGTCGGCCGCGTCGCGCTTGTCACGATCGACCTCGACGCGGAAGCCGGCCTGCGTCTGGTCGATCCTCTGGCCGGACAGCTTCCCGTAGCCGGGGAAGGACGACACGTCAAAGTAGATGGTGCCGTCCACCTCGTAGGCGTGGCCCTTCTCCAGCAGCTCCAGGGTGAGCCGCAGCATCTGGGCGATGTGATCTGTCGCCTTTGGCAGCACGTCGGGCGGCCGGATGTTGAGGAGCGCCTCGTCCTCCAGCCACGCCGCGGTGTAGAACTCGGCGATCTCGGCGGGGCTCTTCCCCTCCTCGAGCGCGGCGATCACCATCCGGTCCTCGCCCGTATCGGTCTCGTCATGGCGCATGTGCCCGACGTCAGTGATGTTCTTGACGTAGAAGACGTCGTAGCCGAGGTACTCGAGGGTGCGGCGCAGCAGGTCGCCGAAGAGGTAGGTCCGCAGGTTGCCGATGTGCGCGTAGCGGTACACCGTGCTGCCGCAGGTGTAGATGGTCACGCGGGCCGGCGTCACCGGCTCGAGGGTCTCGACCCGGCGGGTCAGGGTGTTGTACAGGCGGACCGGATGCATGGTCCGGCATTGTACCGATCGGGCGCGCTCACGGCCCAGGGTAACCTGTATGATCCTGTATACTGGTTACCCATCCCGCCTGAGGGATCTCCGGTGACCCGATCACGCCTCTACCGCCTTCGCCCGGCATTCGGGCTCGCCGCCGCCATGATGAGCGTGTGGGGGCTGGTCTACACCTTCCCGCTGTTCGTGCTGCCGCTGGCGACCGAGCTGCACGCCGACCGTGCCGCCATCGCGGGCATCGTGGTCGCGATCCTGTTCTGGGGCGCGCTGACCGGACCCGGGCTGGGTGCCCTGATCGATCGATTCGGGGCGCGCCCGGCGGTTGTGGCCGGGATCGTGCTGTCGGTGATGGGGTACGCGGCCTTCAGCCAGGCGCGCGAGCTGTGGCAGGCCTACGTCGCCTTCGCCGGGCTGCTCGGCACCGGTCAAACCCTCATCTACCTTGGCGCCAACGTCCTGATCGCGCGGACCTTTGCCGGGGAGCGGGCGACCGCCTACGGCGTCGCCTACGCCGGGCTTGGCATCGGCACGGGACTGTATGCCCTCGGCGGCCAGCTGCTCATCGATGAGCTCGGCTGGCGCAACGCCGCCCTGCTCCTCAGCCTGACCCCGCTGCTGGTCATGCCGGCCGTGCTGCGGCTCCATGGACGTGCCGCGGCGCGCGTCGATCTGCCCGGCCCCGGCGTTCAGCCGGCCGCGAGCCGGCGCTCGACCGCCGTGGGAGCCACGTTGGGTGCCTTTGGCCTGATCCTCTTCTCGTCGATGACGCTGGGGCTTACCGACGAGGGGATCTACCAGAACCTGCTGCCGCACGCCGTGGTGGTCGGCTTCTCGCCGTCGACCGCGGCGCTGGCGCTCGCCCTGGTCTCGGCTTCGTACGTCGCGGGGCAGCTCGCCGGAGGAGCGGCCACCGATCGATTCGGCGTGCGACCGACCATGCTGGTCGCCTTCGCCCTGGCTGGCCTGGGAGCGCTGAGCATCGCCACCGTCCGGGTCGGCAACCCGATGGCCATCGCGCAGCTGCTGGTGGGCGCGTTCCTATACGGTGGTGGCCTGGCGGTCCTGCTCCTCGTCCGGCTGGCCACATTCGCCAACCGTTTCTCGGGTCCGCGGTTCGGCTTCCTGTCCGGAATCTTCGCGCTGGCCTACCCGATCGGAGGCGGGTTCATCGTCTGGTTCGGCGGCCTCGCCTACGACCTGTGGCGCAGCTACCTGCCGGCGTTCGCGATCAGTGGCGCCGGGCTGGTGCTGGCGACCATCGCGCTGGTGATCGTGTCACGGCCGCGAGGGTATGTCGCCCGCTGATGGCCTCGGACCCGGATCCACCGGCGTGGTCGCCGGGCGGCTCCTACGGCCAAGATGGGCCCTCCAAGGGCCTCTGGGTGGCCGATTGGCCACAGGGCGGCCGTCACGGCCAGGCACCGGTCTCAAGTTGGCCGTAAGAGCCGTGGCAAGACTACGGCCGCCCGGCGGCAGGCCTGCGGTGAACCGATGTGAGCCAGGGCCCCAAGGCCGCGGGGGAGAACAGGCTAGGCTGCTGCCGCGGCCTCTTCGGAGGCCTGGGCGCCCTCCTTGCGGGCCTCGCGCAGCGCGGCTGGATCGATCCCGCCGAAGCGAGGCAGGTCGTTGATGCTGGTGGTGCGGGCGAGCCGCTCGGTCATCTTGCCGAGCACCAGCTGTCCGAATTCCGGAATCGCCATCAGCCCGCGCAACGTCTCGGCGGGGACCTCCAGCAGGGTGGTGTCGTCCTCGGCCACCACATCTGCGGTGCGGAGGCTGCCGGTGAGTGCCGCAATCTCGCCGAAGACATCGCCCGCGGTCATGCTCGACAGGGTGCGATGGGAGCCCTCGCCGGTGGTCACCCCGGCCACCACGCGGCCGCCCAGCACGAAGAATGCGGAGTCGCCGGGATCGCCGGCCCGCGTGATGGCCGTGCCCGCGGCGGCATCCCTGACGCGCGCGTGCTGGATGATCGCGTCGCGTTCCCGCGGCGGCATCCCGGCCAGGGCAGGGATATAGCCGAGCAGCATCTCGATGTCGGCAAGGCTGGCCGGTCGGCCAAAGGCCATTCCCGGAGCCGATCCCGCGCCGCGCAGCAGGCTGATCGCGCGGCGCCACTCGGCGGCTGGCTGACCGAGGCCGGGCAGGACCGCAGTGACCAGCGCGGCAATGATCACCACCACCGAGCTGGCCACGAACATCACGCGCACATCGATGATGTCGGCAATCCCGGCCAGCCCCATCCCGACCAGGTAGACCACCGTGGTGATCACGTATCCGGTCGAGAAGACCCGGCCGCGCATCTCGCGCGGCGTGTTGCGCTGGTTGATCAGGCGGGCCGCCACGAACGAGGGGGCATTGAGCGCGCCGGAGCAGGTGATCAGCGCGATCGCCAGCCAGACGACCGTCTGCATCGAATAGAGCAGCCCGAAGATCCCCATTCCCAGGTAGCTGAGGACCAGCCACTGACCCTCGCGCAGGCGATCCGACAGTCGGGCCATCGCCAGGCTGCCGACCACGAAGCCGAGCGAGGTGAGGCCCTCCTGCAGCCCGTACTCGAACGTGGTGGCGCTCAGCGCCTTGATGGCGAACGGCAGCAGCAGCACGTTCTGGAGGCCGAAGGCGATCAGGACGGGGATCTTGACCAGGTTCATCGACCGCAGGATGGGGGTGCGGAAGATGAATTTCGCGCCGAAGTTCAGGTTGCGGATCATGTCGCGCACGGTCGTCAGCTCCTCGACGACCAGCGGCGCGATCTTGACCAGGCTGATCATGGCGGCCGAGAAGGCGAAGGTTGCGGCGTCGATCCAGAAGACGATCTCGATGGACTGGGTCGAGGCGATCAGACCCGCCATCGCGAAGCCAACGGCGGTTGAGCCGAACTGGGCGATGGCCATGATCGAGTTGGCGGCGCCCAGCTCTTCCTCGGTTGCGATCTCGGGCAGGACCGATTCGTTGGCCGGTGAGAAGAACTGGGTGACCGATGCGGACAGCATCACCATCACGTACAGCCACGCGATGTGGATGTGGACCAGGAACGGGATCGAGGCGACGATCACCAGCCGCGTGAGATCCGCGGTGACCATGATCGTCTTGCGATCGAAGCGATCGACCACCACACCGGCAATCAGCCCGAAGATGAGCGTCGGAACCGCGGTGGCCATCAGCATCAGGCCGACGCTCAGCGCCGAGCCGGTGAGGCGGTAGACGATGATGCCGGCAGCCAGGCTGGTGAGCGCGTCACCGATGGTCGAGACCAGCTGCGCGCTCCACAGCAGCACGAAGGCGCGCTTGCGAAGCACGGCGAACGGCGATGGCTGGGCAGGGAGCGCTGCGGCGGTCACGCGTACCTCGAGTCTGGGTCGCGACATTGTGCCATCCGGTGTCTACCATCGGCGGTATGCCGCGACGCAACGCCAGGGACTCGTTTCCGATGACGATCGGTGAGGAGCCGGCCTTCTGCCCCGCCTGCGGGGAGGCTGTCGTCCAGCGGGTTCTCGAGGAGGACCACCGGCCACGGCTGGTCTGCCCGAACGGCCATATCACGTGGCGCAACCCACGCCTGGTGGTCGGCACGCTGCCGGTGCGCGACGGGCGCGTCTTCCTGGCGCGCCGCTCGATCGAGCCGGGGGCCGGGCGCTGGACCTATCCGGGCGGGTTCCTCGAGATCGGCGAGGCCGCGCAGGAAGGGGCGCGGCGCGAGACGGAGGAGGAGACCCGGCTGCTGGTCGAGGTCGGCCGGCTGATCGGGGCGTACTCGAGGCCGCACGCCGCGGTGGTGACCCTCGTCTACGAGGCGAGCGTGGTCGGCGGCGAGCCGCTGCCCGGCAGCGAAACCTCCGAGGTGCGCGACTTCGGACCCGATGAGATTCCCTGGTCGGAGCTGGCCTTCACCACGGCCGAGAGCGCGCTGCGCGACTGGGTGGCGTCGCAGCCGGGGCACGGCCCGCGCCACGCGCCGGAGCTGTATGTCTTCGGGGACCCGGCGGCCGAATAGGCGTCAGTTGTAGCGGCGGAAGACCGCGACCGCGTTCTGGCCCCCGAAGCCGAATCCGTTGATGATCGCCACCTCGACCGCGCGATGGCGAGCCACGTTCGGGACGTAGTCGAGGTCGCAGTCCGGATCGGGCATGTCGTAGTTGATCGTCGGCGGGATGATCCCGTCACGAATGGCCATCACCGCCGCCAGCGCGGAGATGGCTCCGGCGGCTCCGAGCGTGTGGCCGACCATGCTCTTGTTGCTGCTCACTGCCAGCCGGTCGGCGTGCGCGCCAAACGCGGCGCGGATCGCCTTCGACTCGGTCACGTCGTTGAGGGGCGTGCTGGTGCCATGCGCCGCCACGTAGTCCACCTGCTCTGGCGCCAGGTCCGCGTCGCGAAGGGCACGCTGCATCGC
>Ga0153915_10001835_pt1 | contig 19501 bp, 22 predicted proteins | sample Opewatmetagenome_2_FD_107003 | JGI IMG/M metagenome (GOLD analysis project Ga0153915, IMG submission 107003) | Freshwater wetland microbial communities from Ohio, USA - Open water 3 Core 3 Depth 3 metaG | ecosystem: Environmental > Aquatic > Freshwater > Wetlands | place: USA: Ohio, Lake Erie...
CGGGTGAACGGGTGAACGGGTGAACGGGTGAACGGGTCTTTCCCGCACCTGCGGACGAGGACAGAAGTCAGTCAATTCCCATGTTGGCCCCCGCAGCGATGTAGCGCGGCGGGCTGGAACGGGGTTACTCGTTCACCTGTTCACTCGTTCACGCATTCACTCGGCTCCCTTGAGCCCAAGCACATCCTGCATGTCGAACAAACCGTTTTTCTTGCCCGCCAGGAAACGCACGGCGCGTAAGGCGCCTTGCGCGTAGGTGGCGCTGCTGTTGGAGCGGTGGGTGATCTCGATGCGCTCGCCGGTGCCCGCGAACATCACGGTATGGTCACCGACAATATCGCCGCCGCGCACGACGGCGAAGCCGATGGTCCCGGTCTTGCGCTCGCCGGTGACGCCTTCGCGATCGTAGATTGCGCACTCGGCGAGATTCCTGCCCAGCGCTTTCGCTACCACGTCGCCCATCTTGAGTGCAGTGCCGGACGGCGCATCGACCTTGTGCCGGTGATGCGCCTCGATGATCTCGACGTCGTACCCCTCGCGCAGTGTCTTCGCCGCCACCTCGATCAGCTTGAACGTCACGTTGACGCCGACGCTCATGTTGGGCGCGAACACGAGGGCGATATCGCGGGCGGCGCCAGCGATGTCTTTTTTCTGCTCGTCGCTGAAGCCGGTGGTGCCGATCACCATTTTCACGCCCTGGCTGCGGCAGACCGCAAGATGCGCGAGCGTGCCCTCGGGGCGCGTGAAATCAACAAGCACATCGCATCCCCGCAGCGCGCGTCCGACATCGTCGGTGATCTTCACCCCACGCGCCGAGCCAACCAGCTCCCCGGCATCCTTTCCAAGTTGCGGGTGTCCGGCCTGCTCCAGCGCTGCGGTGAACCGCATGCCGGGACTGTTCAGCACCGCCTCGATCAGCATCCGTCCCATGCGGCCGGAGCTTCCCGCAACTGCAACGTTAAGCGTTGTCATGGTCTGGAATCCATCCAAGAAAATATTGAACCGGTGAACAAGTGAACAGGTGAACGGGGAAAAAAACAACTCCCTCTCCCCCGTCACCGAGGGTTGGGGTGAGGGGGTTCACCCGTTCACTTGTTCACCCGTTCGCCGATTTTAAAATCCCAGTTTCTCCAGCATGCGCCCGAAGATTCCTTTCTCTTCCTGCGGCTGATCCTGCTTGGGCTTTTCCGTCTCGCTCTCCGCTTTCGCCGGTTCGGCTTTCTGAGAGCCCGGCAGCACGGTTTCCCCGGAGGTCGTGGTCAGCGCAGCGCCTTGGGATTCCGGTGCGGTCTCTGCTGGAGCCACGGCTTCGGGTTTTGCCGCTTCCGCCTTGGCCGGCGCGCCGGCGTCCGGTTTGGCTTCCGCCGGGACCGGCTTCGGCTTATCCGCGCCGACAGCGTCCCTGCTGGCTCTGGGGCTTGCGGGCATCACGTCGCCTTCGAGACGCACCAGCTTGTCGTCTTTGAAAATGACCGCGAAACGGCGCTGCTCTGTGACTTCGCCGCCCTTGTTGTAAAGGTAGACGTAGTCCCAGCGATCAGTGCGGAACGGATCGACGACCAGCGGCGTGCCGAGCACAAAGCGCACCTGGGCTCGCGTCATGCCGGGCTTGAGCTTGTCCGCCATGTCCTGGGTGACGTAGTTGCCCTGCTGGATGTCGATCTTGTGCGGCGCAAGAGTAGGTACAGCGGGCAAACTCGGCATTTCCGCGCAGCCGGCAAGCAGGACAACGATAAGGATGATTTTACGCATGGAAAAATTTGAGAAACGGCCCGGATCGAGCCCGCTCGCCCGCGGTGAAGTATATCGATCCCTTCGCGGCGCGCGGTTTCCAAAGCCTATAAAAGTGAATATGATAGCCGAGACTCACCTACTCCGACAGGGACGCGTCACTTGAGTTCACCCAGCGACCTCAAAACCATCGGCCTCAAAGCCACGCTGCCGCGGCTGCGCATTCTGGAACTGTTTGAGAAGACTCCGGTGCGTCACCTGAGCGCCGAGGACGTTTACAAGATGCTGCTCAAGGACGGCACCGACACCGGGCTCGCGACCGTCTATCGCGTGCTGACGCAGTTCGAGCAGGCGGGACTGCTGGTGCGCCACCACTTCGAAAGCGGCAAGGCCGTGTTCGAACTGAACCAGGGCGGGCACCACGACCATCTGGTGTGCATCCAGTGCGGGCATGTCGAGGAGTTCTACGATTCGGCGATCGAACAGCGGCAGATCAAGGTCGCGGAAGAGCGCGGCTTCAAGATCCACGACCACTCGCTGCACATCTTTGCCGACTGCACTCGTCCTAACTGCCCGAATAAGTCTAAAAGCTGAAACGCAAAGACGCAAAGGGCGCCGAAGACGCAAAGTTTTCCAGATATAGGCTCCCGTATTACTCAAACGGAGCATGATGTTCTGCTCCAGCGGAGCTTCCGGCGGCGCTCATGAATTTTTATGCAGCTTTCAGCGACAGCGGCCTGATTGCCTTGAGGAATAACAACGTCATGCCAATAATGCGGGTTTACAAACTGGGCCTTGCTGTTGGCGCCAGGTTAGCTCGACGTTATGCGGAATCTTGACGTGGTGTCGGGGCTCTGAAAGCATACGGAGATGTACTTCGAAATTATCGGAGACATCACCAATGTCGAGACTTTTCCATCGGATCCTCCATCCGAGAGCTTGGACGACTGCGCAAGTTGTACGGTCGCGGCAGATGGCGAAAGCGCAAAGGTCTTGCTCGCATCCGACTGCCTGATGGCACGGTTCGACGGGCGGAGTTACACTGGTACGAAGCTCACGGCATTGGACGCAGAGAGTTCAAGATAAAACGCTACATTGACTAAGCCGCTATGCCAGCATCCGTGAAGAGATTTGTTGTTTGCGTCAAGAACAAGGGCTACGAGGTCTCGTTGGAGACTCGGAAACTTTATCAGGTCATTCGTGATCCTGACGCCGCGAAGCACAAGCAGATTCGTGTAATTGACGAGTCGGGCGAGGATTACCTGTATCCGGAAAGCTATTTCACTCCAATTGAGCTTCCGCAACCGGTCCGCAAGGCAGTACTGGCTGCCATATAACCGCCCGATCCACAAGCCGACGCCCGCAGCGGGCGCTTGCTCGCGCGGGTGATCGGGACACGTTAAGGCATCCTCAAGACCTCCGACGAGTGCCTGGATGTGCCCTGATTGGGAAGGCAATCAGGGCTCGAACTCGCAGGATGAAGACTTGATTTTCTTGACGGCCTTGACGTTCCTGAATTAAGTTCAGGACAGGCTGGGCGGTTAAATCTGTTTTATCTTTGCGTTCCTTTGCATTCTTTGCGTCTTTGCGTTTCAGCTTTTAGCTCTTAACTCCGAGCATCTCCGCTGCGTGCTTGCGCGTGGTTTCGGTGATCTTCACGCCGCCCAGCATGCGCGCGATTTCTTCCACCCGCTGCTCACGATCGAGCACGGTAACCTTGCTCAGCACCTTGCCGTTCGTCGTGCTCTTGGTCACCTGCCACTGATGATCGGCTGAGGCCGCGACCTGCGGCAGATGGGTGATGCACATCACCTGGTGTTTGTGGCCGAGCTGCTTCAGCATCTTGCCGACGATTTCCGCCACGCGCCCGCCGATGCCGGCGTCGACCTCGTCGAAGATGAGCGTCGGCACCTGCGCCACCTGGCTCGTGACGGTCTGGATCGCGAGGCTCAGGCGCGAAAGCTCGCCGCCGGAAGCGACTTTCGCGAGCGGCTGAGGCGCCATGCCCTTGTGCACCGATACGAGAAATTCGACCTGTTCCAGTCCCTGCGAGGTCGGCTCCTCCGCGCCATGCAACGCAATCTCGAATGTGCCGCCCGCCATGGCGAGCTTCTGCATTGCCTCGGTCACCTGCTCCGCAAGCTTCTTCGCCGCTTTCTTCCGCCCGGCGGAGAGCTTCTTCGCCTCCCTCATGCAAGCCGTGTGAGCTTCTTCCTCCAGCCTGCGCAACGCGTCGGGGTCGCCACTGCTCCCGAGCTCCGCCAGACGCGCCGTGGCTTTCTCCAGCGTTTCCGGCAATTGCTCGGGCGACACACGGTACTTGCGCGCGGCGGAGTGGACGGCCTCGAGCCGCTGCTCGACTTCGCGGAGCCGCCGCGGATCTACGTCGAGCCGCTCGCCGTAGCGACGCAGCGCGTAGACAGCCTCCTGAAACTGGATCTGCGCCGGCTCCAGCACATTGAGGATTTCCTTGAGACCCGCGTCGTACTCCAGCAGATTGTTGAGCCGCGTGATCACGCCGTTGATCTGCGACAGACTTGAACCCTCGCCCTCCGACAGCACCTCCAGACCGTACTGCGCCGCTTCGATCAGGCTCGCCGCGTGCGCGAGCCGAGCGTGTTCGGCGATCAGCGCCTGCCATTCGTCGGCGGTAAAATGCAGCCCTTCGATCTCGCGCACCTGCCATCCGAGCTGTTCGCGCTCGGCGGCGAAAGCCGCGGCGTTGGTCTCGACGGCAATGCGATGTTCGCGCCGCCGCTGCCAATCGCGATAGATCTCCGCTACCCGGCCGGCCTGCTCCGCGAGCGCGCCGTAGGCGTCCAGCAGTTCGCGCTGCGCGCCGGCACGCAGCAGCGACTGATGCTCATGCTGGCCATGGATATCGACCAGGTACCCGCCCGCTTCGCGCAGCTGGGCGAGCGTCGCGGCGCGGCCATTGATGAACCCGCGCGAACGTCCCGAGCCGTCGATCACACGCCGCATCAGGCACACGCCTTCGTCATCGGCCAGTTCGTTTGCCTCCAGCCACCGCGCGAGTTCTTTTATCGCGCCGATGTCGAATTCGGCGCTGATCTCGGCGCGCTCCGCCCCTTGTCTCACGACCAGCGCATCTCCGCGCTCACCCAGCACCAGGGCCAGTGCGTCGATCAAAATCGATTTGCCGGCCCCGGTTTCACCGCTCAGCACCGTGAAACCGGCCGCAAACTCGAGGTCCATCCCGTCGACGATGACGAAGTCGCGAATGCTCAGGCTACGCAACATGCTGTTGCTTCGCAGTGAAGGAGTGAAGGGGTGAAGGCGTAAATGAGAAAGGCCGGCCAGTCTTTGCGCTTGAGCGATGATGCAAGCCCAACCAGCATTGCGAACACGCCATCAATTTTCCCGCGGAGTACCTCCGCGTTATTGATATATCCTTGCCGGCTTGCAATCTCTACTTGAGTATCCAACTCGGATAACGACCCGCCTGCTATATTGAGAAAGTGAAGGAGTTCTTTCGTGCCGCCGCGGGCGCAACCCTCAGCAATATTCGAAGGAACTGAAACCGCTGCCCTTCGCATTTGGCTCGAAAGCCCGTATACCTCCTCTTTCGGAAACTTGGCGGTGATGCGGTAAACATCATCCACAAGCTCCACTGCGCTCTGCCATACTCGCAGAGTGCGATGATTCCGCTTCACGCTTTTACTCCTTCACGCCTTCACTCATTCACTCCTTCACGCTTTCACGCTTCACTCACTCCCGGTTCCAATTCAGTTTCTCGCGCAGCATGCCGTAGTAGCTGTGCCCGAGCGGGTGCAGCAGGCTGATGGCGTGCGGGTAGCGGCGCACCGCGATGCGGTCGCCCTCCCGCAAATCGAAGTGCGAATGGCTGTCGAAGTGAGCGCGCGGGTCGTCGGCGCCGCGCACGATGATTTCTATCGTGCAATCGCTGCTGATCACGATCGGGCGGTTCGACAGCGTGTGCGGACATACCGGCACCAGCGTCATCAAATTAAGCGAGGGATGCACGATCGGTCCGCCCGAGGACAGCGCATAGGCGGTGGAACCCGTCGGCGTGGCGACGATCAGCCCGTCTGAACGCTGGCTGTAGATGAACTGGCCGTCGATGCGCAGCTCGAACTCCATCATGCTGCCCTTGACGCCCTTGCTGATCACGACGTCGTTGAAGGCAAGCACCTCGAACACACGCTCACTTCCGCTGAAGATTTCCGAAGCCAGCAGCATGCGGTCCTCGGCGACGAATTTGCCGTCGAGGATGGCGCCGATAGTCTCGAACATGGTGTCGATCGAGATGTCGGTGAGAAATCCCAGCCGCCCCTGGTTGATACCGACCAGCGCGACGTTGTACGGCGCGAAGGTGCGCGCGATGTTGAGCATGGTGCCGTCACCGCCGATCACGATGGCGAGATCGGCCTGCTGGCCGAGGTCCTCGAGCCGCAGCACCGGGTACGGGCAGCCGCCGATGTGCGAAGCGGTGAGCCGGTCGAGCAGCACCTTGACATGGCGCTCCTCGAGGAAGCGGGCGAGCTTCAGCAGCGGCTCGGCGATCTCCGGGCTCTTGTATTTGCCGATCAGCGCGACGGTCTTGAATGAGGTTTTCATGGCCGAATTAAACCATAATTTTTTGGCGAGCGGTAAGCCGTAAACGGTAAGCGGCTCAATTGGTTACTGCGGTTCACGCTTCACCGTTCACCGTTCACTGCTTTTGTGTAGAATAGATTCATGTCGAACGACACGCCGATGTTGAGCGAACGCGCGCAAATCCTGCTCAAGACGCTGGTAGAGCGCTACATCGTGGAGGGCCAGCCGGTAGGCTCGCGCGCGCTGTCCAGGTATTCCGGCCTTGATCTCTCCCCTGCCAGCATCCGCAACGTGATGGCGGACCTGGAAGAGATGGGCTTCATTGCCAGCCCTCATACCTCGGCCGGGCGCGTGCCCACCGCGCGCGGTTACCGCTTCTTCGTCGACACGCTGCTTACCATCAAACCGCTCGACAGAGTCCAGATCAATCAGCTCGAGGGGCAGCTGCATGCAGAGAACACCCAAAGGCTGGTCACCTCCGCATCGCACATCCTGTCGGATCTCACGCGCTTCGCCGGCGTGGTCATGACGCCGCGCCGGAGCAGCGGTTTTCGGCACATCGAATTTCTTCGGCTCTCCGACAAGCGCATCTTGCTGATCCTGGTGACGCCCGAAGGCGACGTGCAGAACCGCATCATCTTCACCGGCAAGCCGTATACGCCGTCGGAGCTCATCGAGGCCGCGAACATTCTCAACCAGCACTATGCCGGACTCACCTTCGACGAGGTCAGGAAGCGCATCCAGGACGAACTGAAGCGCCTGCGCGAAGACATGACGCAGCTCATGAACGCGGCGCTCGAAGCCGGCAGTCAGGCGGCGAGCGAATCGGCGGAGGAGGTCGTGATCTCGGGTGAAAGCAATCTGCTCGACATCCAGGACCTGTCGTCGAACATGGCGAGCCTGCGCAAACTTTTCGACCTGTTCGAGCGCAAGACCGGGCTGCTGCAATTGCTCGACATCAGCAGCCGCGCGCACGGGGTGCAGATCTTCATCGGCGGCGAGTCGGGGCTCGTGCCGCTCGACGAATGCAGCGTCGTCACGGCGCCCTATGAGGTCGACGGCCAGATCGTGGGCACGGTCGGTGTCATCGGCCCGACACGCATGGCCTACGAACGCGTGATCCCCATCGTCGACATCACCGCCAAGCTGCTCTCCAGCGCGCTGACGCAGCGCTGAGCTTTGTGTGAAGGAGTGAATAAGTGAAAGAGTGAATGTGCAAAAACACCCGCTCCGCCGCAAAGCACTTGCTCCTTCACCCCTTCACCCCTTCACCCCTTCACATTCATGAGCCACTTCGCGCCCGAACCGCCGTACACCCACGGCACGCCGACCCGGATCGGCATCCTGCTGATCAACCTCGGCTCGCCGGAGGCCCCGACGCCGGAGGCGGTGCGCGCCTATCTCCGGGAATTCCTGTCCGACCCGCATGTTGTGGAAATTCCGCGCCCGCTGTGGTGGTTGATCCTGCACTTTTATGTGCTCAGGACGCGCCCCAAGCAGTCGGCCGCACGCTACGCCCAGGTGTGGCTGAACGACGGCTCGCCGCTGAAGGCGCACACCGAGCGCCAGGCGACGCTGTTGCGCGGCTATCTCGGCGAGCGCATCAAATATCCGCTGGTGATCGATTACGCGATGCGCTACGGCAAGCCCTCGATCGCCCACAAGCTGCGGGAACTCAAGGCGCAAAATTGCGACCGCCTCCTGCTCGTTCCACTCTATCCGCAGTACTCGGCGAGCGCCACCGGAACCGCATTCGCCGCGGCGTTCGACAGCCTGTCGCGCATGCGCAATATGCCGGCCGTGCGAACCGTGCGCCATTTCCACGACCACGGCGGTTACATCAATGCCCTGACGCAGAACGTGCGGGACTACTGGATGAAGAACGGGCGGCCCGACCGGCTGGTCATGAGCTTCCATGGGGTTCCGCGCGTAACGCTCGACAAAGGCGATCCCTACCACTGCGAGTGCCAGAAAACCGGGCGGCTGCTCGCGGAAGCGCTGGTGCTTAAGCCCGGGCAGTATGAAATCACGTTCCAGTCGCGCTTCGGGCGCGCCGAATGGCTCAAGCCTTATACCGCTGAAGTTCTCACCCGGCTCGGCAAGCAGAAAGTCGCCCGCGTCGACGTGATCTGCCCGGGTTTTGTGAGCGATTGCCTGGAAACGCTCGAGGAAATCGCGATCGAAGGCAAGACCACCTTCATCCAGGCGGGCGGGCGCGAATTCAACTTCATCCCCTGCCTCAACGAGCGCAACGAGTGGATGCAGGCGTTGACCGATATCGTGCTCACGCACCTCCTCGGTTGGACCGTCGAGCCTTCCACCGAAGAGCTGGACAACTCACGGCTGCGGGCGATGGCGATGGGCGCGAAAAGCTGAAGGGCCGTGAGGGGGCCGGGCCGGGCTGAGGGGAGGTCACTCGTTCACTCAGTCACCCTCAGCATTGCCTCCACCCGCGCCATCATCTGCAAACGTTCCGTTTCGGTCCTCCGCGCCCACACGGCCCGCCACTGCGGAAACAGGTTGTTTTCTTCGCGGTGCTCGTGCTTGGCGAGGGTGCCGGCGAGGATCGCGCAAAATGCGCCGATCTCGCCCGTTTCCAGCGCCTCTCCCGCAAGACACTCCGCGATCACGGCGAGTTGCCGCCTGATGTCGGCGTGCTCGCGCAGCATGATCGACAGCGGGTCATCGCCTGCCGCTCCCGCGGCTGTCGCGAATATCGGCGCCAGCACGTCGTCTTCGACCGCCATGTGCCGCTTGAGGGCGGCGGCGAATTCGCGCAGCAATAGCGCGGCGCCGCCTGCTTCATTGCGATTTAGGAGCTGCAGCGCGCGGGTGAACAACCCGTCGAGCCGCTTGTGGTCGCGCTCGAGCAGCTCGAGTACGTCGCGTGGACCGGCGTCGGCACGGTGCGACACCTCGATGCGCCATTTTCCGTCCGCCTCGACCACGGTCCAGGCGAGATTGTGGCGCAGTTGCAGATCGAGGCTTTGCATCAGCAACGTGGGCTCCCGCGCGGTGACCAACACCATCTTGTCGCCGCGCCGCAAGTCTTTGACCGCATAAAACGCAGCGCTCTGCACCCGGCTCGGCGGTTCGCCGGTGAGATCGACGGTTTCGAATGCGGCAGCCACTGGCACCTTGTCCGCGCTGGAACGGAATCACGCATTGATCATCCACTGATGCTAGGCGCGATCTCGTGAATTGTCCAGGAAAAGCAGGGGCTTATATAAACAGAACGGTTCTCTTGAAAACATCCTATATGCCCCAATCTTTCAGAGGTTGATTGGAGAAACTTAATGCAGGACACCCCCGAACTCACTACCGCGGCCGAAAGCAAACCCGAACAGCAGCAGGAACAGGCCGCCGTCGCCGCAGAGCAAACACAGCCGGCGGTAGAGGTCATGCCCAGCCTCGAGGATCTGCTGAAGAAAGCCGAACTCGCGGCGCAGGAGCATCATGACGCCTGGCTGCGCGCCAAGGCCGAGACCGACAACATCCGCAAGCGCGCCCAGGTCGAGATCGCCAACGCCCACAAGTTCGCAGTCGAGAATTTCGCCGCGGAGTTGCTCGCCGTCAAGGACAGCTTGGAAGCCGCGCTTTCTACGGAGAACGCTACGGCCGAGAGCATGAAGAGCGGCGTGGAACTCACGCTCAGGCAGCTCAAATCGGTATTCGACAAGTTCAACCTCGCCGAGGTCAACCCGGTCGGCCAGAAATTCAACCCCCACCACCATCAGGCGATCCACACACTCGAAACAGATGCCGAGCCTAATACCATCGTGCAGGTGCTCCAGAAAGGCTACCTCTTGCACGAGCGGGTGATTCGGCCCGCCCTGGTCACGGTGGCAAAGGCAAAAACTGTTGAAAGTTGAGGCGTTAACCCCATATCTCAGCTAGTGATGCATTTCGCAAATCCATTAAAGAGGTAGGACCATGGCAAAGATTATCGGTATCGACTTGGGCACGACCAATTCGTGCGTTGCCGTGATGGAAAACGGCCAGCCGAAAGTAATCGAAAACTCAGAAGGCGCGCGCACCACGCCCTCGATTGTCGCCTATATGGACGACGGCGAGATCCTCACCGGCGCGCCGGCCAAGCGCCAGGCGGTGACCAACCCGAAGAACACCCTCTATGCGGTGAAGCGCCTGATCGGCCGCCGTTTCGAGGAAAAGGAAGTGCAGAAAGACATCGACCTGATGCCGTACAAGATCGTCAAGGCCGACAATGGCGATGCCTGGATCGAAGTGCGCGGCAAGAAGATCGCGCCGCCCGAAATCTCGGCGCAGGTGCTGATCAAGATGAAGAAGACGGCTGAGGATTACCTCGGCGAACCCGTCACGGAAGCGGTGATCACGGTGCCTGCCTACTTCAACGACTCGCAGCGCCAGGCAACCAAGGACGCCGGCCGCATTGCGGGCCTTGAAGTGAAACGCATCATCAACGAGCCGACCGCGGCCGCGCTCGCGTTCGGCCTTGACAAGAAAAAAGGCGATCGCAAAATCGCGGTCTATGACCTGGGCGGCGGCACGTTCGACATTTCCATCATCGAGATCGCGGAAGTCGAGGGCGAGCATCAGTTCGAGGTGCTCTCCACCAACGGCGATACCTTCCTCGGCGGCGAAGACTTCGACCAGCGCCTGATGGATTACCTGTGCGACGAGTTCAAGAAGGAATCCGGCCTCGATCTGCGGAAGGACATGCTCGCGCTGCAGCGGCTCAAGGACGCGGCGGAGAAAGCCAAGATCGAACTCTCCAGCTCGCAGCAGACCGAAGTGAATCTGCCGTACATCACGGCCGACCCGTCCGGGCCGAAGCATCTGGCGATCAAGATCACGCGCGCCAAGTTCGAGAGCCTGGTCGAGGAACTGATCGAGAAAACCATCGAGCCGTGCCGCATCGCGATCAAGGACTCCGGCATCAAGATTTCCGACATCGAAGACGTGATCCTCGTCGGCGGCCAGACGCGCATGCCGAAAGTGCAGGAAAAGGTCAAGGAGATCTTCGGCAAGGAGCCGCGCAAGGACGTCAATCCGGACGAGGCGGTGGCGGTCGGCGCCGCGGTGCAGGCCGGCGTGCTCAAGGGCGACGTCAAGGACGTGCTGCTGCTCGACGTGACGCCGTTGTCGCTCGGCATCGAGACCCTGGGCGGCGTGCTGACCAAGCTCATCCAGAAGAACACCACGATCCCGACCAAGGCGAATCAGGTATTCTCGACCGCCGAGGACAGTCAGACCGCGGTCACCATTCACGTGCTGCAGGGCGAGCGCGAAATGGCGCGCGACAACAAGTCGCTCGGCCAGTTCAACCTGACCGATATTCCGCCCGCGCCGCGCGGCATGCCGCAGATCGAGGTCACCTTTGACATCGACGCCAACGGCATCCTGCACGTGTCCGCGAAGGACAAGGCGACCGGCAAGGAAAACAAGATCAAGATCCAGGCTTCGAGCGGTCTCACCGAAGCGGAAATCAAGCGCATGGTGAGCGACGCCGAGGCGCACGCCGATGAAGACCGCAAGGCGCGCGAACTCGTCGAAGCGCGCAACCAGTGCGACCACATGGTGCACACCGTGAAGAAGACGCTCAAGGAACACGGCGACAAGGTCGGCGCTGACGAAAAATCGAAGATCGAAGCCGCGTTGAAGGAAGCCGAGGACGCGCTCAAGAGCGACGACAAAGCCCAGATCGAGGCCAAGACTGAAGCGCTCGCCCAGGCCGCGCACAAACTCGCCGAGCAGATGTACAAGGAACAGCAGGCGCAGCAGGCTCAGCCCGGCGGCGAAAGCAAGGCAGCGGACAGCGGCAAGAAGGAAGACGGCAACGTTGTCGATGCGGAGTACGAGGAAGTCAAAGACAAGAAGTAACGGCGTGAGGAGTAAGGCGTGAGGGGTGAGGAGTAAGAGCTCTTCACCCCGTTTTGCGTTATTTCCACGCCTGGCGCCTCCCGCCTAACGCCTTACAAGAAAATGGCCAAACGCGATTATTACGAAGTGCTCGGAGTGAACCGGGACGCCTCGGAAGAGGAGATCAAGAAGGCGTACCGCAAGCTCGCGATGAAGCACCATCCGGACCGAAACCCGGACAATCCCAAGTCCGAGGGGCAGTTCAAGGAAGCGAAGGAAGCTTACGAGATTCTGTCGGACGCCCAGAAGCGCGCGGCCTATGACCAGTACGGCCACGCCGGCGTCGACGCATCGGCCGCGGCCGGCGCGGGCGCCGGCTTTGGCAACTTCGCCGATGCCTTCGGCGACATCTTCGGTGACATCTTCGGCGCCGGCCGCACGCGTTCCAACGTCTATCGCGGCGCCGATCTCAGATACAACCTCGAGGTCGCTCTCGAAGACGCGGCGCGCGGCACTGAAACCCGCATCCGCATACCCGCGATGGAAGCATGCGCAACCTGCCACGGCAGCGGCGCCAAACCCGGCACGCAGGCCGCCACCTGCCCGACCTGCGGCGGCCACGGCCAGGTCCGCATGCAACAGGGCTTTTTCTCGATCCAGCAGACCTGTCCCCGCTGCCGCGGCACCGGCAAGATCATTCCCACCCCCTGCTCCAGCTGCGGCGGCACGGGACGCATCAAGCAGCACAAGACGCTGTCGGTGAAGATTCCCGCGGGCGTGGACGAGGGCGACCGAATCCGGCTCTCGGGCGAAGGCGAGGCGGGCGTCAACGGCGGCCCGTCCGGCGATCTTTATGTGGTGATCCACATCAAGCCGCATACCGTATTTCAGCGCGATCACAACGATCTGCACTGCGAGATGCCAGTGAGCTTCACCACGGCGGCGCTCGGCGGCGACATCGAGATTCCGACGCTCGACGGCTACGCCAAGATCAGGATTCCACCGGAAAGCCAGACCGGCAAGGTTTTCCGTTTGCGCGGCAAGGGCATCAAAGGCGTGCGCTCGAGCGCGCACGGCGATCTCCTATGCCACGTGGTGGTCGAGACGCCGGTCAACCTCACCGCGCGTCAGAAGGAGTTGCTGCAGGAACTCGAAGCCATCAACCGCAACGATGCCGGCCGGCATAATCCGCGCGCGAAGTCGTGGATGGACAAGGTCAAAGAGTTCTTCGCCGAGTAGGCGAACGACGCACGAGTTCCGGCCTCAGGGTAACAACGCAAGCGAAGCGAACGATCGGGCCAGATCCCGGAATCCTGTCATCGCAAACAGCCCGTCCCTTCCGGGCGGGGGCCTTTCCCGCGGAGTCGCCGCTCGCCCCGCCGGGCGTGAATTCGAGACGTCAGTCGAGAAACGAGATCAGGATCAGGAGGAAAGCTGCCGCCTGAAACCCGACACGCCTGACCATCCACTCCGCGCTGCTCAGATGGCCGACCTCGCCGTCATGCGCCATCGAGGAAATCCCGGCCACGAGTGACGTGATGGTGGCAAGCATGGCCATCATGACGAACACGGTAAGCATACTCATGAGTTCCTCCTTCCGGTTTACCGTTCTTATGCTCATCCCTATCCCGCCGGAAGTCTTTGACCCAGATCAAAGATTGATCGGTCTAGCAGCCTGTCGGACTTAGCGGTCACAACAGGCTGCTAAGGAGTTTGTTGGGGGCCAAGGGAATCCGCATCCTGTCCACCTGACCCCCTTCTTCGGCGTTAGGACAATATGGTCGCCGGACTCTCTGATGAACAACGGCGCGGCAGGACATTTCCGGTTCACGTCGACGATCGCGAATCCCGCGGCCCGGTAGCGGAACTGCTCGCGCAGTCGCCTGATTTCCAGATGGCGGTCAGGCGCCTGAAATTGGGCGATTACCTGGTGGACGGGCGATTTCTGTTCGAACGCAAGACCCTGACGGATCTCGTGGTGGCGATCATCGACGGCCGGTTATTCGAGCAAGCACTGAAGCTGTCTGAAACGAAGTTGCAGCCGGCGTTGATTCTCGAAGGCACGGCGCAGGATTTCGCTGGATGCGGAATGCGCTGGGAAGCGATCCAGGGAGCGCTGGTGACCGTGTCGCTGTTCTGCGGCGTGCCGCTGCTGCGTGCACGCACGCCCGCGGAAACGGTGCGCACGATGCTGTATGCGGCCCGCCAAGGCCGGACGTTTGTCACGGGCGCCCTGCCCCGGCACGGCTACCGCCCCCGCGGAAAACGCGCCAGGCAACTCTTTATTCTTCAGGGTCTCCCGGGAATCGGTCCCGCGAAGGCGCGCCGGCTGCTTGAGCGTTTCGGCAGCGTTGAAGCCATCGTCAATGCCCGGCCCGAGGACTTGCAATCGGTCGAGGGCATCGGCAACCGGATTGCGGAAAAGCTTCGCTGGTCGGTGGAAGAGCCGCAGCGCGAGTATCGGTTGGCCGACGAGCGCTGGCGCACTATCCCGATCCATAACCGGTAATCCACAAGTCGGTCGACTGCGACGAGCTTGCGTCGGCCGCGCAGAGGGCGTAATCTCGTGACCATCTAATATGGTCACGAAGGAAACGACGATGCAAATCTCCGCCGCGGAGTTCAAGGCCCGCTGCCTCAAGCTCATGGACGAGATCGCCAGGACGCGCAAGCCGATCGTCATCACCAAACGCGGCAGGCCGGTCGCAAAGCTGGTAGCCGTGGAGCCCGAACCGCGCAAGCCGTTGTTTGGATATATGGCCGGAACCATCAATTACGTGGGCGACATTGAAAGCCCCATTGACGTCGAGTGGGAGGCCGAGGCGGGGACCGAGCCGAATCTGTATCCCCGCACCCGCAAACGCCGCAGCAAATGAAGCCGGATATCCCGCTTCTGTTCGACACGCACGTCTGGATCTGGCTAGCATATGGCGAACAGGGCCGCATCAAGCCGGCCGCCATGCGCGCGATCGAGGACGCCGGTTCACGCCAGGCGATCCGGATTTCCGTGGTATCGGTCTGGGAAATCGCGTTGCTGGAAAGCAGGGGGCGGCTTGAATTGCCGATTCCCGTGTCTGAATGGATTCGGCAGGCGCTTGATCGACCCGAGTTCGAGCTGGTGGGGCTGGAGCCGGAAATCGCCGTCGAAAGTTGCAATTTACCCGGCGGATTTCACGCCGATCCGGCGGACCGGTTCCTGGTGGCGACCGCCCGCCTGAAAAACGCGGTCATCGTGACGCGCGACAGGCGCATTCTGAGCTACGGCAAGCAGGGACACGTGAGAACGTTGGCCGCGTGATCGTGCGCGGGCGAGTCGTGCCCTACCCCTTCGGGAGAAGACGCCACAGCGCAACTCGTAGCGCATCGAGAAACAGGCTTCGAACATTATAACTACGGAAAACAATGGCAAGCCACACCCTTGCCGAGCTTGTCACCGAATCCGCCCTCGAGGAACTGGCCGGAGACCGGTATTTCGAGCGCGGACTCACGTACTTCCGTCACGGCGCCGTGAGCCGGCTGCGCGCTGGCGGGAAAGAAATTTCAGCACGCGTCAGAGGCACCCGGTCCTATGCTGTGCGGCTTTGGCTGGACGGGCAGGAATTGAGTTGGGACTGCACCTGTCCGCTGGGACGCGAGGGCGAATTCTGCAAGCATCTGGTTGCAACCGGTCTTGCCTGGCTTGCGGGCGGAGAAGACCGCGCCGGTGAGGCGCCGACCGAGTTTCAGACCATTCGCGCCTTCCTCGACGCCGCCGACAAGCAAACGCTCGTGGATCTTCTGGTTGAACGCGCGTCCGAAGACGATGATTTCGCCGGCCGACTCCTGCTATCCGCACAGCGCGCGGGCCATGCTGCTCCGGGCGCGCTCAAGGAAACAATCCGCAAGGCATTTTCCACTTCCGACTTCGTGGATTACGGCGAGATGCGCGTTTCGCCGCGCGCGCGGCGCCGATCCCCGAACTGCTGCAGGAGTGCCTCAAACAGGGCGACGCGCGCACAGCCGCGCAATTGTCCGCCGAGGCGATGATACGTGGCGTACGAGTGCTCGAACACAGCGACGATTCCGACGGCCTGCTAGGCGGCATCCTCTCGGAAATCGCCGCCGTCCACCTGGCTGCCGCCAAAAAGGGCGGACTGGCGCACGTCGAGCTGGTGCGTAACCTGTTCGAACTCCAGGCCGCGGACGGCTTCGGCTTTTTTTCGCTGGAGCCCTACCTGCCGGCGCTCGGCAAGGAGGGGCTCGGGGCCTATCGCAAGCTCGCCGTGGCGGCATGGAAAAACGTCCCGGCATTGGCGCCCGGCGCTCGCGCCTCCGGCGACGCCGGCCCGCGCTACGAGATCGCCGGCATTATGAAGACGCTTGCGCGCATCAACGGCGATGTGGACGCCATGGTCGAGGTGCTCCAGCGCGATCTCTCGCAACCGTATGCCTATGTCGAAATCGCCCAAACGCTGTCGAAGGCCAGGCGGCACGACGAGGCGCTCAAGTGGGCGGAGGATGGGCGCAAGGCGTTTCCCGATCATCGGACCGGTGCGCTGGCGGATTTTCTCGTTGCCGAGTACCACCGCCGCAAACGCCACGACGATGCCATCACACTGCGCTGGTCAGGATTCTCAAGACACCCCAGCCTGCAAGCGTACGAGCAACTCAAGCACGCGACCGACAAGGCGAAAGCGTGGGAGCACTGGCGCGAGAAGGCGCTCGCCGCGCTGCGCCCCGCCGCGGCGGCGACGCGGCCACCGCGTCTCGGAGACTGGGGCGATTCGAAAAGCGCTGTCCTCATCCAGATCTTCCTTTGGGAGGGCGTACCCAAGACAGCCCTCGAACAAGCCCGCGCCGCCGGTTGCCCGCTGCACCTGTGGCTCGACATCGCGCGGGCACTGGAGAAGGCCGACACGGCCAACGCCATCGCCATCTACCAGGAACAGATCGACCTGGTCATCGCCCGCACCCGTGACCACGCCTACGACGATGCCACGAAACTCATGCAGCGCGTCCGCGACCTGCTGGTGGGCGCCGGCCGCAGCGCCGACTTCGCTCCCTGGCTCAGCGCCCTGCGCGCCCGGCACAAGGCGAAGCGGAACTTCATGAAGCACCTGGACCGCGTGGCCGCGGCGCAACGATCGGCTGCCGGAACTCGAAAATAGCTAAACCCAGCGTCCGACGATCCTAGCAGCCTGTCGGACCAGCGGTCACAACAGGCTGCTAACACTATCAAGTTCTGATACTGGCGCGGCATATATTTGGCTCCCTCCCCTGCGCACAGCGCGGGGGAGGGTCGGGGAGGGGGCAGGATGTGTAGATACCTTTGCCCCCTCGGGAGAGGGACCGAGCGTGAGGGAAACAGGCAGCGAAGATGAATGACAAGTACCTTCGGCGAGGTGCCGGCCGAGGTCAAGCCGGCGGCGGGAGCAAAGGGCGTCATCATCCGCACGCTCGACGGCGTGATGGTATTTCGCGTTTACCATGACCGTGAGCACTTTACGGATTACGGGATAAAACACGACGACTTGAGCGTCACTATCGACGCGGACGAACTGGCGGCGTTCTACAAAGTCGGCGAGCGCTACATTCTCGACCACAGTCCGCAGGTACTGGGTTTGAAAGAGGTCGAAACAACATAGACCGGCTATCGTAGACGCACTGCATAGCTAAGGCTCCGATCCTATATCCGCGCGCCACTTCGCCCCCGGCCTCTTTGCTCCCGTGGCCGACGCGTGAAGCGTACTTGAGGCGCGGTTATTCCGGCTTGCTTTAGATTTCCAGCCCCGCGAGTTTCAGCCAGAGCTGCCGCGGCGAGAGGATGGGAATGTTGTCTATTTTTCCGAGGTCGAGCAGTTCCTTGTCGCCGGTAACGAAAACATCGGCCTTGGCGGCGATGGCACAGGCGAGGATAGGAATATCAGCGGCGTCCTTGATTGGAAGAGCCAGCGCTTTTTTCGATTCGACGACCTGGCCTTCCGTTTTCAGCAGGCCAAGGAATCCTTCGATCACCGGTTCAGGCAAGCGGAACTTGCCGGCAAGAACTCGTTCGAGTTCCCGCAGCACCGGTTGGCAGGTCAGCAGATCATGGTCATGGATGACGCTCTCCAGCAATTCACTGCAGAGACCGCGCGTCGCGAGGCTGCTCGCCAGAACGTTCGTATCCAGGAAAATCCTCACGAGACGTCGCGGAAAACGTCCTCGTCCGTCAGATAACCCGCGGCCGCCGCGTACGGCATGGCTTCGCGGCGCAGCACGCGGAACTTCTGAATGGCCAGTTGCCGGCGCAGCGCCTCGCGCGCGACCTCGCTCTTGGTGCGGCCGGTCTGCCTGGCCAGGCGCGCAAGCTCGCGATCGAGCTTGTCGTCGAGACGTATCGTCAAAGTACCCATGGTTAGCGCTCCAGGTCAGGCTGTAAGACACTGTAACACGAACCTGCCACTCCCGCCACTTTCGAGCCTGGCCCATGGATGACGCGACCCTCTCCTCCAACCGCTTGGGACTGATCGCGAAGATGGACCTGGTCGAAGGAGAAGGAGACCGCGTCACGCCGGTAGATTATAAACGCGGCAAGCGCCCGCATGTCCTCCAAGGCGCCTACGATCCGGAGCGCGTGCAGCTTTGCATGCAGGGGCTGATCCTGGAAGAGCACGGCTATCGCTGTGAAGAAGGCGTGCTGTATTTCGCCGAGAGCCGGGAGCGGGTGCGCGAGCACTTCGATGGTAACGCCGCCCGCGTGCAGCGCTCGCAGCGGATAACTCTTTAACAACATCGTATCCTGCGATTCACCGCGCACTCACTAAAGCAGAGTGAGGTTACAGCGGTGCGAGCAGCACGTGACCGATTTTCTCGCCGCGTTCGACGGCGAGGTGCGCTTGCACCACCTCCGCCAGCGGAAAACGTTCGGCGATCGCGAATATCGGCCTCGCCTCCCCGATCCAGTGCGCGATATCGGCATGCGCCTGGGCTTTTGCCGCATCGGGCATGGTATAGACGAACACCGGCCGCACCGAGATATTGAGCCGCAGCAGGTCGTTGTAAGGGAACACCGGCTCACGCACGCTGGCGGAGGCATAGCAGGTGATGGCGCCATGCGGTTTCAATACCGCAGCCGAGACCGGCAGGTTCTTGCCGAAATCGACGTCCACGATGCGATCGACCCCGCCGGCCTCGGCGCGTATCCGCTCCACCACATTCTCGTTGCGGTAGTTGATGACGACATCGGCGCCCGCTGCGCGGGCATGGACCGCCTTTGCGTCCGAGCTCACGGTCGTGACCACTTTAGCGCCCGCCCATTTCGCGAGCTGGATCGCGTAGTGCGCAACCACGCCGGCGCCGCCTGTCACCAGCACGGTCTTGCCTGCCACCG
>Ga0153915_10001836_pt1 | contig 19499 bp, 14 predicted proteins | sample Opewatmetagenome_2_FD_107003 | JGI IMG/M metagenome (GOLD analysis project Ga0153915, IMG submission 107003) | Freshwater wetland microbial communities from Ohio, USA - Open water 3 Core 3 Depth 3 metaG | ecosystem: Environmental > Aquatic > Freshwater > Wetlands | place: USA: Ohio, Lake Erie...
GGTGCACCGCTGGGCGAGATATTCAGCGGAGCCGCCGATCCACTGACAATTGAAGGAAAACCGCAACTGTTCCGCGATCACCAGGCTGAAAAGGCAGTCTGGGACAGCGCCTGTTTATGCGCCTTTCCGGGATACGGGATGACGCTGAAGGAGTTGTGGCAGTTGGTTAAGGCCGCCACAGGATTTGACTATCCCAAGGTGGCGGATTTAGAACACCTTGGGGAGCGCGTGTCGACGATGGCACGTCTTTTCAATGTGCGCGAAGGCTTTTTTCGCAGCGCAGATACCCTACCAATACGCAATCTGACGCAGCCCATGATGGTCGGTTCAGCCGGTGGCCAGGTGGTTGATCTGGAACCGATGCTCGATGAATACTATCGCATCATGGGTTGGAATAACAACGGCGTTCCAACCTCGGAGCGATTGAATAGGCTCGGAATATTGGATTTGCTTGGACCTTCCAAGAATGACAAATAATACGACTGTATTTTTATTAATGCTGGCGGCTGTAGCATTTTTGATCAGCCTGTCGAAAGGCGGGCTGGGTGGGATGGCAGGGACTTTGTCAACACCGTTAATGTCACTAGTAATGCCTGTCAACCGGGTTCTTGGCTTGCTGCTGCCGATTATGCTGCTCGCGGATGTGTTCTCAATTGCTCTGCACTGGCGACGTTGGAATACACGGTTAGTTTGGCTGTTAATCCCCGGCGCAGTGATAGGAGTGACGATTGGTACGTATTTCATTGCCAATGTCTCAACCCAGGTGCTCAAGATCGGGCTGGCCATCATCGCTTTGTTGTTCGTGGCTTACAAAGTCCTTGAAAAGCGCATCCTCAGTTCGTTGAAATACCAGGAGCGCAATTGGCACGGCTGGTTGGCTGGTACCACAGCAGGCTTTACATCGGCGATGGCTCATAGTGGTGTACCACCCATCAGTATTTATCTCATGCTCCAAGATGTATCTCCGAGAGTTTTCATAGCAACCTCAGTACTGTTCTACGCCATCCTCAACTGGATCAAAGTTCCATATTATTACTTTACCGGGTTGTTCGATTTCGAACAGCTTTGGCACATTGTGTGGGTATTCCCAATCGTCCCCTTCGGCGTTTGGATTGGACGCTGGTTAGTGACCAAGGTTCCGAAGAATGTGTTTGATAATATCATTTTAGTTTTGTTGGTAATCACAGCCCTGTTGCTAATCTTCGGCTAGAAGTATAAAAAACAAATGGGAAAAACCATTGTTATAACAGGTACATTGGATACCAAAGGTCAGGAGTTTGCATTTCTCAAGGAGCTCATTGAGAAAGAAGGCCTCCAAACCCTGGTGGTTGACTTTGGCGTGATGGGCAAACCGGTTTTTAATCCGGATATCTCACGGGATGAAGTGGCCAGAGCAGGAGGCGGAAATCTATCCTACCTGGCTTCTGGCGATCACAAGGATGAAGCCATGCAAGTCATGGCGGCTGGTTTGACAGTGATCGTGCGCCACCTTTATGAGCAGGGAAAATTGGACGGCATTATCGGGATGGGGGGCGGTGGAGGGACCTCACTAACTACGGCAGCCATGCGGTCACTTCCGATGGGCGTTCCCAAAGTGATGGTATCCACGCTCGGTGGAGGGGATGTCAGCGCTTATGCCGGAACCCGAGATATTACCTTTATGCCATCCATTGTGGATGTAGCTGGCATTAATCGGATCAGTCGCGCCATCTTCATCAATGCAGCAGGAGCCATTAGCGGTATGGTGAAAATGGATAGACCTATTATAGATGAAGAAAAGCCCATCATTACTACATCGATGTTTGGTAATACCACTCTTGCTGTGGAACGGGCGCGAGACATACTGGAGGCGCACGGTTATGAAGTTCTAGTCTTCCATGCCACAGGCATCGGGGGCAAGACAATGGAAAGTTTGATCGCTGATGGATTTATCACCGCTTCGTTGGATATCACAACCACAGAGTTGGCGGATGAGGTCTGCGGTGGTGTGTTGAGCGCCGGCCCTGAACGCTGCTTGGCTGCGTCGCGTGCCAGCATTCCGGCAGTGCTGGTTCCCGGCTGCGTGGATATGGCTAACTTTTGGGGTATGGATACCCTTCCAGAAAAGTACAAGTCCCGCAAACTCTATCAATGGAATCCGAATATTACCTTGCTGCGCACCAATGTTGAAGAAAACAAACACATCGGAGAGATGATCGCCGCGGCTGCCAACGCAGCCACTGCGCCGATTGCCATTCTGATCCCCCTGAGGGGCGTTTCGCAACTAGATAGACCGGGTGGGGAGTTTTGGGATCCGGTGGCTAATCAGGCCTGCTTTGAAGCCATAAAAAAGAATCTCAGTCCGGGCATCCCGGTCATTGAAATGGACAATAATATCAATGATTCCGAATTTGCCGACAGAGCAGCTGAAACCTTGTTGGATATGCTAGGAAAATAGGAGGTATCCGAAATGTCAATTCCGCGCGTAGAAATCATCAGACGCTTGCAAACCCAGATATCGGCTGGCAGGCCGATCGTCGGGTGTGGAGCTGGCACCGGCATCTCGGCCAAGTTCGCCGAGATAGGTGGGGCAGACGTTATCATCATCTACAACTCAGGCCGTTATCGGATGGCCGGGCGTGGCTCTCTGGCTGGGTTACTCCCTTATGGAGATGCAAATGGCATTGTAGTCGAGATGGCGGCCGAGGTATTACCCGTCGTGAAGGATACTCCGGTTCAGGCTGGCGTCTGTGGCACGGATCCTTTCCGATTGATGCCCGTCTTTTTAATGCAGTTGAAAGAGATTGGCTTTTCAGGTGTGCAGAACTTCCCGACTGTTGGCCTATTCGACGGCAAATTTCGCGCCAATCTGGAAGCCACCAGTATGGGCTACGATAAAGAGGTCGAAATGATCCGGCTGGCACATGAGATGGACTTTTTCACAACGCCCTATGCTTTCACTGCGGACGAAGCGAAGGCCATGACGAAGGCCGGCGCCGACTTGCTGGTCTGTCACGTTGGCTTGACCACCGCTGGCAGCATCGGGGCAGTGGTCGCTTTTACCCTTGATGAAGCCATTCAAAAAGTGATGATCATGGCTGAGGCGGGCTGGTCGATTCGCAAAGATCTGATGGTGATCTGCCATGGTGGGCCGTTCGATGAGCCTGAGAATGTGGGTAAAGCTCTGAAGAGGATGCCCGGCATTGTCGGCTTCTTTGGTGCCTCCTCCATCGAGCGCTTACCGACCGAACGCGCTATCCGGAGCCAGGTGGAGGCCTTCAAAGGACTCGAAATAGCAATCTAGTCATTCTATAATGAGCCTGCTACACGCGCCGATTAGCAAATTATCAAGGAGCATAAACGTGTCCTGTTGGAGAAAAAGCGATACTCATCGTGGTGAAATTGGGAATCAATGCATGTATGATCAGCATTGCATGTTCGGTACACGGGAAGGGCAATTAGTCGGTGAACAGGATGATTGAACCAAACGTGGAACTCCGGGAGGCACTGGCAGCCATGCTGTCCCCGACACGGGTGCTCACTCGACCCATCGAGCGTATCGCATATGCAAGCGATGCCAGCTATTTTCGATTGATCCCTCAGGCGGTGGTGCAGCCCGATTCAGTGGATGAGATAGGTACTCTGTTCAGCTTCATGCGGAAACGCGGCATCCCATTAACCTTTCGCGCTGCTGGCACCAGTTTATCGGGTCAATCGATTACCGATGGAATTTTGGTGGATATCTCGAAACACTGGAGGCAAATCAGCGTTGAGGAAGGTGGGGCACGCCTGCGCGTCCAGCCTGGAGTGATCGGCGCATACGCCAACGCCATCCTACACCCCTACCAGCGGCGTATCGGACCTGACCCAGCCTCTATAGATGCTTGCATGCTTGGTGGAATAATTGCTAACAATTCCAGCGGAATGTGCTGCGGTGTGCAAGAGAATGCCTTTCACACCATGCATTCGCTAACCTTCGTCCTGCCCAACGGGCTGATCCTTGATACTTCTGCACCGGATGCAGAAAGAAAACTCAAAGGGGAAACACCGGAAATTTGGCAAGGCTTGCTTGACCTTCAGGCTCGCCTGTTTGCGGATGAAAAACTGCGCGAACGGGTACGTCTCCGTTATCAGACCAAGAACACCAATGGCTACTCACTGAACGCCTTCCTTGATTATGATAATCCGCTCGATATGCTTGCCCACTTAATGATTGGCTCGGAAGGCACATTGGGTTACATCGCTGAGGTGGTGCTGAATACACTCCCCAATTATCCGTACAAATACACGGGCATGCTCTATTTTCCTACCGTGCAGGATGCCGCTAACGCTATCCTTCCATTGCGAGATTCAGGCGCACGCGCACTAGAAATTATGGATCGGGCGGCCCTTCGATCAGTCGAACATCTCCCTGGAGCACCCTCACTGCTAGTACAACTTCCCGAGAGCACTGCAGCCTTACTGGTTGAGTACCAGGATAACCGCATGGATCGCTTCGAGGATTTCTTTCGGGCTTCCAAGAATGCCTGCGCTAAGCTGAGGTTGTTGTGTGAGCCACTTTTTACACAGGATGCCGATGAACAAGCCGCGCTGTGGAAACTGCGCAAAGGTATGTTCCCTTCCATCGGTGCGACCCGTCAACAAGGCACTTCGGTCATCATTGAGGACGTCACTTTTCCGTTACCCCGCCTAGCGGAAGCCATCAACGATCTGCATGACCTGTTTCAGAAACATGGTTACACTGAAGCGATCATCTTTGGGCATGCAAAGGACGGCAACCTTCATTTCGTGATTGCGCAGTCGTTCAATTCCCCCGCTGAAATCGAGCGCTACGATCAATTTACGGTCGATATTGTAGAACGGGTCACCAGTAAGTACGATGGCGCGCTGAAAGCTGAACATGGCACAGGACGTAATATGGCGCCCTTCGTTGAAACCGAGTGGGGTGCAACTGCCCTCTCCATTATGCGTGACCTGAAGTCACTGCTCGATCCAAGCGGACTGCTCAACCCGGGTGTCATCATCAATCAAAATCCACGAGCCCATGTTGCAGATCTAAAGTCTCTCCCCATTGTTGAATCGGAAGTGGATCGCTGCATCGAATGTGGATTTTGTGAACCTAATTGCCCTAGCAGGCGCTTGACCCTGACCCCTCGTCAACGGATTGTCGTCCGACGTGAGATCGCCCGTCAAAGGCTTGCAGATTCAGATCTTGCCCCCCCACGGGACTCGGCAATCTTGGCTTCTCTCAGCACCGATTTCGAGTATGCAGGTATGGATACCTGCGCCGTGGATTGCCTGTGCGCCAATTCGTGTCCAGTCAATATCAACACTGGCGAGCTGATCAAGCACCTGCGCGCTGATGCCATCTCTGCCCGCGGACAGCAAACTGCGTTGACCCTCTCGAAGCATTTCAAGACTGTCGAACAAGTGGTGAGATTAGGCAGCCGATTGGGTCATCTTGCGGAAAAGGTTGTTGGCACGGCAGGGATCCTTGCGGTCACCCGCCTCGTTGAGCGTTTTACAGGGTGGAACCTCCCCAAGTGGAATATAGCAGTCCTCCATCCAACCAGACGTATTCCAATGACGCACAAAGAAGGGGCAGAGTATATATATTTCCCTTCCTGCATCTCACGGGCAATCGGGAACCCTCCCAATGATACCAACGCTGCTTCGCTCATCGAAACCTTCCTAACCCTTGCAAATCGGGCTGGGGTCAGGGTATGGATTCCACCCGATGCCTCTGGTCACTGCTGCGGAATGCCCTTCAGCTCAAAGGGATATACAGCTGCCTACCAGGATATGCTCCACCGTACATTAGTCTGCTTCTGGGACTGGTCAAAGGGTGGACGTTTGCCGGTTGTCATGGATGCCAGCTCTTGTGTATACACCCTGCGTTCTTGTGATGACGTGCTTTTACCTTCAGACCGAGATATATGGCAAAGGTTGACAATCATTGATAGCCTTGAATTCACTCACGATATATTACTTCCCCGGCTTGATGTTCATCCCCTTTCTATGGAGGTCATCCTGCATCCCAATTGTGCAGCCCGCAAGCTAAATCTGACCGGAAAACTTGTCGCCATCTCGAAAGCGAGTGCAGCGTCTACCAAAGTCCCTTATTCCCTCGACTGCTGCGGTTTTGCCGGTGACCGGGGTTTATTATTCCCAGAACTGACTGCCTCTGCTACTTCCCTCGAAGCTGCTGAGGTCAATGCAGGCATCTATGGCGGGTACTATTCCAGCAACCTAACCTGCGAGATGGGAATGGCTGCTGCTACGGGCAAACCCTACCGGTCGATCCTGTACCTCCTGGAGCAGGCAACCCGGTAGGCTAAACTACAAACGGGATGCCATATTTGCCTTATCGTATCTCCCTTTTTGCTGTATCTATATGTTAGGCCGATCTGTGAAATCTTCAATGAAATCTATGTTTGGCTAAAATATAAATAATCGCCAGAAATTCAACCCTGTGTGACGGTTTTTGGGCTATCTAGCTGCTCTTTCTAGACAGCCCAGTAGAGGTGAAATTCCTTCCCTACCCTATAAACCCCTGATCACCTTCTCCATCCTCCTCAGCGCTTTCCCGATATTCTCGTACGAATTTGCAAATACGATCCTCAAATACCCCTCCCCATACTTCCCAAATGCCGATCCAGGCAACACAGCTACACCCCCTTCCAGCATCAGGTTCGCCAGCTCATCTGATGACTTCCCTGTCTCTTGTATATTCGGAAACGCATAGAACGAACCCTGCGGTTCCAGACAACTCACCGTTGGGATCTCGTTCAGTCCCTTCACCACCAAATCACGCCGGCGCTTGTACTCCTCCACCATCATCAGGACATAATCTTGAGGCCCTGTCAGTGCCTCAATCCCAGCGACCTGCGTGAAGTGCGCGGTACAACCTACGGAGTGGGTCAACAGGAGCCCCACCCTCCGCGCCAGCTCCTCTGGCATGATCCCATACCCTAGCCGCCAGCCCGTCATCGCATATGTCTTTGAAAATCCATCTATAATGATGGTTCGCTCCTGCATCCCTGGTATAGAGGCGATGCTTGGCGCTACCAGCCCGTCATACAGCAGCTGATTATAGATCTCATCCGAGAGCACCCAGGCCTGATAACGTATTGCCGCTTGAGCGATGTGCTCCAGGTCGTGTTGAGGGATCACCCCGCCGGTTGGATTCGACGGCGAATTCAGAATGATTAGCTTCGTCTTGGAATTGATCAGCCGGTCGAATGCCTCCAAATCGAACGAAAAACCGTTCTTCTCCAGCAATGGTACCGGCACTGCCTTGCCGCCTGCCACACCGATCATCGCCTCGTAAGTAGGAAAGCCTGGGTCCGGGTAAATCACCTCATCACCCGGGTTGACCAACGCAAGCGTTGGGAAGAACAGGTTCGGCTTCGCTCCTGGGCTCACAACCACCTGATTCATGTTAATTAGAATGCCCCGCATCCTCCCTGCATATTCGGCAATCACCTCGCGCAGTGGCGTCATTCCTGCCGGCGGATTATAGCGAGTTTGACCAGTAGCAATGGCCCGTATACCCGCCAGGCTCACATGCGCAGGTGTAGCGAAATCCGGCTCACCGATTTCAAGGTGAATGATATCTTTACCCTGTGCCTCCAGCTCTTGCGCCCGGGCAAGCACCTGGTACGCCCCTTCCGGGCGCAAATGGTTGGTCCTCTGCGCGAAATTCATATCACGGTACTCCTTCGTATTAAATCTCCATGATCCTCAAACAGCTCAACTACTAAATGATCGTGCAATCATCGCGAGCGTTGAGTAAAATACAATACGCCATTCTAATCCTCGGTGAGGTAGGCATGTTCATCAAAGTGACGTGAGCCTGAATAGCCCACATCCTCCAGGAATTTAACCAGATAAAACGCTGCTTTGAGATCACGCGATCCAAAGCGCAAGTCTTGGTCATAACGTACAGGATATTGGTCGTTCAGATCGAGGTGGAACAGCTTGCCAGCTTCCCAAGCCTGAGCCACGCCAGGCATGAAGTTGATACCTGCCATATGCTCATGTGCAACCTCTGGATTGACGCCTATCATCTGGGGGTGTTCAAGAGTATTTATAAAAGCCAGCATATGCCCGGAGGTGGGATTGTAAATATCACCTCGCGGCTCGTTAGGTTTGGCTTCTAGGGCAAATTTCAGGTCATATTTTTGATCTATAACATATTCACATAGGAAATTAATTGCTTCTCGCATGCGCTTGATCGCATCCAGGGGATTTTTGCTGGAATCCGTTTCTATGCCTTCGCGCCTTCCTCAGAATACATACACCTTTGCCCGGAACTCCACTCCCAAATCGATTGCCTTCATTGTTTTTTGAAGGGCGTAGGCGCGTACTTTTGGGTCATTGCTGCTGAATGCGCCATCTTTGAAAATGGGATCGCTAAATAGGTTGGTGGTTGCTATTGGCACAACAAGCCACGTATCTGCAAGAGCCTGTCGAAAATCTTTCTTAATTGCCTCAGCTTCAGCTGGTGTAGCATCGATAAGGATCAGGTCATTATCGTGAAAGTTCACACCGTATGCACTAACCTCATGGAGCAGATAAACCAGTGCCGCTGACTAAAGCGGCTCCCTGACCGGTGCACCGAAAGGGTCGCGCCCGATGTTTCCAACTGTCCATAACCCAAATGTGAACTCGTGCTCAGGTTTTGGCTGATAAAGATCGCTCACTGTGATCCTCCTTCTATTGATTAATCCCGATTGCATCGAGTAATTCCCTGTAGCAGTACCGTTTCAATCAAAAGATCTTCCAAGACCTGTGCCACAGCAGCCGTCGACCATTTGGGGGTATACGAAAAGTTCAGCCACTATGCTGATTGTAAGATGTCACATCACGTGACATCGACCGGGCAGAAAAACACGCGATCCTGAATCGAAATTTTACTTGCTCCGGTAATCTCAAACTCTCCGGTCAAACGAATGTCATTCGAAGAACTGCCAATCATAACGATGATCTTCCCCGATTCGAGCACCAAATTTAAAGAATGATCATAAAAAGCCAGCTGATTCACAGACAGGTGAAAAGTAATCATTTTCTTTTCCCCTGGCAACAATCTCACCCGGACGAATCCTTTTAGTTCTTTTGCCGGGCGCGGTACGCAGGCGAATTCATCACGGACGTAAAGTTGGACAACTTCGTCCCCTGTTACAAGGCCGGTGTTCGTTATTGTGAGAGAAATGTCTGGATTTTCCCCAACGATTGCTGTTCGTGGATGAATCACCAGGTCGTTATATCTAAAATCTGTGTAGCTCAACCCAAATCCAAAGGGGTATAGGGGTGCGGCTTTTTCCGTTACGTAATCTTGATACCAGTAAGAACCCAACCCAGATGGTTTCGAGTAAAAAAAGATGGGTACCTGACCAACCCCACGAGGGAAGGTGATCGGTAGCTTCCCGCCGGGATTGGCATCGCCAAAAAGGATTTCAGCGATTGCTGTACTACCCTCCTCACCCGGCAACCAGGCTTCGAGAATAGCATTGGCGTTTTCAGTAAGCCAGGGAATTGCGTAAGGTCGTCCATTAATTAGCACAACCACAATCGGTTTCCCTGTGTTGTAGATTGCCTTAGCCAGACATTCCTGCATGCCTGGCAGTTTCAGGTCAGCACTATCACGTGTTTCACCGGTTGTACATTCCGGCGTCAACCCTGAGCGGTCTCCAAGTACCAGAATAACAACATCAGCCTGTTGAGCGATATTGACTGCCTCATCAAACCCGCTGCAATCATTATCCAAGTTTTCACAGCCTTTGGCGTAGAATATATGGGTCTGTTCAGATACCGCTTTGCGGATGCCATCTAATACAGTTTGAATGTGATGAGAAGCAATTTTGGATTTGTCAATTTTTACGAAGGATGGATCTTGCAGACCTCGCAACTCGAACAACTCCATCATAGCCGGATAGGAATAGTCTGCCAGCTGGTTACGACTATCGTTTGCGTTAGGTCCGATGACCGCGAGGGTCGTGATAGCCTTATTCAGCGGCAAGCAGCCGTCATTCTTCAACAGCACCATGCTTTGCCGGGCAATCTCTCGGGCGAGAATACGGTTTTGAGGATTTTCAAATACTTCTACTGCGCGACCCTCATCAACATAAGGATGCTCAAACAGTCCGAGAGCAATCTTCTGTTGCAGGTGGTGGCGCACAGCAAGATCAACCGTTTCGATGTTAATTTCACCTGCTTCAAGCGCCGCGCGTAGCGGGTCACCGTAGCAATTAACAGTAGGCAGCTCTACGTCGATGCCAGCGTCCATTGCCAGGCAAGCTGCAATAGACTTATTTGCGGCGATGCAATGAAAATTATGGAGCATGATCACGGCTTCATAATCAGATACAACTACGCCATTGAAGCCAAGTTCATGGCGTAAGATATCCGTCAGAATGCGCCGCGAGGCCGCGACAACTTCTCCGTCCAATTCGGGATATGCATTCATGATCGACCCAAGACCTGCCAAGCGAATTGCAGCCTGGAAGGGTGCCATGAACACTTCGTAGATCTCCTGCCATCCTATATGAACCGGGCCGCAATTTAACCCACCTTGTGAAAAACTATGGCCGATAAAATGCTTTCCGGTCGCGAGTACACCTTCTGCGAGGTTTTCGCCCTGCAGACCCTTGACATATTCAACACCAAAATGGCTGACGAGGGTTGGATCCTCACCAAAGGTCTCCTCGACTCGCCCCCAACGGGGATCACGGGCGACATCTAAAACCGGCGCCAGCCCTTGACGAGCCCCGATAGCCAACAATTGTGAGCGGATAACAGTTGTCATCGAATGAGCAAGCTCAGGTTGGAATGTCGCAGCAAGACCAAGAATTTGTGGGAATATGGTGCCTCCCTGCACCATAGCTCCGGCACAGCACTCTTCGTGGATAATTGCCGGAATACTGAGACGTGTCTCCTCAATAAGGAATTTCTGCAAGCAATTGGCTGCCCTGGCAGCAGAACATGGATCGAGTGTAGTAGCACCGCCGAGACGCGTGATCTGTCCGATGCCATGTCTTATTTTGCTGTCAATCTTGCCTTGGTCAAGCTCACCCTGAGTTTGCAGCTCGAAGATCCAATAAGAAGAGAGTTGGGCAAGTTTTTCATCTAGTGTCATTTGAGAAATTAATGTCTTCAGACGTTCTTCACTTGATCGTGTCATCCCAACCTCAATAATTTGATATCTACAACATCTTGTTTATGAATGTCCAAAATGCCAGTCCATAACAGATTTTTCAGGAAGCACCCCGAGGGTCGGAACTGTATAAGTGACACTTCACCTGTACGTCGTCGATACCTATATTATCTGGCACGACATTTTTGCATATCTCCATCACTTTTGGACATCTCCCGGCGAATTTGCAACCTTTCCTCAAGTACTCCTCATGTTCAATATCAGTAAGCGTGACTATTTCTCGCCAGCGCAGATCTGGATTTACTTCAGGGATCGATTCTCGAAGCAATCTTGTGTAAGGATGTTTTGGATCCATTAACACATGCTCGACAGGCCCCATCTCGACGATATTCCCCCTGAACATGATTGCTATTCGATCGCTTATATAGTATGCGGTTGCCAGGTCATGCGTGATGTACAGCACACTCACGCCAAACTCTTCCCTGAGTTTTTTAAATAGATTCACGATCGACATTCTCAATGATGCATCGACCATCGAAACTGGCTCATCCGCAATCATCAGAATGGGCTCCGTCAGCAGTGCTCGTGCAATGGAAATCCTCTGCAGCTGCCCTCCGGAGAACTCGCTCGGATATCTACCGGAGAATTCTTCATAAGAAAGACCCACTGCCTTAAGTTTCTCGGATATCAGTTTCAGCTCCGTTTCTTTGTTTCCGGCCAGTTTATAACGCCGGACCGTTTCAAAGAAATAACGGTCGACTGTTCTCAAGGGGTTAAAGGTACCAAAGGGGTCCTGAAAAATCGCTTGAATCCCCTCAGTGAACCACACTTTCTTGTTTCTTGATTTGGGTTCACGCTTTCCTTTGTGGACGATCGTGCCAGAGGTCGGCTCATCGAAACCCAGAATTATCCTGGCTGTAGTTGTCTTCCCGCAACCGCTTTCACCAGCCAGGGCAAATATTTCAGCTGGCCTGATTTCGAACGATACATCGTCAATGGCTGTAATTCTAAGCCTTGAGATCATACTACCCAAGGTGAATATTTTTGTCAGGTGATCGACTTCAAGGAGTTTTGGCATCTTCCCTCTCTGCGACCAGCCAGCAGGCTACCTTGTGATTGACGCTCAAAGCGTGGGTGTCAGGCATTTGTTGTTTACATATATCCATTGCATAAGGACACCTGGGGTGAAATGGACACCCATCGGGCAACTTCGAGAGCAATGGGGGATTTCCAGGTGCACTCTCCCGGGGAGCTTTATCTCCAAACCTCGGCAAGGAGTTGATTAGATAACGTGTGTATGGATGTTGTGGATCGCTAAAAATAGTCTCGGTAGATGCCTCTTCCACGATTTTTCCTGCATACATGATTGCTATACGATCGGCAACGTTGGCCTGGATGCCCATATCGTGTGTTACTAATATGATGGAATTTTCCAATTTTTTCTGGATATCCTTCAGCAGCTGGACAACCCCTCTCTGAACGACAACATCGAGAGCCGTGGTAGGCTCGTCACAAATAATAATGCGCGGTTTCAACAGCGCTGCTAAAGCAATTGTTACCCTTTGTTTCATCCCGCCGGACAGTTGATGCGGGTATGCATCCAAAATCTTAATCGGCAATCCTAACTCAGATAACCTCCCTTTGGCAATTTCGAAAGCTTCTCCCCTAGTTTTTCCGCTCACATGGCTACCAATGAAATCACTAAAGGTCTCCCTTAATTTAATCACTGGATTCAGTACACTCATCGACCCTTGTGGAACATAAGAAATATGCTCCCAGCGTAGCTTCCTCTTCTCCTCTGGGCTGAGAGAGGAGATATCCAGCTCACTATCCCCAACGAGATAATAGACCTTACCTCCCATCAGCCTTAGTGGTGGCTCCACTGCACCATAGAGGGCTTTGAGCAGTGTTGACTTTCCACAACCGCTTTCGCCAGCAATCCCATAGACTTCATTGATGCGGATTTCGAGATTGACCTCGTTCACTGCCTTGACAACTTTTTGGTCACCATGAACATCGAGTACATAGAAAGCTTTCAGCTGTTCAGTCCTCAATACTGGCTCGTTCATCACAACTCCACTATGTCCCAACCCGCTGGATGCGTGTTCTGGGATCGAGATATTCACTGATGCTGACAGAGAGCCAATAAAGGGCCACAAACAGGAGGATCGACAGGATAATTGGTGTCAAAATCCACCACCAGTAGCCGAGTAGGATCGCTTGATAACTGATCGCCCATTGGAGCATTGTCCCCAGGGTCGGGATCTCCATATTAACCAGACCAAGAAAAGCGAGGGTGATCTCCAAACCAACCACCCAGGCCATATTGTTTATCAGGGTGGAGAAGATCAATGGTGTAGCGAAGGGCATGTATTCGTTTAGTACGAGGCGAACTGTACCTGTTCCGGAAAGGATAGCAGTTTGTGTAAATCCGCGTTCGCGCAAGCTCAGGATCTGAGAGCGGATCACGCGGGCATCCCATGCCCACCCAAAGACAGCCAGCAGCAGCCCAAGCGTCACGAGGGTCATTTTCTCGCGAACCAGCATTGCCAGCATAACGATGATTAGGAATAATGGAATAACCAGGAAAACATCGCTCAGGAACATCAGGACAGTGCCAGTCTTGCCTCCTTTATAACCCGCAACCATCCCCACCAGCACTGCGATCACCCTCGAAAGTGATGCAGCGATTACGGCGATGACCAACGAATTACGGATGGCAAAAGTCGCCTGCCAGAAGATATCCTGACCTTTGGAATTCGTTCCGAGTAGGTATGTCCAGGAGGGTTTAAGATCCCTTGGAACTGTCCCCCATAATGTAGGGTCATAAGGCGAGAAAAGGCTGAGAATTGCCAGGATGAGCAGAATGCCCAGTATCGAAAAACTGACTGAAAACCTGTAATCCTCGAAAAGATCTTTTAGTATCCTCATACTAGCAGCCTTCTTTATATATACCGAACCCGAGGATCGAAGAGAGGATATAGCAAGTCTAGGATGAGGATAGCGGTGGTTATTCCCACAATCGAAAGGGCTGTAATCCCCATGATCAGGTTATAGTCACCGGTGATGATGGCATTGTAAAGCAGCATTCCCAGACCGGGATAGGAAAATACAATCTCTGTGATCAATGCGCCGCTGAATATCTGACCTATGGATAATGCTAGTGAAGTAATTTGCGGTAGCATGGCGTTCCTGATCACATACTTCGATGCAATCCGCCTTTCTCTGATGCCACCGAATTTTGCGTATTGAACAAAATCTTCAGCATTAACATTCTGTACAACCAATTTCATTGTCTGGAACCAAACCGCACTTCCAATAAGGACAAGTGATAGGGCTGGAAGGAAGGCATGCCTGAGTACATCCAAAATGTAGGGTAAATTGAGAGCAAACTGCCTCCCAATGCCGGTTCCACCGCTGACAGGAAAGATAGGAATTACGTAAGCTAATAAAAGGAGCAATGCAAAGGCAAAGATGTAATAAGGTATGGGCCTAATGATCATGGTAAAGGTATCGATGATCCTCGACCACTGCGAGCGAGAAAAGTATCCGGCTAATCCTCCAATAATATTCCCCAAGATCCAGGATAGAACTGTGGTCATCAGCAGCATGCCCAAGGTCCAGGGAATGGCTGTTTTGATCAGCTGGTTCACCGGCGTTGGGAACTGAAAGTAAGAAACTCCAAAGTCTCCTTTGAACAACCTCTTCCAGAATGCTCCGTACTGCTCAAGTGTTGATCCTTCAAGACCATATAGCTCGTTCAGATCCTCGATAAAAGCATTCATCGATGCAGGATCAAGGTAAGATCCCATCGACCTGAGCTGGGTAATCGTCCGGTTCACGGGATCCGTTGGTGTGAGACGAGGAATAATGAATACCGCTGTGAGGCCAAGGAAGATTACCAGTATATATTGAATAAGCCGTGGAATGAGATACCCTTTTATAAATGCCATTGCTTTCCGTTGTCGGTCAGATTCTACCAGTATTCGTGGAATAAGCCCCCGGGTGGGTGGCAAAACCCACTCGGGGGGTGTATCTATTTTTTGGAGCTAGCCCCCGATTGATTTCAGGAAGGGGGTCGTATACTTGAAGGGTCCCCAGTGTACATAAGGCTGGGAATAAGGATTTTCTGCCGTTGGCCAGTTCGTCCAGTAGGCTTGGTCGAAGGTAACAAACCCGATATACCCAAAGGTTGGAATACCCGGCATCTGTTGGACCAAGATCTTCAATCCTTCAGTGCCTGCAGCGATAACTGCTTCCGTATTGGAGGGATCTGTCTCGCGCAGTTTTTGGATTACAGCATCCATTTCAGGGGTTGACCAGCGGGAGGTGTGGCCCGTGGTGATTGATCCAAGCGGCTCAATATAGGCTGAGTTGTAGAAATCTAGAACTCTATATAAATCGGCTCCTGCGCCCCAGGGCTCTTGAGCAGGCCATTCACCTGAAACATCGAAATCACCTGTATAAGCCAATTCTGATGAATTGTCCGATGGGACTTGTACTGCATCGATACCGAACTGCTTCCACTGCTGGACAGCGGCAGCTGCGTTCTTGAAGGACAGGTGCGATGTGTCCGTCCGGCTTAGGACCTCGATTCCCCAGACTGATCCATCTGGGAGCAACCACTGACCGTCAGCGTTTTTCGAAAAACCGTTCTTCAAGAGTAGCTTCTCAGCTGCCTCTGGGGAGTACTTATACCAGCCAAGGCCAAACGCCTGATCCTGGGCTGCGGGATCATCCGAAACAACGTAGCCTCTCTCTTTTGCGTATTGGACAATCCTCTGTGGAGCATCCGTATCATAGGGCTTGAACGTTTCACCATTACCCAGATCCAGTGTAAATTCTGAGAGCCAGGATTGCATTGGAGCAATATAGTCCTTCGGGTAAGCGCCAAGTGATGGAATATGAACCGGACTCAATGTTCCGGCGCCATCAACGGCTTGACCTTCATACTCGGCAATATCAATCGCCAGCAGCAATGCCCATCGCACATCGACATTGTCATAAGGAGCCTTGGCAGTGTTAAAGGTCAGGCCGGTTAATGCAGGATCATTGTTCACTACCCATGGGTAGGTGGACTGATAAGCACGGATAGTTTCACCCTGTGCCAACGCCGCCTTAAGCCCTTCTGCTGACAAATCCACCTCATCGAGTTCGTGCGTCAGTTGGGCAAGTATCTTGGCACCTTCATTCGCAAAAGCTTGATAGACGATATACTGAGGCTTAGGCTCGCCATAGAGGATCCCTGTTGGGCTCTTATCCCAATCCGCTCGTTTCTCCCAGACTGTCCAAAATCCATTTGGATCATAGCTGTGCAGTTTGTAAGGTCCAGTCCCAACGAACGGGTTGAATTCAAATGTAATTGGATCTGCGACGGTTTCAAATATGTGTTTGGGCATGATCCAAGTGCATCCCCAACGATCGAGGAAGGTTGTGTGGAAGCGCGAATTTGCCTGTTTCAGCTCGAAGACGACTGTGTAATCGTCTGGTGCAGAGACTTTGGTAACATTATCGGCCATGAAATTATGAGCGTTAAAACCTTCTACTGCAATGAGGGTTTCAACTGTATAGACCACATCTGCTGACGTGAACGGTGTCCCATCACTCCAGGCCACGCCTTCCCGTAGAGGAATCGTCACCTGTGTGAAGTCCGCGTTATAAACCGAGTCTCCAGAGGCAAGTCCAGGGATGATCTCACCTGTGGCGAAATCGATTGACCATAACGGCTCATTAGCAAGCTGCTGCATACCCCTGTCGCGCGACTTCCAGCCAACCCACTCATTGAAGTTGCCGGGCGTACCAACCCGCCCGGTGAGCTGCCCAAGAATCAACGTTTGTTCCCTGGGCAAATTGCCAAGTACAAGGGGCGCTTCTTCCCTTGGTTCAGGTGTCGGTGTCACTTCGACCTGGACTTCCACGGTCTTAATCACCTCAACAGTCTCGATAACGGTTTGGCCTTCTTTAATTACCTCCACAGTCTCGTAAACCGTGACTGGAGTAGGCGTAGCACAGGCACTGAGAATCAGGCTAAACGCCATCAAAATACTCATTATGAACAATATTGACTTACGCATGTTAATCTCCTCCTTATTTAAATTAGGAACTTCCGAATAAGTTTCCCAATTGCCGTGGGATTACACTCCACACAGCCTTTTGCAGGTCTTCCTACTGTGAATAAGAGCCGATGCGAAGAACTGCACAGCCGATGCACATTTTTTTCTGTATTAAGTTGCCACCTCCTATCGAGAACGATTCCGGCAACGATACCGGATTTATTAAAAAAAATAATGACTGACGATTCACTGCCCTGCTAATTCCACTGCTTGGCAAGAATCCCTAATGACCAAGCATGTGGATGTCTTAATTATGTTTTCTTCCAATGGCTCACCTTCTATGAGTTTAAGCAGCATTTGGACTGCAATTCTGCCCATCTCCTGAATGGGTTGGTGAATAGTCGTCAATCCTGGATCGCATAGGGCTGCATCTGGAATATTATCGAATCCAACAACGGAGAGATCTTCAGGGATCGATAAACCAGCATTATGTGCAGCTTGATAGACCCCCAGCGCCATCTCATCGTTGGATGCGAAGATGGCTGTAGGAGGATTTGGCAGGCAGAGTAATTGTTTGGCACATTTCAGACCAGAATCGGCGGTGAAATCACCCTGGGTAAGTAAATCAGGATCAATGGGGATACCTGCGAGCGCTAAGCCATCCTTATAACCGCGCATGCGGCTGAAAGCGCTCTGCAAATCAAAGCGACCGCTGATGAAGCCAATACGCCTATGACCCAGTTTGATCAAGTATTTCATTGCCTCCATTGCGCCTTCCCAGTTCGTAGATATGACTGATGGATACTCATTGATCTCATAATGTGGATCTACGGCGATAAGTGGTGCATTCGTGCTAAAATGAGTCGCCTCCGGGGTGACTACAATAACTCCATCCGTGATACTGTTATTGAGCAATGATACAAATTTTTTTTCTCGATCGGCAGTGAAATGTTTGCGACCATCGCCACATGTATATATGAGTAGGTCATATTCCGATGTGGCGATCGTACTATTAACCCCCTTCATCACTTCAATTGGAAAAGGTTCACCTGCATCTGGCATGATCAATCCGATTACATTTTTTCTCAAGGTGCGCATGCTACGCGCTGCCAGGCTGGATGCGTATCCCATATCTGCAATTACGGCCTTGATGCGATCGTACGTTTCTGAGGAGACATCATCTTTATTATTGAGTACGCGCGACACAGTAGAGACCGACACACCAGCTGCAGCCGCTACATCCTTGATCGTAATTGAGCGTTTATTACGCTTCATTAGTTAAAAATATTTTATTTAGCGTGCACCGGTATCAATACCGGTATCGTTATCGGAAGGTAATTCTATTATTGCATTAATTGCCCTGCTTGTCAACTATCATTAATCTTTTTATGTTGCTTGGATCAATATGCTTTTACATTCTCATACCAAACAGGAACCCAACATGCAACCCTGGTGTGGATTGTTTACATGAATTTATCAAACATATAGAGCTATCAAAATGGGGAGACAAGAGGCATTTTTTATGGAAAAATAACCAAGAGAGTAAGATTATATTGCCTAATAATGTCCTGGTTTTATGCTTTTAATGGTGGATTTTTCACCAAATGTGAGCATGATAAAACAGAATCCCCCATTGGTGGGGGTTTCGAGTGGACCTGGCGGGATTCGAACCCGCGGCCTCTTCAGTGCGATGGATAAAAATACAGGGGAAAATTGAAAAAATGCAGTTTATTACGTCTACTATCGCCCAAAATCAACATATTGTTTCAGCATATTAGTACCCGAATTGTACCCGCTGCAAGAAATAATGAAAGACGGTCCGGAACCCTGTCCAGAGGGGGATTTGATGTAAATGATGTCCATGAAATACATGTTGCTGCAAGCATAACTATTATTGAATATCTATTTGACCTGTCTCCATAAATCAACTGTATGTCTACGATGCCAGACAATACCAGAGATAAAGAGAAAAACACATTAATCGCCCGAACAGCGGCTATTAACTCTATTGCATTGCTATCAATATATGAGTACCAATTCCAGGCTGTGGGCACAAGAAAGTGCCATATTCCAAAACCAATCGAAGCGCTGCTGCCAGTCATCACTAATATTTTAACCAACAGATTCATGGTCAACACTCCTGGTAGTTCGGAGTAATCAGCCATCTGGATGGCTGATTACTCCGAATATAATCGATCGTTACTCTTCAACCTCAATGCGATTCACCTGGACCTGAGAGCCATTGCAATCGGGCACATTACTAAATAATGTGCCATAAAGATGGACGATCTTACCGCTGTCGCGAAGCGCTA
>Ga0153915_10001837_pt1 | contig 19498 bp, 18 predicted proteins | sample Opewatmetagenome_2_FD_107003 | JGI IMG/M metagenome (GOLD analysis project Ga0153915, IMG submission 107003) | Freshwater wetland microbial communities from Ohio, USA - Open water 3 Core 3 Depth 3 metaG | ecosystem: Environmental > Aquatic > Freshwater > Wetlands | place: USA: Ohio, Lake Erie...
CCCCGGCGCCCTCTGCTGCTTCCTGTGCAATCGTGTTTGAAGGATCTGACGCCGTATTATCTGAGGCCAGGGCATTTTCAAGGGACTTTATTTCCTGTGCCTTGACGACAACCTTCCCCTTTAACTGGTCAGCCGTTTTGTTTATTCCTGTTTTCTCCTGGCCCTGGGATGACACGCCCACAAAATCCATGAACTCCTTTTTCAGCGTGGCTGCGGCCTCTTCCACATCAGCCGCCTGTGTGATATCTGCATTATCTTTCAGTGCCGAAGAAGGAGCAGTGAGATAAGAATCCCCTGCATTAAGAGTAAACCTGTTTTTATGTTCAAACTCAGAGATTGTCGCATTCTTTAACCCGGATATCCCGGCAGCGGAGACCTGAGTATTAACGTCGTCATTATTAAGGCCGACGGCTGCCGCAGCCATATTGCCGGTCTGTGACGTAACGTTTATATTGTTCTGTTCCAGCAGTGAAACCAGCTCTGTCTTTGATACGCCTCCCTGTCCCTCTTGTTTTAATGCATCGGCCAGCTTGTCCAGGGAAATCCCTCCCTTCCCGTCGCTTGCCAGGTCAACTGTCTGCTTCACCTCTCCCACTCCCATGCCCATATTAAAAAGAAGTTCCTGGACCTTCGGGACAGAGGACGCCTGAACAGAAAGTCCGCACTGTGCGGAGAGGGTGCCGTTCCTGACGGCCTGCATTGCAGTCACAAGCTTGTTTATCTGTATCAACCCGTTGCTGTTACGTGATGAAAGGATTATCCCATCGATCTGTTCGGAGGAGAACCCCTTCTTTTCCAGAAAGGATATCAGGTTAGGCATGGCCGATTGAGGCAGCAGAAGATCAGAGGCCTGAAGAGAACCCTGTTCGGTTTTTTTCACCGTTTTATTCGTAGTTGTCAAAGAAGAGGCATTGTTGCCGGCTGCGATCATATTTGCCAGACCCTCGCCTGAGAATAATGAAGCATTAAGGGGATTATTTTCACTCTCCGTGGATACATTTAAACTGTTCAACAGGATACTGAACAGGCTCTCCCCTGCATTGACTGTTGTCTTTGCATTTCCTGAGAGGCTTATCCCTGTTTCGCTTGCTTCCGGATTTATTTGAACGGCATTGATCATAAAATTCCTCTTCCGATTAGTGTCGCATAAGTTATGAGCAATCAGCGTGCCAAAGTATATCCATTTAATTTTTTATAGTTATATCAGAATGTTAAAAATTAGATCAAAAACGGGACCGGAATTTTAAAGGCAAAAATTTACCTCCTGAGAAAAGGGATAGGTAAAAATTTCCATGTATTTTTTATGGAGCTCATATAGATATGTTTGCCTAGTGCTCATCTATAAATAAGGCTTTTATGGATGGAGCGTTGAGCCATCAGCGATCAGCAGTCAACTAATTGATCGAATTTTAGGACCTTCGCTGAAAGCTGAATGCTGAGCCCTGACAGCTTCCATCCGAAGTTATGGCTGGACACTGTCTGGAAAATACATTAGACATCATAACAACAGATATCTCATGATGCATTGCAGTTGACAGGTGCATCTCAATTACTTTAAAGATGAAATTGTAAGGATTATATTCTATCCATCAATTTTAAAGGAGGCCAGCTTTGACCGGATCAAAAAATGACAAATCTTTCAAGGTTATCATCTCAGCATCTTTTATCATCTTATCTTTCCTGATTTTTACATCCTGCGCAGCTCAGGAAATAAAGTCAGGCCTGGACCAGGGCGCAACACAGGCGCAGGTTCAACCCGGAAATCCTGTTGCCGCCGCCGATAAAACAACATACAAGATCATCCCCATAACCATGGAGATGGAGGCTGGGGCAGCCCAGTACAAGGAATGGCCCGGAGGGAAGAAGACAATCCATGCCGGCATAGGCTGGATACATCCCTTCGGAAGAAGTGAATATTCTGCGGGGATCGGATATCCTGAGGCGGAGAGATATCCCAACCCCAGTTATTTCAATGATGAGTGGATGAAGACCTATGAGACCGATCTCTTCTGTATATACAAGCTGAAAGACGGGGATATCTATGTCTATGACGGCGTAGTGGGCAACATTGAACCTAAGGAAAACGATGACGGCAAGGTAGATTATCTTATCAATGTGATAGTCGGAGGCACCGGCGCCTATGAAGGCGCAACCGGAATGCTGCTCGGACGAACGCCCGGCAGGGGCAAGAGCACGGATGTTAACGATGATCTCTCTCTTCCTGTCTCAATACTCAAACTCATGCAGGGATACATAAAGATCCCCGTTAAAAAGTAGGCTGCTATAATTACTTCTCGTCTGTAAAAAGCCGAAAAACGAAAGTATGGTGAGCAAATGTCACATACCATTACCTACAATCAAGAGACTAATATTATTGAAACAAAGGCCCGGGGTGACATAACACTTGACGAAATCAAGGAAATGATCAGTGAATTTGCCCTGGTTGTCAAGGAAACCGGCTCTGTTCTGATTCTTACCGATTACAGGGAGGCAACCATAAGACTATCAACAACCGAGATTTACAGCATACACCAGATACTCTCTGATATATTCGACTCCCTCGGACTTAAGGCTCAAAGAATCAAGCGGGCACTTGTTATAGCAGGAGATTCCAGAGACTATCTGTTCTCCGAGACCGTAGCATACAATCGCGGACAAAACACAAAGGTGTTTTATAATATAGATGAAGCAAAAAAATGGCTCACAGGACAAGGAGATCAGACCGGTCACTTAGGCGACTGATGAAATCAATAATTGCCCCAGAAGATCCCATCCATGAGTGGGGCGTCCGGTCGGCTTTAAGACGGATAAAAACATTGTTCCTGATCGAATCGAATAATATTGATTGAAAAGGGGTGAAAGAGCAAATATGGAATACAAAAAATCTATAATGTTAGGTTCAGGATTATCATGATAACTTTAATTGGAAGTATTGCAGCGACTCTGACTACTGTTTCTTTTGTGCCCCAGGCCTTAAAGATTTTAAAGACAAAACAGACCCATGACATCTCATTGTTTATGTATATCCTTTTCGGTTCGGGCGTTTTAATGTGGCTTGTTTACGGGGTTCTCATTAAAAGCATGCCGATAATAATTGCAAACGCAGTTACGCTGTGTTTGATTATCCCCATTCTTGTCATGAAGCTTATTTACAAATAGATTTTACAGGGAGGAACTATGACAGATTTTAAAAAACCGGACCTGAATATGATTGATGAAAACGTATTCAAACTTATCGGAGAGGACTGGATGCTCATCACATCCGGCAATAAGGATTCATTCAACACCATGACCGCATCATGGGGAGGCATGGGAATACTGTGGAACAGACCTGTCTCCTATATATTCGTCAGACCCACACGGTACACCTATGAATTCATAGAAAAAAACAACGGCTACACCCTCTCCTTTTTCAGCGAAAGATACAGAAAGGCCCTGACCCTGTGCGGGAGCACATCAGGCAGGGACACGGATAAGATTGCAGAGGCAGGCCTTACCCCTCAGGAGACAGAGAGCGGCGAGATATCTTTTAAAGAGGCCAGGCTGGTCCTTGAGTGCAGAAAGCTTTATTTTCAGGACATCGACCCGGCGCACTTCATCGACAGCTCCATTGAAAAGATGTACGACAACGATTATCATCGGATGTATATCGGAGAGATCACGGGTATAAGGAAGAGATAATAAAACAAGTGCACAGGAGGCAAACATGAGATATCGCAATCTGGGGAAGTCGGGACTCAAGGTCTCGGAACTCGGGCTTGGAGCCAACAACTTCGGCGGAGTTGTCGGAGAAAAGGAATCAATAGCGGTGATCCGCCACGCACTGGACATGGGCGTTAATCTTATTGACACAGCGGATATCTACAGCATGGGCGGTGTGCCGGGGGGATCCGAAGAGATAATAGGCAGGGTCATAAAGGAACGGCGTTCAGAGGTCGTCCTTGCCACAAAGTTCGGGGGGCCTATGGCTAAAGGCCCGAACGACCGGGGAGGCTCCCGTGCCCATATCGTCAGCGCCGCAGAGGCCAGTCTGAGACGTCTCAATACGGACTACATTGACCTCTATTACATCCACATGCCCGACCCTGACACGCCCGTCCAGGAGACGTTGCGCGCAATGGATGACCTGGTGCGTTCCGGCAAGGTGCGCTATATAGGATGCTGCAACTTCAAGGCATGGCAGCTCTGCGAGGCAATATGGACATCAAGGACCTGCAACCTGGAGTCCTTTGTCGCGGCCCAGTCCAATTATAACCTCCTTGAGAGGAGCATAGAGGTGGAACTGGCGCACTGCTGTCAGGCCTACGGCACAGGTTTTATTGCCTACCGGCCGCTTGCGGAGGGATTCCTGACCGGCAAATATCAGCGGGGCAGAGAGCCGGAAGCAGGCCGTCTTGCAACATCCGTATTTAAAGACATGGCAGCCATGGTGCTGACCGAGGAAAACTTCGACCGGCTGGAAAAGCTCCAGGCCTTCAGCGCAGGGCGCGGCCACAGCGTAGGGGAACTGGCCGTTGCATGGCTGCTCTCACGCCCGTGGTTAAGCTCGGTTATTGCAGCCGCATCAAGGCCGGAACAGGTCACTGCAAATATAGCCGCAACAGGATGGATACTGACGGCAGAGGAGGCAGCGGAGGTGGACCGGTTGTGCCCCTATGTACCCGCAATCGAATTCTCCATGCATCCGAAAGAGGAATAACAGGGTGATCTTAATATAGAGGAATAATGGATACAGCCGCCTTTTTTCACACGGAGACCTTCAGGGTCTTTATCCTGCCCTTTGCAATATTTGCAGCCCGCATCTGCGACGTATCGCTCGACACATTAAGGATCATCTATGTCTCGCGCGGGCTTAGATTCCTGGCCGCGGCCATCGGCTTTTTTGAGGTCCTGATCTGGCTGATTGCCATAACCCAGATCATCCATAACCTGACAAACCCTGTCCTGTATATTGCCTACGCAGGCGGCTTTGCCACGGGCAATTTCATCGGGATTACCATTGAGGAAAAGATGGCCATCGGCACGGTTGTAATCAGGGTCATCACCCAGAGGGATGCATCGCAACTGATCGAGGTCCTCAAGGCCGGCAGCTTCGGCGTCACCCATGCAGACGCACAGGGCGCTGTGGGCCCCGTAAAGATTATATTCACTATCGTGAAAAGGAAGGACATCTCTTCCGTGCTGAATATCATCCGGAAAATCAATCCCCTTGCCTTTTACACGATCGAAGACATCCGGTCTGTCCGTCAGGACCTCTTCCCTTTCCCCAAGGATACCCCAGGGGCTGCTTCATGATAAGATGCAATGCAAAGATACGCCTTTTTCCACTTGCAAAATAATTATATACAGTTATCATGCCTAACCATAATTATAAGTATTCCTAACCAATCAACATAATTTCTTAACAATATCATTTACATGTCAATGATTTATATTGTTCGGCGCCCACGTTATCGCAAAGGAGGCTTTAAGTTATGTCAGAGATGAATAAGCATGATGAGAAAAAGAGACCCGGGGGTGAAGGCATTGACCGACGCAGTTTTTTGAAAAAGACCGTAGCTGCCGGAGGTGCAACAGTCCTTTCAGCAACCTTGACCGGCCTCTCCCTGTCAGATGCCGCTGAGATGCAGGCGCCCCCTATGATATCCGATTCGATACAGGGACCGCCTGAGTCCTCAGACGATTCAACACAGGCCTCCTCAGGAACCGTCATGTCTAACCCTGAGACCCCCCCTTCCCCGATCCCGGACAGCGATATCTCCTCAACAATCGAGGCCGATGTAGTTATTGTGGGGGCAGGTGTTGCCGGCTTGAGTGCGGCCCGCGCGGCATCCGAGGCGGGCGCCTCTGTTATCGTTGTCGAAAAGGCAAAGACATATCAATACAGAAGCGGCCAGTACGGAGTCATCGACAGCAAGGTCCAGAAGTCATTCGGCATCAAGATAGACAAAAACGCAGCTATCCTGGAGTCCATGAAACAGATGGGTTATCGAGCGGATCAGCGCATGTGGAAATACTGGGCCGACAACAGCGGGGCGGCATTTGACTGGATGCTTGAACTGGCGCCGGAGGCGGATGCCATCCCGGACAGCGCCGTGACCTATGATGAGAGCAAGATCACCGTGCAGCCTCTTCATTTTCCTGAACCGGCCGGCTATAATCCAGCCGAAGAATTCAGCCCTTCATACCCTAGTGTCGTGTGCTTCATACCTGATCAGGGAAAGATCCTCGATCGCGTTTACACAAGGTGCCTGGACAAGGGCTGCAACTTCATCTTCTCCACATGGGCGCGTCAGCTCATCCGTCCGGACAATCAGGGCAGGGTCAAGGGGGTTGTCTGCCAGGACGCCAAAGGCGTCTATACAAAGATCATTGCCAGGAAGGGCGTTGTGCTTGCGGCGGGGGACTACGGGAGCAACAAGGAGATGATAGCATACTATACGCCCTGGGCGACCAAGTACATGTGCTTCTGGGGTAACAGGGACGCAGCAGGAAAGGCCACCAACACGGGCGACGGCCAGAGGATGGGCGTATGGGTGGGCGCCAGGATGGAGGAAGGACCTCATGCACCTGTGTCCCACTCGATGGGCGGCCCCCTCGGCGTCGACGCATTTTTCCTTGCCAACACCGAGGGAAAGCGTTTTGTTAATGAGGACGTAGGTGGGCAGCAGATATCGAACGCCCTCTATCGCCAGGCCGAAAACTTCGGGTGGCAGATCTTCGACGACAAATGGCCCGAGCAGATCGGCCATATGGGCGTTTCACACGGCACGGTCAATTTTTGCGTCGATCCTGATAAAAATCCCAATCTGAAGGGTGCAGGGATGACCATAGGAAGAACGGCCTATACCACCCGGGATGCAGTGAGGACATCCAGGGGTGTCGTGACCGCCGGCAGCCTCACCGAACTCGCAGGGAAACTGGGGCTCAATGAAAAGGCGAAGGCTACACTCCTCAAGTCCATAGAACGATACAACGCCCTGTGCAAAAAGGGCGTGGATGAGGATTTTGGGAAAACTGCAAAACGGCTCTTCCCTGTTGCAACACCGCCCTTTTACGCGGCCAAGATCACCGCAGGCTCGATGCTCGTCCTTATGGGCGGACTCGTCTGCCACCCGGAGACCGGCAATGTCCTGGATAAAAACTACAAAGGTATCGAGGGCCTGTACGCAGCGGGCAATACAATGGGCGGTCGATTCCTGGTTGATTATCCCGTTGTAACAGCAGGCGCAAGCCACGGTTTTGCCCTTACATACGGGCGTCTTGTCGGGAATATAGTGGCAGGCCTTACGCCCTCCTGATTAAAAAGGGGCTACAGGATTTTATTGACTGCTTCATAATAGAAAACTGAAAGGCTCGATTTACCACAGATGCACAGAACACAGAGGGTTGTTTAATTTTTCCTCTATCGGGAGATGCCGATAGAGGAAAATATTTATCTCTGTGTCTCCGTGGTGAGATTTATCTGATTATCAGGCGTATTTGTTCAACTAACCTGGAGATGATTCTAAATTTCTGAACTCACTCCCCTGTCAGCCACCACGTAAAATCTCACCTCACCAACCTGTGTCGACACCTTACATGACCTCAATAAATTACAAAATTGTCGCATCACCTAGGTTACTTATACCATAATGTATGAAACTGTATTTAAACCTCCGATTGAAACAGACCTTAACCGTTTGGATTAACAGGATATGTTAAAAAGTTAAAAAAGGTATTAATCTTGCAGTTTATTCCCCCCAAAAAACACAGGAGAGAAAAACATGAATACAGGTGATACTGCCTTTTTGCTGATATCTGCGGCGCTGGTGATGCTTATGACGCCGGGATTGGCCTTATTTTATGGAGGGATGGTAAGAAACAAGAACGTCCTCGGTACTATCATGCAGAGTTTTGTGATAATTGCCGTTATAACAGTCGAATGGGTACTCTGGGGATACAGCATGGCCTTCGGGCCTGATAAATGGGGCATTACAGGAGGCCTCGAATGGTTCGGATTATCAGGTGTGGGACTCACGCCTTCCGGGGTCTACGCCCCCACAGTGCCCCATCAGATATTCATGATTTACCAGTGCATGTTTGCCGTGATTACCCCGGCGCTTATAGCAGGCGCCTTTGCGGAAAGGATGAAATTCGGACCGTTCCTTCTTTTCAGCCTCCTATGGGCTACCTTTGTCTATAACCCCCTGTGCCACTGGATCTGGGGAAGCGGCGGGTGGCTGGCGCGACTCGGTGCGATTGATTTTGCTGGCGGCGTTGCCGTTCACCTGAGTTCAGGCATAGCTGCACTGGCCGCGGCAATAATAATGGGAAGGCGCAAGGGCTACGGCACAGAGGAGATGAGACCCCATAACCTCCCCATGACACTCCTCGGCGCAGGACTTCTCTGGTTCGGATGGTTCGGATTCAACGCAGGAAGTGCACTGTCGGCAGGGACACTCGCAGGAACCGCCTTTATCTCGACACACCTGGCTGCCGCCACCGGAACGCTGGGCTGGCTTGCCGTGGAATGGAAGTCCCGCGGAAAGGCCACCACACTCGGGGCTGCCAGCGGCGCTATTGCAGGGCTGGCGACCATAACACCTGCATCAGGATTTGTCGGGCCCATATCGGCCTGTATCATCGGCTTTGTTGCAGGGATAGTCTGTTACATGGGAGTGATGGCCAAAAATCGATTCGGTTATGATGACAGCCTGGACGTGGTTGGAGTCCACGGCGTCAGCGGTGTCCTTGGTCTTCTGGCAGCAGGCCTTTTTGCATGCAAGGCAGTTAACCCAGCAGGACCTGACGGGCTGTTTTTCGGAAATCCCAGACTCCTTGGGATACAATGCATCGCGATTGTAGTTACACTGGCCTATTCACTGTCCCTTAGTTATCTCTTTCTTAAGATAATAGACAAACTCTTCGGACTGCGAGTCCCTATCCAGGACGAGATAAACGGCCTGGACCTCAGCCAGCACGAGGAAAAGGCGTATATCCTTTAAAACTGAAGTGCCCATGTCAAAGGACATGGGCACTTCTATATTAAAATTATAAGCCTATAAGATCCGTCGGACTTACTGCTGAGGAACGCGACTCTGATCAACAGAGATCTTTATCTCCACCCTGCGGTTCATTGCCTTGCCCTCCGCGGTCTCATTGGATGACACGGGCCTGGTCTCGCCGTAGCCCGTTGAGGTGAGGCTTGCTATATTCAGGTTCTTTCCCCTGAGGTAAGTCTCCACAGACTTTGCCCGTTTCTCCGAAAGGGTCTGATTATACGCCTCTGTGCCGTCTGAGTCTGTGTGGCCCTCCAGGGAGACAATATTTTCCGGATATTTGGAAAACACACCGGCCAGTTCATCAAGTTTTGTGGCCTCGGTCGACTTAATCACATCCTTATTCGAATCAAAATTGATCTTCAGAGTAGCCTCGATCTTCTGTTTCTCCTGATCCACCTTAACGTCTTCCACGCCTTGAACCTTTTCAAGCTCCTTTGCCTGGTTGTCAAGGCGTTTCCCGATGAGTGCCCCCAGCGCCCCGCCTGCCACTCCTCCGACTACGGCACCGGTTGTCCTGTTGCCGGATTGATGCCCTATGATGGCACCGACCGCCGCTCCTGCGGCTGCGCCTATCCCAGCGCCTTTTGCAGTGTTGCTTGCAGCGCATCCGGTCATATAAAGTACACTTCCAACAAGACTCAAAATCATCAGATAAGAAATAATTTTTTTCATCAATAACCTCCAGTAAAATAAGTGTAAATATTTTGGTTTGAACAATGGTTATTATATAACAATAAATATTTTATTCAACCCCCTCCCCGATTATTGTCCCTGTTAGTGTAAAAAATCCTTGACAGGACCCCTCTTTTTCTATACTATACCTTTCCAATAGGAATTATAGCAATGAGGCCCCGATGAAGATCACATATAAAGGCGATTATGCGTTAAAGGCAGTCCTGGACCTGGCGCTACATTACAATACGGAACTGGTTACAAGCCAGGACATGGCAAGGCATATAGATGCTCCTCCCAAATTCCTTGAGCAGGTCCTGCTGGAATTAAAAAAGGGGGGCCTTATTGAAAGCAGACGCGGCAATGTCGGAGGATACAAGCTTTCCAGGCCGCCTGCCGGGATCACCATCGGGGATGTAGTAAGGCTTATAGACGGGGATATCGAACCTATTTCATGCGTAAACGAGAGATACACCAACTGCGCCGACAGGCGCAGATGCGTGTTCAGGGGTATCTGGAAGAGGGTTGCAGAGGCCGCCTCGGATATAATAGACAACATAACATTTGAGGAACTGGCCGCACGTGTCAAGAAAGGACCGGCGGAACCGGAATATTTCATATAACAGAAAGGGCTTATATCGGTAAATAAAAAGGAATCAAAAAATGACAGCAATAGACAATCAATTAAAAATCGAAACCCTTGCGTTGCACGGAGGCCAGGAACCTGATCCGGCAACAGGGTCGCGCGCGGTCCCCATCTATCAGACAACGTCTTACCAGTTCAAGAGCAGTGATCATGCAGCAGCCCTTTTTGGGCTCACCGAGTTCGGCAATATCTACACAAGGCTGATGAACCCCACAACGGATGTATTTGAAAAACGCGTTTCTTCCCTGGACGGAGGCGTCGGGGCACTGGCTACGGCAAGCGGTTCAGCGGCAATCACTCTGGCACTGCTGAATATCGCCCAGGCAGGCGACGAGATAGTATCGGCAGACAACCTCTATGGAGGCACATACAATCTTTTCCATTACACCTTTGCCAGGCTGGGCATAAATGTAAGATTCGTGAGATCAAACGACCTTGAGGCCATTCAAAATGCCATAACGCCGAAGACAAAGGCCATATATGCCGAATCCATAGGCAACCCCAAGCTGGACATCGCGGACCTGGAAGGGATCTCAGGGGTCGCCCATAAAAACGGCATACCCTTTATCCTTGACAATACCGTATCTCCTTATATCCTCAGACCCATTGACCATGGTGTAGACATTGTCGTCTATTCGGCGACAAAGTTTATAGGCGGACACGGGACAAGCCTGGGCGGTGTGATTGTTGATTCCGGCAGGTTCGACTGGACCAACGGCAGGTTCCCCCTGATAGCCGACCCTGACCCGAGCTATCACGGCCTCAATTTCGTGGAGGCATTAAAGCCCATCGGGAACATCGCCTACATCCTTAAGGCGAGGGTGACGCTGCTCCGGGATGTCGGACCTGCCATATCGCCGTTCAATTCATTCCTGTTCCTGCAGGGTCTGGAGACCCTTCACCTGAGGATGCCGCGCCATTCATCAAACGCCCTTGCCGTGGCCAATTATCTGAAAGGCAATCCAAAGGTTAGCTGGGTGAATTATCCCGGCCTGGATGACAGCCCCGAAAAAGAGAAGGTCAGGAAATATCTCAGGCACGGGGCCGGCGCTATAGTCGGATTCGGCATCAAGGGTGGAAGAGAGGCAGGAAAGAGATTCATAGACTCCCTTCAGCTTATATCGCACCTTGCGAACATAGGGGATGCGAAGAGCCTTGCAATCCATCCTGCCACAACGACACATCAGCAGCTCTCACCAGAGGAGCAGCTGGCTACAGGCGTGACACCTGATTTTATCAGGCTGTCCATAGGCATTGAACATGTTGACGACATCATAGCCGATATTGAACAGGCCCTGGCAAAGGCATAAGGAGGAATACCATGAGCAGAATATTTTCTGATATTACAGAGACCGTGGGGAACACCCCCCTGGTAAGGCTTAACCGTCTCACGGAAGGGATTGAGGCAATCGTGCTTGTCAAGGTTGAATCCTTTAACCCCCTCTCAAGCGTAAAGGACCGCATAGGGGTAGCCCTGATCGATGACGCCGAGAAAAAGGGGCTGCTCAAAAGGGGCTCGGTCATAATCGAACCGACGAGCGGTAACACAGGGATCGCCCTAGCCTTTGTGGCGGCTGCAAGGGGCTACAGGCTTATGCTGACCATGCCTGAGACCATGAGCATGGAACGAAGGCTGCTCCTCAGGATCTTAGGGGCAGAGGTTGTATTGACCGAAGGGACCAAGGGCATGAAGGGGGCCGTGGAAAAGGCTGAGGAGCTGGCAAAGACCATACCGGGGAGTTTCATACCACAGCAGTTCAACAACCCTGCAAATCCTGCAATGCACCGAAGGACCACGGCAGAGGAGATCTGGAACGACACGGACGGAAAGATTGACATTATAGTTGCAGGCGTCGGCACAGGAGGCACAATCACGGGGATCTCCGAGGTCATAAAGAAACGCAAGCCTGACTTCAAGGCCATTGCCGTCGAACCTGAGGCCTCACCAGTACTCTCCGGCGGAAACCCCGGCCCCCATAAGATACAGGGGATAGGCGCAGGCTTTATCCCTCAGGTCTTCAACAAAGACATAATTGACGAGATCATCCCTGTCTCAAACGACGATGCAGGAGAGACCGCAAGGCAGCTTGCTAAAAAGGAAGGTATCCTCGCAGGCATATCAAGCGGCGCAGCCCTCTGGGCCGGCCTGCAGGTTGCAAAACGGCCTGAAAACAAGGGAAAGATTATTGTAGTAATCCTGCCAGATACCGGTGAAAGATATTTGACCACATGGCTTTTTCAGGATATTAATGGATAAAAAGGCACAGGAAGATAATAATGTCTATCAGAGTTGCAATTAACGGATTTGGAAGGATCGGCCGCACGGTTTTAAGGGCTGTCAGCGACGCCGGCATCCTGGGGAAAGGGATTGATATCGCTGCTGTTGCGGATATCTCTGCTGATGCGGATTACCTGGCCTATCTCCTGAAATACGATTCCATTCATGGAAGATTTCAACAACCATTAACCACATATAAAAGCGATCCTTTAAAAAAGGATGACGATATCCTCGTCCTCAATAATCACAGGATCAAATGCCTGACGGCGTCCGGTGATCCTTCTCAGCTGCCGTGGAAGGAACTGGGGGTTGATGTTGTTATTGAATCGTCAGGCCTGTTCCCCGACAGCGCGATGGCGTCGGGCCACATCAAGGCAGGCGCAAAAAAGGTTATAATCACCGCCCCTGCCCAGGGGGATGCAAAGACGATAATCATGGGTGTCAATGAAAACGAGTATGAACCGTCCGGACACCATATCATCTCATCTGCCAGTTGCACCATGAATGCACTCGGGATGCTGGTAAAGGTCCTTATAAAAGAGGGCATCGGAATTGAGACGGCCCACATAACCGCCATCAACAGCTACACCTCATCCCAGAGGCTTGTTGACGGCATCTCTAAAAAGGACCGCCGGAGCGGCAGGGCAGCTGCCGCAAATATCATTCCGACTGCCACCAGCGCCGCAAGGACCGCCTGGGAGGTCTTCCCCGGTTTGAAGGGAAGGATCGCCGGGGTTTCCTATCGCGTACCCACAGCGGATGCATCCTCAATCGACCTTACTTTCAGGGCAGACAGGGAGACATCCATCGGGGAGATCGACGGCCTTATGAAAAATGCCTCTGAGACCTATTTGAAGGGACGCCTCGGTTATACGCAAGACGAACTGGTATCAAGCGATTTTATAAATGATCCCAGTTCCGCGGTCTATGATTCTGCTGCCACATACCGCAGCAATATAAAGGAAGAAAGACGCCTGTTCAGGCTCATCGCCTGGCATGACAACGAATGGGGCCACGCCAACAGGGTAGTGGACCTTGTGAGATACTTACAGCAACATAAATGAACGCTCAGCGATCAGCAGTCAGCTAATGGATCTAATTTTAAGGATTTCGCTGAAAGCTGAATGCTGACAGCTTCCATCCGAAGTTATGGATCTATGGATGAACACCAGCTATATAAGAAAGGAAAACATATGCCATATATAAATCTAAAATTGGTCGGTAAGCTTACAAAGAAACAGAAAGAGGCCATTGCAAAGGAATTTTCAGAGACCCTCCTCCGTGTTGCAGGCAAGCCCAAGGAGAGCACCTACATTGTAATAGACGAGGTTGAAGGTAAGAACTGGGCGCAGGGGGACAAGTTCTTCGGCTAGGCCGTCTTTCCCAGCCCTATTCTCTCACGTATTTGTTGACAATCCTGTTAAAACTCATATTCATCTGCACTGCCTCATGGGGAATGAGGACATATCCCCATGGTTTTTTGCCGTGTTCAAGGTTGAAACGCGTGGCCTTGCTGCAATAGTCTAACGCCGCAATTGTCTTTTCCCTTACCTCATCGGATTTCATCTCCTTCTGCATCTTTGTCTCAACCATATAAATTCCTTCATCACTCTCAACAACGAAATCCGGATTATATTTCCGGGAGTTATGCGCCCAATAGATCTGAAACTGTCCATCTGCGGGACGAAGCCATTTAAGGACCGTGTCATCCTTCTCAAGGAGAGTAGCAAAGTCCTTCTCTGTTTTGGAGTCAAACTTATACTTATCATGACAGGCTTTTTTAAAGCCTATAAAAACCCTGGTCGGTATAGCCGAGACAGGATCGATAGTGTCGGTATAAAGGTGAAGGGCATCGTCGCTATATTTTGAAAAATTATGACTTAAAAGTTTTATAAACGGTTGAACAGTCTCGTCTTCATACTTAGGCGAATCACAATAAAAATGGCCATCCATCATTTCTGAGTGAATAAACATGGCTATTTCCCGTTTGTTATACTGGACGACATTGGCGATATCATCCTCTGAAGCAAGGTATCCCCGGATTTTGGTTATCGCCTGCCCGGCAAGCTTAAACAGGAGATCCGCCTCTGTATCATAATCGATCTCAGGAAAACGGATCAACTCATCCACAATAAGCTTCTCCGGCCGATCGGATATGATCCGGCCTTTAGCATTGATATAGGTTATACCGTCCTCCTGTTCACGCAACCTTTTAATAAGTATCTCCTCTCCGACAGGTTGATATTGAACAAGCAGCCTGGTATCCAGGTCAAAATCATGAAAGCCGGATCGTATCTCCTCTGACTGCCTTGATACGGTCCTTGGTATCTCTATTATATTGGAGACATAGCCCCAGGAAAGCCCTTCAACCGCAGCCTCTGCTATTTGAAGCCTCTTTTCCGTGAAGAAATCCTTTTGAGGCATGGACAGCAGTTTCTCTTTATATTTTTTTATGACAAGATCCTGTGCCTCCTTGCCTGTCAGTTCCTTAACGCTTTTTATTTCCGTGTTGAGCGTCGGGAAGATCTTTGTCAATTCCCTTTCAACATCCAGTCTTTCCTGCGCCTCTATCCTTTTATCAGGGTCTTTAATATTCCTTATCTCGATCTCGCGCTTTAAAAATTCCTGCTCCCATCTGGGTAGCGATGTCACGATCTCTTTCCCATGTTGCAGTTCCACCGGATCAATCTCGATGACATTCTTCATCCTTATGATCGAATCGGGCCTGTTTGCCGCATCGATGATCTCCTGAAATTTGTCATGGGCAACGATAGTCAGCGTATCGACGGACTTGTTGCCTGTGCGCACCCCGTAAGGAAGTCTGAGACCTCTTCCTATTGTCTGTTCACGCAGGGTCGTGGATGTCGCTGTCCGCAATGGAATGACAGTATAAAGGTTTGTGACATCCCATCCTTCCTTCAACATATTGACATGGATGACTATCTCGATAGGATTCTCAGGATCTTCAAGTGAGATCAGTTGATTAATATTCTCTTCCTTTTCTTCGCCCTTCTGATTTGAATGGATCTCCATCACCTTGTCACGATACCTGCCATTAAAGAATGTGTCGGACTGGATCATTGCCCTGAGCGTTCCGGCGTGGTCAGTATCCTTGGCCACGATAAGCACAAAGGGTTTGACCGGTTCGAGGCTGCTGTTCATGGCATACAATTCCATCCCATTCTTTGTCTCTTCATGTATCCGGATGCCGTCCCCTATCTTGATCTCATCGATCTCTTCCGCCGAAAGCCCGGCGGGGTCAAAGTCCTTTCTTGTTGCAACGGCAGGCTCCTTCACGAAACCGTCTTCAATAGCCTGCGCAAGGGAATATTCATAGATCACATTTTTAAATTTTATCGGGCTTGAGCCGCCCCTTTCAACCTGCGGCGTTGCGGTAAGCTCAAGGCCAAGGACAGGGTTCAGTTCATTGATGACCTGCATCCCCCTGTCCGCCCTGTAGTGATGAGACTCATCCATCAGAAGGACAAGGTCATCCAGATTGGAAAGGTAGTTGAAATAGGACTCGCCGATATATTCCGACAGCCTCTTTATCCGGGGTTCCGCCCCCATCCTGGTCTCTGCGTTTATCTTGGAGATGTTAAAGACGTTGATGCTTATGCCGCCTGAAAACAACTTCTTCTGTGCGGCATGCTGATAATTGTCACCGGTTATAACACGGGGCGTATCCTGGGCAAACTCTCCGATCCCCTTGAAGACATATTTGTGATAGGCCGGGTTGGAAAAGTCCTGTATGAGTTTATTGTATATGGTAAGGTTTGGCGCTAGGACAAAAAAGTTATTGATCCCCTTTGCCAGATGAAGCCAAGTTATGAATGCGCCCATAAGCCTAGTCTTTCCCACACCGGTGGCAAGCGCAAAACAAAGGGATGGAAAACTGCGTTCAAAATCCGTGCAGGTTGGGAATAAAGCCTTTATCTTTTCAAGTCCTGAGGGAAGGTCGATCCCCTTCTTTAGAGGAAGTGTCTCAAGCACGGACGTCAGCCGGTCAAGGCTTATCTTTTGCGGTTCTCTAAGGCTCAAGCGGTTCGAAATCATCTGGGCGATTCTATCCATGAGGTCTCCTGTCAAAACAGCGTGGTCTGAGCGTCATCTGCCTTCTTTTTTTTCTTTGGCTTATCCCCTTCTCCCGGTCCTGCCGGAACAAACTCCGGTTCATTCTCTCTGGGCATGTCAATGATATTCATGCTGTAATCTTCTTTCCCGAACTCGCACCTGCCCAGAAGCATGTTGGGGATCTTTTTAATTGTAATATTGGGAAATTTATGTTCGCAGACCTTCTGATAGGCCTTGCAGCAGATCAAAAGACTCTCTTCATCTTTCATCTCGTCATGAATCCTGTCCAGGTTTCCGACAGTCATCATCTGAGTGGTTGTAAAGATAAAATCCTTTTCTGTTGATTGCCCCTGTTTCCAGTAGATATCCGGACTCGGGTTATACTTGAATCCCTCATGCTTTGCCATTGCGGCAGCAAGCATGTCCGCGTTATAACGCTCATCTATCACCCAGTTATCATACTTGTCTTTTTTCAAGAGGCTTGGCGCAAGCTCATAAAACCTGAACCCGCCCCCGCCTTTCCAAATGACTGCCTTTGAGATGCCCCCCTGGTCCGTCCCGTCGCACACCTGTTTCAATCTCGGCACACAGTGAGTATAACAGTGATCACCCAACTCGACCCCGATCCATCTCCTGCCCATCTTATGGGCAACCGCAGCGGTTGTGCCAGAGCCCAGAAAGGAGTCAAGGATGAGATCACCTGGGATTGAAGACAAATTAAAGATCCTTTCAATAAGGCGTTCAGGTTTTGGTGTCGTAAAAACATTTTCATCATTAAACTGTTTTACTTCTCTTTTCGCCTCTTGATTATCACCTACTTCATCCCTGAACCAAATTGTTTTTGAAACTGTACCTTCTTTAACTTCTGATAAAAATCGTTTTAAACGAGGCAGATTATTTCCATCCTCACCAAACCATATCCTGTTATCTTCAATTAACTCCTGAAATTTATCTTTATTTATAGCCCAACACCTCGATCTGGCAGGTCGGACAGTTCGACCAGATGGTGTTGTTATTGGATAGTCTGTGTTTTCTGAGTATGTTCTCACTGAAAGATCACTTGAAGTCCAAGGGCCTCTAGGATCATGATCAGGATTATTATATCTTTCATTCATAGTTTCAGTTCTAGAAAGAAGATTGGGGCGCCAAATATCTTTATTTTTTGCATAGCATAAAATATGATCATGACTATCAGATAACCATTTTGCATCATTTTGAGGAGAAAACTTTTTTTCCCAAATTATATTTGATACAAAATTATTCCTGCCAAATACTTCATCACAAAGCACTTTCAAATAATGGCATTCGTCATCATCTATTGAAATCCATAGGCTTCCATCATTTGAAAGGAGTCTCCTTAATAACTCAAGCCTTGGTTTCATTAGAGAAAGCCATAACGAATGTTCTATTCCATCATCATAATGCTCAAAGGCATTCCCGGTATTGTAAGGTGGATCGATATAGATGCACTTCACCTTCCCGGCAAAGTCCTGTTCAAGGGCCTTTAGGGCCAGGAGGTTGTCGCCATGGATGAGCATATTCTGGGTATTCTTATCGCCATAGGATTTTTCAGGGTCTTCAATCAGTATCCTTGGCTCAAGCCTTGGTTCATTCTCCTTGCCGATCCATGTGAGTTCGAGCTTTTGTTTGTTGGACATTCAGTACACCCTTTTTCAGAAAGATCTGAAACCGTAAAATTGCATCAGCAAATCAGAAGGAACAAAACCATTTCCATCCCGGTTCTTACAAAAAGCAATGATGGAGCTCTTTAATTAGTTCTGGTATTTGATAAGCTTAGAAAAATTAGCTTTTTGTTGCGGGGAGGTCAAGGGAAAACTGTTAAAAGACATATTGGATTCCCAGCTGCAGGGCAGCGAAATGTTAATAGCATTGATAAGGAGAGATATTTTTTAGCTCCGTAGGAGCGATATATTAATAGCATTAATTATGGAATAGAAAATGACCAGGGGGCAGGGGACGGACGACGGAGGATAGACTATTTGACAGGCGCAGGACAGACAACGGGATTAAGCATTCATTTGCAGTGCTCTCTCCGCTTCCTGCGGGAGTTGAACCGGGACAAAATAGGATTCTGGATAAAGGTAACTTTCACCTGATTCATCGATAATCCGCAGGTATCCCTCTTCTTTTGCAACTTCATCAGGAAGAACCCGGTATATTTTTCTCTTTTCAAGGTCCTCTGAATCCCTGTTGTCTATGCAGATGGCATATCGCATTTCTTCATCAGATTTTTTCATAATATTAATCCATAAATTTTTTGATTTTAATCTTTTTCCGTCCGATATCGTGGGCCTCATACCAATGAATTTCTGCCTTACGGACATTTCCGTTCTGAAGGCAAACCATAACAACACCTTTCGCCTTTCGCCATCGCCCGTGACCGAACTGCTTTCTGAGCCTCATTATATCACGGATACTGCCGCCTAATGCAATCGGCTCAATCTCTTCTATCTCGCTTATTATCTCAAAATGCATTTTAAAAATCCAACAGATCTTATAATGTATTTGAAAAGCTTAAAAAATTTAGCTCTTTGTTGCGGGGAGGTCAAGGGAAAACTGTTAAAAGATATATATGGTCAGGCGGGAGGGCGTCAGGAGGAAGGGGACCGAGGACGGATGACTGATTTCAGATGACGGACACACCAAAGCCGCTTGCCGTTATGCGGCCGGCTTAATCGATAATGAAACTTTTATATCGTCCTTCAGCTGCGGAGCAGCGAAATGTTAATAGCAATAAAGAAAGAGAGATTTTTTAGCTCCATA
>Ga0153915_10001838_pt1 | contig 19494 bp, 12 predicted proteins | sample Opewatmetagenome_2_FD_107003 | JGI IMG/M metagenome (GOLD analysis project Ga0153915, IMG submission 107003) | Freshwater wetland microbial communities from Ohio, USA - Open water 3 Core 3 Depth 3 metaG | ecosystem: Environmental > Aquatic > Freshwater > Wetlands | place: USA: Ohio, Lake Erie...
GCCGCAGAAGCTGGACAGCCTGTTCATGGGCTGCGTCTCCTACAGCCTGCGCTTTTTTCCCGACGGAAAGGTCAGCAAATCCGCGATGAAGCAGGCTGAGCTTGCTGCGTGCACCGAATTGCAGCCGATCGTCTCCGGTTTCTCGCGCCGCAACTGGCAGCAGGCGGTGGGCTCGTCTGGGACGGTGCGCGCGCTTGCCGATATCCTGCAGCTGAACGGCTTCGGCGACGGGCATATCACACCTGACGGCATCGACCGCCTGCGTAGTTGCCTCATCAAAGCCGGTGACATGGCCAGGGCCGAACTCGCGGGTCTGCGCCCCGACCGGGCGCCAGTGCTGCCGGGCGGGCTCGCCATCCTGAACGCCTTGCTGTCCGAACTCGATATTGACACCATGGTGGCGGCGACCGGCGCCATGCGCCAAGGCATGCTCTACGACATGCTCGGCCGCTTCCACCACAAGGACATGCGCGATGTGACGGTAAGTCAGTTCATGCAGCGCTATCACATTGATGCGCTGCAGGCGCGGCGCGTCGGCGTGCTTGCCAATGCGCTTTACAACAAGCTCACCGCCGACGCCGGGAAGGCGAACGAAGCCGCACCGAACTACATTGCGTGGGCCGCCAAGCTGCACGAGATCGGCATCTCGGTCGCCTACGGCGGCTACCACAAGCACTCGGCCTACATCATCAGAAACGCCGATATGCCCGGTTTTTCGCGCGATGAGCAAACGCGACTGTCCCTGCTGGTGCTGTCGCACCGCCGCTCGCTGAAAAACGTCTTCGAGAAAGCCGATGTAGACGTCGACTGGAGCCTGGTGCTGGCGCTGCGGCTCGCCGCGCTGTTCTGCCGCCGTCGCTGCGACGTCACGCTGCCGCCGATCCAGGCCAGGGCACAGGGGCGCAAGTTCCGTCTCACCCTCGAGCTCGACTGGCTGCTGAGAAACCCACTGACGGTCACCGCGCTGCGCGACGAAGTAAGAGAGTGGGACAGGATCGGGTTCGAACTGAACATCAAACCGCTGCAGGAACTTGAAGCCACCGATCTGATCGCCGCCTGAGGCTGTCATCTTCAGGCGCCAGTTGCTCGGCGCGGCGATCTTGCGGTGGAAATCGGCTATAAGCGGCTGGCGAAGATCCAGGAGGAAATTCTGTGGCTGTGCGAGGCCGCGCACATTCCCGTGGTCTGGGCCACCCAGGTGTCAGAAGGGCTGGTCAAACGCGGCCGACCGGCACGCGCCGAAATCAGCGATGCGGCGATGTCGGAACGCGCCGGGTCCGTAATGCCGAACAAGGGGCCATACCTGTTTCAGGCGCTATCGGTGGCTCGACAACGTTGTCGCCCGCATGCAGTTTCACCGGCGTAAGGAGACCGCGCGGTTTCGGGCCCTGCGCTGGTCGCAAGACGAGCGGTGAATGGTGAACGATCAACGGTGAGCGGCAAGCGGCGAAGCGGGATCTTGCCGCTATCGGCGGCCCGCTGTTTACCTCGAGTTTCCGTGCGGTCAGCGCTTACCGCTTACGGCCTTCCTTCTTGACGCTCGCGAGCGCCGCCTCGATTGCCTGGCACAGGGTTTTCAAAACCTTGATCCGCGCGTAATACTTGTTGTTCGCCTCGACCAGCGTCCACGGCGCGATCGAGGTCGAGGTGCGGTCCACCATGTCGCATACCGCCAATTCGTAATCGTCCCATTTCTTGCGGTTGCGCCAGTCCTCGGCCGTGATCTTGAAACGCTTGAAGGAAATCGTTTCGCGCGCCTTGAAGCGCTTGTGCTGTTCTTCCTTGCTGATCGCGAGCCAGAACTTGACGACCACGATCTTTTGCCGTGCGAGCTCCTGCTCGAAATCGTTGATCTCGGTATAGGCGCGCATCCAGTCGGCCTCGGAACAAAACCCCTCGACGCGCTCGACCAGCACGCGGCCGTACCACGAGCGGTCGAAGATCACGAAGCGGCCGCGCCGCGGGACGTGACGCCAGAACCGCCACAGATAGGGCTGCGCGCGTTCCTCTTCGGTCGGCGCGGCGACCGAAATATTCTGGTAATGCCGCGCATCGAGCGCGCCCGTTACGCGCCGGATCGCGCCGCCCTTGCCGGCGGCGTCGTTGCCTTCGAACACCGCAACTACCGCGATGTCCCGGTACCGCGGATCGCGCGATACGATATTGAGCCGGCCCTGCCATTTTTCGAGCTGCTTCTCGTACTCCTGCTTCGACACGTCCTGATCGAGCTGGAGCGCCCGCAGCACGTTGAGCTTATCGATCGACGGCAGCAGCGGCGGATTCTTATCAGGGAGCCGCTTAACCGGCTTCTCGTCGAGCCGCTCGCGCAGCGCCGCGAGCAGCGTCTTGCCTACCGTGAGGCTGCGGTGGTGAGGGTCGGCGCCCGGCACCACGAGCCACGGCGCCTCGCCGGTGCTGGTCTTGCGCAGGAACGGCTCGCACACCTTGTTGAAGCGATCGTAGAGCTTATATAGCTCCCAGTCGTTCTTGGTCACGCGCCAGCTGGTCTTGGGATTCTTCTCCAATGCCTTGAGCCGCTTCTTCTGCTGCTGCTTCGAAAGATGGAACCAGAACTTGAGCAGCAGCACGCCCTCGTCGGTGAGCATTTTCTCGAAGCGCAGGATCTCGGCGATGTGCTGGTCGAACTTGCCGGCGCCGATGCGACCCATCACGCGGTCAACGATCGGCTGGGTATGCCAGGCGCCGAAGAAGACGCCGATCTTGCCTTTGGGCGGCAGCGCGCGCCAGTAGCGCCACAGACGCGGCCGCTCGGTTTCTTCGTCGGAAGGATCAGCAAAACCGCTGACCTCGATGTGGCGCGGATCCATCCACTGGTTGAGAAGGTTGACGGTCTCGCCCTTGCCGGCGCCCTCGACGCCCGCGACCAGGATCAGCACCGGAAAACGGCCGTTTTGCTTGAGATCGTACTGCGCGTTGAGCAGCGCCGCCCGCAGTTTGGGCTCCTCCCGGCGATAGACCGTTTTGTCCACCTTGTGATAGAGGTTCGCCGATTCGAACATGGGCATTTTCTTTCCTATAGAAGATCGGGCGCGATTGCCGCGCGCAGGATGGTGTCGCGGCCGCGGCGCGCGAGCCACCAAATCGCGCCCTTCTTGATGCTCCACTCCTGCGGCTTGTCGGTGAGCAGCAGCGCGGCCGTTTGTCCCAACGTGGGCTGGTGTCCGACCACCACTACCGTGCCCTCGCCGTGCGGCCAGCCGGCAACGTTCAGAACCGCCCGCGAGTCGGCTCTGGTGCCGACTTCTTCGGTCATTTCGAATTTCCTGGTCAACGCCTGGGCGGTCTCGCGTGCGCGCCGTGCGGGACTCGCGAGGATTATCGCGTCTTTCGGCAGCCGCTCCTTGAGCCATGCCGCCATGTGTTCCGCCTGCTTGATGCCTTTCGCCGTAAGCCGGCGTTCATCGTCAGGCATGCCGCTTTCCGCATCGGCGTGGCGCCACAGAATAAGGTCCATAATGGGTGACTCGCGACGGCTGATTCGTGAGGGGTGAGTTGAAACAAATGACCTACCAGAACTTCTCGCTGGCGCGAAACGCTTTCCATGCGCCGCGCAACTCGCGCCTGAGCGCCGACGCGCGGCCGTGGCTCCAGCCGAGCACGAGGCCGCGCGCTTCAGACATCGCCTTGCCCGCCCGCGCCCGGAAAGCGCCGTGCACGAGGCGCTCGACCGTGGCCGCATCGTTCATGGCGCCCAGTATATTCTGCAACCGAGCCAGACGGGACACCATGTCGCGCGCCCGTTTCGCCGCGAACAGAGTCACGAGGAAATCCATCGCGTAGCGCAGCTTCTTGACTGCGATGCGCAGCCGGTGCAGTTCGGCGGCGGATAATTGCCGCAGTTTGCGGCCGCGTTTCCTGACTCGGGCATAGCGCCGCTCGAGCACGGCGGCGGCGAATGCCCCGGCGGCACTTCTCGGCATCCCCGGTAACGGCTCGGCTGTTTCGCTGACCCACCTTTCCGCGGCAAGCCAGGCGGCGAAACCCAGCACCAGGCGCTGATAACGCGCGGAAGCCACCGCTCGCCGTGCTTTGCGATCGGCCGCGCGCCGCAGCTGCACGCACTCACGCGCAAACTGTGCCAGCGCCGCATGATCCGCAAATGCTTCGCGGATCGGCGGCAGCGTCTCGGACACGAAGACATCCCAGTCACGCGCCGGGCCGAGGGCGCCCGCGAGCCACCTGAACTCGGCCAGCAGCGGTTCAGTCGTCGATTCCGGCAACACCGCTGCAAATCCCCTGAAGGCGGACCTCAACCGCCGCAGCGCGACGCGCATCTGGTGGAGATACTCGGGATCGCGTCCCTCCAGCACGCCGCGCTCGTTGGCTTGAAGATGATTAAGCGTCGTCCACGCAATGGTCTTGAATGCATCGCTTACCGTCATGTCTGCGGCAAGCGCTGCAGTGCCCGCTTTGGCGGGCGTCGGCCGCTCGCCGCGGGCGAGCGCATAGCCGCGTTCGGCCTTGGAGCGGTTTTCGACACGCAGCGGGGCCACCTCGAGCAGCTTCAGCGCGAACTCGTAGAGCTGCCAGCCCGATCCCGATTTCAGCTCGAGCTCGAGCTCGCACAGCGGTTCTGCAGTATCGCCGCTCTTGATCTCGCCCCGGTCCACGCTCACCTCAACGTTTACCCCGGGACTGGGCTCGATCAATCGGCTGCTGCGGCTGAACTCGGTGACAAATACGGGTTTCAACTGCGCGCGCAGCTCCCGTGACGCAAAGATTTCGGTCAGCGCGCTGTCGGCGATCCTGGCGCAGTCCGGATACGGTCCGGGGACCTCGGTCTCGATCTCAACCCTCTGGTGCAGCCCGGCCTGCACCGTGCCGCCGCCCTTGACGGTTTGCAGCCAGCGTCCGCCGGTGCGCCGCACCCGCAGCGCAACGCCGTGTTGCCACAGCTCGAGCCCGGGCGTATCGAAGTAAATGCCGTAGAGTTTCCTCACCACCGGGCGGGCGCGACCCCTGAGCAGCGGGTGCGCACTCACTCGGCGCGCGGCCTCGGGAGGGACCCACAGCTTGAGTTCGGTTTCGGTGGCGGGATTCACGAGCAGAGGCGATCGGGCTTGAACGGTTTCATCTCAGAACCTATCTCAACAACCCGCGCGCGTGCGACGGTGGCGATTTGGGACGCAGTTTTAGGAGCGAGCCTGTAGCAATATCGCGAATATTGCAAGGGGGAGCGACAACAAAATGCGCCCCTGAGCGGGCGCTTCGCGACCGCGGGGCGTTTGCCTGCCAATGGGCGCGCAACGGCAAGCCGTTGCTCAGCGCCCCGTCCCGTCGGGTTGCGGCCAAAACGCATCACGTGAGGGTTGCTGAGATAGGTTCTACCGAATCCGCGCTTGCTAGAAAACCAGAAACGGCTTCCGGTCACGCCGGGCGTTTGAGCGCGAGCAATTCGAGCAACGTATCCTGCGCAACGAGCGGCTTGCCACGGCGCCCCGTCTTCAACTGATAGCGGCCGTCCTGGTCCATTTCCCAGGCCTGGGCGTTGTCTTCGAGGTAGGGTTTCAGGCCCTCGTTGATGACCCGTTTCTTGAGCCGGCGATCGAGCACTGGAAAGCAGATCTCGACGCGACGGAAAAAATTGCGATCCATCCAGTCCGCGCTCGAAAGGTACACATCTTCCGCGCCGTCGTTGTGGAAATAGAACACGCGGGAGTGTTCGAGAAAACGGCCGACGATGGAACGCACGCGTATGTTCTCCGAAACGCCGGCAAGGCCCGGCCGCAGCGCGCATACGCCGCGCACGATAAGGTCGATCGCGACGCCGGCCCTGGACGCCTCGTAGAGCGCCGCGATTACCTCGGGTTCGAGCAGCGCGTTCATCTTGGCGATGATCTGCGCCTTGTGCCCCGCCGCGGCGTGCTGTATTTCGCTCTGGATCGCGCGCAGCACCTGTTTGTGCAGCGTGAAAGGCGATTGCCACAGGTGTTTCAGCCGGAGGGCGCGCCCGAGTCCCGTGAGCTGGATGAACAGGTCGTTGACGTCGACACCGATCTCCTCGTTGCAGGTGAACAATCCGAAGTCGGTGTACAGCGTCGCCGTCCGCGGATGGTAGTTGCCGGTCGCCAGGTGCACATAGCGCCGCAACCGCTCGTCCTCGCGCCTCACCACCATCGCCATCTTGGCGTGGGTCTTGTGGCCGACCACGCCGTAGACGACGTGCGCGCCGACCTCCTCCAGGCGCAGCGCCCAGTTGATGTTGGCTTCCTCGTCGAAGCGCGCCAGCAGTTCCACCACCACGGTGATTTCCTTGCCGCTCTTCGCCGCCCCGATCAGGATTTCCATCAACTCCGACTCCGCGCCGGTGCGGTAGACCGTCTGCTTGATCGCCACCACGTTCGGATCGCGCGCCGCCTGTTCGAGGAAAGCGATCACCGGCCGGAACGACTGGAACGGGTGATAGAGCAGGATGTCGCCGTCGCGGATGGCGCTGAACATATCGCTCGACGGCTCGAGTTCCCCCGGCAATCCCGGTATAAAGCGCGGAAATTTGAGCTCGGGCTGCTCGACCCAGTCCGGCACGTTCATGAGCCGCACCAGGTTGACGGGCCCGTCGACGCGGTACAAATCATCCGGGCCGAGGTTGAATTGCGCAAGCAGAAAATCCGAGATCTGCTGCGGACAGTTCGCCGCGACCTCCAGCCTGACCTCGTCGCCGAACTGGCGGTGTGGAAGCTCGCCGCGCAGCGCGGTGCGCAGGTCCTTGATTTCCTCCTCGTCGACGAAGAGTTCGCTGTTGCGCGTCACGCGGAACTGATAGCAGTCGAGCACCTTCATGCCGGCAAAAAGCTCGCTGACGTGCTCGTGCAGGATGGAAGATAGAAAAACGAAATCATAGTCGGCGGCGGCGATCTCGCGCGGCAGCCGGATCACCCGCGGCAGCACGCGCGGCGCCTGCACGATGGCGATGCCGGAGCTGCGTCCGAAAGCGTCCTTGCCTTCGAGCTCGATCGCGAAATTGAGACTCTTGTTGAGCACGCGCGGGAAAGGATGCGCCGGATCGAGCCCGATCGGCGTCAGCACCGGCATGACCTCGCGGAAGAAGTAGGCCTTGACCCACTCAGCCTGCGCTGGCGTAAAGTCGGAACGGCGCAGGAAGCGCACGCCTTCGCGGGCGAGACCGGGCAGGATTTCCTCGTTGAGAAGCTGATACTGGGCGGCGACGAGCGCGTGCGCCTCCTGCGCGACCCGTTTGAACACCTCATCGGCGTGCATGCGGTCGGGGCCGATCGGGGGCGACCCGGCCTCGATCTCGGCCTTGAGGCCCGCCACCCGGATCTCGAAGAATTCGTCGAGGTTGCTGCTGACGATGCAGAGAAACTTAAGCCGCTCGAGCAGCGGGTGGGCGCGATTCTCCGCCTGCGCCAGCACGCGCCGGTTGAATGCGAGCTGACCCCACTCGCGGTTGAGGTACAGTTCCGGGGCAAGACGCGTCTTGCTCATGGTCGGCCTGTTTCCGCCGGACCGCCTGCCGAGTACCGGCTGGGCGCTTACCTGGATGAGGGCGGCACGTAGCCGGCCGCAACATCGGCGCCATCGCCGAAGAAGTACTTATCCATCTGCTGCGCGAGGTAGTCGCGCGCCTTCTTGTCGGCGAGGTTCAGCCGGTTTTCGTTGACCAGCATTTTCTGGTGCTCAAGCCACTGTTTCCACGCTTGTTTCGATACGTTCTCGAAAATGCGTTTGCCGAGTTCCCCCGGGTAGGGCGGAAAATCCAGGCCCTCGGCTTCGCGTCCGAGCTTCACGCAGGTCACCATTCTTGCCATGTCCAGTGCTCCAGATTAACGGTCGAGTGTTTCGGAATTGTTTCAAGCTACCATCGGCCCGGCTCACCATCAAGCGGAGCGGAATTCCAGGCTGGCGCACACCCTTGTGGCTGTCGCCAACAGCGGGTGATCGATGCGCGGCTTCTCGAAGAAATAGCCCTGGACGCAGTCCACGCCGAATTCCCTGAGCATGTTCAGCGTCTCCTCGTCCTCGACGCACTCGGCGATGGTCGTCTTGTGCAGCCCGCGCGCCACCGACAGGATCGCCTTCACGAACAACTGGTTGTCGTAGTCATTGGGCAGGTTACGAATGAACAGCCCGTCGATCTTCACCGAATCCACCTGCAGGTACTTGAGATAGGCAAAGGAAGAAAAACCGGTGCCGAAATCGTCGAGCGAAACGCCGCAACCGGTCTGGCGCAGCGCCTCGATGAAGCGCTGCGCGTCATGCAGGTCCGACACCGCCGAGGTTTCGGTGAGTTCCACCACCAGTCGCCGCGGCAGCACGTCGTAGTGCCTGAGCTGCTCCGCGATGTATTGCGGCAGCCGCGGTTCGCCGAATGAGCGTCCCGAGATATTGACCGCGAGCCCCGGAATGGACTTGACCTCGGAGAGCATCTGGATGGCCTCACGCAGCACCCAGCGATCGATGTCGAGGATCTTGCCCGACCTTTCGGCCTGCGGAATAAACTGCCCGGGCATCAGAAATATGCCCCGATCGTCCTTGTCGCGCATGCGCACCAGCACCTCGAAATGCGACAGCGACCGGTCGGCGGTCGAATAAATGCCCTGGAACTGCAAATCCATCAGGTCGTTTTCGAGCGCGTGCAGGATGCGGTCGTTCCACGACATCCGCCTGACCATCTGCTGCGAGGTGTCGAGGTCGCTCCGGTAAATGCGCCACGCGTTCTTGCCCGACTCCTTCGCCTGGTACATCGCGGTGTCGGCGCGCGAGATCAAATCCTCGACGTTGTCGGCATGATCGGGAAATGCCGCGATGCCGAGGCTCGTAGTGAGCCGCAGGCCCTGCCCCTCGAACTGGAAGCGCACCAAGGCGATCGAGCGCGTGACGCGCTCCGCGAGCACGCGCAGCATCTCGTCGGAAATGTCCGGCACCAGGATCGCGAACTCGTCGCCGCCCAGCCGAGCGAAGATTTCGTTGCGCCGCACCTGGCCTCCGACCTCGCCCGCCACCCGGATCAGCATCGCGTCGCCGGCACGGTGCCCAAAGGTATCGTTGATGTACTTAAAGTCGTCGAGGTCAAAAAAGAACAGCGCCACGCGCGTGCCGTGCCGTTCGGCATCCGCGATCATCCGCCCCAGTTCGTCGTTGAAGCGGTGGCGGTTGTAAAGCCCGGTCAGCGCATCGCGCTCGGCGAGGTAGATGAGCTGGGCCGCGGTCTGCCGCACGAGCGTGACGTCCTCGAACAGCCACAAGTGGCCCACCGGCCGGCCGTGAACGTCCTCGACCGCATGCGCCTGTTGCGTGATGAGCCGCCCATCGGACAGTTGAATCTCGAACACGCCGAAAATCTCGCCTGGGCCGGGGAGCTGGAGGATGTAGCGCGACTGCTCGTCCGGGCGCGCCAGCGCGCAGGCCGAGGTCGCCAGCATTTCCTGGGGCGTCTTGTCGATCAGCGGCGTGCCCGGCGCGATCATCCAGATGCGCGTGAACGCGGGATTCGCGTACACCACTCTGTTGTCGGAGCTCACGAACAGGATGCCGACGTCCATCGCGGCGAGCAAGGCGACCAGCCGCGCATGCTCGTTATGCGCGCGCGTCAGGTACTCCTGCTGCACTGCCTGCGCCTCGCGCAATTCGGCTACCGTCGCCTCCAGTCGCTGCTCGGCCTGCTTGCGTTGGGTGATGTCGCGGATGCTGAAGCGGATGCCGAGGTACCCGCCGCGCGTGTCATAGATCGGCCGCCAGTCGGCCGCCGCCCAGAATTCCGAGCCGTCCTTGCGCCGCGCGCGAAATTCGTAGTCCTGGCCGCTGTTGCCTCGCAACGCGCGCGGGATCTGGCGCAGGGTGCGCGCGACGTCGGTCTCGCTGATGAACGGCGCGGGAAAGTTCCCGATGGCCAGACACTCCTCGGGCGTATAGCCGAACATGTCGAGCACGCGCGGGTTGATCCAGATCAGCTTTGCCTCCGGGCTGAGCCACAATTCGCAGTCGTAGCTGTAATCGGCGATAGCGCTGAACTTGGCTTCGCTCTCGACCAGCGCCTTCAGGCGCCCCTGCAGCGCCGCCGCCATCGCGTTGAATGCGTGCGTGAGCCTGCCGACCTCGTCCCCACCCTCGACCGGCAGGCGCACGTTGAGATCGCCGCTCGCCAGGCTGGCGCTGGCGCGGGTAAGCTGAATGAGGCTGCGCGTGAGCCAGTAACTCAGACCGATCATGGCGATGATCGACAGAACCAAGGCGATGCCGCCGATCAGCAGGTTGTCGCGGATCAGTTCCGCGCGCGCCTTCTGCATGAAGTCGGTTGACAGCCCGAAGCGCAGCCTGCCCTCTTCCCGGTCCCCGCGCCCTACCTTGAGCTCGGTATCGAAGCGGCCCTTGCTCAAGCTGCCCTCGTCGTTCAGCGAACGATCGAGCGGCGGCAGCGCCGCGGTGCGCTCCCAGCCGCTGGCAGCGATGATCTTGCCGTCGCGGTCGAACAACACCAGATACGTGATGCCATTGTCGTGGCGAACGCGCTCGAACACCTCCTGCAGCATCGCATAGTTTCTCTGCGCGAGCGGCGTCGCGAGCGCGGCGTTCAGCAGCTGCTTCTGTTCTTCAAGTTGGACGCGCGTGCGCTCGGTCAGCCGCTCGTTCATCACGCTGATGCCGTTCACGATCAGCAGCGCCAGCATCACGATCTGCACCAGCACGCTCGCCAGCAGCAGGCGCGTGCGCAACGACAGTGACAACAACGCGGTCTTCATTCGGGCTGGACGTTTTTGGGCGGCAAGGCGCGCGCGGAGGATGGACTACAGGCGCTTGGTCAACACCACCGAGCGGCGCCGATAATTATACAGCGCCCGCTTTTGCCGCGGCAGCACGTCGACATTTTCCTCGGTGAAACCGCGCTCGACGAACCAGTGCTCGGCGCGCGTGGTGAGCACGAACACCTTCTTGAACTTCAACCGGCGCGCCCGCGCTTCGATTTCTCGCAACAGCCGCTCGCCCGCGCCCTGGTTGCGGAAGTCGGGATGCACCGCGAGGCAAGCGAGTTCGCCCGCCCGTTCGTCGGGAAAAGGGTAAAGCGCCGCACAGGCGATCACGATGCCGTCATGATCGAGGACGACAAAGCGATTCATTTCGCGCTCGAGCAGGCCGCGGTCGCGCTTGACCAGCGTGCCGTCTGCTTCGAGCGGCTCGATCAGCCGCAGGATGCCGCCGATATCATCGGGCCGCGCTGGGCGCAGGGTTTCGAGCGGGTCCGGCGTAAGCAGCGTGCCCACGCCCCGGTGGGTGAACAATTCCAGCAACAGCGCGTCGTCGAGGTGCCCCGAGATCAGGTGCGCGCGCTTGACCCCCTGCTGGCAGGCGCGCACCGCCCATGGGAAATAGAATGGCACATCACTGTCGGAAGAATCTCCACGCGATAGCAGCGCCTGCGCCTGCTTCACGGTGAGCTCGCGCAGCAGCTCGCCGCGCCGTCCCGTCACGCCCACCGTATCCATCAAGAAAATCAGCTTGTCAGCCTTGAGCGCGATCGCGGTCGACGCCGCGACATCCTCCAACGTCAGATTGAACACCTCCCCGCTCGGCGAATACCCCAACGGCGAGAGCAGCACCAGATCGCCGTCCTGCAACCGCCTCTGAATCGCCACCGTGTCGACTTTCCGCACTTCTCCGGTATGCATGTAATCGACGCCGTCCAGCACGCCGATCGGCTTGGCGGTGATGAAATTGCCGCTTGCGACGCGAATGTCGGCGCCGGCCATCGGCGAATTGGGCAGCCCCATCGACAGCAGCGCTTCAATTTCCACGCGCAGCCTGCCGCTCGCCTCCATCGCGCAGGCCAGTGCGACGTCATCGGTCACGCGCAGTCCACGGTGAAAACGGCTGCGACGGCGTTGCGCCTTGAGCTTGGCCTCAATCTGAGGGCGCGCGCCGTGTACCAGGGCGAGCCGCACGCCCAGCGACGCCAGCAAATTGAGATCGACCGTGAGATCGACAAAGCGGCCGTCCGTCACCAGTTCACCGCCGAACGCGATGACGAAGGTCCTGCCGCGGAAGGCATGAATATACGGCGCCACCGACTGGAACCAGTCGATGAAGCGGTCCTGCGCCGACAGCCGCAGGCGCCGCGGAGGCGGCTGCTCCGGCTTATCCGCGCCCGCCGCCACGCCATTGAGGTCTTTGGTTGAGGAAATCTCTCTTCTCCCCGCGCGCGATCCGATCGCGACGGTGGCATGTATTGCGCCACGATTTCAAGCACATATTATGCGAGAACCCGCCTAAGGGAAAGATCGTCGTGGCTTTCGTGTCTTTAACCACACTGTCTGCGGCGCTACGGGTGAATAGCGCGGAGCGGTGGGGGCCGGATCCGGAGCGTCCCCCAATGGAGCGGAACCGTTGCAGGTGGCAATCGAGCAGGGCCGCCGGACCGGCGCCAAGACACAGCGCGAACACGAATACGTTGGCGAGGCCTACCTCATGGTGGGCGATCTCGCGAGCGCGCAGAAGCAACTCGAACAGCCGCGCAAGATCGGTCTGCTGCCATGCGGGAAATTCGACGATCCGGAACATGAGATCGCGGAATACGGCATGAAGTCGAGCGCGCGTGGATCTCGTTGAACCGCCTTCGATGATCGGTGCATCCAACTGATCGCCGCAGGCGGCGCCGGCAGTTGGGTTGATCAGTATCAAACTTGTTGATCCAGATCAAACCACCCGCTCAGGGCATTTGCGCCACCCTGCCCTCGGGCGTATCATGCGGTCCCGTGAAACAGTACAAATTCATCAAGACGATGGCCCGCGTGGCGCTCGCTGCGGTCCTGTTTGCGCAGGTGGCGCTGGCGGCGAGCGCATGCCTGAGGCTCGACACAGGGCCGCGGGCCGCTTTCGCCACGAGCCAGATGGCGGATTGCGACATGGGCACCACCGCTAATCCCAACCTGTGCCTGTTTCAATATCTCGACCAGAGCGACCAAACCCAGGCCCAGCCGCCGGTCGCTCCGGCGCCGGTGAACGTTGCTGTGCTCGCGGCGCCAGCGGCGCCGGCTCAAATCGACGCCACTGCCTTCACACATACCCGGTTTAATTCCCTCACCGGTCCACCCATCATCATCCGGAATTGTTGTCTCCGGATTTAATCCTCCAGACTGTTCGGCATTTCTGTTGCGCGCGCAGTGCGCACAGCAGTACTTGTTGCTTTGCCGTCTGGAGGTTTCATGCGATTCAAGACCGATACTCCCGCCACCGGGAGCAGCCCGTATCCGTTCGCGGTACGCTGGATAACGCTTGCCGCTTTGAGTAGCGCCCTCGCGCTGGGCGTGCTTGCGCATGCGGCGGAAGCGCCGCCCGCCGCGGCCCAAGCGCAGCGCACGGCACCGCTCCGCGACCTCATCAAGGAAGCGCTGCAAAACAGTCCCGAGATTCGGGCAGCCCGGAAGGAGCAGGAGGCGGCCTCCCAGCGTATCGCGCCAGCGGGCGCGCTGGACGATCCCATGCTGGAAGCGGGCATCATCAATCTTCCGACCAGTTCATTCCGCTTCGACCGTGAAGACATGACGATGAAGATGGTCGGACTGTCACAGCGTTTTCCCTACCCCGGCAAGCGCGGCTTACGCCAGGATGTCGCCGCGCGGGAGGCGGAATCGTCCGGTTACGGCTACCAGGAAACCCTGAATCGCGTCGTGCGGGAAATCAGGACTGCTTACTACGACCTCTATCTCGTCATCGAATCGGCCCGGCTGGTGGAAAAGAACAAGGTCATCTTGCAGCAATTTCTCCGCATCGCGGAGACGCGTTATTCGGTCGGACAGAGCAGCCAGGCCGACGTGCTGAAGGCCCAGACACAGTTATCGAAAATGTTGGAGGAGTTGATCAAGCTCGCACGCGAGCGCCCGATGTTCGAAGCCGAACTCAATCGCGCGCTCGGCCGCGATGCGAGCGCTCCCCCTCCGCTGCCGGAGGCGCCCCAACTCCGGCCGGTTGCCTTGCCACTCCAGTCCTTGCTCGAAGCGGCCGTCCGCCAGCGCCCGCAGCTGCTCGCTTTGCAAAGCGCGATTGTCCGCAACGAGAAGATGCTCGATCTTGCACGCAAGGAATACTATCCCGACTTCGACGTGCGGTTCTCGTACGGCCAGCGCGACAACATGCCGGACGGCACGCGGCGCTCGGACATGGTCAATTTCACCGTCGCGATCAACCTGCCCGTATGGCGCAATGACAAGCTCGCGCCGCGCGTCGCCGAGGCGCAGGCGATGCGCGAGCAGGCGAGCAACATGTACCACGCAATGCGCAACGAACTCGCCATGAAGCTGCGCCAGCAGGTTGCTGCCGCCGAGCAAAGCCAGCGCGCGGCGCACTTGTATCAAACCGAGATCCTGCCGCAGGCGCGGCTCACCGTAGAGGCCGCGCTCGCCGCGTACCGGGTCAACCGGGTCGACTTCATGACGCTGCTCGACAGCCAGATGACGGTTTTGAACGCCGAAATCAGCCATGCGGGGACAGTCGTCAACTTTAATAAAGCGCTGGCGGAGATCGACCTGCTCACCGGCGCAACGGTGCAATAAGCGGCGTGATTTCCTCTTGCTGGAGAACTGATATGAAACGGATGGCTATGGTATCGCTCGTTCTGGTGCTGGTCGCAGCAGCGCTTGAAGCCGGCTACTGGCTGGGAGGCCGGAAGGATGAAGGCGGAACGCTGAAGACGGAAACCGGCGCTTCGGACCGCGCGGATTCCGGAAAGAAACCCGAACGCAGGATTCTTTACTACCGCAATCCCATGGGCCTGCCCGACACCTCTCCGGTGCCCAAGAAGGACCAGATGGGTATGAATTACATACCGGTCTACGAGGGCGAGGAGCCGGAGCCGACCGGGCCGGCGATGAAGATCAGCCTAGACAAAGTGCAAAAGCTGGGCGTGAAGACCGAGCCCGCCGCGCTGCGCCCTGTGACCCGCACGCTGCGCGCGGTCGGCACCGTGGAGCTCGACGAGCGCCAGGTTTATACGGTGGCGCCTAAATTCGAGGGTTGGATCGAGCGCCTGCGCGTCAACACAACCGGACAATATGTGCGCCGAGGCCAAGTGCTGATGGAAGTGTACAGCCCGGACCTCGTGATCGCGCAGCAGGAGTACATCATCGCCGCGAAGGGCATGGCGTCGGTGAAGGAAGCAAGCTCCGAAGCCCAGGCCAACATGGGGCACCTCGTCAAGAGCGCGCTCGAGCGCCTGCGCAACTGGGATATCTCCGAGGACGAGATGGCGCGGCTGCAGACAGACGGCCTTTCAAGGCGGACCCTCACGCTGCGCTCGCCGGTGAGCGGCGTAGTGCTCGACAAGCCGGCATTGAAAGGCATGCGCTTCATGCCCGGTGAAGTGCTGTACAAGATCTCCGATATGTCGTCGGTGTGGCTGCTTGCCGACATCTTCGAGCAGGACCTCGGGCTCGTGCAGCCCGGCCAGGCGGCGCGCATCTCCGTCAACGCATATCCGGGCAAGGTCTTTTCCGGGAAGGTCGCGTTCGTCTACCCCACCGTCACGCCCGAGACCCGCACGGCGAAGGTGCGCATCGAACTTTCGAATCCGGGCGGGCAGCTCAAACCGGCGATGTACGCGAACGTGGAGCTCATCACCGGGCGCGTGAAGGACAAGGTGCTCGCTGTGCCCGACTCTGCCGTGATCGACAGCGGCACGCGGCAAATCGTGCTGGTGCAGCGTGGCGAGGGCCTGTTCGAGCCGCGCCCCGTGAAGCTCGGCATGTACGCGGACGGTTACATCGAAGTGCTGGAAGGCCTCCAGGCGGGCGAAAACGTGGTCGTCACCGCAAACTTCCTGATCGATTCAGAGAGCAATCTGAAAGCCGCGCTTGGCGCGCTCGGCAGCGCCGCCGTCGCCACTGAAACAAAACCGGCCGCGGCGGGCGCGAGCCCGGCGTCCGGACGAGCGCACAAGGGCGAAGGCATCGTGCGCGCGGTAAACCTGCAGAACGGTACCGTCAAAGTCGAACATGGCCCAATTGCAACCCTCAACTGGCCGGCGATGACCATGGACTTTTCGGTGAAGGACAAGGCGCTGCTGACGAGCGTAAAACCCGGCCAGAGCGTCGAGGTCGACATCGTGCAGCAGGGACCGGGCCAGTTCGTCATCACGCGCATCGCGCCCGTAGCCGCCCCGGGCCATACAGGGCACTGACATGCTGAACCGCATTATCGAATGGTCGGTGCGCAACGTATTCCTGGTTCTGCTGGGAACGGCATTCATCATCGCCGCCGGCTTGTATGCAGTGTACAAGACGCCGCTCGATGCCATCCCCGACCTGTCCGACGTTCAGGTCATCATCTACACGGAATATCCCGGCCAGGCGCCGCAGGTGGTGGAGGACCAGGTCACCTATCCCCTCACGACGGCGATGCTCAGCGTGCCGCGCTCGAAGGTCGTCCGCGGGTTTTCGTTTTTCGGCGCTTCCTTCGTCTACGTCATTTTCGAGGACGGCACGGACATCTACTGGGCGCGCTCGCGGGTGCTCGAATATCTCAACTTCGCGGCCGGGCGGATGCCGCGCGGCGTGGCGCCGTCGCTGGGCCCCGATGCCACCGGGGTGGGCTGGGTTTACCAATATGCAGTCATCGGCGCGAAGCGCTCGCTCGCCGAGTTGCGCACGCTTCAGGACTGGTTTATCCGCTATCAGCTTACCAAGGCGCAAGGCGTAGCCGAAGTCGCGAGCGTCGGCGGCTTCGTCCAGCAATACCAGGTGACCGTCAACCCGCGCAAGCTGCAGGCTTACGGTATTCCGCTGTTGAAAATTGCTCAGGTGATCCGCATGAGCAATACCGACGTCGGCGGGCGCGTAGTCGAGATGGCGGAAACCGAATACATGGTGCGGGGACGCGGCTACCTGCGCGGGGCTTCCGATCTCGAGCAATTGGTCCTCAAGGCAGAAGGCGGCATCCCGGTGCTGCTGAAGGACGTGGCGCGCGTGGAGCTCGGCCCCGACGAGCGCCGCGGCATCACGGAGCTCAACGGCGAGGGCGAGGTCGTCGCCGGAATCGCGATGGCGCGCTATGGCCAGAACGCCCTTGACGTGATCGACAACATCAAGGCAAAGATCTCGGAGATCGCCACGGGCCTGCCCGAAGGCGTCACCATCGAACCGGTCTACGACCGGTCCGACCTCATCCATCGCGCGATCGACAACCTCAAAGTGACTCTGATTGAGGAAAGCGTGATCGTGGCGCTGGTGTGCATCTTGTTCCTGCTGCACGTGCGAAGCGCTTTGGTCGCGATCATCATGCTGCCGATCGGGGTGCTGATCGCCTTCATCGCCATGCGCTTTCTCGGCCTCAATTCGAACATCATGAGCCTGGGTGGGATAGCGATCGCCATCGGGGCCATGGTCGACGCCGCGATCGTGATGATCGAAAACGCGCACAAGCATCTCGAGCGCTTGGAGCCCGGCGCGTCACGGCTGGAAGCCATCATAACCGCATGCCGTGAAGTCGGGCCCGCTCTGTTCTTCAGCCTGCTCATCATCACGGTTTCATTCCTCCCCGTCTTCACGCTGGAGGCCCAGGAAGGCCGGATGTTCTCGCCGCTCGCCTACACCAAGACTTTCGCCATGGCCGGCGCCGCTATCCTGTCGATCACGCTCGTGCCGGTGCTGATGCTGCTGTTCATCCGGGGACGCGTGCTGCCCGAGCGCAAGAACCCGATCAGCCGATTCCTGATCTGGATCTACCGTCCCGTGATCGCGTGGATCATGCGCTGGAAGAAACTGACGATTTTTGCAGCGATCATCGTCATGGGAGTGTCGGTCCTGCCGGCGCTGCGGCTCGGGACGGAGTTCATGCCGACGCTGAACGAAGGGACGCTGCTCTACATGCCGTCCGGCCTGCCGGGTATGTCGGTGACCAAGGCGGCGGAGATCATGCAGATCCAGAACCGGATCATCAAGAGCTTCCCGGAGGTGGCGTCCGTATTCGGCAAGGCGGGACGCGCCAACAGTGCAACGGATCCGGCGCCGGTGGAAATGTTCGAGACCGTGGTCAATCTCAAGCCGGAAGCCGAGTGGCGGCCGGGGATGACGCTGGACAAGCTCATCGCCGAGCTGGACCAGGCTGTGTCGATGCCCGGCATCAGCAACGCCTGGACCATGCCGATCAAGGCGCGGATCGACATGCTCTCGACCGGCATCCGCACGCCCATCGGCATCAAAGTCTTCGGCAAGGATCTTGCCGAGATGGAGCGGCTGGCGAAGACCATCGAAGCGGTGGTGAAAACGGTGCCCGGCACCACCAGCGCCTATGCCGAGCGCATCACCGGCGGTTATTTTCTCAACATCGAGCCGGACCGCATGGCGCTTGCCCGCTATGGGCTCGCGACCGGAGATCTTCAGGAAGTCGTCATGACCGCCCTCGGCGGTGAAATGGTAACCACCACCGTGGAAGGCCGCGAGCGCTTCGGAGTCATCGTGCGCTATCCGCGGGAGCTGCGCAGCGACCCGCAAACGATCGCGACGCAGGTGCTGGTCCCCACCATGATGAGCGGCGCCATGATTCCGTTGGGCCAGGTCGCGAAAGTGACCCTGACGCAGGGCCCTCCCGGCATACGCACCGAGAACGCGCTGCTGTCGGCGTACATCTTCGTGGATATCCGCGGTCGCGACATCGGCGGGTATGTGGCCGACGCGCAAAAAGCGGTGCGCGAACAGGTGAAGTTCCCGCCCGGCTACTACGTCGCGTGGAGCGGCCAATTCGAATATATGGAGCGCGCCAAAGAGCGAATGAAGGTCGTGGTGCCGGTGACGCTGCTCCTCATCTTCATTCTGCTGTATCTCAACTTCCGGCGCCTTACCGAGACGGTCATCGTGATGCTTTCCGTGCCGTTCTCGCTGGTGGGCGGTATCTGGCTGATGTATCTGCTCGGCTACAACATGAGCGTCGCGGTTGCGGTCGGATTCATCGCGCTCGCGGGGGTCGCCGCGGAGATCGGCGTAGTGATGCTGATCTATCTCGACCAGGCGCTTGCCACGGTAACTGAACGGCGGCGGGCGGAAGGCAAGCCGGTTACAGCGGCCGATCTCTACGATGCGGTCATGCAGGGCGCGGCCATGCGCGTGCGCCCGATCATGATGACCGTCTTCGCCATCATCGCCGGTCTGCTGCCTATCATGTGGGGTACCGGCACCGGTTCCGAAGTCATGCGCCGCATCGCCGCGCCTATGGTCGGGGGGATGATCTCCGCCACCGTCCTGACCCTGATCGTGATTCCGGCGATCTACGCGCTGGTGAAGGAAGTCGCGATCAGCCGCGCCGGCGCGGCAGCGGGTTTGCCAACGAAGGCCACAATCTGAATGGGCGCCGCCCGGGGGGAAATCATGGACCTCAGTGCAGTCATCGCTGTCATCCGGCGCGACCGGCTGGAGGAAGTCGAAAAAGGACTTCGGGAAATCGGTGTCAAGGGTATCAGCGTTTCCAAGGTCAAAGGATACGGCGAATATCACGATTTCTTCACGGGCGACTGGATGGTCGAAAGCGTCAGAC
>Ga0153915_10001839_pt1 | contig 19490 bp, 14 predicted proteins | sample Opewatmetagenome_2_FD_107003 | JGI IMG/M metagenome (GOLD analysis project Ga0153915, IMG submission 107003) | Freshwater wetland microbial communities from Ohio, USA - Open water 3 Core 3 Depth 3 metaG | ecosystem: Environmental > Aquatic > Freshwater > Wetlands | place: USA: Ohio, Lake Erie...
ACCCGCTCGACGATCCGCCGCAGCGCCGCCAGGCCAGCCCCGACGTCCCGCCCGAGGTGGACGCGCAGGATGCGGCGGCCGCGCGAGCCCAGCACCTCGAAGTCGCCGCTCGCCTGGGCCCGCACCAGCACGCCGAAGTCGTAGCGGCGGCCCGGGATGGGCACCGCCCCGGCGTCGTCGGCGGTGAGGTGGAGGAACACGCCGCTCGCCGGACCGCCCTTGTGGAGCTGGCCCGTCGAGTGGAGGAAGCGCGGCCCGAAGCCCACCGTGGTCGCGACCTTGCGGCGGTCGCGCACGCGGGTCCGGATCCCCTGGATCTTGGCCGCGTTCGCCCCGCTCGCCTCCACGAATGCGTTCACCGCGAGGTAGTCGCCGGGCAGGAGCCGCCCGAGGTGCGCCCGGACCCAGGCGTCCACGCTGCCCACGCCCGCCGCCGCCGAGAGCGCCCGCGCGTTCGCGGGGTCGGCGAAGAGGCGGAGGCCGTCGCCCTCGAGCGCCGGCGACTCCTCCGGCAGCCTGCCCTCCCGCTCGTAGGCGCTCGTCACCTTCCGCGCCGCGGCCTTCGCGGCCTCGACGTCGGGCTGGTCGAACGGGTTCACCTCGAGGATGGCCCCCGCCACGGCGGTGGCGATCTCCCATCGGAAGAACTCCCGGCCGAGGTCCATCGGCTCGGCGACGTCGATGCGCACGACCGGCTGGCCCGCCGCGGCGAGCCGCGCCACGGCGGCGTCCTGCTCGCGCGACGGCGCGGAGGCGAGCCGGAGGTAGGCGAAGATCCGGTCCGCGCCGTAGGCCGAGGGCGGGCCGAGCGGCTCCCCGTCCACCGGAACGATCCCCTTCCCCTGCTTGCCGAGCGACTCGGCGAGGAGCTGCTCGAGCCAGGCGCCGAGCCCCTCGATGGCCGGTGAGGCGACCACCGTCAGCTTGTCGCGGCCGGCGCGGGCCGCCGCGCCGAGCACCGCGCCGAGCTGGACGCCCGGGTTCTCCCCGAGCGGCACGCCCGGCCCGCACGCCTCCGCCATGGCCGCGGCGCGGTCGAGGAGGCGGCCCACGTCGAGGCCCATGGCCGCGGCGGGCGCGAGCCCGAAGGGCGAGAGGGCGGAGAAGCGGCCGCCGATGCTGGGCGCGCCGAGGAAGATCCGCCGGAACCCATCGCCACGGGCCTGCGCCTCGAGGGCGCTGCCCGGATCGGTGACGGCGACGAAACGCCGCGGGGCCTCGGCCCCGAGCGCGGCGCGCGCCCGGTCGAGGAAGAAGTCGAGGAAGACGCTCGGCTCGATGGTCGTCCCCGACTTGGAGGAAACGATGAAGAGCGTGCGCGCGAGGTCGAGCCGCCGCTCCAGCGCCCGCACCTGGGCCGGAACCGTGGAGTCGAGGACGAGCAGCTCCGGGAACCCGCGGATGCGGCCGAAGGTCCGCGCGAGGACGTCGGGGCACAGGCTCGAGCCACCCATGCCGAGGACCACGACGCTGCTGAGTCCGGCGCCGCGGACGTCGGCGGCGAAGGCCCGGAAGTCCTCCTCGCGCGCCCGCATCTCGTCCACGATGCGGAGCCACCCCACCCAGCGGTCCTCGTCCCGGCCGGACCAGAGGGAGGGCTCGCCCCGCCACAGCCGGGCCGTCTTGTCACCCGAGCGCCAGTCGTCGAGGACCTCCCTCACGGCGCCCGCGAGCGGCGCGGGCAGGGGGAGCGGCGGGAGGCTCGAGCGGGCGGCGACCTTGCGCCGAGCCTTCCGGGCCGGGGCCTTGCGCGCCGGCGCCCTGCGGGCCTTCTCGGCCGGCCGCCGGGTGCGCTTCGCGGACCCGCGCACGCGACGCTTCGCCATCCTTGCCGGGACCTTGCGCGCCGCCTTGCGGCCCGGCGCCCTGCGCGCCTTCGGAGCCTTCCGCCTCGCCGTCTTCGCCATGGCCTGCCTCCGCTCCGCCTAACGCCGGGCCGCCGCGAGCGTCTTCGACACCAGGGCCTTCGCCTCCTCCTGGACGCGGCGGAGGTGGTCCCGGCCCAGGAAGCTCTCGGCGTAGATCTTGTAGACGTTCTCGGTGCCGGAGGGGCGCGCCGCGAACCAGCCGCTCCTCGCCACCACCTTGAGGCCGCCGAGTGACGCGCCGTTCCCGGGCGCCGCGACCAGCACCGCCTCGATGGGCTCCCCGGCGAGGCTTTTGTCCCGCACGTCGTCGACCTTCAGCGCTCCGAGCACGGCCTTCTCCTCTGGGCTGGCCGGCGCGTCGATCCGCTCGTAGGCCGGGTCGCCCAGCTCGCGGGCCAGGTCACGGTACAGCTCGCCGGGATCGCGCCCGGCGCGCGCCGTGATCTCGGCGGAGAGGAGGCCGAGCAGGAGGCCGTCCTTGTCGGTGCACCAGACGGTCCCGTCGCGCCGGAGGAACGAGGCCCCCGCGCTCTCCTCGCCGCCGAACCCCAGCGAGCCGTCGAGCAGCCCGGCGACGAACCACTTGAAGCCCACCGGGACCTCGACGAGACGGCGCCCGAGCTTCGCGGCCACGCGGTCGATGAGGCTCGACGACACCGCGGTCTTCCCCACCGCGGCGTCCTTGCGCCAGCCGGCCCGCTCCCGGAAGAGCCAGGAGATGGCCACGGCGAGGAAGTGGTTCGGATTCATGAGGCCGGCGCTCCGGGTCACGATCCCGTGCCGGTCGGTGTCGGTGTCGTTGCCGAACGCGATGTCGAAGCGGTCGCGCAACGCCACCAGCCCCGCCATGGCGTGCGGCGACGAGCAGTCCATCCGGATCTTCCCGTCCCAGTCCACCGTCATGAAGCGGAAGGTCGGGTCCACCGCCTCGTTCACCACCGTGAGCGCAAGCCCGTAGCGCTCCGCGATGGGCGCCCAGAAGTTCACGGCGGCGCCGCCCATGGGATCGACGCCGATCCGGATCTGTGCGGCCCTCACCGCCTCGAGGTCCACCGCCGAGCCGATGTCGGCGGCGTAGGCGGCCGCGTAGTCGTGCCGGCCGGTCGTCGGGGCGGCGAGGGCGCGCGCGTACGGCACGCGCTTCACGCCCTGGAGGCCGGCGGCGAGGAGCGCGTTCGCCTGGTCCTGGATGGCCTTCGTCACCTCGGTGTCGGCGGGGCCGCCCGTCGGCGGGTTGTACTTGAATCCGCCGTCCTCGGGCGGGTTGTGGGACGGGGTGATGACGATGCCGTCGGCGAGGCCGGACCTGCGGCCGCGGTTCCAGCCGAGAATGGCGTGCGACACCGCCGGCGTGGGCGTCGGGCCGAGGCGCGCGTCCACCCGCACCTCGACGCCGTGGGCCGCGAGCACCTCGAGCGCGCTCGCGAACGCCGGCTCGGAGAGCGCGTGCGTGTCCTTGCCGAGGAAGAGCGGGCCGTCGATGCCGCGCGACGCCCGGTAGCGGCAGATGGCCTCGGCGATGGCGAGGATGTGGGCCTCGTTGAAGGCCCGCTGGAAGGACGAGCCCCGGTGGCCGGAGGTGCCGAAGGCCACCCGCTCGGCGGGGACCGACGGGTCCGGCCTCTCGGCATAGTAGGCGGTGACGAGCCGCGGAACGTCCACGAGCAGAGAGGCGGGGGCGGGCTTCCCCGCGAGCGGCGACAGGCTCATGCCCGCCATCCTGTCAGAGGCGGGACCGTGCGGCCACCGCCTCGCCACCCCACGCCCCGATCGGTCCTGCGGACTCGCGACGAACCCGTTCTCCATGAGCGGCCCCGCGGCCGTTCGCGGCGCGGCCCCGTTCCCGGGGTATGGGCGCCGCCCCCCGCGTTCAAGGCGAGCTGACCCCGGCGGCTGGCATGGCGGCACGGGGCACGGGCATAATGGCCCACCGCACCGGGAGGCGACCATGTTCAAGGCCATCCTCATCGAGAAGACCGGCGAGAAGCAGAGCTGCCGCCTCGCCGACCTGGACGAGAGCCAGCTTCCAGAGGGCGACGTCACGGTGCGCGTGGCGTTCTCCACCCTCAACTACAAGGACGCGCTCGCCATCACCGGCAGGTCGCCGGTGGTCCGGAAGTTCCCCATGGTGCCGGGCATCGACCTCGCCGGCACGGTGGAGTCGAGCAGCCATCCGGGCCTCGAGCCCGGAGCGGCGGTGGTCCTGAACGGCTGGGGCGTCGGCGAGGGCCACTTCGGCGGTCTGGCCCAGAAGGCGCGGGTGGACGGCGACTGGCTGGTGAGGATCCCGAAACCCTTCGGGCCGCGGGAGGCCGCCGCCATCGGGACCGCTGGATTCACCGCCATGCTGTGCGTGCTGGCGCTCGAGCGGCACGGCGTCCGCCCCGGGGACGGCGAGGTCCTCGTCACCGGCGCGGCGGGCGGCGTCGGAAGCGTCGCCGTCGCGCTCCTCGCCCGGCGCGGCTACACCGTCGTCGCCTCGACCGGCCGCACGCAGGAGGCGGAGTACCTCCGGGGGCTCGGCGCCGCGAGCGTCATCGACCGGAGCGAGCTCGCCGCGCCCGGCAAGCCCCTCGGCAAGGAACGCTGGGCCGGGGTGGTGGACGCGGTCGGGAGCCACACCCTCGCCAACGCCTGCGCCACCACCCGGTACCGAGGCGCCGTCGCCGCCTGCGGCCTCGCCGGGGGCATGGACTTCCCGGCGACGGTGGCGCCCTTCATCCTTCGCGGCGTCACCCTCTACGGCATCGACAGCGTCCGGGCGCCCCGGGCGCTGCGGGAAGAGGCCTGGGCGCGGCTCGCCCAGGACCTCGACGTCTCGAAGCTCGCGTCGATGACCCGCGAGATCGGCCTCGGGGAGGCCGTCGCAGCGGCCGGGGACGTCCTCGCCGGCAAGGTGCGCGGGCGGCTGCTCGTCGACGTGGCGCGCTGACCAGGCGCGCGGCTCAGAAGACGAAGGGGATGAGCGCCTTCCGGCCCGCCGGGTAGTCGGGGAAGCGGGAGCGGTACCAGCGGTGATGCGCGAGCGCCCGCGGCGCCAGGTTCGCGAAGGTGTAGGCGGCGAACGCGAGCCCCGGCAGGGACCACGTCGCGACCGCCCACCCGATCCACTCGACGATCTCGCCGAGGTAGTTCGGGCTGGTGACGCGCTCGAAGAGGAAGCCGCGCGGGATGCGGTAGCCCGACTGCCCCGGCTCCCGGAGCCGGAAGAGGATCGAGTCCGACCGCACGTTGACGGCGAGTCCGAGGGCGAAGAGCGCCGCGCCGCCGAGGAATCGAGGGTCCGTGAGCCAGCCTCCGGGGTAGGCGCCGAGGTCCGAGATCCACCTCGCGTTGATCCAGCCGTTCAGAAGGTTGAACCCGAAGGCCATGGCCGCGATCGGCGCCGGCATCGGCTTGCCCGCCGCGGCCATGCGGAAGGGGAAGACGAGCGTCCGGTGGAGGTAGTGGGCCATCCACAGCCCGAGCAGGGCCAGCGGCGCGGCCTCGCCGCGGTGGCGCCCGGCGAGGTAGACCGCCGCGAACCAGACCACCGCCGGGCTCTCCATCAAGATCCAGCCGAGGCGGACCGGGATCGCCGGCCCCCAGCCGGCGCGGGCGTGCCGCCCGTACGGCGCCGGGACGAGGAGCAGCGCCGCGAAGGTGAGGGCCGCGAGCCCCAGCATCGCGAGGCACAGGGCGCGATGCAGGTCGAGCGCGTCCATCGGCGAGCGCAGCGGCGCGCTAGCGAGCGAACTCGGCGCGGCAGGCCGGCGCGAGGTCGGCCTCCCTGCCCTTCAGGCACGCCAGGATGCGCCCCCGTCCGGGCCGGACGCCCCTGCAGAACCGCTCCACGTCGGGCCCGCAGGCATGCCGGAACCCTGCCGCCCGCTCGCGCGCGGCGCTGAACTCCGCCTGGCAGGCGGGGGTGAGGTCGGGCTCGCGCCCCTTGAGGCACGAGAGGATTCGACCCTTGCCGGGCAGGACCCCCTCACAGAAGCGCTGCACGTCGGGCAAGCAGGCCCGGGTCAACTCCTCGGCCTTCAGGCGCGCCAGGGCGAGCTTGTCGCGGCAGGCCGGGGCGAGGTCGGCCTCGCGCCCCTGCAGGCAGGCGATCACCCGGCCCCCGCCGGGCGGAACGCCCTTGCAGAAGCGCTCCGCGTCGGCGCGGCACGGATCGTCGGCGCGCGCCGCGGTGGCGGCGAGCACCGCGAGCGCGAGCGAGACGAGCAGCATCCTCGAGCGGGTCATGGCGTCCTCCGGTCGGAGCCCAGCGGCTCCGAGCCTAGGACGCCCGCCCGCGGCCTGTCCACCGACGGTCCCTCCTGGGCATTCCTAGCGGTCGGGGGCCGGGTCGATCCGGCCGAAGAGGCCATGCGCCTCGCCTCCCGGTCCCGCGGCGAAGAAGAGTGTGTTCACGGGCCCGGCGGTCGCGCCGTTGCCGAAGCCGAGGCCCCACAGGCCGTCGATCACGATGGGACCTCTCTGTCCGATGACGTACCGACCCTCGCCCTCCTCCTCGGCGTCGCGGTGCTTCCCCGCGTCGGGCATCCGGTAGGCGATGAGGTGGCCATCGCCGAAGTTCCCGACCAGGAGGTGGCCGGAGAAGGCGCCGAAGCCCGCGGGCGCGAGCGCCAGGCCCCAGGGCGAGTTCAGCTTGCCCCTAGAGGCGACCCGCCCGAGGAAGGTCCCGTCCGGCGAGAAGGCGCTCACGTACCCAAGGTGGCGCCCGGCGACGTCGTCGTGCCGGTGGGCGTCCTGCTTGGCATAGGTGACGACGATCGTGTCCTCGACGGCGGCAATGCCGAAGGGCGCGAAGCCGGCCGGGATGCCGGGGTCCACGAAGGAGCCGGGCGCGGTCACGTTCGCGAAGGACGTATCGAATACCTCCACCCGCGCGTCCCGGAAGTTGGTCGCGAAGAGCCTGTCGCCCGCGGGAGTCGAGGCGAGGGCGAGCCCCTTGAAGACGGCGCCGGAGTCGGCCTCCGCCGAGGACTCGTCCACCATCACGACGGTCTGCGTGGACCGGGTCGCGGGCGGGACCGGCGGCGGAACGCCCGGGTTCCAGCCGCTGATGGTCCCGTCCTCGCTCGCGAAGATGAAGCGCGCCGGGCCGGATGCAGCGCCGATCGAGACGACGAACCCCGTCCCGGCGTTGGCGACGTTGCCCGTGGGATCGGCCGGATTGCCGCCCGCTCCCGTCACGCTCACCACCAGTGGCTGGGCGGCGGGCTGGGCGATGCCGTTGGCGTCGTACAGCGTGGTGACGTTGGTCCCGTTGTCCGAGACCCACCACGGGCTCGTCGGGAGATGGGTGATTCCCCAGGCGTTCACGAGGTTCGAGTCGGTTTGCTCCGCCGGGACGAAGCCGTCCGACACCAGGTTGCGCTGGACGTAGCGCACCCTTCCCTGCTCGGCCACGGCGGCGGTGGCGCCGGAGGTGCCCATGGCCGGTCCGCACCCGGCTAGGGGTAGGAACGCGGACAGGAACGCGATCTTGCGATTCATGGCTCCCTTTCTGTTCGGAGCGCGGACGCTCCCCGCCCGGCGGCGCCGGCTCCGCATGTGCAGGGCTTGACGCCCGCGAGGGCATGGTCGCTCACCGGAATCATGGGTTGCCCCAAGCGCGCGCTTGCACCCGAGTCGGGGCTCGCGGCCCTCAAGCGCCGAGCAGCATGCGGTTCAGGGGGTCGCGGCTCTCACCCACCGAGGAGACACGGATGGCCGCCGCCTCTCCGACCGGGCAGCGGTTCTCGCACAGGCCGCACCCCACGCAGCGCGCCGCCTCGACGCGGGGGCGCTGCAGCGGGACCGGCCTCCCGTCACGCCCCGGCTCCGTCACCCGCTCGAGCCAGATGGCCTTGGGATCGGTCGGGCACATCTCCTCGCAGACGATGCAGGGAGTCGCCATGGCCCAGGGCAGGCACCGGCCCCGGTCCACGAAGGCCGTGCCGATGCTGACCGGCGACTGGCCGTCGTAGCCGGTCTTGCGCGCCGTGGTCAGCTCCGCGATGGCCCCGGTGGGGCAGACCTCGCCGCAGCGGACGCAGGCGAACTCGCAGCCGCCCCGGCGCGGCACCACGACCGGCGTCCAGAACCCCTCGACCCCGGCCTGGGAGATGGCCGGCTGGATGGCGCCCGTCGGGCAGGCGACCTGGCAGAGGGCACACTTCACGCAGCGGTCAAGGAAGCGGGCCTCGGGAAGCGCGCCCGGCGGGCGGACGAGGTCGGGGCGGGCGGCGGAGCGCCCTCCGCCGGCGGCGCGGAGGAGCGGCGCCGCAGCGATGCCACCGAGGAAGCTGCCGACGAGGTAGCGGCGCGCGAGGTCGGGGGCATCCGCGGCTCCGCGACCTTGGGCGCGGCCGGACGGGGCCGCCCCGGCGCGGGCGGGGGGACCGGCGGCCCCGCCGTCCGCGGCGACGGCGCGCCCGAGGAAGCGGTAGTGGATGGCGCCCTCCGGACAACTTTCGGTACAGGCGAGGCAGACGTGGCACTCGCCGGCGCGGTGGTCGCCGAGCGGCTCGTCGGCGCCCTGGCAGGAGAAGCGGCAGAGCCCGCAGTCGGTGCAGGCGGCCCCGCCCCGGTCGATGCGGAAGAGCGAGAAGCGCGCAAAGACCCCGAGCAAGGCGCCGAGCGGGCAGAAGGCCCGGCAGAAGAGGCGCGGCACGAACCGACTCGCCACGAGCACCCCAGCGAGAAGGGCGGCCGCGATCCAGCCGCCCGGCACCGATCGCCCGCCCGGAAGGAGCGGCCACAGGCCGCCGGCGAGGCCGCGCTCGAGGAGCGAGAGCGGATCGAGCAGGCCCGTCTGCAGGCTGCCCGCGAGCGCCGCCGCCAGGAGGCCGGCGAGCAGGTAGTCCTTCATCGCGTACCAGCGGCGCCAGCGGTTCACCTCGAGGCTCTCGCGACGAGAGCGCGGCGAGAGGAGGAAGCTCGCGAGCTGTTGCAGGGTCCCGAGCGGGCAGATCCAGCCGCAGAAGAACCGGCCGAAGAGGATCGTGACGATCAGCAGCAGGCTCGCCCAGGCGAGCGCCCGCGGCAGGGTGAGCCCGGCGGCGGCGACGCCCGCCGCGGAGAGCGGATCGGCGTGGTGGAAGATCGCGTACGGGAAGGCGCGCGGGTCGCCCCGGGCGAGCCGGAAGGCCAGCCAGGCGAAGAGCACGAGGAACGTGCCCTGCCACGCGATCCGGGTGGCGCGCGTGAAGCTCACGCCTTGCCCAGCTCGCGCACCAGCGACGGGTCGCCCTTGCCGAGGCCGCGCCGCTCCGCCTCGACGATGAAGCCGAGCGTACGCGGGTCCACCCCGAGCTGGACCGCGCCCCAGGCGTCGCACAGGACCGGGTCCAGCCCCGCGCAGACGGCCGCCACCGCCTTGACGTCCTCGAGGCTCCCGCCCTGAGGCCCGTTGGCGAGCAGCACCCGGGTCGCGTCCACGATGGTCAGCGTGGGCCGGAAGACGGCCCCGAGCTCGGCGATGCTGCGGTCGATGTCCTGGTGCAGTCGGTTGCGCCCGCGCCCGAGGACGCCCATCCAGTTCTTCATCCCCACCGTCACCCTCGACAGGGAGTGGTGCTTGGCCACGGGGACGTTGATCACCCGATCCGCCGAGAGGAGCGGGGCCATGACCTCCTGCCCGGCCGCGGCACCGGGCAGGTCGGCCGCCACCATCTCCAGTTTTCGCGCGTCGAGGACCTCGGCGCCCGCCGCCGCCGCGGCGGCGAGGACTCCGGAGCGGGAGAAGCAGCGCCCCGGGTCGTTGCAGGAGATGTCGGCCACGACCACCCGCCTCGCGCCCGCCCCCCTGCAGAGCTGGACGACGGCCGCCACCACCCAGGGATCGGTGTTGGCCGCCTGCTCCGGGAGCCGGTCCCATCCGACGTTGGGCTTCACCAGCACGATCTCGCCTGGCCGGACGAAGCGCTCGATCCCGCCGAGCGCCGCGAGGGCGCGGCGGACGTTCTGGGCGGGGTCGTCGCCACGGGCGGCGAAGGTGCGCCCGGCGTCGCCCGGGACGGCGGCGCGCCAGTCGCGGATGGCCGGGACCGCGGCGCTCGCCGTCCGGCGATCGAGGAAGCCCAACGTGCCGGCGCCGACCGCCGCCGCGGCCAGGGCCGCCGCCGAGATGCGCTGGACGGCCTCGCGGCGGCCGAGGGCGGCCGGCTCCCCGGCGCGGGCGGGCGCGGGGTCCGGCGAGGGACGGCGGGGGTCCGGGCGGTCGCTCATGGCTGCATCTCCTTCTGCCAGGCGGTCGCGAGCGCGACGAGCGCCTCGCGGCCGCCCTGGCCGGCGCTGAGGGCGGTGAGCTTCAGGAGGTCGCGGCCGGCGGCCGCGAGCAGGACCTGGCCGTCGCTGACGGCGGCGAGGCCGGGAACGGGAGCGGCGGAGCGGGGCCGCTCGGCCTCGAGCTGGGCGCGCGCGCCCGCCTCGGTCTCGAAGCGGTGCGCCTCGGCGGCCACCTCCACGCCCGGCGGCGCCCCGAAGGCGTAGACGGCGGCCACGCAGGAGGTGAAGCCGCGGGCGAGGTAGGCCTCGGCCGCCCCGTCGACGAGCTCGTACAGCCGGTCGCGGTCGTAGCGGGCCGGGGCCGTGGCCGACGCGGCGCCGGAGCGCGCCGCGGGCGGCAGCACCGGGCCCTGCGCCGACCGGAGCGCCCGGAGCACGTCCCGCCGGTCCTCGCGCTCGCGCCGCCCCTCGCGGAGGACGAGCGCCACGGCTGCGACGAGCGCGACGAGGAGCAGCGTGTGGACCGGTCCTGGCCTCTTCACGATTCCTCCGGGGCGCGATCGTACCGCCTCGGCGCGGGATCACAACCCCGCCCGACGCCCGCGCCGGCCAGGTCCGGTGGAGTACCGCCTCCACCTCCGGGAGTTCCTGGGCGCAATCGTGGCGGCCAACGTCCACTCGGCGGCCGAGGAGGGCTCGCGGGAGGGAACCCGTTCCGGTACCGGGGCCCCGCCGCGGTGGTGGGGCTGAGGGCGGTCTGCCTGGACGGGTCGGCGTGTACCTCAACGTCAAGGAAACGTTCTAGCCTTCGGGCGCGGCGGTCGGAGTAGAATGCCCGCTCCGGTTCCCGAGAGGACCGCACATGGCCACCATCGAGAAGCCCGCTGCCCGAGACGCCGTCGCCCGCCGCGGCGCCGCGACCCGTGCAGGGGCCGCGCGCCCGCTCGATGTCGCCCTCCCCGTCCGGCGCGCCGGCGGCGCCTGACCCCGCCATGCCGGTCGCGCTCGCGGTGGCGCCCTTTGTGCGACTTGCCTCCGAGTGGGGGCGGCCGGGCCCGGGTAGCCCGGAGCTGGTCGACGCGACCCGCGAGGCCGCGGCAGCGGTCCGCCCGCGCGACCTCGACGAGGTCGCGGAGCTGGTCTCGGCGCTCCTCGCCCGCGTCGAGGCGCCCGAGTCGCGCCCCGCCGCCCGCCGCGCCCTCTTCGGCATCCTCGATGCGGTCCGGCGCCGCCACTTCCTCGCGGGGTTGACGCCCGCGCTGGTGGAGTCCTGGACGAGGCTCCTGCTCCCGGTCATCGAGCGCGCCGACTACACCTTCGGCGAGCTGCTCCGCTCGCGGGAGGAGACCGATCCGAGGACCGTGGCCCTGAGGGTGCTCGGGGCCGACGCGGCCGAGCTCACCGTCGCCGACGTGGCGCGGCGCACGCGCGCCATCGCCCGCGGCCTGCTCGCCCTCCTCGGCGAGGGGCCCGACGGCCGGGTCGCCATCCTCTCCGACAACTGCCTGGAGTCGGCGCTGTGCGACCTCGCCTGCCTCTCCAACGGCATCGTGGACTTCCCGCTGCCGGCGAACGCGGTGGCGGAGCAGGTGGTCTACATGCTGCGCCACTCGGGGGCGCGCCTGCTGCTCGCCGACGACGAGGAGCAGGTGTCGAAGGTGCTGCCGGCGCTGTCGGATCTGCCGGACCTCCGCGACATCGTGGTCTTCTCCCGGAACTGCGCCGACCGCCACGGCCTGCTCACCCTGGAGCAGATGGTGGACCAGAGCGGCGGGGCCTTCGACGACGCCGCCCGCGCGGCGCGCGCCCAGGCGGTTCGCAGCCGCGACCTGGCCACCGTGATGTACACCTCGGGCACCACCGGGAAGCCCAAGGGCATCACCTTCGACCATCTCGCCATCGTCTCGAAGCGGCTGTGCCGCGGCTTCGCACTGCCGGGCATCGGCGAGGGCGACACCTTCCTCGCCTACCTGCCGCTGTACCACACGTTCGGCCGCTTCCTGGAGCTCACCGGCAGCCTGTGGTGGGGGGCGACCTACGTCTTCGCCCGCTCCACGGCCCAGCAGGTGCTCGCCGAGGATTTCAGGTCGGTTCGGCCCACCCTCTTCATCAGCGTTCCGAAGAAGTGGCTCGAGCTGAACGAGTCCGCGGTGCGCGAGTCCGCCACGGAGGAGGGCGAGGACGTCGCCGCCCAGCTCAAGGCCCTCACCGGAGGTCGGCTGCGCTACGGCCTCTCCGCCGCCGGCTACCTCGACCCGGACGTGTTCCGGGCCTTCCATCGCGCCGGCGTGGAGCTGTGCTCGGGCTACGGCATGACCGAGGCCACGGGCGGCGTCCTCATGACGCCGGTGGGCGAGTACGTCGATGGCTCCATCGGCAAGCCCCTGCCCGGGGTCGAGTGCCGCCGCGCCGACGATGGAGAGCTGCTCATCCGCGGGCCGTACGTCAGCCCGGGCTACTTCCCTCCGGTGGAGGTCGAGGCAGCCTTCGAGGAGGACGGCTGGTTCCACACCGGCGACCTCGTCTCGGTGGACGAGCAGGGTCACTACCGCATCACCGGCCGCAAGAAGGAGATCTACAAGAACCGCATGGGGCAGACCATCGCCCCGCAGCGCATCGAGAACCTGTTCAAGGACTTCGAGGTCGTGTCCCAGGCCTTCCTGGTCGGCGATCACCGCGAGTACAACACGCTCCTCGTCTGGCCCGACTACGAGGCGGACCCGACCCTGCGCCGCAAGCCGCCGGAGGAGCTGAAGGAGCTCATCTCCTCGCTCGTGGCCAGCGCCAACCGTTTCCTCGCGCCGTTCGAGCGGGTGGTGGGCTTCCGCGTGCTGCCACGGGCCCTCGACGCGGCGCACGGCGAGCTCACCCAGAAGCAGACCTTCAAGCGAGAGGTCGTGGAGCAGAACTGGAGCGAGCTCATCGAGACGATGTACCAGCAGAAGCACCTCGCCCTCCCGATCGGCGACACCTACCTGCGCATCCCGAACTGGGTGCTCCGCGAGCTGGGGGTTCTCCAGGCGGAGGTGTCGCTCCGCGAGGACGTGCTCCGCGCCGGGAGCCGCCTGCTCGAGGTCCACCCGGAGCCGTCGGCGCCCGGCGCGCTGCGGATCGGCGACCTCGCCTACGTCGCCGACGGCGCGGTGCTGGACCTCGGCGCGCTCCTGGCCCGGCCCGCCCTCTGGACCGGCAACGAAGGGATGCGGCGCTTCCTCGGGGAGGAGGCCTTCCTCTCCCTCATCTCGCGCCGGCGCAAGGGGGGCGAGGAGCTGAGGCTCGACCCGCGGCTGTGGACGCCGCCGGCGACCTCGCTCGTCCCGGCGCTGCTCGCCGAGGTGGAGCGCGCCGAGCCGACCTTCGAGTCCATCCACGCCGCTGGCCAGCTCGCCCGCGCGGAGCGCCCCGAGGCCCGCAAGGCCATCGCCCACCTCGAGCGCGGGATCGCGGGCGGCCGGAGCGACCACGCCGCGCTGTGCCGGGCCCTCTTGCGGCGCGCGGCCCACTCGCCCGACGACGAGGTCCGGCGCCTCGCCTTCAAGGCCATCCTCCCGGTCGAGGAGGCCGACCGGGTGGTCGACACGATGCGGCTCTTCCTCGACCGGCTCGGGCCGCTCGCCCTGCGCGACGAGGACCTCGTCTCCTTCGCCGAGCGAGGGCTCCCCGAGGCGTTGGTGGAGGAGCTCCTCGGGGCCCTCACCGGCGACCGGGCCCTGGCGGCGCGCGGCGAGACGTCGGACGCACGGCTCGTCATCGGCGCCATGCGCCTCCTCACCGCGCTCGCCGTGGCCCACGCGGAGTGGTACGCGCCGGTGCGCCAGCCGCTCGCCCGCCTCACCTTCCACGACGACGAGGCCGTGGCGGCGCGGGCCGAGGAAGAGCTGGACCGCCTGCGGCGCGGCTTCTCGGCCTGGATCGGCCCCAACCTCCGGCGCGCCATCGACCCCGGCACCGGCGACGAGTACGGCTGGAAGGAGGTCGTGGCCTTCGACGAGTCGGTCGAGCAGCCGGCGCGCGACCTGCTGCTCCGGGCCCTCGTCGACACCACCCTCCTGCGGGCCTCGGTCTTCCTCTTCGCCCGGGGAACCCTCCTCGGCCTCGCGGACCTCCCGCCGGGCGGCGGCTCGGTGAGCCTGCTCGGCACCCAGCACGGCAAGTCGGTCTACCGCCTGTCGTTCCAGACCCGCGCCCGGGACAGCTTCGACATCGCCGTCAACGTGGCCGAGGCCATGCCGCCCTTCGAGCTCCGGGAGGAGATCCGCTGGCTCCTCGCCGCCGGCGCCCCGCCGCCGCTCGTCGAGGCCTTCGGCGGCTACTATCCCGAGTACGGCATCTTCACCGAGGAGTTCATTCCCGGCGAGGACGTGGCGCGGCAGGTGGCGCGCCTGGAGCGGATGGGCGAGGCGCGGCGCCTGAGGCACGTCTGGCCGTTCCTGACGTGGACGGCGCTGTCGGCCCACGTCGCCTTCTGGGACCGGACCGGGCGCAAGCTCGCCCTGCGCCTGCCCTCCCCGGCCGCCTTCATCGTCCCCTCCCACGACTACCAGACCGGGGCCCGGCTCGTGTCCATCTCCGAGCGCTCCGCCTGCGCCGGCTTCGACGAGTTGCTGGATCGCTACCAAGAGCACTTCGTGGAGAAGGTCGAGGCGACGCGCCCGGCCCTGCGGGGCGAGGTGACCGACGCGCTCCTCTTCTCGGCGGCGGTGGAGGCCCTCGGGCTCGAGCGGGCCCGCCCCCTGCTCGAGGACGCGTGCCACGGCCGGCGGGGCGAGGCCGCGGCCGCCTTCCTCGCCGAGGTCCGCGACCTGGGATACACCCCCCGTCAAGTGCACTTCGCCGCCCGCCGCTACCGGCGCTACATCGCGGCGAACCCCGACGCCACGCTGGAGGCCCGCGGGGCGATGCTGGACGAGCAGTGGAGCACCTACCGGCTCGCCGAGGTGGAGGAGGCCTGGAAGGACACCCGCATCCGCTTCTTCCGCAAGACGGTCTTCGCGGAGGCGCGCGAGGAGGTCGCCGCGGCGCTCGACCGGCTCATGGCCCGGGCGCGGGCGCTCCCCCGCGGCGGACTGGACCTCCAGGTCGAGGTGGCGGCCATCCGCGGTTCGGTGAGCCCCACGTCAGAGGAGGACTGGTTCCTGGCGCGCATGACCTACCGGCACCTGCGCCCCACCGACGACGCCTCGCTCATCTCCCTGCCGTCCGGCGACAAGTACGTCACCGAAGTGGTGGTCGGGCTCCGCGACGAGGAGGGCGATCGCTTCTGGGTGCGCGCCCCGGTGAACCCGCGCGAGGTGGCGCGCCTGCTCAAGATGTTCCACGAGTCGAACCTGCTCGTCTCCTTCGCCGCCGAGCACGAGTTCCTGCTCGCCCTCGACGCCAAGGAGACCGTTCTCGGCGGCCTGTTCTACCGGCCCGCGGGCAAGGACCGCGTCTTCATGGAGAAGGTGGTGGTGGCCCGGCAGCACCGGGCCAAGGGGGTCGCCGACGGCCTGATGCGGGAGTTCGCGCGGCGGCTGCGGGCGCGTGGCGTGAGGACGCTCGAGACCGGCTACTTCCGTCCCGACTACTTCCTGCGGTTCGGCTTCCGCACCGACCCCACTTCCGGCGGCCTCGTCCTCGACATGGCGAGCGAGCTCGAGTCCCGCTGGTAGCACGACATGTCCAAGCTGCCCTGGAGGATCATCGACAGCACGCTCCGCGAGGGGGAGCAGTTCGCGCACGCGTCGTACCGAACCGAGGACAAGGTGGAGATCGCGCGGGCGCTCGACGCCTTCGGCGTGGACTACATCGAGCTGACGTCGCCCGCCGCCTCGCCCCAGTCGCAGCGGGACCTGGCCCGCGTCGTGAAGCTCGGCCTCGGCGCGCGCGTCATCACCCACTCCCGCTGCATCGTGGACGACGTGCAGGCGGCCCTCGACACCGGCGTCCGCGGCATCGGCCTCCTCTTCGCCACGAGCCGCATCCTCCGCGAGGCCTCGCACGGCAAGAGCATCCAGCAGATCATCGACGCCATGGGGCCGCCCATCCGGCTGGCGCTCGACGCGGGCCTGGAGGTTCGGTTCTCCGCCGAGGACGCGTTCCGCTCGGACGTGAACGACCTCCTGGCGGTGTACCGGGCCGCCGAGCAGCTCGGCGTCCACCGGGTGGGGGTCGCAGACACCGTCGGCATCGCCACCCCGCGCCAGGTCTTCGCGCTCTTCCGGGAGTTGCGGCGCGCCGTGAAGTGCGACATCGGCTTTCACGGCCACAACGACACCGGCTGCGCCGTGGCCAACGCCTACGAGGCCATCGCCGGCGGCGCGACCCACGTGGACGTTTCGGTGCTGGGCATCGGCGAGCGGGTCGGCATGACGCCGCTCGGCGGCTTCATCGCCCGCATGTACAGCCTCGATCCGCAGGGCGTGGCCGGGCGCTACCGGCTCGGGCAGCTGCGCGAGCTGGAGCGCATCGTCGCCCGGGTCACCGGGGTGGAGATCCCCTTCAACAACTACCTGACGGGCGAGACCGCCTACTCCCACAAGGCCGGCATGCACCTCAAGGCCATGCTGACCAACACCGGGTCCTACGAGATCATCCCGCCCGAGGCGTTCGGCGTGGCCCGCAAGCTCATCGTGGGCAGCCGCCTCACCGGCAAGCACGCGGTCGCCTACCGCGCCAGGGAGATGGGCCTCAAGTTCGGCGAGAACGAGCTCAAGGACATCACCAAGCGCATCAAGGAGCTGGCGGACCGCGGGCAGCTCTCCGAGGAGGAGCTCGACCGCGTGCTGCGCGAGTGGGTCACGGCCTAGCGCCGCACCCACGCCGTCCGCAGCCGCGCCAGCTCCTTGCCGTCCTCCTCGCGGACGATGGCGTGCAGGAACGCTCCCTCCCCCTCGCGCGACAGGCGCGAGAGGATCCTCGAGCCGTGGCGGCACTCGGCGAGGTAGTGGGCCTCCATCGAGGCGAGGCGCGCGCCCTGCCACGTCTCCTGGGGGACGGACTCGAGCGCCCAGGCGACGTAGCTGGCGTTCGTGACGTGGAGGTTCACGTCGATGTCCTGGTAGCGGATCTGGAAGCGCTTCTCCGCCTCGGGGGCGACGAGCTCGGGGAGCTTCGCTGAGGGCATGGGAAGGGCGTGCGGCAGCTCGGCGCGGAACCGGGCGTCGAGCACCCTGTCCGGCCGGACGGGGCGGCGCGTCCGGAGGTCGAGGACGAGCCAACAGGTCGCGGCGCGCGCCACGACCTCCCCGTCCTGCCGCTTCACCTCGAAGTCGCGCAGGGCCACCACCCCGTCCACGCCCGAGGGCCAGGTCGCGATCTCGAGGGCGTCGCCGAGGACGACGGGGCGCTCGATCCCCACTCGCTGGCGCGCGAGGACCCAGGTGAGCCCGCGGGCCATGAGCGCCGGCATGCCGACCCCGAGCGCCACCGCGTGGTTCCCGGCCACCTCCTGCAGGTAGCCGGCGAGCGCGGGCACGGCGAGGACGTTGAAGGCGTCCACCTCGTAGCTGTGGACGGCGAAGGACTCGCGGCGGATCTCCATCGGCTGCCGAGGAGAGCACAGGGCCGGCCCGCTGTCGACGGCGCGCTCGGAGCCATCGACAGGGCGAACGCGGCGAGCTTCCTCTGCCCGCCCTTGCGCTCCGCCGCCGTCGCCGCGGCCGCCGTCGCCGCGGCCCTCCTCCCGGGGTGAGATCCCGCGAGCGCGTGCCCGGTTGAAGGCGATATCCCGCTCCGCGGCGGGGCAGCCGCGAGGAGGCGCGAGGCTGACGGAGAAGCAGCCGAGCTCGAGGGCCTGCTTCGTGTGTGCCCGGCAGAACGGCGGCGGCCTGCGCGCCCGCCTGGAAACCGACCGCACGGCTGGACGAGGGTTGAGCGAGCGCAGCGCGCTGGACGGCCCGCCGGTTGCACCGCGACGCTACAGATGGCGCCTTCGCGGGCATTTCGCCCGCGCGGACGGACGAGCCGCGAGCGCGGCGTCCGTCCGGCGGACGGCGCCGGAGGAGGCCACACATGGCGAAGAGGCAGCGAGATTCGGCCGGGCCGCCGGCGCTGTCGGCGGGCGACATGGCGAGGGTGCTCGCCGCGCTCCAGGCGCGCGAGGCGGACGTGAAGGGGCTCCTCGCCATGCTGGAGCCGTTCGACGGTCACCGGTTCTTCCTCGAGCTGAAGCGGGTGGCGCGCGGGAAGGTCGCCGCGGGGGCCATGTCGGACGGCCTGCGCTGGCTCCTCCCCGAGATCCTCTTCGCGCTGGCCGAGCCGCCACCAGGCGGGCCCGAGCGGCCCTGCTGAAGGGTCCTCAAGCTATTCCATTGAAATAACAGCGAAAAGCCGGATTGACGCAAACCCCAAAGGGGTACAAACTGAGCGGGATGGGGCGCCGGGGCGTCCCACGGGAAGGCCCGCACCCGGAGGGGAGATGCCGACCGGTAGACCATCGAACGGAGCCTTCCTGGCCTGCCTCCTCGTCATCGGGGCCGCCGGGTGCGGCTTCGACACCACCACGGTCGGCAATTTCACCGGGACCTGCACGGCGGGCACGAGCTGCTCGTGCAACCTGATCGGCAACTGCGAGTACGACTGCCCGGGCGGCGGCTGTAACTTGACCTGCAGCGGCACGGGCAACTGCCTCTTCTCGTGCGCCGGCGGCAACTGCGACATCAGCTGCCAGAACGTCGGCAACTGCATCTCCACCTGCTCCGGTGACGGCTGCCACGTCACCTGCGCCGGCACCGGCACCTGCTCCCTCTCCGGCTGCCCGACGCCTAGCACCTGCACCACCAATTGAAGCAGCACCGGCGCGTGCACTCGAACGGCCGGAGCCCACCCGTCAGCCCAGAAGGAAACGTCCGATGCGCCTCCGCCTCGCCGCCGCCCTCTCGTCGCTCGCCCTGGTATTGCCGGCCCTCGCCTCGGAGCACTACCAGCCGGTGCGGGTGGAGCTGGTCCTCGTCGGCGCCTACGGCCCCGGGGACGTCGCCACCTACGGTGGCGGCATCGCCATCGAGCCGAAGTACAACGTCAACGACCAGATCGCGCTCGGCCTACGCATCGAGGCCACCGGGATGGCGTCCGAGAACGTCTACACCTCACCCGGGGTCAGCACCTCCCTGTCGGCCCGCGGGGTGGTCGCCTTCCTCGCCAAGGCCGACGTCTACCTCACGACCACCTCTGTGCGCCCATTCCTTGGGTTCGGCGCCGGCCTCTACACCATGGGAAGCGCGTCGAGCGGCGTGACCGGCGTCGGCTCCGAGGCCTTCAGGGGTTTCGGCATCGCCCCCCAGGTGGGCCTCAACCTCGGCCACTTCCGGATCGCCGCCACCTACAACATCGTCACCGGTGGCCAGCACATCATCGTGGCGACCGGGACCGCCCCGACGCTCGCGAAGGACTACTTCTCGTTCGAGATCGGCGGCACCATCGGCGGCGGCCGCAGCGACG